>Ga0207657_10002227_pt1 | contig 21031 bp, 19 predicted proteins | sample KBSC33metaG_FD_184316 | JGI IMG/M metagenome (GOLD analysis project Ga0207657, IMG submission 184316) | Corn rhizosphere microbial communities from Kellogg Biological Station, Michigan, USA - KBS C3-3 metaG (SPAdes) (version 2) | ecosystem: Host-associated > Plants > Roots > Rhizosphere > Soil ... | reverse complement strand
CTTCGCGGTCGCCGTCGACGACGCCGACATGGGGATCACCGACGTGATCCGTGGCGACGATCATCTTTCGAACACGCCGCGGCAGCTGCTCGTGCTCGAGGCCCTCGGCGAGGCGGCGCCCCGCTATGCCCACCTGCCGCTCCTCCACGGTCCGGACGGCAAGAAGCTCTCGAAACGCCACGGGGCCGCATCGGTCCAGGAGCTCCGCGAGGAGGGCTATCTGCCCGCCGCGGTCCGCAACTACCTGGCGCTGCTCGGCTGGGGCGCCGAGGACGACGAGACGATCCTCTCGACCGAGGAGCTGGTCCGGCGGTTCTCGATCGACCGGGTCGGCCGCGCCGCGGCGATCTTCGACGAGCGCAAGCTCCGCTGGCTGAACGGCCGCTACATGCGCACCGAGCCGCTCGATGCATACGAGGCGCAGCTCGCGGCCCACCTCGAGCGCAATGATCCAGCTGCGGCCGCCGCATTCGCTGCAGCCGCCCCGGCGGCGCGTCGCGAGGCCTGCGAGATCGTCCGCGACAAGGCGCAGACGGTCGCCGAGGTCTGGCCGCTCGTCGCGTTCCTGTTCACCGAGCCGGACATCGAGGACGTCGACGAGAAGGTCTGGCGGAAGGTGATGAAGCCGGGCGCGGGATCGCTGCTCCGCAAGGCGGCGACCGTGATCGCCGATGCGGAGCCCTTCGACGCGGCGACGCTCGAGGCGGGCCTCCGCGAGCTGATCGACGCCGAGGGCGTCTCGGCGAACAGGGTCCTGCAGCCGGTCCGGGTCGCGATCACCGGCACGAACGTCTCGCCGGGGATCTTCGAGTCGCTCGTCGCGCTCGGTCGTGAACGGTCGATCGCGAGGCTGGATCGGGCGATCGGCCGGCTCGGCGATGCGCGCCCCGGGGACGACTCCGACCCCGGTTAACGGGAAACGTCCCATCTGCCGATGAGCGTGACGGAGACGGCAGGGAACCATCTCTGGTTCCGGCCTTCCCGTTCAGGTGACCCCGATGGCCACAGCGACAAAGAACGTCAAGACGCCCCTTGCGGGGGCACAGGGCAAGGGCGGCCAGCGCCTTGCCGCCGCCTTCGATGCCGTCAGCCGGATGCCGGCCCTCGAGGAGACCGTCGACCGGGTGCTCAAGGCCGCCGCGCAGGAGAGCTCGTCGCTGACCGAGATCACCGAGCTGGTCGAGACCGACACCGCGATGGCGATCGCGGTGATGCGCTCCGCCAACAACGGCGGCGGGCCACACGGTCGCGTCGCCAACGTCCCCGACGCCGTCGAGGCGCTGACGCCGGCGGGGATCCGCGCCGTCGCCGGATCGCTTCCGACCTACGCGCTGCTTCAGGCCTCGACCTCGTGGGCGAGCCTTCCGGAGCGCTTCCGCCGTCATGCCGTCGCGACCCGCCATGCCGCCGAGAACCTCGCCGGCCTCGCCGACGTCGCCGGTCGCGACGAGCTGGCGACCGCGGCTCTCCTCCACGACGTCGGTCAGCTCGTCCTGATCCGCCTCTATCCCGGCTACGAGGAGATCCTCGCCGACCGCACGACGACGCCGGAGGCGCGCGTCCAGATCGAGCGCCGTGAGTTCGGCATGGACCACACGATCGTCGGCGGCGTCCTCGCCCGCCGCTGGGGCCTGCCGACGGTCATCGCCGGCGCGATCGAGCGCCATCACTCCGAGAGCGCCGAGGGGCTTGCCGCCGCGGTCCGGCTCAGCGATCTCGTCGCCCATCACGCGGCCGGCGACACGGTTTCGCCGGACGCGATGGTCGCCAGCGCCGCTGCCTGCGGGCTCAGCGAGACGCGGCTGCATCAGCTCGTCTACGAGTTCCCGCACGCCCGGGCGCCCCGGCAGCGGCGCGGCGAGCCCTGTCCGCTCTCGCGGCGTGAGATCGATGCGCTCCGCGGCCTCGCCGAGGGCAAGGTCTACAAGGAGATCGCCGAGGAGATGGGCCTCTCGGCGAGCACCGTTCGCACCCACCTTCACAACGTCTACCGGAAGATCGGCGCCGCCGATCGCGCTCAGGCGGTATTGGTCGCGAGAGAACGCGGCTGGGTCTAGCCGCTCAGTCGATCAGGGAGCTTCGCAGGGCGATCGCGATCGCATGAGCGCGGTCGCGGGCGCCGAGGCGGGGGAGGGTGGCCTTCGCGTGGGTACGGACGGTCTCGGCGCTGAGGCCCAGTCGTTTCGCCGCCTCGTCGGTCGAGTGGCCGTCGGCGAACATCTGCAGGATCTGGCGCTGCCGTGGCGTCACCCGGGGTCGCTCGTCGTGGTTCCGCTCGACGTCGGGATCGATGAACGAGTTGAACCTCAGCACCTCATCGATCGCCGAGCGCATCGTCGCCGGTGAGGAGCGCTTGCTGACATAGGCCGAGGCGCCCGCGTCGAGGGCCGCCTTGATCGCGTGGCGATCGCCACCGCCGCCGTGGGCGACGACGCCGAGGCCGGGCTGTTGGCGGAGCAGGTCGCGGATCGTCGTGGTCCCCGACGGTGCCTTGTCGCCGGCCCCCCGCATCTCGACGATCGCGACCTCGAAGTTGCCGACGTTATTGAGCAGATCGACGGCACCGCGCCCGTCGGGAAGCTCCTCGAACTCCCAGCTCGGCTCGAGCAGGCGCTTGATCCCCAGCCGCACGACCGGATGCGAGTCGATGATCATGCAGCAGCGGTCAGCTCCCAACGGTTCCTCCAAGCCCCCTCCGGCGGGTAGTCGAGGGACGATCCTATCGGAGGAGACGCCGTCCGATCCGCTACAACCACGGCGCGATGATCTCGGTCACAGCGAAGTCCCGCTACGCCGTGGTCGGCATGGCCGAGCTCGCCCGCAACAGCGGCCGCCCGGTGCCGATCGCGACCGTCGCCGAGCGCCGGGAGATCCCCGTCCAGTTCCTGGAGCAGCTCTTCTCGACCCTCCGCCGCGCCGGCCTGCTGACCTCGCAGCGCGGCGTCAAGGGCGGCTACAGCCTCGCCCGCGACGCCGAGCAGATCACCGTCCTCGAGGTCGTCCAGGCGCTCGACGGCAGGCTCGGCGAGGAAGGCCGCGAGGCCGGCGGCATCTGGGCGGACGGCGTCGACGCGCTCCGCACCGTCTTCTCCCGGGCGACGATCGCCGACGTCGCCCGCCGCGAGGAGGCCGAGGCCGGCGGCGACATGTACTTCATCTGAGGTACTTGGTTCTAGCAAGCCATTTGCGGCGGTATTGGCCAGCCGCGGAAGGTCGCAAATAGCGGACGAATCACTGGTCGATCCGTTCGGCGTTGGCCCTCCGACCGTTTCCGAGGCACGTCTGTTTCGGCCTCACGGTGAAAGGGCAATTGAGACGCGCCGAGGGGTGGTCGGATTCTCCGCGCCCCCCTCTTGCCCCAAGGGGGACGGGCTGAGCTTCTCGGGGGAAGGGGAGCCGGCCCGTTTCCCATTCCCGGTCGGCCGGCGTGAACCGTGGTAGCGGGTGGACTTAGATGGCGGCCCTTGACCCCCTGATTGACGAAATGGACCGCGAGGCCGAGCAGTCGGAGCGCAGGGCTCGGGCCGGTCTCCCCAGGGCAGAGGCGGATTTGGAAATGACCAGGGCGCGTGCTTTCCGTCGAGCCGCCAATCAGATTCGCGAGCTGCGGGTCGTCCGCCGCGTTGATGCTTGGCGCGAGCTCAGCCGCTGACCCAAGCCATACCGCTCATCCTGCGTCGTCCCTGATCGCGCCAGCACGGGCCTCGGAGAGGTCTTCGAAGAGGCTCCGGCGGCTCATCTCTCCCCCCGGAAGCCGGGTTGCGTACTCCGCGATAATGCGAGGGCGATGCCTGAGGAAAACGCGGGAGCCAAGTACGACAAATGGGCGCAAGACACCGAACTGCCGTCGGTGGAGGCGATGTCGCAGGAGGAGCGAATCGCCTACAACGAATCGTGGAGTCGCCACCTCAACGAGCGCAAGGCGGAGTGGGTCGAGAGCGGCCAGCAGGTCGGTGGGTTTCGATGCGAGTGCTGGCGTGCGGACTGCATCGAGAGGCTCCCTCTGTCCGGGCGCGAGTGGCGAGAAGTCCGCTCGCGGGCAAATCGCTTTGCCGTTGCGCCCGGACACATCGCCAGCGATGTCGAATCGGTGGTCGAGGAATATCCGCACTTCTGGATGGTCGAAAAGCACGGCAAGGCAGGAGAGCTGGCCGAGCAACTGAAGTGACGCGTCACCGGTCATAGCTCACACCGCTTTGAGTCGGTAAGGGCGCCAGCCGCCACCTCGGCGGTTGACCCGGGTTACGCGTCGCGGTTAGGCTGGCGGCGTGAGCAAGCGTCGTCGTGGCGCCGTCTTCGCCATAGCCCTGATGACCAGCCTGGCGACCGTATCGGTCGCCAACGTCGCTCAGGCCGCGCCGCCGACCCGCACCACCGAGCCTCCTTTGGACTTCGCCAGCAATGCGCTGTTCTGCGGTTTTCCATTGCGAGCCGAGACACTGAAGAACAACGTGAAGATCACGACGTTCAGCGATGGCCATCAGCTCGTCACCGGCAGCCATACGGGCCGTCTCACGAACCTCTCCTCTGGTAAATCGCTGGTGATCACCGACGCTGGCAGCCTGATCACGAACTCGGAGCAGACGGCCGAGACATTCCACGGGAAAACCGTCCTCTTCCTGTTCCCCGGCGAGCCGTTCGGACCGGGTGCGTGGTTGTTCACCGGCCGGGTGGATGCCACATTTGCCGAGCCGGGCGGCTTCCTCTACTCGGGCCTCGACTTCACCGGGAAGCAAGTTGACCTCTGCGCCGCGCTCGGAGGCTAGCTCGTCCATCGAAGCCGCCGGGCTGTCGAAGTAGGGCGGTCATACCTCACCCCGCGTCGAGGTCGCCCGGGCGCCGGCCGGGCAAATGACGCGGCATGTACTTCACATGAGGCCGGTCAGAGCCGGGGCGAGTCTCGGCGAGCCGAACGTTTCTTCGGGGAGGCCGCGCCGATGAGTTGACCGCGGCCGGGTCTTCCGGGCAGCGCGTCGAGCTCCCAGCCTGCCCCGGTGGGGGCCCCCGGCGGGTTCACGAGGCCCAGGTCGTTCTCGTCGTCCTCGCGCCCGCGAGCCATGCGTCGGTATTTGTTCACCTGGCTGCGCAGGTACTGCTGGTGGCTTCTCGCCTCCTCGAGGGCTCGGGCCATGAATGCCAGCCCGAGGACGGCCGCCAGCAACAGCAGTCCGAGGATGGTGATCGTCGTGTCCGAATCCATTTCGATGCCTACCTCCCGCCAAACACCGTACCCCGTTCGGCTCGCAACAACCGTGGCAGAAATGCGCCCGGCCCCCTCGGGGGAAAGGGGGACCAGGCGCAACACGACACCGTAGACCCGCGTGCAGCGACGGTTCGGCGCGATTCGCGAGGCTGGGATGGACGTTCCGTCCAAACGATGTCGAAGGGCGATCCGGTCAGCGCCTCCCCCGGCGGCACGCCCCACAGACCAGATCGACCTTCGACGGCGGCATCCTAAGCGCTTGTTGCGTCTGTAGCAAGCGACAAGCGCGCCGCGCGGCCGGGTTCAGGCGCCGAGACGGCTCGGGTCGGGGTCGGGATCTCGCCGCCGCGAGGGATGGCGCCCGCCCGGAGCGAGGATCGCGACGCCGATGGCGGCGCTGACGATCGAGCCGCCGAGGATGCCGAGCTTGGCGCTGTCGACGAGCAGCGGGTCGTCGAATGCGAGGGCAGCGATGAAGAGCGAGACGGTGAAGCCGATCCCCGCCAGCGCGGCGATGCCGATGACGCTGCGGCGATCGACGCCCCGCGGGAGCAGACCGAGCCGGAAGCGGACGGCGAGCAGGGTGGCGGCGGAGATCCCGACGAGCTTGCCCACCATCAGCCCGATCGCGACGGCCAGCGCGGTGCGCATGCCGTCGCCGGCGTCGAGCGCGTCCCCGCCGATCACGACGCCGGCGTTGGCGAGCGCGAAGATCGGCAGGATCAGAAAGCTCGTCCACGGGTGGATCCGGTTCTCGAGCTCCTCGAGGACCGGTCTGCCGCGGATGTCGCCGGATGGGGTCATGAAGGCGAGCGCGACGCCGGCGATCGTCGCGTGGACGCCCGACTCCAGCGTCGCGACCCAGACGAGGAGGCCGACGACCGCGTAGGGCCAGATCCGGACGAGACCGAGCCGCCGCATCGCCGCCACGACGCCGATCAGCGCGATCGCAGCAAGCAGCCACGGCAGCGACAGATCCGACGTGTAGGCGATCGCGATGACGACGATCGCGAGGACGTCGTCGACGACGGCGATCGTTACCAGGAACAGCTTCGCGCCGACGCCGACGCGCTCACCGAGCAGCGCGAGCGCCGCGATCGCGAAGGCGGCGTCGGTCGCCATCGGGATCCCCCAGCCGCCGGTTGCCGACGTGCCGGCCGTGATCGCCAGGTAGATCAGGATCGGGACGACGACGCCGCCTGCCGCCGCGATCACCGGCAGCGCCGCCCGGCGCGGATGGCGGAGATCGCCGGTGACGACCTCGCGCTTGATCTCGAGCGAGATCAGGAAGAAGAACAGGGTCATCAGCCCGTCGTTCACCCAATGGCCGAGGTCCTCGGTGATCGCGACGTCGCCGATGCCGATCTTCAGTTCGGTGTGCCAGAACGACTCGTAGCCGGCGATCCCGAAGACGTTGACCCAGATCAGCGCCACCACCGAGCCGGCGAGAAGCGCGAAGCCGCCTCCCTCCTCGGTGTCGAGGAAGCGGCGGACGGGGTCGATCGCCGCGATCGCTCGCTTCGGTCGCGGCCCGGACGGCATCGCCTGACCGTACATGCTGCAACCGGCGCTCCGGGGCCGGTGGCGAGCCCCGCGGCGGCGCTACCGTTCCCGCATGTCCTCGAGCGCCTCCCCGACCCTGCGGATCGCCGCCGGAGTGTCGGCCGTGGTCGGCGACACGCCGATGGTGGCGCTCAACCGCGTCGGCGCCGGACTTGGCGCCGAGCTCGTCGGCAAGCTCGAGTGGTTCAACCCCGGCGGCTCGATCAAGGACCGGATCGGCGTCGCGATGATCGATGCCGCCGAGGCGGACGGCCGGATCGAGCCGGGGCGGACTGTGATCGTCGAACCGACCTCCGGGAACACCGGTATCGCGCTGGCGATGGTCTGCGCGGCCCGCGGATATCGCTGCATCCTCACCCTTCCCGAGGGGATGAGCCGCGAGCGCGCGGCGCTCCTGCGCAGCTACGGCGCCGTCGTCCGCGAGACCCCTTCGATGGGCGGGATGAACGAGGCGGTCGACCTCGCCCGGCGACTCAGCGACGAGCACGACGAGGCCTACACCCCCCAGCAGTTCGACAACCCGGCGAACCCGGAGGTCCACCGGCGCACGACCGCGGAGGAGATCTGGCGCGACACCGACGGACGGGTCGATGCGATCGTCTGCGGCGCCGGCACCGGCGGGACGATCACCGGCGTCGGCCAGGCCCTGAAGGAGCGCAATCCCGAGCTCCACGTGCTCGCGGTCGAGCCGGCCGGCTCGCCGGTTCTCTCCGGCGGCGAGGCCGGGCCGCACAAGATCCAGGGGATCGGGCCCGGCTTCGTCCCCTCGGTGCTCGATCGCTCGGTGATCGACGAGGTGATCACGGTCGAGGACGAGTCGGCGATCGCCACCGCCTCGCTCGCCGCGACCCGCGAGGGCCTGCTGATCGGGATCTCGGCCGGGGCGGCGCTCCATGCCGCGATCGAGCTCGGCAGCCGCCCGGAGATGAACGGCAAGCGGATCGTGGTCGTCTTCGCCGACGCCGGCGAGCGCTACATGTCGCTGCCCTGGTTCGGAGGCTGACGCATGGCCGCGATGAACACCCTCGGACGGGTGATCAAAGAGGTCCGCGCCGACGTCGGCGCGGCGCGCGACCGCGATCCGGCCGCGCGCTCGGTCGGCACCTTCGCGATCCTCTCCTCGTGGGGCGGGGTCCAGGCGCTCCTCGCCCACCGCGTCGCGCACGCGCTGCACCAGAACGGCGCCAGGGTGATCCCGAGGGTGATCGTCTACGCAACCCGCGCCCTGACCGGAATCGAGATCCATCCCGGCGCGCGGATCGGCAGCGACTTCTTCATCGACCACGGATCCGGCGTCGTCATCGGCGAGACGGCCGAGATCGGCGACCGGGTGACGATCTACCAGGGCGTCACCCTCGGCGGCACCGGCTTTCAGCGCGGCAAGCGCCATCCGACCGTCGAGGCCAACGTCACGATCGGATCGGGCGCGAAGCTGCTCGGGCCGATCACGATCGGCCACGGATCGAAGGTCGGCGCCAACACGGTCGTCGTCACCGACGTGCCCGGCGGGGCGACGGTGGTCGGCAACCCCGGCCACATCGTCCGCGTCGAGGGCCGCCGCCCGGAAGGCCCCGACTCGGACTGGATCCACCTTCCCGACCCCGTCGCCGACGCGATCAAGGCCCTCTCCGAGCGGTTGAGCGAGATCGAGCGCCGCCTTGCCAGCCTCGACGGCGGCGAGGCCGAGGTCGAGGTCCGCGAGGTCGACCCGAAGCGCGGCCCGACGACCGCCGGGGGATGAGCCATGCGGGCCGGTGGCAGAAACCGTCCCGTATAGCGTCGTTTTCTGCCAGCGAGATCCGTCGCCCCTCGGTCGGCTGCGCCTCCTCGCGGTCTATCCTCGGCCGGCGATGGAGCGGACCGATCTCGACAGCGACGAGGGGGCGGGGGAGACCACCGGAGCGCCGATCAGCGTCGGCGCAACCGCCGTCGAGGGCCTGCTCGCCGGCCTCAACCCTGCCCAGGCCGAGGCCGTCCAGCATGGCGAGGGCCCGCTGCTCGTCCTCGCCGGTGCCGGTTCCGGAAAGACCCGCGTCCTGACCCATCGGGTCGCCTACCTGCTGGCGACCGGGATGGCGCGCCCGAGCGAGATCCTCGCGATCACCTTCACGAACAAGGCGGCCGGGGAGATGAAGGAGCGGGTCGGCGCGCTGACCGGCGCTGCCGCCCGCGTCATGTGGGTGATGACATTCCACTCGGCCTGCGTGCGGATCCTTCGTCAGCACGCCGACCGGCTCGCCTACAAGCGCGGCTTCACGATCTACGACGAGGCCGACTCGCGGCGGATGGTCAAGCGCTGCATGGACGAGCTCGAGATCGACCCGAAGCGCTTCCCGCCGCGCTCGATCAAGGCGCAGATCTCGGGCGCCAAGAACCGCCTCCGCGACGCCGAGACCGTGCGGGAGGAGCAGGGTTCGTTCTTCGAGGCGACGGTCGCCGACGTCTACGAGCTCTACGAGCGGCAGATGCACGCCGCCAACGCGATGGACTTCGACGACCTGCTCGTCCGCACGGTCAACCTCTTCGAGCTCTTCGCCGACCTGCGTGAGCGCTACTCGCGCAACTTCCGCCACGTCCTCGTCGACGAGTACCAGGACACGAACCGGGTCCAGTACCGGCTCCTGCAGCTGCTCGCCGGCGAGCACGGCAACCTGTTCGTGGTCGGCGACGACTCGCAGTCGGTCTACGGGTTCCGGGCCGCCGACATCCGCAACATCCTCGACTTCGAGCGCGACTTCCCCGAGGCGGCGACGGTCAAGCTCGAGCAGAACTACCGCTCGACCGGGACGATCCTCGATGCCGCCAACGGGCTGATCGCCCACAACCGCGACCGGCTCGAGAAGAACCTCTGGACCGATGCCGGCCGCGGCGAGCCGGTGACGATCGCCGAGCTCTCCGACGAGCACGAGGAGGCGCGCTGGGTCGCCGGCGAGATCGACCGCCTCGTCGACGAGCACGAGATCGGCCGCGACGACGTCGCGGTCTTCTACAGGACGAACGCGCAGAGCCGCGTCCTCGAGGACACCCTGGTCCGCTTCGACGTCCCCTACCAGGTGATCGGCGGGACGAAGTTCTACGAGCGGGCCGAGATCCGCGACGCGATCGCCTATCTGAGCGTGCTGGTCAATCCCGACGACAGCGTCTCGCTGACCCGGATCCTGAACTCGCCGCGACGTGGGATCGGCAGCACGTCGGAGGGACGGCTGCTGGGCTGGGCTAACACCACTGGGGTGTCGCCGCTCGAGGCGATCGCCGACGCCGGAGCGGTCCCGGGCCTCGGAGTTGCAGCGAAGAAGGCGGTCGCCAGGTTCGCGGAGCTGATCGCGAGCCTGACCGAGCGGGCGGAGCGGCGCGGCAGCGTCGCCGAGCTGCTCGAGGCGACGCTCTCGGAGTCGGGCTACATCGAGGCGCTGGAGGCGGAGCGGACGATCGAGGCCGAGGGGCGGATCGAGAACCTCCAGGAGCTGATCGGGATGGCCGCCGAGTTCGATGCCAACCGCGAGCTCGAGGGCGACAGCGAACTGGCGCCGCTCGAGGAGTTCCTCGAGCAGATCGCGCTGATCAACGAGCAGGACGCGCTGACCGACGACGCGACCAAGGTGACGCTGATGACGATCCACAACGCCAAGGGCCTCGAGTACAAGGCGGTCTTCATCATCGGCTGCGAGGACGGCGTCTTCCCGCATTCACGGTCGATCGACGAGGGCAACCTCGAGGAGGAGCGCCGGCTCTGCTACGTCGGTCTCACCCGGGCCCGCGAGTTCCTGACCCTCAGCTACGCGCGCCGGCGCAGCCTGTTCGGGTCGCAGGGGGCCGGGATCCCGTCGCGTTTCCTGGGTGAGATCCCCGATCACCTGGTCGAGCGCTACAGCGCCGCCCCCGCGACGACCGGCTGGGGCAGCGGCGGCGGCCTCGGCGGCGGGTTCGGGGGGACGTTCGGCAGCACCGGCGCCGGCCGCCTGAACGAGCCCGAGGGCGACGCGGCGGCCCTGGAGCTGACGGTCGGCGACGACGTCGTCCATGCGTCGTTCGGGGAGGGGGTCGTCACCGCCGTCGAGCCCGGCAACGTCGTCGTCGTCCGCTTCCGAAGCGGTGGCGGCGACCGGAAGCTCATGGCCGACTACGCCCCGATTCAGAAGGCATCGTGAGTCTGGAGCATCACGAGTGACAGCCGAAGTTCTCGACGGCAAGGCGATCGCCGCCGACCTGCGCCGGCGGGTCGCCGGCGTCGTCGCGGCGCGGGTCGCCGCCGGACGAAGGGCGCCGGGGCTGGCGACCGTGCTCGTCGGCGACGACCCCGCCTCCCACATCTACGTCGGCAACAAGCGGAAGGCGTGCGAGGAGGCCGGGATCCGCTCGATCCATCACGAGCTCCCCGGCGACGTCTCCGGGGTGGACCTCGTGGCGCTCGTCGCCGGCCTCGACCGCGATCCCGAGGTCGACGGGATCCTCGTCCAGATGCCCCTTCCCGCGCACATCGATCAGGACGCCGTCCTCGCCGAGATCTCCGCCGGCAAGGACGTCGACGGCCTGACGGCCGTCAACGCCGGCCACCTCGGCCAAGGGCGGATCGGCGTCCGCGAGGCGCTCGACCTCGAGCCCGACGAGCCGCTCGTCGGTCTCGTGCCGTGCACCCCGGCGGGCGTGATCGAGATCCTCGATCGCTCCGGGGTCGAGCTCGAGGGCGCCGTATCGGTGGTGATCGGCCGCTCGATCCTCGTGGGCCGGCCGATGGCGAGCCTGCTCGTGAACGCGAGCGCGACCGTGACCGTCTGCCACTCGCGGACCCGCGACCTCGCCGCCGCCTGCCGCGAGGCCGATGTCCTGATCGCCGCCGTCGGGCGCCCGGAGATGGTTCGCGCCGACTGGGTGAAGCCGGGCGCGACCGTGGTCGACGTCGGGATGAACCGCACGGACGCCGGCCTCGTCGGCGACGTCGCCACCGCCGAGGTCGCCGAGGTCGCGGCCCGGATCACGCCGGTTCCCGGCGGCGTCGGGCCGATGACGATCGCGATGCTGCTCGCCAACACGGTTCGCGCTTCCCGTTAGCACGGGGTTCCGGGTGCGCCCGTCTGTAGGGTCCGGCGCGACCTGGCCCCGATTGCGAGGTCGACGGGACCGAGGGGCCGAACCAACCCAGACAGGGAGAGTCAATTGGATACCAACAGGCTCAGCCAGGGAGAGATGATCGCCGCCGTCTCGGCCCTGCTGCTCCTCATCGTGATGTTCATCTTCACGTGGTTCAGCGTCGACCTCGGCGACAACAACCTGTTCGAGGCCTCGGGCGTCGACACCGGTGCGAACGCGTGGCAGGCGTTCGGGTTCATCGACATCGTCCTCTTCGTGACGATCCTCGTCGCAATCGGCGGCGCCCTGATCGCCGCGAACGCGACGAGCGTGAACACGCCGGTCGCGATCAGTGCGATCACGACGGGGCTCGGGATCCTCAGCGTCCTGCTGATCCTCTACCGGATCATCGATCCGCCGGGCTCCGGCGACATCCCCGACGGGTTCGACATCGGCATCAGTCGCGGCATCGGCGTCTGGCTGGGGCTGATCCTCGCCGCCGGGATCGCCTACGGCGGCTGGCGGGCGATGGAGGAGGAGGGAACCTCCTTCGGCGACCAGGCCGACCAGTTCCGCGGGACCGGCGGCACGGCACCGCCGCCGCCCCCGCCGCCGCCGAGCGACACGGGCGGCTCCCAGCCGCCTCCCGCGAGCTAGGCCCACCCGAACGGCCCGAACGGCCGCCCGGCCATCGAGCCGGGCGGCCGTTGCCGTTCCCGGGCCGCTTCCTACAATGGCGCCGTGATCGATCGCGATCAGGTCCTCCACATCGCCCGCCTCGCACGGCTCCGGCTCAGCGAGGAGGAGGTCGAGCGGATGGCCGAGGAGCTCTCGGGGATCCTCGAGCACGTCGAGGCGATCGGCGGGCTCGATCTCGACGGCGTCGAGCCGACCACCCACGTCGTCACGCTCGAGAACGTGCTCCGGCCCGACGAGCCGGTGCCGAGCCTCGATCGCGACCGTGCCCTCGCCGGTGCTCCCGACAGCGCTGCCGGCTCCTTCCGCGTTCCCTCTCCGCAGGCGTGACCGATCCGCGGCTACTGACGGTCGCCGAGGGTCTCGGCGAGATCGCCGCGGGCAACATGTCCGGGGACGAGTGGTTCAGCGCCTACGCCGACACTCCCGACGAGCTCGGCGCCTACCTGTGGCGCCCGCAGGGCGACGATCGCGGCCCGCTGCCGGCGACCGCCGGCGACCTCGCCGGCGTGCCGGTCGCGGTCAAGGACATCTTCTGCATCGAGGGGCTGCCGACGACCGCCGGCTCGCGGATCCTCGAGGGCTACGTCCCCCCGTACACGGCAACGGCGGTCGAAGCACTCCTCGCCGCCGGGGCCGGCGTCCTCGGCAAGACGAACATGGACGAGTTCGCGATGGGCTCCTCGAACGAGAACTCCGCCTACGGCGACGTCCGCAACCCCTGGGACCCCGTGCGGGTCCCCGGTGGCTCTTCGGGCGGATCCGCGGCCGTCGTCGCGGGCGGGTTGGCGCCCTGCTCGCTCGGGACCGACACCGGCGGCTCGATCCGCCAGCCGGCGGCGCTCTGCGGCGTCGTCGGGATGAAGCCGACATACGGCTCGATCTCGCGCTCGGGGATGATCGCGTTCGCCTCCTCGCTCGACCAGTGCGGGCCGTTCACCCGTGACGTCCGCGACGCGGCGCTGCTGCTCGCCGTCCTCGGCGGGCGCGACCACCGCGACTCGACGTCGATCGGCTTCCCGGCGCCGATCGCGCTGCCCTCGCGCGAGGACCTCAGCGGCCTGCGGATCGGCGTTCCCCGGGAGCTCAGCAGCGACGCCGAGGGGATCGAGGCAGGCGTCCGCGAGGTCTTCGATCGCGCCGTCGCCCTCTGCGAGAGCCTCGGGGCCGAGATCTCCGAGGCCCACCTCCCAAATGCCCGCCACGGCATCTCCGCCTATTACGTGCTCGCGCCGGCGGAGGCGTCGGCCAACCTCTCCCGCTACGACGGCGTCCGCTTCGGTCTCCGCGAGGAGGCCGACACGCTCGACGAGATGTACGAGCGGACCCGCTCGGCCGGCTTCGGTCCCGAGGTGAAGCGCCGGGTCATGCTCGGCACCTACGCGCTCTCCTCGGGGTTCTACGACGCCTACTACGGCAGCGCCCAGCGCGTCCGGACCCTGATCGCCCGCGACTTCGCGGCTGCGTTCGACGACTTCGACCTGCTGATCACGCCGACCTCTCCGACCGTCGCCTTCGAGCTCGGCGCCCGCGCCGCCGACCCGCTGGCGATGTACATGTCGGACTACTGCACCGTGCCGATGTCGCTGGCCGGGATCCCGGCGATCTCGATCCCGGCCGGGACGGCCGAGCCGGACGGGGGCGGGCCGGAGCTGCCGGTCGGACTGCAGATCACCGGGCCGGCCTTCAGCGAGTCGCTGATCCTCGACGCCGCCCACGCGATCGAGGGTGCGGTCGGCTTCGACCATCGCCCGAAGCTGCAGGGGTCGGCATCGTGAAGCTGGTTCCGACGATCGGCCTCGAGATCCACGTCCAGCTGCAGACGCGGACGAAGATGTTCTGCGGCTGCGAGCTCGAGTTCGGGGCAGAGCCGAACACCCACACCTGCCCGATCTGCCTCGGGCACCCCGGAACGCTGCCGGTCACCAACGAGCAGGCGATCGAATACGCGACCCGGATCGCGGTCGCGCTCGGCTGCGAGGTCGCGCCGCGGTCGATCTTCCACCGCAAGAACTACTTCTATCCGGACCTGCCGAAGGGGTACCAGATCAGTCAGTTCGACATCCCGTTCGGATCGAACGGGAGGCTCGGGGACGTCCGGATCCATCGCGTTCACCTCGAGGAGGACGCCGCGAAGCTGACCCACGTCGGCGACTCCGGCCGGATCCACGGCTCCGGGGCCTCGCTGGTCGACTTCAACCGTGGTGGGACGCCGCTGATGGAGATCGTCACCGAGCCCGACATCGAGGACCCTGCCGCCGCCCGTGAGTGGCTCGCGCTGCTGCGGACGACGCTCCGCCAGCTCGGCGTCTCCGACGTCAACATGGATGAGGGCAGCCTCCGCTGCGACGCCAACGTCTCGATCCGGCCCGAGGGCAGCGCCGAGCTGGGGACCAAGACCGAGCTCAAGAACATGAACAGCTTCCGCTACCTCGAGCGCGGCGTCGAGGCCGAGATCGCCCGCCAGCGCGGAATCGTCGAAGCGGGCGGCACGGTCGAGCAGGAGACGCTGCACTTCGACCCGACCTCGGGGACGCTGACCCCGCTGCGCTCGAAGGAGTACGCGCACGACTACCGCTACTTCCCCGAGCCGGATCTCGTGCCGCTGGCGCCGGCGGCCGCCGATGTCGAGGCCGCGCGCGCAGCGCTCCCCGAGCTTCCCGAGCAGCGTCGCGACCGCTACGCCGCCGAGCTCGGTCTGAACCCCGACGCGGCCCGGTTGCTCGCCTTCGACGCCGAGCTCGGAACTTTCTTCGAATCGGCGACCGCCGCCGCCGGGGCCGGCGTCGAGGCGAAGGCGATCGCCAACTGGGTCACCGGCGACCTCGTCGCGCTCGCCCGCGAGGCCGAGCTCGAGCCCACCGCCACCGGCGCGACCCCGGAGGCGCTCGCCGCGCTCGTCGGCCTCGTCGCCGCCGGTTCGGTCAACCGCGGCGGCGCCCGCGAGGTCCTCGCGGTCCTCGTCCGCGACGGCGGCGAGCCGGCGGCGATCGTCGAGCGGCTCGACCTCGGCGCAAGCGACTCCGGCGAGCTCGAGGCGATCGTCGAGCAGGCGATCGCCGATCAGCCCGACGCCGCCGCGAAGGTCAAGGCGGGGGAGGGGAAGGCGATCGGCGCGATCGTCGGCGTCGTGATGCGCGAGACCCGGGGCAAGGCCGACGGCGGCGATGTCACCCGGCTGATCCGCGCCAAGCTCGGCCTATAGACGACCGATCCCGAGGGCCCCGCAAGTGCAATCCGCCACTTTGTAGCATTCAGTTACAAGGTGCGCAATACTCGCTCCATGGCTCACAGCGTCGTCATCGCCGGAGGGGGGTTCGCGGGGGCGAACGCAGCCCGCGAGCTCGAGCGGATCCTCCCGAAGCAGTCGACGAAGCTGATCCTCGTCAACGACGTCAACTTCATGCTCTACACGCCGCTGCTCCCCGAGGCGGCGGCGGGGACGCTCGAGCCGCGCCACGTCGTCACGCCGCTCCGCGACCTCCTCAAGCGCACCTACTTGCGGATGGGGGCGGTCACCGCCCACGATCCATCGTCGCGGACGATCGAGCTGTCCGGCCACGACGGCGAGGCCGAGGAGCTCTCCTACGACGAGCTGCTCGTCGCCTTCGGCTCGGTGAGCCGGTCGCTTCCGATCCCCGGCCTCGACCGGCACGCGATCGGCTTCAAGAGCCTCGCCGACGCGATCTGGATTCGCAATCACATCGTCGAGACGCTCGAGGAGGCGAACGCGACCGAGGATCCGGCGCGACGTGAGGCGCTGCTCAGCTACGTGTTCGTCGGCGGCGGCTACGCGGGGCTGGAGGCTCTCGCCGAGCTTCAGGACTTCGCCGCCGACGCGATCCAGCGCTATCCGCGCGCCCGTCTTCACGGCATGCGCTGGCTGCTGGTCGAGGCGGCCCAGCGCGTCCTTCCCGAGATCGACGCCGGCCTCGCCGAGTACGCCTGCGGCGAGCTCCGCGGTCGCGGCATCGAGATCAGGATGGAGACCACCCTCGCCAAGGTCGAAGCGGACTCGGTCGAGCTCTCGACCGGCGAGACCGTCCCGGCCCGGACCGTGGTCTGGACGGCGGGCGTGAAGTCGCACCCGAGCCTGCGGACGATGCAGCTCCCGCTCGACGACCGCGGCCGGATCCCGGTCGACGATCACCTCGCCGTCCCCGGGCTCCAGGGGGTCTACGCGGCCGGCGACTGCGCCGCCGTCCCCGATCCCGACGGCGGCCTCTGCCCGCCGACCGCCCAGCACGCAATCCGCCAGGCCCGCGTCGCCGCCCGCAACATGGCGGCGGACCTCGGCGTCGGTCATCACGAGGCCTTCGCCTACCGGAGCCGCGGCGCGTTCGTGAACCTCGGGCGCTACAAGGCGGTCGCCAGCATCCCCGGCGGGGTCACGCTGTCGGGCTTTCCGGCCTGGTGGGCGGCGCGCACCTACCACGTCAGCCAGATGCCGGGGTTCACGCGGAAGCTCCGCGCGGTCGCAGACTGGACGATCGGACTGCCGTTCCGCCGCGACACCGCCGAGGTCGGCTCGATCGGCCATCCGCGGCCGCTGACCGACGCCGCCTACGAACGCGGCGGCAGCCACCGCCCGCTCGCCTGAAACCACGCGGCCGGCGGTCGCTCCTCGCCTAACCTTGGTCCGGCATGGCCTACGTCGTCATCTGCCTCTGCTTCGGCATCGCCACCGGCATCGTCGGCCGCGCCAAGGGGTCGAGCTTCTTCATCTGGTTTCTGATCGGCGGCGTCCTGCCGCTCCTCGGGCTCGTCGCGGCGGTCCTCTACCGGCGCGAGCAGGGCGAGCCCGAGCGACGCTGCCCGCGCTGCGGCGCCGTCCACAAGCTCTATGTCCAGGTCTGCAACCGCTGCGGCGAGGACATGTACCTGCCGGATCCGAGCGAGGTCAGACCGGGCCCGGATCTGCGCCGAACTTAGGCCTGGCAGGCGGCCGGGCAGGCCCGAAATCGATTGTTACACTTGTATGCAGCCGCGTATCGACCCCGCCGAAGGTCGGTCGCGGCATCCGCAACCCCTTTTCGCCGAACGACCGGAGGTAATGAATGCGCGCCGCTGACGCACTCTGCGAGGCCCTCAAGGCCGAGGGGGTCAAGCACGTATTCGGCATTCCCGGTGGGGCCAGTCTGCCCCTTTACGACGCGCTCTACGACGCCGACTTCGAGCACGTCCAGGTCCGCCACGAGCAGGCCGCCGGCCACGCCGCCGAGGGCTACGCGAAAGCCTCCGGCAACGTCGGGGTTGCGTTCGCGACCTCGGGTCCCGGGGCGACCAACCTGATCACGGCGATCGCCGACGCCCACATGGACTCGGTCCCGACGGTCTTCATCACCGGCCAGGTCCGGACCGACCTGATCGGGACCGATGGCTTCCAGGAAGCCGACGTGACCGGGATCACGATGCCGGTCGTCAAGCACTCCTTCCTCGTCACCGACGCTGCGCAGATCCCCGACTACATCCACAAGGCGTTCCACATCGCCAAGACCGGCCGGCCGGGACCGGTGCTCATCGACATCCCCCAGGACCTCTCGCGGATGGAGATCGACTACGAGCCGATCACCGGCGCGCCGAAGCTGCCCGGCTACCAGCCGAACACCGAGGGCAACATCAAGCAGATCAGGATCGCCGCGAAGGCGCTCGCCAACGCCCGCCGGCCGGTCCTCTACGCCGGTGGCGGCGTCATCAACGCCGATGCCGCCGAGGAGCTCCGCGAGCTTGCCGCCTCCGACCGCTTCCCGGTGACCTGCACGCTGATGGGCCTCGGCGCCTTCCCCGCTCCGCACGAGCAGTGGCTCGGCATGCTCGGGATGCACGGCACCCGGGCCGCGAACTACTCGATGGACGAGGCCGACCTGATCGTCGCGATCGGGGCGCGCTTCGACGACCGGATCACCGGCAAGCTCAGCGAGTTCGCGCCGCGGGCGAAGTTCGTCCACATCGACATCGACCCGGCCGAGATCAGCAAGAACGTCCCGGCCCACATCCCGATCGTCGGCGACGTCAAGAAGGTGCTGCCGAAGCTGACCGGCGAGTACCGGGCGCTCGCGGCCGACGCGTCGCGGCTCGACGAGTGGTGGCGCCGGATCGAGGGCTGGCGCGAGCAGTACCCGCTCCACTACGAGGACACGACCGACCAGGAGATCAAGCCGCAGCTGATGGTCGAGGAGATGCACCGGGCGACCGGTGGCAACGCGATCATCACCTCCGACGTCGGCCAGCACCAGATGTGGGCGGCCCAGTACTACGACTTCTCGCGGCCGCGGCAGTGGCTCAACTCGGGCGGCCTCGGGACGATGGGCTTCGGACTGCCGGCGGCGCTCGGCGCCAAGGTCGCGATGCCCGACGAGCAGGTCGTCTGCCTCGCCGGCGACGGGAGCCTGATCATGGTCTGCCAGGAGTTCGCGACCGCCGCAGCGAGCGAGATCGACGTCAAGGTGTTCCTGATGAACAACGGCCACTTCGGGATGGTCCGCCAGTGGCAGGAGCTGTTCTGGGACGAGCGCTACAAGTCGGTCGAGATGGGCCCGAGCCCCGACTGGGTGAAGCTCGCCGAGGCGTTCGGCTGGACCGGGATCCTCTGCGACCGCAAGGACGACCTCGCCGGCGCGATGAAGACCGCTCTCGAGACACCGGGCCCGGTCCTGCTCGACGTCCGTGTCACCCCGAACGAGAACTGCTATCCGATGATCCCGGCCGGCGCCGCCGCCCGGGACATGGTCGGCTGAGGAGGATCGCCCCCGATGGCTGACGGAACCAAGGATCTTCTCAACCTCGACGAGCTCCGTGCCGAGGGCGGGCTGACCGGTCGCCGCCACCTGCTCTCGCTGCTCGTCGAGAACCGCCCCGGCGTCCTCGCCCGGATCGCCGGGCTGTTCAGCCGCCGCGGGTTCAACATCGACACGCTCGCGGTTGGCCCGACCGAGGATCCCGACATCTCGAGGGTGACGCTGACGGTCGATGGCGCCGTCCACCCGATCGACCAGGTCACCAAGCAGCTCCACAAGCTCGTCAACGTGATCAAGATCCGCGACATGGACCCGGAAACCGCGGTCGCTCGCGAGATGGCCCTGTTCCGGATCAACGCCGCCGCCGACAACCGGGCCGAGATCATCGAGTTCACCCAGATCTTCCGCGCCCACATCGTCGATGTCTCACGCCGCTCGATCACCGTCGAGGTCACCGGCACGACCGAGAAGATCGACTCGTTCGAGCGGATGGTGCGCCCGCACGGGCTGATCGAGATGGCCCGGACGGGCGAGGTCGCGATCGCTCGCGCCCGTCCGGAGAGCTGACTCCGGCGGTCGAGACCGCGGCGCTCCTCGACGCCGTCGAGGGGCTCGCCGGGCGCGCCGCCTCCGGTCGCGGGCGCCGGCTCGTCAGCGCGACCGCTGAAGTCGACGTCGCCGATCCCTGCGCGGCCGCGTTCGCGTCGCGGCGCGCCGACGATCGCTGGTTCTGCTGGGAGGAGCCCGATCGGGACGGCTTCGCGATCGCGACGCTCGGCAGCGCGCTCGACATCGTCTCCCGGGGTCCGTCCCGCTTCACCGACCTCCGCGCCGACACGACCGCGCTGACGCGCGACCGGCTCGCCGCCGAGCCCGGCGATCTGCCGGCGGGGGCGGGGCCGCTGTGGGTCGGTGGGATGTCCTTTTCGGCGGCCGCCTCCGACGGCGGCGCCTGGGCATCGCTGCCGCCGGCGCTGCTGACGATGCCGGAGCTGCTGATCGCCCGCACCGGCGGCCGGAGCCTGCTCACGGTCTGCGCGGTCGCCGGACCGGGCAGCGACCCCGCGGCGATCCGCAGCCGGCTCGAGGCGCGCCTGACCGGGCTCCGCGAGCAGCCGTTGCCGCCGCTCGACCCCGCTCCCGGCGGCCCGGTCGAGGTCCGCTCCGCGCGGACTCCGGCGAGCTACGAGGAAGCGGTCGCGACCGCTGTCGAAAGGATCCGCGGCGGCAGCGTCGAGAAGGTCGTCCTCGCTCGCGAGGTTCAGGTCACGGCGCCTGCGGCGCACTCTCCAGGGGCGCTCTTCGGCGCCCTCCGGGACGCCTTCAGCAGTTGCTTCTGCTTCTGCGTCGGAACGCCTGAGGCGGCGTTCATCGGCGCCAGCCCCGAGCTCCTCGTTCGCCGCAGCGGCGCCGTCGCCGCGACAGTGGCGTTGGCAGGCTCGGCCCGTCGCAGCGCCGACCCGGCGGTCGACGATCACCTCGGCGAGCAGCTCCTGCACAGCGCCAAGGACCGTTCCGAGCATGCGATCGTCGCCAAACGGATCGAGCGGCGGCTCGGCCCGGTGGCCGTCTGGGTCGAGCGGGCGGCCGAGCCGGTCGTGATCCGGGTGGCGAACATCCAGCACCTCGCGACGCCGATCCACGCGCAGCTCGCCGAGTCCCGCTCGGTCCTCGAGCTGGCCGAGATCCTCCATCCGACCCCGGCGGTCGGGGCGGAGCCGCGCGGCGAGGAGGGAGAGCGGCTGATCGCAGGGCTCGAGCGCCT
>Ga0207657_10002226_pt1 | contig 21039 bp, 20 predicted proteins | sample KBSC33metaG_FD_184316 | JGI IMG/M metagenome (GOLD analysis project Ga0207657, IMG submission 184316) | Corn rhizosphere microbial communities from Kellogg Biological Station, Michigan, USA - KBS C3-3 metaG (SPAdes) (version 2) | ecosystem: Host-associated > Plants > Roots > Rhizosphere > Soil ... | reverse complement strand
CGCCGCCACCACCTCCGCCGCCACCGCCGCCGCCACCGCCGCCGCCACCACCTCCGCCGCCGCCACCACCTCCGCCGCCGCCGCCACCGCCGCCGCCGCCGCCACCGCCGCCGCCGCACATCCCGCGCGACGAGATTGTCACGGCCCTGAGCAGCTCAGACCCGCCGAAGAAGAGGACCGGCGACGACGGCCTGCTCGTTGACTTCTCGCAGCTCGCTTCGAACAGCGACGACATCGCCCAGATCGACACCGGCGTGACGAGCGGGGCCGATCCGAGCGAGTGGGATCCCATCGACATCGATGCTGCCGGCAAGGTCGACACGTGCGACAATTCGGACGGCAAACAGGCGGCTGCCGTGTGCAAGTCCTCCCAGCAGCAACACGACGAACCGTCGAAACCACCGGCGGCGCAGCAGCCCAAGCAACCGCAGCACTAGTCCGCTAAATCAGCCCTGGCCGAACGAAGCGCTGGCAGACTGCCGATGCGCTTGGTAGCGACGGCTCATGCCCGATCCCGACATTTCTTCCGTTATCGAGACCCCATTCGACGCCGCGCTATCGGAGCGCTACCTCGTCTATGCGCTGTCGACGATCACCGCGCGCTCGCTCCCCGACGTCCGGGACGGGCTGAAGCCGGTCCACCGGCGGCTTCTATGGGCGATGCGGCTGCTTCGGCTGGACCCTGCGGGAGCGTACAAGAAGTCGGCGCGCGTCGTCGGCGACGTGATCGGCAAGTACCACCCGCATGGCGACCAGTCGGTCTATGACGCGATGGTCCGCCTGGCCCAGGATTTCGCGCTCCGCTACCCGCTGGTCGACGGACAGGGCAATTTCGGGAACATCGACGGAGATAACGCTGCCGCCTACCGCTACACCGAGGCGCGGCTGACCGCGGTCGCGATCCAGCTGATGGCCGGCCTCGACGAGGGCACCGTCGATTTCCGGCCGACTTACAATGGCGAGGAAGAAGAGCCGGAGGTGTTTCCGGGACTCTTTCCCAACCTGCTAGCCAACGGGGCGAGCGGAATTGCCGTCGGCATGGCGACCTCGATCCCGCCGCACAATGTCGGCGAGCTGATCGACGCTGCGATCCATCTGATCGACAATCCCAAGGCTGAGGACAGCAGCCTGATGGACTTCGTCGCCGGTCCCGATTTCCCGACCGGCGGAGTCCTCGTCGATAGCCGCAATTCCATCGCCGAGGCCTATGTGACAGGTCGGGGAGCGTTCCGCTTGCGCGCCCGCGTGGAAGTCGAGCGCGAAAAGGGCGGAGGCTGGCATCTGTTGGTCAGTGAGATTCCCTATGGTGTGCCCAAGGCGAAGCTGATCGAGCAGATCGCCCAGCTGATCGCGGACAAGAAGCTTCCGATTCTCGCGGACGTGAAGGACGAGAGCGACGAGCAGGTCAGGCTGATCCTCGAACCGAGGGCGCGCACGGTGGATCCCGATCTGCTGCTCGAAAGCCTCTATCGGTTGACCGACCTCGAGATCCGCTTCCCGCTCAACCTGAACGTGCTCGACGCGAGCCGAACGCCGGGCGTCATGAGCCTCAAGCAGGCGCTTACCGCCTGGCTCGCCTTCCAGCTCGAGGTGCTCGTCCGCCGCAGCCAGGTTCGCATCGGCAAGATCGATGACCGGATCGAGCTGCTCGACGGCTTCCTCGTCGCCTATCTGAACCTCGACCGCGTCATCGAGATCATCCGCACCGAGGACGAGCCCAAGCCGGTCCTGATGAGCGAATTCTCGCTCTCGGATCGGCAAGCCGAAGCGATCCTCAACATGCGCCTGAGGAGCTTGCGCAAGCTCGAGGAGCTGGAGATCGGCCGCGAGCGAGAAGCTTTGCAGAAGGAACGCGACGAGCTCGAGAAGCTGGTCGCCGAGCCGGGCCGGCAGAGGCGGCGGCTCAAGAAAGACCTTCAGGGGCTGAAGGACAAGTTCGGCGACGAGCGCCGCACGCGCATCGAGGAAGTCGCTCCGGCGCGCGAGATTGACTGGACGGCGATGATCGAAAAGGAGCCGATCACCGTCATCCTGTCGCAGCGCGGCTGGATTCGCGCGATGAAGGGGCATCTCGCGCTGGAGCAGGTCGCGGATCTCAAGTGGCGCGAAGGCGACGAGCCCTTCATCCACTTTCATGCCCAGACGACCGACCGGCTTGCGCTCTTCGCCTCCAACGGCCGGGTCTACACGCTCGCCGGGGACAAGCTGCCCAGTGCACGCGGCTTCGGTGAGCCGGTGCGGCTGTTCATCGACCTCGATGCCGAGGTCGACATTGTCCAGCTGCTCGTGGCGCGACCTGAGATGAAGTTGCTGATCGCCTCCTCGGACGGCAAGGGCTTCGTGACCAGCGGCGATGCTACGCTTGCGGAGACGCGAAAGGGCAAGCAGCTGGTCAATGTCAGGCCCGGCGCTCGGGTCGCGGTCGTTCGCCCGATTGCGCAGGGAGCGGACGCGGTGGCTGTCGTCGGTGAGAATCGCAAAATGGTCGTGTTCCCGCTCAGCGAGCTTCCGGAGCTTGCGCGCGGGCAGGGCGTCACCCTCCAGCGCTACCGCGACGGCGGCCTGTCGGACGCGATCGCGTTCCCGATCGCCGAGGGCCTGAGCTGGGCTTTGGGCGGCGAAAGCGGCCGTACCCGCACCGAGACCGATCTCTCGCCCTGGCGAGCCGCGCGTGGGGCGGCAGGCCGCATGCCGCCGATCGGCTTCCCACGAAACAATCGCTTCGGCTGAGCGGATAAATTAAATGAAGTTAACAAGCTGCAGCAGAGGAATTCAGATACCCAGAATTAACCCCTCCGCTCCATAGAGAGGGGAATGCAGGCTGCAGCTTCCCGGCCGGCGAGCGTTCAAAGGCTTCGCCGGGCGGACAGATTGAATGGGTCTCCGCACGTCGCTGCGGCCGACGATATCGGCTTGCTCAACGCTTTGCCGATTGCTGCAGCGATCATCGAGCGGACAGACAAGGGCGCGCTCAAGGTCGCGGCGCACAACAGCCGCTTCGTCGAGGCCGTTGAGCAGTCGACCTGCACCGCGCTCGACTGGAATGAGGCGCAGTGCCTCAAGGCGGGTCCGATTGCCGAGCTGATCCAGAATTTCTTCGACGGATCGGACGGGTGCGGCGAGCTGGACTTCAAGGACGGCGAGGGGGTTTCGGCGCATTTCTTCCGGTTGAAGCTCGCACCTTTGCCGAGAAAGGACGGGCCGCTTCCGCGCTGCCTGTTGAGCGTGGTCGACCGAACGGTGGAGGTCCAGGCCGAGCGCACGCTGCGCGCCGAAATGCTCCGCGACAGCCTCACCGGCCTCCCGAACCGCCTCGCCTTCACCGAGGCGATCGAGGATGCCGGCGAGAATATCGCCCGCGACCTCGAGCATGCGGTCTTGGTGGTCGACATGCTGCGTTTCAGCCGAATCAACGAATCGATGGGCAGCCTCGCGGGCGACGAGTTGCTGATCACGTTCGCGCGGCGTCTGATCCTCGCACTTCGTGCCGGCGATGTGCTCGCCCGCACAGGAGGGAATGAATTCGGAGTGCTGGTGTCGCTTCGCCGCGGAGTCGAGGACGCGCTGAAGGCCGCCGAACGGATTCAGCAGGTCATGGCCGCGCCGTTCAAGCTCTCGGAGCTTGAGATCAAGGTCGAATGCGCGATCGGCGTCGCGCTGATGACCGCCGGGCAGGACCCGGAGGAGCTATTCCGCAACGCGCAGTTCGCGGTCAAGCAGGCGAAGGCTGCGGGCCGGCCGCAGGTCTATGAGCCGCGCCAGGCAACCGAGGCACGCCGCCGCTTCTCGATCGAGACCGAGCTTCGCCGCGCGCTCGACAAGGACCAGTTGAAGCTATTCTACCAGCCGCTGATCAACCTCAAGTCGGGCGAGGTCGCCGGCTTCGAGGCGCTCGCGCGCTGGACGCACGAGGACCGCGGCGAGATCAGCCCGACCGAGTTCATTCCCGTTGCCGAAGAATCCGGACTGATCCTGCAGCTTGGCCGCTGGGCGATGGACAGCGCTGCCCAGACTCTTGCCGGATGGGATCGCGAGGCAGGCGAGCAGCTGCCGCTCTACGTGGGCGTGAACCTCTCAGCGATTCAGGTGGCGCGCGATGACGTTCCGGCCTTGGTGGAGAGCGCGCTCAAGTCGAGTGGCCTATCCGGCGACCGGCTGACGCTCGAGCTCACCGAAAGCTCGATCGTCCAGGACCCGGCGCGTGCGACCCGCGTGTTCGATGCGCTGAAGGCGCTCGACACGACCGTCGCCATGGACGACTTCGGTACCGGCTATTCGAGCCTCGCCTATCTGCAGCGGCTGCCGATCGATGTGCTCAAGATCGACAAGAGCTTCGTCTGCGGAATGATGGTCGACCCCGATGCGGTGGCGATCGTCCGGGCGGTGCTGAGCCTCGCCGAAGCGCTCGGCATGTCGACGACTGCCGAAGGGATCGAAACGGTCGAGCTTGCGACCACCTTGGCGACCCTCGGCTGCGCCTCCGGGCAGGGCTTCTATTTCGCCAAGCCGCTCGAGCCCGACGCGGCAATCCAATATTGGAAGACGCGCCGCCGCTCCTGAACCGGTTCGGGACGAGCCTGCTGCCGTTGGAACTCACCTCCAAACGAGCCCGTTAAGCCCCTGAAAAGAGGGGAAGTGGACGGGCCGTGAAAGCTTGGCTCGGATTCTGCGCATTTCTGCCGCTCGTCACGGCTACCGCCGCACAGGCGCAGCTCAGGAAGCTTGCCCAGATTGAAGGTGCCGGGGCGCCCCCGACGCGAACGGTGCATTTCAGCATTCCTGCGCAAGCGTGGGTCAATGCTCCCGCGCCGTTTGCCGGCGGCGTCGTCACGACCGATGAGATGGGACCGAACACCATGCTTGGGGTCGGGCTGGTGCGGATGCGCGGTCGAAAGCGCGATGGGTCCGACCTCAGGACAGGCGCTCCTGCGGCGCAAAGGCGCAACCCCGCGGTGACGTTCGTCGTGAAATTCTAGGGTCAGGCGGCGAGCAGGTCCGAATAGCGTGCAGGCGTCCGGCTGCGGCGCGCGATGCGAAGCGTCTTGTCGATGCTTCTGACGAGCGCCTTGTGGCGAGTGTCCGGCGGGTGGACCCCGACGCGAAGCACATCGAGCGGCGCGTGACGCAGGGCCGCTGCGGCACCGAGCGATGAAAGCAGCCGAAGGCGCGTCCGGCTCGCCCAGGTGATCACCGGGCCGCGCGCAAGCCGGCGCCCGCTCGCCGGCGACCAGACTTTCAGATGATCTTCGGCGATGTTGATTCCGGCATCGCGCAATGCTCCAATCGCGCCCTTCCCATAGAGCCACGCGGGGGCGACGAAGCCGTCGATGGGCCGCCCGATCACCTGTTCGAGGAGCATTCGGCCTTGACCGATGCGGTCGGCGGCTTCGTCACGCGACAAGCCCAGGAACTCGCCTTCGCCAGCGGTCATGAAGTGCGCCCGGATGCGCTCGCCGGCGCCTTCGTGCCGCGCGAGGTCGCGATGATAGAAACCGTGGAGGAACATCTCGATGCCCTGCTCACCCCAGCGGCGAAGGCGGGTCGCGAAGTCCGAGCCGGGAACGATCGGGGCGTCGCCCCAGTGGTTCGGCACGACAAGCATCGCAATGCGGCCGCCGACATGCGGCTCAAGCACCTCCACCAGCCGCTCTACCTCGCTTTCAAAGCGCGGCGAAACATCATGAATGGACGCCAGCAGAAGGCGGGGTGCAGCCGGTGACATGGGCCCTATGTGCGACAGCGGCGGCCCGCTCGCCAGCCCATTAACAAAGCTTCACTTGAAGTTCACTGCTGCCGCCCGGCACTTACGGCTGGATGCGTATCGCGGACGTCTGCGCCTTCTACACGCCCGCCGGCGGCGGGGTGCGCACCTATATCGAAGCGAAACTGCGCGCAGCGCCGCGCTTCGGTCACGAGATGATCGTGATCGCGCCGGGCGAGCGCCATGAGGTGGTGAAGCGCGGACCCGGCGCCGTGCTGGTGACGATCCCGTCGCCGCGGCTGCCGGTGGACGGACGTTATCGGTATTTCGACGACGAGCGGGCGCTCCACGCCGTGCTCGACGCGTGGCAGCCTGACCATGTCGAAGCCTCCTCGCCATGGTGGAGCGCGACGATGGTCGGCCGGTGGCAGGGATGCGCCAGCCGCTCGCTGGTGATGCATGCGGATCCGCTCGCCGCTTATCCCTATCGTTGGCTCGGCAGCTTCGTTTCGACCGAGCGCATCGACCGCATGTTCGGTTGGTTCTGGCGCCACTTGCGGGGCCTCGGACGCATGTTCGACACGGTCGTCTGCGCCAATGAGCATCTGGCTCAGCGGCTTCGCCAGGGCGGGATAGGCAACAGCGAAACCGTCCGGATGGGGGTCGAACCCGGGCTCTTTTCCCCGGCGCTGCGCTCGCCCGTGTTGCGGGCGCAGGCGCTATCAGCGCTCGGGTTGGACTCGAGCGCGACCTTGCTCCTCGGAATCGGGCGATTTTCCGCGGAGAAGCGCTGGGAGATGGTCCTGCGCGCCGCCGGGAAGGCTGGCCGCCGTCGGAACGTCGGTATTCTCCTCGTCGGCGACGGGCCCAAGGGCCAGAAATTGGAGCAGATTGCAGCCGGCATTGGCCATGCCGCAGTGCTCCCGAGAATCAGCGATCGCGACGAGCTCGCCCGGCTGCTCGCCAGCGTCGACGCGCTGGTGCACGGCTGTGAGGCCGAGACGTTCTGCATGGTTGCCGCGGAAGCACGTGCGAGCGGCATTCCGCTGATCGTCCCGGATCGAGGTGCGGCCATCGACCAGCTCGTCACGGGCGCCGGCAAGATCTACCGCGCCGCAAGCGCGATCTCGCTTGAGCGGACGATCGGCCGCTTCATCGATCGCGGGCCTGAGCTGCAGCGTGCGGCGGCGGCGCGCGCGGCACGCGTGCGGTCGATGGACGAACATTTCGCCGAGCTGTTCGCACGCTACGAAATGCTTGCGCCGCAGCATGTCGTCCGGCCGGTGTGGGCAGATCCAAACGTGGCCGATTCCACGGCCGAGCTGGCGCTTGCGCGCTCGGCGATGCTCGGGAGCTGATCAGCCGTTGGCCGACGCCAAAGCGTCACTTACGATCCGCTCGAATTCTTCTCCAGTGGGAAAACCTGCCTCGACCCAGCTATCGTCGATCTGACGCAGCGTCTTTGCAACGATCGGCCCTTCCTCAAGTCCGCGCTTGATCAACTGCCCGCCGCTGATCGGCAGGCGCGGGCGATGCCAGTGAGCGATTGCCGCGGCATCCCGCGGTCGCTCGCCGAGCAACAGCCGGTCGATGGCGCAGTCGGTGCCGACCCGATATGCGAGGGCCTGCGGCGAGCTTTCAAGATCTTGGCCGGCAGCGCATGCGAGGCGCTTCCTTGCCTTGTTCGAGAGGCGGAGGCGGCCGCCGATCTCGTCCGCGAGCTGCGGATCGCGGGGAAGGAGTGCCGCGAGGCGGCGTAATGGATTGGCTTCGACCTTCGCCTCGCGCTCGGCAGCGATCAACGCATTGAGCTGAGCAAGGCGAGCACTTTCGATCTCGGGCAGGACGGGTTTCAGGATTTCGCGTTCGAGCATGATGGCGACCGTCCGCGACGGGTCGGGCATCTCGAGCAGTTTCAGGAGCTCATCCGCGATCCGCTCGCGCGACAAGGCCATCAGGTCTCGGGCGCGGGCCGTGCAGGCGTCCAGCGCCGCCGCGTCCGGCTTTCCGGCATCGAAGCGGGCATGAAATCGGAAGAAGCGCAGGATTCTTAGGTGGTCCTCGGCGATGCGCTGCAGGGGATCGCCGATGAAACGGATGTGACGGTGCTCCAGATCGGCGAGTCCGCCGAAATAATCGAACAGCTCCCCCGTGTTCGGGTCGGCCGACAGTGCGTTGATCGTGAAATCGCGGCGCGCGGCATCCTCCCTCCAATCATCGGTGAACGCGACGGTCGCCCGGCGTCCGTCCGTAGAGACATCTCTGCGCAGGGTCGTGATCTCGAACGGCTGCCCCGCGCTGACAGCCGTGACCGTCCCGTGATCGATGCCTGTGGGCACGGCCTTGATCTTCGCCTTCTCAAGCCGTTCGACGACCTCGCCAGGCTGGATCTTGGTCGCAAGGTCGATGTCGCTGACGGGCAAATCGAGAAGGTCGTCGCGCACAGCACCGCCGACATACCGGGTGAGGCCCTGGTCGGCGCCCAACGCGTCGAGCAGCCGCTTCATGCCGCGCTTCTTGCGCCACTTGGCGGCGTCGAGCCTCAGCTCCACTGCAGCCTGCGCGACAAGTTGACGATGATTGCTGCGGTCACGCCCCAGATCCTGTGCTCGTTCCAGACGATCTCGTAATAATGGCGTGTTCGGCCCCGGAACAGGGCAGTGCGTTCGTGCTGGTTGGCGCGGTCGAGAAGGAAGTCGAGCGGCGCCTCGAACCAGTCCGCGACCTCATGTTCGTGCGGCTCCAGCGGAAGATCGGGGGGGATCACTCCTATCACGGGAGTAACAATGAAGCCCGTCACGGTCCGATAGTGTTCAATCTGACCGACGATATCGACCGCCTTGGAATCGAGCAGGATTTCTTCCCCGGCTTCACGCAGAGCAGCTGCGACGGGGTCCTCGCCAGGGTCCAGTCGGCCGCCGGGAAAAGCGATTTGTCCGGCATGCGTCCGCAAATGTTCACGGCGGACCGTCAGGATCATTCCCGGAACGGGTCTCTCGGTGACGGCAATCAGAACGGCCGCGGGAACGTCAGCCTTCGAGCGCTCCTCCAGCAGGTCACCTTCGAGCGGGGGTAGAGCGGCCGGCGCTGCAAGCGCTTCGCGGAGGCGATCGGCGAGCTTCAATGCGTGCAGTCCAGGGGAAAAAAGGTGCCTTCGCTCCAGACGCCGGGCGGTCGGGCGGCAAGCGCGATCTCGGCGAGCTCGTAATAGACCGGCCGTGTCAATTCGGCCTCGAGTCCATGGCGCACGACGAGCCGCGGCGAAGGACCTCTCTCCGTTTCGATGATGCGCAGCGGATGGTCGGGCCCGAGGATGACCGCATCGCCGCTGTCCAGCCGGAAGGCGATGCGTTGGTCGCCGCCTTCGCCTTCCCGCCGCATTTCCACTGCGCGGAAGGCTGTCGTCTCCACCTCGATGTCCAGCTTTTCGGCGGGCGTTACGAGAACGTGCCGGCCATCGAGTTCTCGCCTGAGCACGGTCGAAAAAAGCCGCACCAATTCCGGCCTCCGGATCGGCTCTCCCTCGTGGAACCAGGTACCGTCCCGAGCGATGCGCATGCGCGAATCGCCGCAGCGCTGCGGATTCCACTGGTCGACCGGCGGAAGCCGTCGCTCGCGGATGAGCCTCTGCAGCTCGGCCAGGCTGATCCCGTGCAGTTCGATCGGAGGCCGGCTCTCGGGCATGCGCGTCCATTGGATTGCTTCGCCGCGCCGCTCAAGGCAGGAGTCCCGCGCATGGAACGGACTGCGATCGTGACTGGAGCGGGTAAGCGGGTCGGCGCGGTCATCGCCCGAACGCTTATCGCCGACGGTTGGACCGTGGTCGCGCACGTCCATCACGATGCTGACTCCGTGCCGGAGGGCGCGGCGAAGGTCGCGGCGGATCTCGGCGATGCGTCCTGCGCCGAGACAATCTTTTCGGCGACTGTAGGTCTACCACCGGTGCGGCTGCTGGTGAACAATGCCGCGCGCTTCGCCCATGACAGCTTCGGCGAATTCAACGTGAGCGAATTCGACGAGCACATGACGGTCAATGCGCGCGCACCCGCGCTGCTCATCGAAGCGCTCGCGGCGCGTCACGGCCAAGGCGACGCGCTGGTCGTGAACTTGCTGGATTCGAAGCTCGCCGCCCCGAACCCGGATTATCTGAGCTACACGCTGTCGAAATACGCGCTCGCGGGACTCACCGAGCTTGCCGCGCGGGCGCTTGCATCGCGTTCGATCCGGGTGAATGGGATCGCGCCGGCGCTGATGCTGCGATCGAGCGGGCAGAGCGAGGAGAATTACGAGATCATGCATGCAAACAATCCGCTCGGCCGCGGCGTCGAACCCGACGATGTGGTCGCGGCGCTTCGCTACCTGATCGAAGCCCGGACCGTCACAGGGCAAGTCATCACCGTCGACGCCGGGCACCGCTTCCTCGGCCTCAACCGCGACGTCCAGTTCCTGGAGCGGCAATGAGCGCGTCCGAGCCGAGCCTCATCGGGATCGTTCCTGAGCGCGTGAAGGTGCGTTCGGCGCGAATCCTGCTCGAATCGCTCGAGATTCAGGCCGACATCGGGTTCCATGAGTTCGAGATCGGCACGCCGCAGCGGCTTCTGGTCAGTGTGGAGATCTGGCTCGAAGATCTTGAGGTCCCGGCGGATGATGATCCGCAACGTGCATGGAACTATGACTTCCTCCGAACCGAGGTGGCGGAAATTGCCCAGGCACGGCGGTACAATCTCCAGGAAACACTAGCCCACGCCATTTTCGAGCGCCTGGCCGCGTTCCGAGGGACCCGCGCGCTTCGCATTCGCCTGTCAAAGCCGGACGTCTATCCGGACGCACATGGGGTTGGAGTGGAAATCGCTTCTTTTTCGGGCTGTTGGCCGCAACCCTGAACATCCATGCTTAACAGCCGTAGTTTCCGGCCTTCCGGCTGTGGAACAAAATCCGTTGCGCGCTCTTTGAGGCGGATATAAGGAAGCCCGCCTGCCGCCAATGTCACATTAGAACATCGGCGGACTTAACGATGTTTACGGGCGAGCGTCCGAACGCCCGGGTTGACCGTGGAGCACTCCACGGCGTGTCGAGGAGAATTGCGGGTTAATGTCCTACGCCCAAAAGAAAGAGATTAGCGGCAACAGGACCTTGGCGATCACATTGGTCGTCCTGATTCAGCTTGCACTGGGGTACGCAATCGTCACCGGTCTCGCGTACAACGTCATCAAGCACACGGCTCAGGACCTCAAGGTCATCGATGTCGAGGAGCAGCCGCCGCCACCTGAGCAGCCGCCGCCACCGCCCAAGGACATGCCGAAGGTGCCGCCGCCGCCGATCACGCCTCCGCCGCTGGTGCGCATGGAGGCTCCGCCGCCGCCGATTCAGACGGTGACCGCGCCGCCGCCGGTGATTCCGCCGGTCGTGCAGGCTCCGCCCGCGCCGCCGCCGCCGCCGCCGCCGCACAAGACCGTGTCGGCACAGCCGGCCCGGGGCGACGTCCGCACGGCGTTCAGCAACGACGACTATCCTGCTTCGGCAATTGCTGCGGAAGCGCAGGGAACTGCCCAGGCGCAGCTGACGATCGGCCCCGACGGGCGCGTCGTCGGATGCAACCTGATCAGGTCGACCGGCAACAACGCCCTCGATTCGACGACCTGCAACATCCTTCGCCGCCGCGTGAAGTTCACGCCGGCTCGGGACAGCAACGGGAATCCTACGACGGACAGTTATACGACCCCGCCGATCAGCTGGGTCCTTCCGAAGGACTAATTTTCTAGGCTCTCAAGACAGGTTTTCAGAAGGAAAATATTCTCATGCAAGCAGCACCCGCCGCAGCAACCGCAAATCCCTACGGCTTGGTTCCCGCTCTCCAGCAGGGCGGCATCATCGCAATGTCGGTTTTCGCCATTCTCGTGATCATGTCGCTTGGTACTTTCTACATTCTTTTCACCAAGCTCATGCAGCAACAGAAGATCATCAGTCAGGGCCGGAAGGTCCGGGCGAGCTTCTGGAACTCGCCGAACCTTCGTGAAGCCTCGACCAAGCTCGAGGCAAAGAGCGCCTACCGTTCGATCGTCGACGACGCGCTCCTGGCGCAGGACCAGCACGGCAAGCTGACCGATCCGATCGATCAGCACGACTGGATGGCGAACAGCCTCGCCCGCAGCCAGGGCTCGATCGGCGCGCGTCTCGGCGAGGGTCTCGCCTTCCTCGCGACGGTGGGTTCGACCGCTCCGTTCATCGGTCTGTTCGGCACCGTCGTCGGCATCTACCGCGCGTTGATCAAGATCGGTGCGTCAGGTCAGGCGTCGATCGACACCGTCGCGGGCCCAGTCGGTGAGGCGCTGATCATGACCGCGCTCGGCCTCGTCGTCGCCGTCCCGGCGGTGCTCGCCTACAACTGGCTGATCCGCCGCAACAAGTCGATCATGGAAGACCTCGCGGCCTTCACGAACGACCTTCACGGCTATCTCATGTCGGGCGGTGCGGTGAAGCCGACGATGGCCGGTGTCACCCAGGCCCGGGGCACTGCGCAGGCCCGCGCTACCGGCGCTCCGACCGCCGGGAGCGAGCCCGTCCGCACGCCGACCCCGGCGAAGTAATCGCGAACGAACGGTCCGGCTCGAGCTTTCGGGCCGGACCTGATTCGGTCGTAAATAGAAGAGAGAACCCGGCCTTATGGCAGGACAAGTAATCCAAGAAGGCGACGAAGACTCCGCCATGTCGGACATCAACGTCGTCCCACTGACCGACGTGATGCTGGTGCTTCTGATCGTGTTCCTGATCACCACCCAGGTCATCAAGCAGGCAGTCCCGATCAAGCTGCCGAACGTCCGGTATGAGCCGACCACGACCAAGCCGGAGAACGTGTCCCTAACCGTGCGCAACGGCCCGGGCGGGACCTGCGAAGTCTACTGGCTCATGAAGAAGGTCACCCAGAAGGACCTGCTCGACATGGCCGTCAAGAAGCTCGAGGACCAGATCAAGAAGGTTGGCGGCGTCCAGAACATCAACGAAGACAATATGCCCGAGGCGCACATCCGCGGCGACGTCAACACGCAGTACAAGTGCATCGGCGCGACGATCATCACCATGCAGCAGGCCGGGTTCCAGCGCGTCGGATTCATTTCCGAGCCGCCGCCGCTCACCGGCGTTCGAGAGTAGGAGTTCTCAGCAATGTCGATGCAGACCACCAGCGACAACGCTGAAGGCGAACCTATGCTGGACGTGAACGTGACGCCGCTCATCGACGTCATGTTGGTCCTTCTCATCATGTTCATCATCACCATCCCGATCCAGACGCACGCGGTGAAGCTCGACCTGCCGGTGAACCAGCCGAACCAGGTCCCGCCGCCGATCAACCCGATCAAGAACGTCGTCTCGATCAATGCTCAGAACCAGGTGCTGTGGAACGGCACGCCGGTGAGCATGGAACAGCTGCGCACCTATCTCGACGCCACCCAGCAGATGAATCCGATCCCGGAGCTTCACCTGCAGCCCGACGCGACGGCGCGCTACGAGATCGTCGACGAGGTCCTCGCGGTGACCAAGAAGGCCCACGTCCAGAAAATGGGCTTCGTCGGGAACGAATATTATATGAACGTCTTCTAGGCGTTCGGCCTGGACGAGAGTTTTGGGCGGTCCCCTCGGGGGCCGCCCTTTTCTTTTGGATCGTTGCATCCGGATGTGGGTTATGAGATAATGTAACACACATCGAGGGAGCAGGACATGCGCCAAACCCCTGTGATCGAGTCACCGGATCCAGTCGGCGAGATGAACACCACGCCCCTGATCGACGTGCTGCTCGTCCTGCTCGTGATGTTCATCCTGACGGTCCCAATCCAGACGCATGCGATAAAGCTCAACCTTCCGAATGGTACGCCGCCCGTTCCGCTCCCCAATCCCGTCGTCAACGAGCTTGCCATCACTAAGCCGGGAAGCCTGCTCTGGGATGGCGTTCCGATGAGCAGGGTCGAGGTCGGGCGGGAGCTTCAGCTGACGCAGCAGATGAATCCTGTACCCGAGCTCCATCTGCGGCCGGACCCGGAAGCTCGCTACGAGGTCGTCGACGAGGTGCTCGCGCTCATCAAGCGCGAGAACATCCAGAAGTTCGGCTTCGTCGGGAACGAGCGCTACCTCCAGCACTGACGGCGTCCATCGCCACTGGCGCTGGCCTTGAGGCCATGCCATTGCTCGCCGCGATGAGTGAGCAGCGCCGTTTCGCCGTCGTCATCCTTGCCGCGGGGCAGGGCACCCGCATGCGCTCCGACACCCACAAGGTGCTGCACCCGATTGCGAGCCGGCCGCTGCTGCTGCACCTGCTCGACCGGGTCGACGCGCTTGGGGCCGAACGAAAGGTCGTCGTGGTCGGAAAGGGCCGCGACCAGGTCGAAGCGGCCATCGACGGGCACGGCGTGACAATCGCCGTCCAGGCCGAGCAGAAAGGCACCGGCCACGCCGTCCAGCAGGCGGCCGACGCGCTCGCCGGCTATGATGGTCCCGTGCTCATCCTCTACGGCGATACGCCCTTCGTCGAGACCAGCACGCTGAGGCGTATGCTCGATCGGCTCAACGGGGATGGCGGACCTGGAATTGTCGTCTTGGCGTCCTCCCCCGACGATCCGCTGAAATATGGCCGGATCATTCTTGGGGAGGGCGACCGCATCGCGAGGATGGTCGAGTTCAAGGACGCAACGGAGGAGGAGCGGGCAGTAACCCTCTGCAACTCAGGCATGATGGCGGTGCGCGCCAGCGACCTGTTCCGCTGGCTAGGGCAAGTCGGCAACGACAATGCGGCGGGCGAATATTATCTTCCGGATATCGTCAATGTCGCCGCTGCTGAGGGCCGCGAAGCCGTCGTGATCGAGGGTGATCCCTACGAGGCTGCCGGGGTCAACAGCCGCGCGGAGCTCGCTCATTTGGAGCTCGAATGGCAGCGGCGGCGGCGCGAGCAGGCGCTCGACGAAGGCGCGACGCTGATCGATCCCGAAAGCGTCTGGTTCGCCTATGATACGAAGCTCGGCCGCGACGTGACCGTCGAGCCGCACGTCGTATTCGGCCCCGGAGTGCAGGTGGCGGACGGAGCCACCATCCACGCCTTCAGCCATATCGAGGGCGCGATCATTGGGACGAGGGCAAGTATCGGTCCATTTGCGCGCATCCGCCCCGGAACCCGCCTCGCCGAGAAGACCAAGGTCGGCAATTTCGTCGAATTGAAGAAGGCCGAGATCGGCGAGGGCGCGAAGGTCAACCATTTATCCTATGTCGGGGACGCGTTGGTAGGCGCGAAGGCGAACATCGGCGCGGGAACGATCACCTGCAATTATGACGGGTTCGGCAAGTACCGCACGACAATTGGTGCGGGCGCGTTCATCGGGTCAAACACGGCGCTCGTCGCACCGGTGACCGTCGGCGATGGCGCGATCGTCGGCGCCGGGTCGGTGATCACCAGCGATGTCGAGCCCGACAGCCTTGCAATCGAGCGCAGCAACCAGAAGGGGATCGCCGGCTGGGCCCGACGCTTCCGCGAGCGGATGACGCGCAAGGCGGCGGAATAAGGATCCGCCTTCGTCAGTTTCCCTTGGGTCGAAGGCCGTTCACATAGTCGATTTCGTGCTGGCACTTGTCGTCGGCGGAATCGAGCTTGAGGCATTGCTCAAGCAGCGTGCGCGCTTCATCCAGCCGGCCCTGCTCGGTCCGCGCATATGCCATTCCACGAAGCGCTCGGCGCTTTTCAAAGGACTTTGCGCTGTCCGGTGCGAGCTCCGCCGCGGTGGAGGCAGATTCGAAGTCGGAATAGGCGTTCGCCCAATCCTTCCGGTTCTTGAACCATTCGCCGCGCTCCGCAAGAAATTGGGCGTTCATCGGCGCCAAGGCGATTGCCTTGTCCAAGTAAGCCTTGGCCTCGTCGGCCCGGCCTACATCGATGAGGGCAAAGCCTTTGGCGAAATAGGCCGCGGACCAGGTGCCATCGAGCACCACTGCCGACTTCTTCTGCGACGCGCCCAGGCCCGCATAAAGGATCGCTTCGGTCAATGAGCGAGCGGAGAAGATCAGCCGTTTTTCGTCTTTGTTGCGTGCCTCTTCGCTTGCGATGACCTGGTCGAGGATCGGAATGGCGTCTGCCGACTTCCCCGTCCGAATGAACGTCAGTGCCTGGTCGAGCTCACCGCTAAGCGGATCTTTCGACTGTTGTATTTGGCTTGGCGGGCCGCCCCTCGACTGAACCGTGACGAGAGGCGCGGCTCCCGCTGGAGATTGGAGCAGCGCGGCGGCAAGCGCGATCAACAGGCTCATGGCTTACTCCCGTCATGCAACCCGAGCGGTCGAACCTTAGACCCCGCCAGGCTCGCGAGTGCAATCAGGGCCCGTCGCATTCATGCCCCCCATCACGGCTGGCTGTTGCAGCGGCGCTCAATGAAGCATAGCGCGCCTCCGCAGCCGTTCAAAGGAGTGGGCCGGCAAGGTTCATTCCTCGGAAATGGATTGATCATTCACCATGATGCAGAGGTTTTGCATTCATGGCGCCGCGAGGGCGCTAAGGGATCAGACTGAATGTGTGGAATCGTTGGAATTGTCGGCACGAACGACGTCGCGCAGCGGCTCTTCGACGGGTTGAAGCGGCTCGAATATCGCGGTTACGATTCCGCGGGCATCTGCACCATCAATGACGGCAAGCTGGAGCGGCGGCGTGCCGAGGGCAAGCTCGACAATCTCGCGCGCGAGCTGGCGGAGCATCCGCTGAACGGGCTTACTGGAATCGCGCATACGCGCTGGGCAACCCACGGCGCCCCGACCGTCGGCAATGCGCACCCGCACATCGTCGGCGAAGTGGCGTTGGTCCACAACGGCATAATCGAGAATTTCAAGCCGCTGCGCGACGAGCTGATCGCGGAGGGGCGAAAGTTCGAGAGCGAGACGGACACGGAGGTGGTGGGCCACCTGGTCGCTCGCGAGGTCGAGCGCGGGGCTACCCCGCAAGACGCCGTAGCGTCGGTGCTTCCGCGGCTGACCGGCGCATTCGCGATCGCCTTCCTGTTCCGCGATCATCCGGACCTGATCATCGGCGCTCGCCGGGGCGCGCCGCTGACGGTCGGCTATGGCGAGGGGGAGAATTATCTCGGTTCGGACGCGCTCGCCGTCGCGCCCTGGACGCAGCGCATCGCCTATCTCGACGAGGGTGACTGGGCCGTCGTTCACCGCGACCGCATCGAGATCTTCGACCAGGAAAATCGACCGGTCGAGCGCGAGATCGTCGAGTCCGGCGCTTCGTCGGCTCCGGTCGAGAAGGGTAATTACGGCCATTACATGCAGAAGGAGATATTCGAGCAGCCAATCGTGGTTGCGCAGACTCTCCAGACTTATGTGCGACCGTTCGAAGGCGAAGTCGCGCTGCCGGTCGCCGAGGCCGATCTCGCCTCGGTCGAGCGCGTCGCGATCGTCGCCTGCGGCACGTCGTCTTACGTCGCGATGATCGGCAAATATTGGATCGAGCGCTTTGCGGGCATCCGCGTCGATGTCGATGTCGCGAGCGAGTTCCGGTACCGCGACCCGGTCCTGCTTCCGAACACGCTCGGAATCGTCATTTCGCAGTCTGGTGAGACTGCCGACACGCTCGCAGCCCTTCGCCACATGAAGGAAAAGGGGGTCCGGACCGCCGGCATTATCAACGTGCCGACAAGCTCCATGGCGCGCGAAGTCGACCTGCTCTTGCCGACGCACGCCGGGCCCGAGATCGGCGTTGCCTCGACCAAGGCGTTCACCTGCCAGCTCGCGGTGATGGCCGCGCTGTCGGCCTACATCGCGCGCTGCAGGCACCGGCTCAGCCGCGAGGAGGAGAAAGAGATCGTCGCTCACCTCCAGGAAGCACCGGCCGCGATCAATGCAGCGCTCGCCCATGACGACGACATCGCCGCGATGGCGCACCTGATCGCGCCTGCGCGCGACGTGCTCTACCTGGGGCGCGGACCTGACTATCCGATGGCCATGGAAGGCGCGCTGAAGCTGAAGGAAATCAGCTACATTCACGCCGAGGGCTATGCCGCCGGCGAGATGAAGCACGGGCCGATCGCGCTGATCGACGACAATGTCCCGGTGATCGTGCTCGCACCTTCGGGCCCGCTCTTCGAGAAGACCGTCAGCAACATGCAGGAGGTCCGCGCGCGCGGCGGCAAGATCGTGCTCATCAGCGACGCTCGCGGGATCGCCGAAGCAGGCGAGGGATCCATCGCGACCATCGAGATGCCGGAGGTCCACCCGCTGATCGCGCCGCTGGTCTACGCCGTCCCGGTGCAGCTGCTCGCCTATCATGTCGCGGTCCTCAAGGGCACCGACGTCGACCAGCCCCGCAATCTCGCCAAGAGCGTTACGGTGGAATGAGGAGCGGCGGCCGCCTTTCGCGCCTCCAGCAGACCGTCAATGTTCCAAGACGCACTGCAGCCGTGCGGCGGCTGTTCCGTTCGAGCGAGGCGGCGCTCGTCGGCCTTGCTGTCGTGCTGGGAATTGCCGCCGGGCTGCTGACTTTCGTTCTGAACCGGACTGCGCACGGCTTGCAGTCACTGATCTACGGCGTAGCGGGCACAAGCCTGAGCGCTGCGCAGTCTGTCCCGCCGATTTCGCTGATTGCCCTGCCGATCGGCGGTCTTCTGCTCGGCCTTGGCAGCCGCGCCGCGGCCCGTCGCTGGCGAACTCCAGTCGACGTCGTCGAAGCCAATGCACTGCACGGCGGAGTCATTCCACTGCGGGACAGTCTGCTCGTCTGTGTTCAGACATTGCTATCGAACGGCGTCGGCGCATCGGTGGGTCTTGAGGCGGCCTACGCCCAGGCGGGCGGCGGCTTCGCCTCGGTGGTTGGGCAGTGGCTTCGCTTGCGGCGAGCGGACATGCGAATCCTGCTCGGCGCGGGGGCCGGTGCAGCGCTCGGCGCTGCGTTCAGCGCGCCTCTCACCGGCGCGTTCTATGCATTCGAAATCGTCATCGGCGCCTATACGCCGTCGGCGATTGCGCCTGTTGCTGCTGCCGCTCTTTCCGCAGTGCTCACGGGCCGTTTGCTTGGGCTCGAGCCCTATCTGATTGCGCTTCCCGGCGCGAAGGCGATCACGACCGAGGATTACGTCATCTACGCCGCGCTCGGCGTCATCTGCGCTGCAATCGCGATCGGGATCATGCGCGCGGTGACCTTCATCGAGGAGAATGTGCGCGCATTGCCGCTGCTCGACGCCTGGCGGCCCGCAGTCGGCGGACTGTTGCTGATTCCGCTCGCTCTCGTGACGCCGCAGACGCTTTCGGCCGGTCACGGCGCGCTTCACCTCGACCTCGGCGTCGAAGTCGCCCTCCGGTTCATCTTCCTCGTGTTCGTCGTGAAAATTATCGCATCGAGCGTATCCCTCGGCTTCGGCTTCCGCGGCGGACTGTTCTTCGCTTCCTTGTTCATCGGTTCGTTGGTCGGGCAGCTCTTCGCGGGTGCGCTTGCGCGGATCAATGGAGTTCCGCCGATCGATCCGTCCGACGCGGCCCTGATCGGCATGGCGGCAATGGCTGTCGCGATCATCGGCGCTCCGATGACCATGTCGCTTCTCGTGCTGGAAACGACCCACGATTTCGCGCTGACAGGCGTCGCCGTGACCGCAGGCCTGTGCGCAAGCACGGTCGTCCGCGAGACGTTTGGATTCTCTTTCTCGACCTGGCGCTTCCACACGCGCGGGCAGACGATCCGCAGCGCCCGCGACGTTGGCTGGATCAGGACATTGACCGTCGGCAAGATGATGCAGCGGATCGGCGAGACGGCGCCGGCGGGCATGACGGTCGCGGAATTCCGCCGCCGCTTTCCGCTCGGCTCAACCTCGAACGTTGTGCTTGTGGACAGCACGGGCACCTATTTTGGAATCGTCGACACGTCGCGCGCGTTCGAAGCGACGGTGGACGCCGACGAGCCGGTGGGCTCGCTCGCGACGATGCCCGGCATTGCGCTCGACCCTGCGGACAATGTCCACGATGCGATGAGGGTCTTTGACCAATATGGCGCGGACTTCCTCGCGGTCGTGAACGGCGAGGGGGAGGTAGTCGGCACCCTGTCGGAAAAGTTCATCCATCGCCGCTATGGCGACGAACTGGAGAAAGCGCAGCGCGAGATGTTCGGTGAATAGCCGTATCCGCAATCTGTTGCTGATCGTTGCCGTCGTTATCGTCGCCGCCCTCGGCGGAACGTTCATGACTCGCGGTGTTAGCCCAACCGGACAGCGGCGCAGCGCGCCTGCATCACAGCAAGAACAAGCACAGCAGCAACGGCGATCGATCATCCAGATTGTCCGCCAGCAGCCGGGCCTGCCGAGCGTCGCCGATGCGATATCCACGCTATGCCCATCGATCGCGGCGATCGCGCCGGCCGGCGCAACCGGCGCTGCGACATCCGGCTTCGCGGTATCGGCGGACGGCTGGGTGCTGGCCGCAACGTCTGCGCTCCCGACGGGTGACCTCGAAGTCCATTTCGGCGCCGGACCTGCGGTAGCGGTCAGCGAAGTACGATCCGACGCTGTGTCAGGTCTGAGCCTGCTTCGAACGGACGCGACTGGCTTGGCGCCCGTGCGGCTTGCGGACCAGGCCTTCCCGAACGTGGGCGATTTCGGCTTCGCTATCGGCGACCCTGCCGGCGCCGGCTGCAGCGCGCAGGCGGCAATGGTTGCGAGCGACTTCCTCGTCGATGGCGGCGCTCGGGCTGCTTACGTGCGCCTCCAGCCGATGGGTGCGGATCTTCCTGCGGGTGCACCCTTCATCTCGGGAACCGGAGAGGTCATCGGGGTCGTGGCTGCCAGCGGCGTCCCCAACTCCCTCATCCCCGCCGATGTCGTCGGGGACATCGCCAATGAGCTGCTCCGCGGCAGCCTGTCGCCGATGACGCGCTTCGGTTTCCGCGCGAAGGACTTCGATGCCGCCCTCGCAACCCGGCTCAGCAATGCGCGCTCGGTGGGGACGGCAGTCGCGCTCGTCCAGCCCAAGTCACCTGCCGCTCGCGCTGGATTGAAGGCCGGGGACATCATTGTTGCAGTGGATGGATCACCGGTCGCGAGCGCCTCGGAACTGGGGCGAGCGCTCGACGGTGCGGGGAAAACGACATCGATCGATGTTGCCCGCGCGGATCAAAGGCTGACTCTGACGATCGCGAGGGTTCCCGGAAGCTGAGCGCTCCCCCGCGTTTCCGCGCCGGCGGCCGCGACAAAAATCATGGATTTGTCAATAAGTTGATGTATCCTTCAAAGCGGCGGGGAGGGACTCATGGGCGTTTCGCAGCAGCGGAAGGTCACTGAAAGCGCCGAGATTCATGCCGATCTCGCGCATTACTGGCGTGACGGATACGC
>Ga0207657_10002225_pt1 | contig 21047 bp, 17 predicted proteins | sample KBSC33metaG_FD_184316 | JGI IMG/M metagenome (GOLD analysis project Ga0207657, IMG submission 184316) | Corn rhizosphere microbial communities from Kellogg Biological Station, Michigan, USA - KBS C3-3 metaG (SPAdes) (version 2) | ecosystem: Host-associated > Plants > Roots > Rhizosphere > Soil ... | reverse complement strand
CAGCCCAGGGCGCGGCGTCGGCACGCGACAGTTTATTCATCGCTGTCACGCTCTCAGCTCTCCGGCCATCTGGTCAAACGTCTTGTAGTCGACGTAACCCTTACCGGCGCCGGTATAAACGTTGCCGCGGCCCGTTCGGTCAGGGAGAGGCGGCGGGTAAACCGGTCCACGAGACCGGTGTTGGCGATCCGTTGAACGGCGAACGAGACGACATCCGATATGCTCCTCAGCCGATCGTCAACCCGCCTGTCCGCCGTAGGAGGCAGCCTGTGGCAGATACGATCCGACCGTACTCGGAGATCGACTACCTTGTCGCTGATCGCATAGCGACGATCACCCTTAGCCGCCCGGACCAGCTCAACGCGTTCACTCAGGTGATGCGAGATGAGCTGATCGACGCCTTCGACCGGGCCGACTCCGACGATGATGTACGGGCAGTGGTTGTCACTGGCCGGGGACGAGCGTTTTGCGCTGGCGCCGACCTTTCTGCTGGCGGCGACACATTCAACGCCGACCGGCGCGACCGATCGGGGGTAACGGCCAAGACCGTCGACGGCGTGCCGCGAGACGGTGGTGGTCAGGTAAGCCTGCGTGTCGCGGCCTCACTCAAGCCGGTGATCGCTGCCATCAACGGGCCCGCGGTCGGGGTCGGTGTCACGATGACGCTCCCGATGGACGTCAGGCTCGCCGCCGATGACGCGAAGTTCGGCTTTGTGTTCTCCCGTCGCGGCCTGGTCATGGAAGCTGCCTCCAGCTGGTTCCTCCCGCGAGTCGTCGGCATCAGCCAGGCCCTGGAATGGGTGGCGACCGGCCGGGTCTTCGATGCTGCGGAGGCGTTGCGCGGGGGCCTGGTCGCCCGGACGTACCCGGCCGACGAGTTGCTGCCAGCCGCGTACGCGCTCGCCAGAGAGATCGCTGACAATACCTCCGCCGTTGCGGTTGCCACTTCTCGTCAGCTGATGTGGCGCATGCTCGGCGCCGATTCTCCCTGGGAAGCGCACCGTCTCGACTCCAGGGGCATCTACGTGCTTGGCAAGGCGCCCGACGTCGCCGAGGGGGTTAGCGCGTTCCTGGAGAAACGACTGCCCCGTTTCCCGATGCGGATAAGCACTGATTTGCCCGACCTCGGACCCCGGTGGCCCGAGCCGCCGGGCTATCTCACGTAGCCTTGGGCCGCTGCGGTAGAACGCACCCGCCGGTGAATCCGCCCCCATTCTCTGGCTTACGCTCGTCGAGTTCGCCAGGGTTATCGCCGTCACGTCGCCCTGTTCAAGCGCGCCGCGCGCAGATGAGGTCTGGGGTGGCCGAGACTTAACAGATGCGGGAATTCGTAACCGATGTGGAGGATCCCCGGCTGGCGGACTACGCGCGGCTCACGGATATGGAGTTGCGCACCAGCCTGGAGTCCGCGCAGGGGCTGTTCATCGCGGAGGGGACGAAGGTGATCAGCCGGGCTGTGGCGGCTGGCTATCCCGTGCGCTCGGTGCTGCTCGCCGAGCGCAGGCTGGGCGACCTCCCGGCGCTGCCCGCGACCGGCACCCCGGTATACGTCGTTCCAGACGACACCGCCGAGCGGCTCACCGGATACCGCGTCCACCGCGGGGCGCTGGCCTCGCTGCACCGCAAGCCGCTCCCGCGGGCCGAGGCGCTGGCTGCTGCCGCCCGCCGGGTGATCGTGCTCGAGGACCTCGTCGACCACGCCAACGTCGGCGCCATCTTCCGGTGCGCCGCCGCGCTCGGCGTGGACGCTGTATTCCTGTCACCGCGGTGCGCCGACCCGCTCTACCGAAGGGCGGTGAAGGTCTCCATGGGCGCGGTTTTTGCCATCCCGTATGCCCGCATGACCGGCTGGTACGAAGGCCTGGCCGGGCTGCGGGCCGCCGGGTTCCGGCTGCTCGCGCTGACGCCGGACCGGGCAGCCGCGCCGATCGGCGCGGCCGCCGTCGCCCAGCGGACCGCGCTTCTGCTCGGCAGCGAAGGCGATGGCCTGTCGTCCCGCTGGCTGCACGAGGCCGATCAGGCCGTCCGCATTCCGATGCATCCAGGCGCCCTGTCCGCCGGGGTCGACTCGCTCAATGTGGTCGCCGCCGCCGCGATCGCATGCCACGTGCTTGCGAGCGCAGACTAGGCTCGTCCGCGCTAGCCACATGGCAGGTTCTCGTCGAGCTTGAACCGATTCCGGCCTTGGGCGGGCGGGTCTCAGTCAGGCGGCCCGTTGTGGTCGGGACAGGCTGTCAGCCTGCTACCGGTCATGGACGGGTATCAGAGCTGTCCAGTGGCGTCGCCGATGGCTTGGTCGAGGATCGCCAGGCCGAGCGAAAGTTCGTCCTCGGTGGCGGTCAAGGGCGGGGCGATCCGGAAAACGCCGCCCATACCGGGCAGTTGCACGATGTTAATGTGCAGGCCTAGTTCGAGGCAGCGTTTGGTGACGAGAGCGCCCAGCTCGTCGGAACTGCGTTTGGTCTGGCGATCCACGACCAGTTCCAGGCCGGCCAGCAGGCCACGTCCCCGGATATCGCCCACGGCCTCGTGTCGGCGCGCGATCTGTTCGAGGCCCTGCCGGAGAATGCCGCCCAGGTAGCGGGCGCGCTCGTCGAGCCGGTCGCGTTGCAGGACGTCCAGGACAGTGGTGCCGACGGCCGCCGGCAGCGGGTCCGCGACGTGCGTAGTGAAGAACAAGAATCCCCGGTCGTGTGCCGCCTTTTCGAGTTCGGCGCTGGTCAGCACGGCGGCCAGCGGAAGGCCGGCGCCGAGTGTCTTGGACAGGGTCAGGATGTCGGGGACGACTCCGTCGCGCTCGAAGGCATACCAGGTGCCGGTGCGGCACAGCCCGGTCTGGGCCTCATCAATGATCAGCAGCATTCCGCGTTCGGCGCACTTGTCCCGCAACGCCGGCAAGTAGCCGGGCGGCGGCTCGATGATGCCGCCGGAGCTGAGGATCGGCTCGACGATGGCCGCGGCCAGGCTGCCGACCGACTGAGCGTCAATCAGGTCGAAACCGAAGTCCAGCTGACGCTGCCAGTCGAGTTCGCCGTCGGCGGTAGTGAAATCAGGGCGGTAGCGGTTGGGTGCGGGGATGGCGAAGTTGCCCGGCGCGGCCGGGCCGTAGCCCTTCCTGCCCGCGCTGTAGGTGGCGCCTGCGGCCGCTTGGGTCATGCCATGCCAGGACCGGGCGAACGAGACGATCTCGTGCTTGCCGGTGACGAGTTTCGCCATCCGGATGGCCGCTTCGTTCGACTCGGCGCCGGTGGTCAGCAACAGCGCCTTCTCCAGCTGCTCAGGCAGCGTCCCGGCCAGACGGCGCGCCAGGTCGACGACAGGGCGGCTGAGCATGCCGCTGAACAGGTGGTCGAGCTTGGCCGCCTGCCGTGTGACGGTGGCGACGATCTCCGGGTGCGAGTGGCCCAGGATCGCGCTCATCTGGCCGGAGGTGAAGTCGAGGATCTGGCGGCCATCCTCGGTGAACAGGAAGCTCCCGGCGGCATGGTCGATGACCTCCCGGGTGAACGCGCCCGCGCCGGCGTAGCGGATCAGGTGCCGGTCGGCGTCGGCCCAGAAAGCGTCGTCGGTGGAAAGCGGGGGGGAGGTCGGAGCGGCCATGGCTCCGACGTTACGTCCGGCTCGGGCGACCCGTCCATCTCTCCATCCTGGCCGCCCTGCCCGGCCGGACCGAACGAAATGACCGAGCAAGTAAGACCGGATGATTCACGATAGGCCGGGAACAAAGACGTAAGCCGCAGACGGCCGCGGTAGCGGCTAGCCGCGCCCTGCTTAGGGAGTGTCATGTTCTCAAAGGTCCTGGTCGCCAACCGTGGCGAGATCGCTGTGCGTGCCTTCCGAGCGGCGGTCGAACTCGGTGCCCAGACGGTCGCGGTCTTCCCGTGGGAGGACCGCAACTCGCTGCACCGGCTGAAAGCCGACCAGAGCTTCCAGATCGGCGAGACCGGGCATCCGGTCCGGGCGTACCTGTCGGTCGAGGAGATCCTCGCGGCCGCGCGCACCGCGGGCGCCGACGCGATCTACCCGGGGTACGGGTTCCTGTCAGAGAACCCCGGTCTCGCCGAGGGCTGCGCCCGGGCCGGGATCACCTTCGTCGGTCCGCCCGCGGACATCCTGAAGCTGGCGGGCAACAAGGCCAGGGCCATTGCCGCGGCCCGCGCCGCGGGGCTGCCGGTGATGGTCTCCAGCGCGCCGAGCGATGACCCGGCGGTCCTGGTCGAGGCGGCTGGTGCCATGGAGTTCCCGGTGTTCGTCAAGGCAGTGGCCGGGGGAGGGGGACGCGGCATGCGCCGCGTCGGCACCGCGGCCGAACTGCCGGAAGCGCTAGGGGCCGCGATGCGGGAAGCGGAGGCCGCGTTCGGTGACCCCGCCGTGTACCTGGAGCAGGCGGTGGTCGACGCGCGGCACATCGAGGTGCAGGTCCTCGCGGACGCCGCCGGTAACGTGATCCACCTGTTCGACCGTGACTGCTCGGTGCAGCGCCGGCATCAGAAGGTGGTGGAACTGGCGCCCGCGCCGCACCTAGATCCGGATCTGCGGGAGCGGATCTGCTCCGACGCCGTGGCGTTCGCGCGCGCGATCGGCTACGTCAACGCCGGTACGGTGGAGTTCCTTGTCGACCGGGCCGGGCGCCATGTGTTCATCGAGATGAACCCCCGCATCCAGGTCGAGCACACGGTGACCGAGGAGGTCACCGACGTCGACCTGGTGCAGGCTCAGCTGCGCATCGCCGCCGGCGAGACGCTGCCCGGCATGGGCCTGTCGCAGGACGCGATCGTGGTACGCGGGGCCGCGCTGCAGTGCCGGATCACCACCGAGGACCCCGCCAACGGCTTCCGGCCTGCCACCGGCCGCATCACCGCCTACCGGTCACCCGGCGGCGCGGGCGTACGGCTGGACGGCGGCACGGCCCTCGGCGCCGAGATTGAGGCGCACTACGATTCGCTGCTGGTCAAGCTCACCTGCCGCGGACCGGACCTGCCTGCCGCGATCCGCCGGGCTCGCCGGGCGCTGGCCGAGTTCCGCATCCGCGGAGTGCCGACCAACATCGCGTTCCTGACCGCGGTGCTCGATGATCCCGATTTCAGGGCTGGCCGGGTCACCACCTCGTTCATCGAGGACCACCCGGGACTGCTCGCCCCGCGGATCTCCGCCGACCGGGGCACCAAGCTGCTGACCTACCTGGCCGACGTGACGGTCAACCGCCCGCACGGCCACCCGCCGCGGCTGGTCGACCCCGTGGAGAAGCTTCCCCGGGTCGACCTCGGCTCCCCACCGCCCGGCGGGTCACGGCAGCGGCTCCGCGCCCTTGGCCCGGAGGAGTTCGCGCGGGAGCTGCGCCGCCAGGCGGCGCTGGCGGTCACCGACACCACGTTCCGCGACGCGCACCAGTCGCTGCTGGCCACCCGGGTGCGCAGCCGGGACCTGCTGGCGGTCGCCGGGCATGTCGCGCGCAGCGTGCCGGAGTTGCTGTCGCTGGAAGCCTGGGGTGGTGCCACCTACGACGTCGCGCTGCGCTACCTGCACGAAGATCCGTGGGAGCGGCTGAGCGCGCTCAGCGAGGCGGTGCCCAACATCTGTCTGCAGATGCTGCTGCGCGGCCGCAATACCGTCGGGTACACCCCGTACCCGGAAACGGTGACCGAGGTGTTCGTCCGGGAGGCGGCCGCCGCCGGCATCGATATTTTCCGGATCTTCGACGCCCTGAACGATGTCAACCAGATGCGGGCCGCGATCGACGCCGTCCGCAGCACGGGCACCGCCGTCGCTGAGGTAGCGCTGTGCTACACCGCGGACCTGTCGGACCCGGGCGAGCGACTCTACACCCTGGACTACTACCTGCGGCTGGCCGAGCAGATCGTCGGCGCCGGCGCCCACATCCTAGCCATCAAGGACATGGCCGGGCTGCTGCGCCCCCCGGCAGCAGCCACGCTGGTCACCGCGCTGCGGGAACGCTTCGACCTGCCCGTCCATCTGCACACCCATGACACCGCTGGAGGCCAGCTCGCCACCCTGCTGGCCGCGTGGCAGGCGGGGGCGGACGCCGTGGACGGCGCGGTCGCCTCCATGGCCGGCACAACCAGCCAGCCACCGCTGTCGGCGATCGTCGCCGGCACCGACCATACCGACCGCGCCACCGGCCTGAGCCTGCGTGCCGTCAACGACCTTGAACCCTACTGGGAAGCAGTCCGCCGTCTGTACGCCCCGTTCGAGTCCGGCCTGCCCTCGCCGACGGGCCGCGTCTACACCCACGAGATTCCCGGCGGCCAGTTGTCCAACCTGCGTCAGCAGGCCATCGCGCTGGGCCTGGGCCAGCGGTTCGAGGACGTGGAAAACGCCTACGCCGCCGCGAACCAGCTCCTTGGCCGGCTCGTCAAGGTAACCCCGTCATCGAAGGCCGTCGGCGACCTGGCGCTGCAATTGGTCGGAACCGGTGTCAGCAGCGACGACTTTGCCAGTGACCCCGGCAAGTACGACCTGCCCGACTCGGTCATCGGGTTCCTTCGCGGCGAGCTCGGCGACCCCCCGGGAGGGTGGCCCGAGCCGTTCCGCACCGCCGCGCTGGCCGGCCGCCGCCCGGCCAGCCCGCCTGCGCCCTTGACCGACGAGGACGTGCGCGACCTGGCCGAACGGCCGCGGGCAGCACTCAACCGGCTCCTGTTTCAAGGACCCACCCGGGACTTCACCGAACACCGCGACATCTACGGCGACGTCTCCCTGCTCCCCACCCGGGAATTCCTCTACGGCCTGCAGGAAGGAGCCGAGTACGTCGTCGACCTCGAACCGGGAGTGCGGCTGCTGCTCGGCATCCAGGCCATCTCCGACCCCGACGACCGCGGCATGCGTACCGTGATAGCCACCCTCAACGGCCAGCTTCGCCCGGTCACCGTCCGCGACCGGAGCGTCGAGGCGACGCAGAAGACCGCCGAGAAAGCCGACCGCTCGATCCCGGGGCATGTTGCCGCCCCGTTCGTCGGAACCGTGACCCTCCAGGTGACGGAGGGGAGCCCCGTTACGGCCGGGCAGGTAATCGCGACCATCGAGGCCATGAAGATGGAAGCGGCCATCACGGCGCCGCTGGATGGCATTGTGGCCAGGCTCGCTACCAACCCAGTCCAGCCCGTGGAAGGCGGGGACCTCCTCCTCGTAATCAGCTGAGCGGCCTGGCAAGATCGCACGGAGCCTGCTTACCGCCCTGGCATGATGACGTGGTGACCTTGTCAGCGGACTTCTCGGCCACGCCTGACCGCCAGCATGGGGCGGAGATCCAGCGGCTATGCGACGCCATGGAGGCAGCCGACCAGGCTGGCCGTTACCCTCAGCTGACCGTGGAGCGGCCCTGGTCAGTCCACAATCCGGTGCTGGAGGGTGAATTCGCTTCCCCCAGAGCCATCCGCTGGTACCTGGAGCGGGAACTGAGCCGGCTAGCAGCGAGCGGCGCCCGGGTCTCGGTCGGTCCCGGCCGCGAAGCACTAGGCCTGCGTGATCCACGTTTTGCGCCTGCGGTTGACGAAACTCGCTGGGATCTGCGGCGCAAGAAACTGTTCCTGTTCACGCCGGAGCGCATGGCGCTGTCAATCGACCGGCTCCAGCATTACACCGGCACACCGGCCGAGTCGTTCCAGCGGTACGTGCTGCTGACGAACTACTCCTGGCATGTGGAGGAGTTTCGCGCCGCCCTGCCGGATTGCACCGGTCCGGATTCCGATGGCCGCCAGATGCCCGCGTGGCACCACATGCTGCCCGGGCGTTCGGGCGTGACCATGGTGAACATAGGGGTCGGGCCGTCTAACGCCAAGACAATCACCGATCACCTCGCCGTACTTCGCCCGGACCTCGTGCTGATGATCGGGCACTGTGCCGGCCTGCGCAACCACCAGGAAACCGGAGACCTGGTGCTGGCGACCGCCTACGTGCGCGATGACCGTGTCCTTGACGACATACTGCCGCTGAGCGTTCCGGTCGTATCGAACCACACGCTGAACACGCTGCTGCTCGGCGAGTTGTCAGCCCGGCGCCTGCGCAGCCGGATGGGGATCGTCTACACCACCGCGAACCGGAACTGGGAACTGCACCTGGCACTGGTCGAAGACCGGCTCCGTCAATCGCGCGCCCTCGCAGTGGACATGGAGTCCGCGACCGTGGCCGCGAACGGATTCCGCTACAGGATCCCCACCGCCACCTTGCTGGCGGTCAGCGACAAACCATTGCACGCCCAGCCCAAGCTCAGCGCGGACGCTCAGGACTTCTACGCCGCCAGCCGCCGCCAGCACGTCGAGATCGCCATCTCCGTAACCGAAAAGGTCAGGCAGCTGTACCCAGGTGGCCTGCCCGCAGCCGACCTCCGCTCCGCGGACGAGCCGCTGCTAGGCACAACCGATCCCGAGCCGACTCAGGCGCCGAGCCCTGGCCATGTGACGCCAGATCACCAGGGCAACATCTGAAGCGTCCCGCCGCGGGCCAGGTTTGCCGTGTTTGCGTCCTCGGCGACCGCGCGTGAAGATGGCAGCGGGTTGACCTGGAGGTTAGTGATGGCGCTGAGGATCATCTGCATGTGCGGATATGTCATCCGGGGCGACAACGACGACGAGCTCTGGAAGAACGCGCAAGGCCATATGGGCGTCTTGCACCCCGAGCTGGTTGGCAACGTGACGCGGGAGGACCTCCTCGCACAGGCCGAGCAGCTCTAGCTGCCGGCGTTTTCGAGCAGTCGCCGGTGGACGCCCTGCACGGTGGGGCTGGGCGTGATCCCGAGCTCTTCCCGGAGCAGGACTCGTAGCCGCTCGTAGGCGCGGAGCGCTTCGGCGACGTTGCCGCGCCGCGCGAGCGCTTCCATCAGGAGGCGGTGTCCGGTCTCGCGGTAGGGTGCAAGCTCGGTCAGCAGCCGGGCGCGTTCTTCGGCCTGCGCTAGCGCCGGGCCGCCGAGGCCGAGGCTGGCGGCGGCAAAGCACTCCAGCCCGCGCAACCGGACCTCCTCCAGCCGGCGCCGCCACTCGTCGATCCAGGGCGCCTCAAGACCGGTGAGAAACGGCCTGGTGGCGACGTGATAGGCGATCCCGGCCGGGCCCCATGCCTGCGCCCACCGTTCTTCGGCGATCGCGGACTCCGCCCGGTGGGCACCCTCCAGGGCCGCTTCGGCGTCGACGAAGGTCGCCGGCGGCAGGAGCAGTTCGATCTCGGTCCGTCCGCGGAGGTGCTCGGCGCCCAGGCCGTGCCGCAGCTTGGACAACAGGACGTTCAGCGCGTTTCTCGTCTCCGGGGGGGCGTCCTCTCCCCAGCCGGCCATGAGCAGCGTGTCGCGGGGCACGGGGCGGCCACGGTTGAGGACGAGATAGGCGAACATGACCCGCCCGATGCGTCCAGGCAGCGTGTCCTCGATGCGGGAGCCGTCGATGTCGGCGACGAAGCGACCGCACAGCTGGATTCTGGCCTTCGTCCACTGGCCCATCAGGCGACCTCGGGTCAAGAGTCTTTATCCCTGTCGTGACAGCAAGGATACGGAAAGGACGGGGAAAGGCGACCGAACGGTCCGGGCAAGCAGCGGCCGTGACCATGGTCTTGTCATCGACCACAAGAGCCGCCAAGGAGCAGTCATGGAATCCCCGAATGTCGAGACCCACCGCGCTGGCCACGAGGCCTTCAACCAGAGGGACTTCGCGGCCATGACCAAGCTGTATTGCGACAGGATCACCTGGACCGATCACGCGCAGGGCCGGTCATTCCGGACGCCCCAGCGGTTCAGGGACGACTTCCTGCCGGGATGGGTGGAGGCCTCCACGGACATCAAAATCACCAACCCCCGCTACATAGACGCTGGCCAGACGGTGGTGTGCACCTTCACCGTCGTCGGCACGCATGACGGGCCACTCGGACCGCTCCCCGCCACCGGCAACGAGTTCACGCTGTCGCTCTGCGAGATGTGGCGCTTCGACTCGAGCGGGCGGGTCATCGGCGGGGACCTGTACTACGACCAGGTCTCGCTGCTCACGCAGCTGGGCCTGATGCCGCAGCCGTCTTGACGTACAGAACATCGGCATATATCGTTCGGTCGAACGACCGAACGATCAGGTAGTCGGTCCTGCTCGGCGAGAAGGGATCCACGGTGGTAGAGGAGCGCGACACCCGGATGCGGATTCTGGCTGCGGCCAAAAGCGCACTCCTGGATGCGGGCTACGCGAACCTGGCTACGCGAGGCATCGCGGAGGCTGCGGGGGTGCCGCTGAGCCAGATTCACTACCACTTCGGATCGAAGCAGAAGTTGGTGCTCGCGGTGCTGGACTTGGAGAACCAGCAGCGGCTGGCCCGGCAGGCTGCCATGTACCAGTCCAACTTGCCGCTGTGGAAGCAGTGGCAGCAGGCCTGTGATTTCTTCGACGAAGACCTTGATTCGGGCTATGTCAGGGTGCTGATGGAGATGACCGCGGCGGGCTGGTCGAACCAGGAGATCGCTGACGCGGTATCCGCCGAGATACAGGGCTGGTTTGACCTTCTGGCCGAGGTGGCGCAGCGAGCGGCCGAGCGGTTCGGCTCGCTGGGCCCGTTCACTCCGCAGGAGGTGGCCGCGCTGGCGGGCCTGCCGTTCCTGGGAGCCGAAGCGGTGATCCTGCTCGGCCTGGACGAATCCAAGATCGCGGCGCGCCCGGCGCTGCGCAAGATCGGTGAGTTGCTGCGGCTGGCCGAGGAGCCGCCGGAGCGAGGGGGTAGTGATGAGGGCCCGATACCCCGACTGTGATGGGATCGTCGCCGCGGATCGGATACGGCGATGAGGGCGCGGCTGCCCGATCGGGAGGGCGTCATCCAGCGCGACGGTGTCCGCGTCGCCTTTGAGGTCTTCGGCCACGGGGAACCGGCGCTGCTGCTCATCCCGGCGTCACCGATCACGCATGCCCGGTCGTGGAAGGGGATCGTTCCGGCCCTAGCGCGCCGGTTCACCGTCGTCACCACCGATGGCCGGGGCACCGGCCGATCCGACCGTCCTCGCACGCCGGAGTGCTACGCGCCGGCCGAGGTGATCGCCGACCTGCTGGAGGTGCTGGACGCGGCTGACGTGGACCGGGCCGTCCTGGTCGCCCACTGTCACGCCGTGCCCTGGGCGCTGCGCCTGGCTGCAGACCACCTCGGCCGTGCCGCCGGCGTCGTAGCGATCGCCCCCGGGATCGGGGTCGCGCCTCCCTATCCCTATGCTGCGGAGGCGGAGCAGCGGTGGGCAGAGCCGGTGGACACCCCGGCCGGCTGGAGCATGCGCAACCGGCACTTCTGGCGGCAGGACAGCGGCTACCGCGAGTGGGTGGAGTTCTTCTTCGGCCACCAGCTGCCCGAGCCGCATTCCACCAAGCAGTACGAGGACACGGTGGGCTGGGCGCTGGAGACCGACGCCGAGGCGATGATTGCCGAACGGGAAGGGCGCGCCGCGCCGGCCGGCCCCGAGGCCGAGGCGCTGTGCCGGCGGGTACGGTGCCCGGTGCGCGTCCTGCACGGCTCCGACGACCGCTGCCAGCCGGTGGCCGGGGGACAGCGGCTGGCCGAGCTGACCGGCGGTGACCTGGTCGTGATTGACGGCGCCGGTCACCTGCCACAGAGCCGGGACCCGGTGAAGGTGACGCGGCTGATCACCGGATTCGCCGACAGAACCACGGGAGAGCCGATGCACGCCACGACCTGGACCCGTGGCTCGTGCCGCCCGCGGCGCGCCCTGTACCTGTCCTCGCCGATCGGGCTCGGCCACGCCCGCCGCGACGTGGCCGTCGCCAGGGAACTGAAGCGGCTCCGCCCCGGGCTCGAGATCGACTGGCTGGCCCAGCACCCGGTGACCACCGTGCTGGACGCCGAAGGCGAGCACATCCACCCCGCCAGCCAGTGGCTGGCCAGCGAGTCCGCACACGTGGCCGCCGAGGCCGGCGAGCACGACCTGCACTGCTTCCAGGCGTTGCGCCGCATGGACGAGATCCTGGTGGCCAACTTCATGGTGTTCCAGGAGGTCGTCGAGGAAGGCGGCTACGACCTGATCATCGGCGACGAGGCCTGGGACGTCGACTACTACTGGCACGAGAACCCGGAACTGAAACGGGGCCAGAACGTGTGGCTCACCGACTTCGTCGGCTACCTGCCGATGCCCGACGGCGGGGAAAGGGAGGCCTTCCTGACCACCGACTACAACGCCGAGATGATCGAGCACATCGACCGCTACCCCTGGATCCGGGATCGGGCCATCTTCGTCGGGAACGATGAGGACATCGTGCCGGATACCTTCGGCGGGGACCTGCCAGCCATCCGGGACTGGACCGCGCGGCATTTCTCCTACTCCGGATACATCACTGGCTTCACCCCGCCCCGGCCTGAGGAGATGGCGCCGCTCCGCGCCCAGTTGGGCTACCGCGACGACGAGCTCGTCTGCCTGGTCGCTGTCGGCGGCAGCGGTGTCGGGCGGTCCCTCATCGACAAGGTCATCGCCGCCTACCCGCTGGCCAAGAGGGCGATGCCCGAGCTGCGCATGATCGTGGTCACCGGCCCTCGTATCGACCCGGCCACCTACCCCCGGCGAGCCGGCCTCGAGCTACGCGGCTACGTCCACCGCCTCTACCAGCACCTGTGCGCCTGCGATGTGGCCATCGTCCAGGGCGGCCTGACCACCACTATGGAGCTGACCGCCGCCAAGCGCCCGTTCCTGTACTTCCCGCTCGGGCACCACTTCGAGCAGAACTTCCACGTCCGGCACCGGCTCGCCCGCTACGGTGCCGGCACGTGCATGGACTACCTGGCGACCGACCCCGACCTGATCGCCGCCCGCATCGCCGAACTGGCCGGCAAGCCCGTCAGCTACCGCGACGTCGAGACCGACGGCGCGGCCCGCGCCGCCCGGCTCATCGCCGAACTCACATAAAACGCAAAAGCCATGTATCACCGAGCCCATGTCCCGCTCTGTCCATTAGGTCGGTCGACCGAATGACGACCGGCCACCACCATCAAGGAGGCATCACATGACCGCAACAGAGATCCCTGTCGACAACGGCGTCAACGTCGAAGCGCTGCTCGGCGTGCGCGACGCGCTGCCCGGTACGCCGGAGATCGCGCAGTTCCAGTGGCGTTCCACGGTGTCCTGGGTCAACGGCACGCACAGCCGTTCGGACGTCGAGACGTTCTACGGCTTCGGCGACGAGCAGCAGCACCACACGACGTTCAGCTACGACGTCGACCACCCGCTGCAGTTCGCTGCCCAGGACAACGGTGTCACGCCGGTGGAGTATGTCCTGGTCGCCCTCGGCGGCTGCCTGACCGCGGGCGTCGCCGCCGTCGCCCAGCAAAGGTCGATCCAGCTCCGGTCGGTGCGGGCCACCGTTGCCGCGGAGATGGACCTGCACGGGATTCTCGGCGCCGACCCGGATATACGCAATGGCTTCAGCGGTGTCACTGTCAGCTACCAGATCGACGCCGACGCCACGGCCGAGGAGATCAGGGCGCTGGTCGCGCAGTCGCAGAAGCGGTCCGCCGTCTACGACATCCTCACCAACCCGACCAGCGTCACCGTCGACGTTTCCTGATCCGGTCCGGGTGAGCAGGAGGCTGAGACGTGCCGAGCACCACCACTGTGATCATCGGGGCCGGCCACTGCGGGCTGGCTATGAGCCGCTGTCTGGCCGCTCGTTCGGTCGACCATGTCGTCCTCGAACGCGGCGAGGTGGCGAATTCCTGGCGCACGCAGCGGTGGGACTCGCTGCGCCTGCTCACCCCGAACTGGATGACCCGGCTGCCCGGGTACGCCTACCGCGGCGCCGACCCGGACGGCTACCTCAGCGCACGGCAGGTCGCCGCGATGCTCGCGGACTACGCCGACGCATCCGCGGCGCCGGTACTGACCGGCACGACGGTGACCTCCGTGCGGGCCGCCGGAGGCGGATACGTGGTGCGGACCGACCAGGGCAGCTGGCACGCGCCGACGGTGGTGCTGGCCTGCGGGGCGGCGACCGTGCCCGCGGTGCCGGCGCTGGCGCGGCTGGTGCCGGACGGAATCACCTCCGTCACCCCGGCGGGCTACCGTAACCCGGGCGAGCTGCCGGGGGGCGGCGTGCTCGTGATCGGCGCCTCGGCCAGCGGGATCCAGCTCGCCGACGAGCTGCACCGCTCGGGGCGCCCGGTCACGCTCGCCGTCGGCGAGCATGTCCGCATGCCGCGCACCTACCGCGGCCGTGACATCCTGTGGTGGCTGGACGCCGCAGGGGTGCTGGACCAGCGCTACGACGAGGTCGACGATCTGGCGCGGGCGCGGAACGTGCCGTCCATGCAGCTGGTCGGCTCGGCGGGCCGAACGGTCGACCTGAACGCATTGGGTTCGGCCGGAGTGCGGCTGGTCGGCCGCCTGGCCGGGATCGTCGACGGGGTCGCCCAGTTCTCCGGCTCCCTGCCCAACGTGTGCGCGCTGGCCGACCTGAAGCTGGGGCGGCTGCTGAACACGATCGACGCCTGGGCGGGGTCGGCTGGCGAGCGGTTCGCGCCGACGGTCGTGCGCTCCGCGCCGCTGGGCCTGGACCTGCGATCCGGGGAGATCAGCACGATCGTCTGGGCGACGGGATACCGGCCCGGCCTGTCCTGGCTCCACGTCCCGGTGCTGGACCGGAAGGGCCGGGTCATTCACGACGGCGGCGTAACGGCCAGCCCGGGCCTGTACCTGATCGGCATGCCGTTCCTGCGCCGCCGCAAGTCGAGCCTGATAGACGGGGCGGCGGGCGACGCCGCCGAGCTGACCGGGCACCTCGCCGGCCATCTCGACGCTCTGGCCGGCCGCCGGATGAGGAGCGCGTCGTGAAGACCCATCCCCTGGCCGCGGCGATTGCCGCGGCCGTGGCCGGGCGGGACAGCATCCAGCTCGCCGCCGCGGTCACCGACACTGTCCGGCTGCGGGCGCTGCTGCCCGGCGGCCCGATCGAAGAGCACGGCCGCGATGCCGTCGTCGCCTGCTTCGACGGATGGTTCGACGGCATGGACAAGGTCGACCTTGTGGAGTCGGCCGGCCAGACGGTGGCCGACCGGCTGCTGATCCACTACCGGCTGGACCTGGCGCAGCACGACACCCGCTGGGCCTGCACGCAGACCTCCATCTGCAAGATCGACGACGGGCGGCTGGCCACCATCGACCTGCTCTGCTCGGGCTTCCGCGAGATCAAGGCGATCGAGATGCGTAACCCGGCACTCGACGCGTGGGGCGACTACGACCGAGACGACCCGTACCCGCTGTTCGCGCAGGTCCAAGGGGACGGCCCGGTACACGAGGTCACGCTGGCTGACGGGCACCGCGCGTGGCTGATCGTCCGCCACGCCGAGGCCAGGGCCGCGCTCAACCACGCCGGCCTGTCCAAGGACATGCACGCCGCCCTCGCCCGTGACGGCGCGGTGGTCGCCGAGGGCCTGCCTGGTCCCGCCTTCGCCCGGCACATGCTCAGCGTCGACCCGCCCGACCACACCCGGCTGCGCCGGCTGGCCTCGGCCGCGTTCAGCCGGCCGCGGATCGCGGCCCTACGGCCGCGTGTCCAGGCGATCGTCGACGGGCTGCTCGATGACCTCGAGGCGCGCGGCGAGGTCGTCGTCGACCTGGTCAAGGGTTTCGCCTTCCCGCTGCCGTTCACCGTGATCAGCGAGCTGCTCGGCGTCCCGGGATCAGACCGGGACCAGCTCGGAGCCTGGTTCACCACGCTGCTCGCACCGTCGTCGGCGCCCGAGCCTCCGGCCGAGGCCGTGGCGGCCTCGGCGAACATCGTACGGTACCTGACCGGGCTGCTCGCCCTTAAGCGTGCCACCCCCGGTGAGGATCTCGTGACCGACCTGGTGCGGGCGGCCGATCAAGGCGGCGCGCTGTCCGAGCAGGAGATGCTCTCGACGATCTTCCAGCTGGTGGTCGCCGGGCACGACACCACGACCAGCCTGATCGGTAACGGAACGGTCGCCCTGCTGCTGCACCCGGAACAGCGCGACGCGCTCGTCGCCGACCCGGCCCTGATACCGCACGCGATCGAGGAAATCCTGCGGTGGGACGCGCCCGTGCCGCACTCGACGTTCAGGTACACCACCCAGGACGTCGGCCTCGGCGGGACCGTCATCCCGGCCTTCGCCCAGGTGATCATCTCGCTGGCCGCGGCCAACCGGGACCCGGCCCGATCCGATGACCCGGATAAATTCGACATCGCCCGGGCGGACACCAGCCACCTGGCCTTCGGCCACGGCATTCACCATTGCCTGGGCGCCCGGCTGGCCCGGCTCGAGGGCCTGATAGCGTTCACCACCCTGCTCGGCCGCTTCCCCGCCATGCGACTGGCCGTCCCGCGGTCGGCGCTGCGCTGGGGCCACGGCGACGGGCTGGTACTACGAGGCCTGACCGAACTGCCGGTCGTCCTCCGCCCGGCGGTGTCACTTCTGGTCTGACCGGCGATCTGGACCCTTGTAGCGCGGAGAGATCGGCGTAGCGTGGAGAGACCGGCCCATTTCGCAGGGCGGGACTCACTGCCAGGATGGGCCAGGGGCCTGGGAATGGAGGTTCGATGAACCTTGGTAGTTTCCTGGCCGCCTTGGCGCTGGGCTTCGTAGCCGGAGCGATAGCTCGTGCCCTGATACCCAACGATGCCTTCCGGCACATGCGCGGCTGGAGATCGTGGTTGACCTCGGCGGGACTGGGCCTATTGGGGGCGCTGGTGGGCTTCTGGATCTTCCACGGCCTGTTCGGCATCGGCGACACGAACAAGTTCGACTGGGGTGGCATCGTTGGCGCGATTATCGGCGCCATGATCGTGGTCGCCCTCGCGTCGTTCCTGATCAAGCGGTTCGCCAAGCGCGAGGCGGTCTGACCTAGGCAGGCCGGAGCGCGAGGACAAGCCGGTACGGCGGGCTGCCGTCCGCGCGTCGGCCCAGGGCCGTCAAGGGGACCGTCGTCACGGTGAATCCGGATGCTGTCAGGTCGTCGCGGACCGCGAACAGCGGGCAGGTGCAGTAGTACATGACGAACTGGGGACGCCATAGGACATTGCGGACCCGCATGGCCAGGTCGAACCCGAGAAGGGCCCAGTACCAGCGTGAGGTGACCGGCAGCGGCGCGCCCAGGGGGAAGGCGAAGACCCCGCCGGGCCGCAGCGCGCGGTACACGCCCGCGAACAGTGCGGGCCGTTCGGCGGGCAGGAAGTGCCCAAGCGCACCGAAACTGACGGCCAGGTCGAAGGCCCCGGTGAAGGGCGCGGCCCGGACGTCGGCCCGTACCCACTGGGCGTCCGGGTGCGCACGGCGCGCCTGCGCGAGCATGCCAGCGCTGAAGTCGACGCCCGTGAGCCGTCCCTGGCACACGGATGTCAGGACCCGCATGCCCGCCCCGGTGCCGCAACACACGTCCAGTCCCGGGCCGAACGGGCCAAGCGGCCGCAACGCGCCGGCGGCCGCGTCAAGCACGCCGTCGGGGGTGCGGAAGGGCGTGTGGTCGAATTTCGGGGCAAGCAGGTCGTAGCCGCCTTCGACCGAGGACAGCGCCTGCATCGCCAGTTCACGCGCTGACGGGCCTCGAGGTGAGAACATCGCCCAAGGGTACTTTCCGTGCTGTGTCGGAGCTGTCCGTCAGCCAGGCGAGAACCATGAACCCGGCTGATCGCGTAGATGCGGTAGAGGCCGGCGAGGAGCGCTGGCCACGAACGGGGGGTTCCTCATGAAGTTCACGCGCAAGGCGCAGCTCGCCCTGACCGCCATGGCCGCCGCGGCGCCGCTGGCGCTGGCGCTCCCAGCTCAGGCCAGCACCACGAGCAGCCTGTGCACCGTTACGCCCCAGGCACCGGTGTTCGATCACTTCGACAGCGCCGGCCAGAAGGTGATCAAGTACGCCACGACCGTGTACTGCCAGTCCGGCCGGTCGATCGAGATCCAGGATCAACGCTGGGACGACGACACCTGGGACTTTGTTTCCAACGCCGACGATCCGTACGGCACCACCACCTACAACGTCACCTTCAACGGCACCACCACGGTGGACAAGTCCGTCACCAAGACCCTCCCCGACGCCGATGCCTGGGGCGACGACAACGAGGAGATGTACCACTCGGTGCGCTTCCGGGTCACCAGCAACGGCGTCACGTCCCCGTGGACGGCGTGGGAGTTCAGCACGGTGATCTCGTTCCACCTCTGATCCGCGGCCCCGGCGGGCATCGAGGATCAGGAACGGCGGGGGAGGCGAGCTCGCGCCTTCCCCGCCCTGCCGGACGTGCCCTCGAGAAATTTCGATCTGCCTGCATTTGCACACTTATGTAACTGAGTTAGCGTTAGCGGCAGAGCCCCAGCAGGCTCCCAGGGTGGCATGTGATATACGCGGGAGGTAGCGTCTCGTGAACAAGCCGGCTTCGGTCCCCGAGCAATTCGACGCGGTGGTGGTCGGCGCCGGGTTCTCGGGTCTGTACATGCTCTACCGGCTACGCCAGCTCGGGCTGTCGGTGAAGGTCTTTGACTCGGCGGGCGATGTCGGCGGGACGTGGTACTGGAACCGCTATCCCGGGGCGCGCTGCGACGTCCCCACCACGGACTACACCTTCAGCTTCGACCCGGAGCTGGAGAAGGAGTGGACCTGGTCGGAGAAATACGCCACCCAGCCGGAGATCCTGGAGTACCTGCGGTTCGTGGCCGACCGCCACGAGCTGCGGTCCGACATCGAGTTCTCGACCGCCGTCACCGCGGCTCGCTGGGACGAGCCGGCGAAACAGTGGGTAATCACGACCGGCGGCGGCCGGGAGGTGCGGTGCCGACACTACATCATGGCCACCGGCTGCCTGTCGGTGGCCAAGTCGCCCGACATCGAGGGCGCGGAGCGGTTCGCCGGGCCGGTCTACTTCACCAGCCGCTGGCCGCACGAGGGCGTTGACTTCACCGGCCAGCGGGTCGCGGTCATCGGCACCGGCTCGTCGGGCATCCAGTCCATCCCGCTCATCGCCCGCCAGGCCAGCCAGCTCACGGTCTTCCAGCGCACCGCGAACTTCTCCATCCCCGCGCACAACGGCCCGGCGCCGGCCGAGACGCTGCGGCAACTGGACGAGGGCCGTGACGCGTACCGGGATGCCGCCCGGTGGTCCAGGGGAGGAGTCCCCGTCGAGCCGACCGATGTCCTCGCCGGGGCCGCCAGCGAGGAGGTCCGCCGCGAGCGGTTCGAGGCGGCCTGGCAGCAGGGCGAACTGTTCGGCATCCTCAACATCTTCGCCGACCAGGGCGTGAACCCGGCCGCCAACGACATCGTGGCCGAGATGATCCGAGAGAAGATCCGCGCGACGGTGAACGACCCGGAGACCGCCGAGGCGCTGTGCCCGCGCGGCCACTACTTCGGTACCAAGCGGCCGTGTCTCGACACCGGCTACTTCGAGACCTTCAACCTGCCGCACGTCCGGCTCGTCGACCTGCGCAAGGAACCGATCGTCAGCATCACCGAGGATGGCATCGAGACGGCCGGCGAGTCGTTCGGTTTCGACGCCATCGTGTACGCCACCGGCTTCGACGCCATGACCGGCGCCCTGGTGGGGGCCGACGTCACCGGCCGGGACGGTTTGACTCTCAAGGACAAGTGGGTCGCCGGACCGTCTACGTACCTGGGCCTGATGACCACCGGGTTCCCGAACTTCTTCATGCTCACCGGGCCCGGCAGCCCGTCCGTCCTGTCGAACATGGCCGTATCGATCGAGCAGCACGTCGACTGGGTGGCCGGCTGCCTGAAGGACCTGCGCGACGAAGGACTGGAGACGATCGAGCCGACCGAGCTCGCCGAAGCCGGATGGAACCAGCACAACCAGGACTGCGCCGCCATCACCCTGCATCCCACCGCCAACTCCTGGTACATGGGCGCCAACGTTCCCGGCAAGCCGCGTGTGTTTCTGCCCTACATCGGCGGGGTGGGCGCCTACCGGCAGGCGTGCGACGACGTGGTCACCCAGGACTACCTCGGGTTCACGCGGACCGGTCCCGGTGCGGTCCGGTGCACCGACGGGGTGATCCGGAGCATGCAGCCCGACGTCGCCATGGTCATGGAGTTCGTGAACGCGCTGGGCCTGCCGGCCATGGAGACCCTGTCGGCCGCCGAAGCGCGGGCCCTGATGGCGGCCACCGCGGAAGACCGCCCGCCGGGTCCCGAGGTGGGGGAGGTCACCGACGGGGTGATCCCCGGGCCGGATGGGGACCTGCCGTACCGGCTGTACCGCCCGGCCGGGCCGCCCGAGGGCCCGCGCCCGGTGGTCGTGTACTTCCACGGCGGCGGCTGGGTGCTCGGCAACCTGGATTCGGACGACCCGCTCTGCCGGGACCTGTGCGCGCGCTCGGGCGCGGTGGTCGTATCGGTGAATTACCGCCACGCCCCCGAGGTCCGCTTTCCCGCCGCCGCGCTGGACGCCTTCGCGGCCGTGCAGTGGGCCGACGCCAACGCCATCGAACTGGGCGGCATCCCCGGTCAGCTCGCCGTCGCCGGCTGGAGCGCGGGGGCCAACGTCGCCGCCGTCGCCTGCCAGCTGGCCCGCGACGCCGGGGGCCCGCGCATCACGGGACAGCTGCTGATATGCCCGGCCGTGGACTCGGACCTGACCCGGCCGTCCTATGAGGAAAACGGCGACGGGTACATCCTCACCACGGCGCTGATGCGGTGGTTCTGGGATCACTACGCCGATCCGGCCGACCGCGGCGACCCCCGCGCCGCCCCGCTGCGCGGCGACCTGGCCGGCCTACCTCCCGCCTGCATCGTCGCCGCGGACTTCGACCCGCTGCGCGACGAGGGCGTCGCGTACGCGCGCGCCCTCGAGGCCGCCGCGGTGCCCGTCCGCCTCACCCGGGCCCGCGGGCACACCCACACGTCGGTGACCATGGTCGACGTGGTCATCTCCGGGGCGCCGGTACGCGCCGAGATGGCCGCGGCGCTCGGGAATTTCTTCCCGGCCGCCGAGCCACGGGCGCATGTGAGCTAGCCGGTGGCCGAATCGGCGCTGCCGGGTATCGACGCCGACCAGGTGGGGAGCTGGCTCGTCGAGCACGTCGACGGCCTGTATCAGGGTTCCGGCCCGGTGAAG
>Ga0207657_10002222_pt1 | contig 21059 bp, 19 predicted proteins | sample KBSC33metaG_FD_184316 | JGI IMG/M metagenome (GOLD analysis project Ga0207657, IMG submission 184316) | Corn rhizosphere microbial communities from Kellogg Biological Station, Michigan, USA - KBS C3-3 metaG (SPAdes) (version 2) | ecosystem: Host-associated > Plants > Roots > Rhizosphere > Soil ... | reverse complement strand
CCGCAAAATCTTCTCCCGAGAATCCCTGGAGCGCGCCGGTGACGGTGTCCCAGATCCCTGAAACCGGCCTGCACAGCAGGTTCGAGGCGAGTCCGGCGCAGTGTGTCGCGCTGGCCGCGGCAGCGGACCTGCGGGATGTCTCGTCGGCGCAGGCGTCATTTGAACTGTCGCACGTCGGCGGCGGCAGGGTGCATGTCGTCGGGCGCGTGACGGCGCGGGTCGGGCAGGAGTGCGTGGTGACGCTGGATCCGATCGACTGCGAGATCGACGAGACCATCGATCTGATGTTTGTCCCGGAAGCGGAGGTCAAGCATCTGGAGGATCTGGTCGAGGACGATGCCGATGGCGACGACACTCCCGATCCGCCGGAGCCGATCGTCAATGACAGCATCGACCTTGGGCGGGTCGCCACCGATGCGTTGTTTTTGGGAATCGATCCCTATCCGCGCAAACCGGGCGTGGAGTTTGAACCGCCCCCGGTGGTTGTCGATCCCAAGGATCACCCGTTTGCCGCGCTCAAGGCGCTGCAGGACGATGCCGCAGCGCCGCTGGCAAAAAAGCCGAAGGGCAAATGAAGTTGGCGGACCGGGCTTTACGGAGCGGATCGACCCAAATAGGCGCGAAATGCACGCGACGGGTTGTTTCCCTGCGAACTGATTCTCGGCAAAAGACGATACGTCCGCAAACCCCGGGTCAAGATGTTGTATCGGGGCCGGGACACGCTATTGTCGCGGCAGGTCGGGTGTGGCGCTGCATTCCGCCGGACGCCGTCCAGCGGCGGTTCCTCAAGCTGCGGCCAAGCGCTTCAAGACCGCAAGAGACAGTTTTCCGGGACGTACATGGCGAAAAAGGTTCGAATCGCGCTTGACGCCATGGGCGGCGACGTTGGCCCATCGGTTGTCGTCCCCGGTGCGGCGATTTCTCTGACCCGGCACCCGGACAGCGAATTCCTGCTGTTCGGCGATCACGTGCAGATCGAGCGTGAGCTCGCCGCGCACCCGGCGCTGAAGGCTGTGTCGCGTGTCGTGCACACCGACGTCACCGTCAGCATGAAGGACAAACCGAGCCAGGCGTTGCGCCGGGGCCGCAAGAATTCGTCGATGTGGCTGGCGATCGATGCCGTCAAGAAAGGCGAGGCCGATGTCGCGGTGTCGGCCGGCAATACCGGGGCCCTGATGGCGATGGCGCGGTTCAACCTGCGCATGTTGCATGGCGTCGACCGTCCGGCGATCGCGGCCGTATGGCCGACCGCGCGCGGCGATTCCGTGGTGCTGGATCTCGGCGCCACCATCGGCGGCGACGCGCATCACCTGATGGCGCTGGCGGTGATGGGAAGCGCCATGGCGCAGGTGCTGTTCGACATCGAGCGGCCGACCGTGGGGCTGCTCAATATCGGTGTCGAGGAGGTCAAGGGCGGCGAGGAAATTCGCGAGGCGGCGGAATTGCTGCGCTCGATGAATCTGCCGCAGCTGGAATTCATCGGATTTGTCGAGGGTGACGGCATTGGCCGTGGCGACGCCGATGTCATCGTCACCGAGGGCTTTAGCGGCAACATCGCGCTGAAGGCCGCCGAGGGGACCGCACGGCAGATTTCCGAGTACCTGCGCAGCGCCATGGCCCGCACCTGGCGTTCCCGGCTGGGCTATCTGTTCGCAAGGGCCGCCTTCAGGGCGCTGCGCGACAAGATGGACCCCAGCAAATCGAATGGCGGCGTGTTCCTTGGGCTCAACGGGGTGGTGGTCAAAAGCCACGGCGGCACCGACGCGGAAGGCTTTGCCTATGCGGTGGATGTTGGCTATGAGATGGTCCGCTACGATCTCCTGACAAAGATCAATCAAACGCTCAACCGTGACGGCAGCGCCCTTCCATGGATGCCCGCCGCGCAGGAGGCTGTTTCGTGACTACGATACGTTCGGTCGTTCTCGGCTGCGGCTCATATTTGCCGAAGCAGGTCATGACCAATGCCGAACTGGCCGCCAAAGTCGACACCTCGGACGAGTGGATTGTGCAGCGGACCGGCATCCGGCAGCGCCACATCGCGGCTGAGGGTGAATTCACCTCGCATCTGGCGATCAAGGCGGCGGAAGCGGCGCTGGCCAATGCCGGCGTCGATGCGCAATCGATCGACCTGATCGTGCTGGCGACGTCGACGCCAGACAACACCTTTCCGGCGACCGCCGTCGCCGTGCAGGCCGGCCTCGGCATCAATCACGGCGCGGCATTCGATCTCCAGGCGGTGTGCTCCGGCTTTGTGTTCGCGCTGGCGACCGCGGACAACTTCCTGCGCAGCGGCGCCTTCAAGCGCGCGCTGGTGATCGGCGCCGAAACCTTTTCACGCATTCTCGACTGGACCGACCGTGGCACCTGCGTGCTGTTCGGCGACGGCGCCGGCGCCATCGTGCTTGACGCGCAACAGCAGCCGGGACAGCCATCCGATCGCGGCGTTCTGACCACGCATCTGCGATCCGATGGGCGTCACAAGGCGAAGCTGTTCGTCGACGGTGGGCCGTCCTCGACGCAGACGGTGGGTTATCTCCGGATGGAAGGCCGCGAAGTGTTCAAGCACGCGGTCGGCATGATCACCGACGTGATCGTCGATGCCTTCAACGCCACCGGCACCACCGCCGATGATATCGACTGGTTCATTCCGCATCAGGCCAACAAGCGCATCATCGATGCTTCAGCGCACAAGTTGCATATTGCGCCGCAGAAAGTTGTCTTGACCGTCGATCAGCACGGCAACACCTCGGCGGCGTCGATCCCGCTGGCGCTTGCTGTCGCAGTCGCAGACGGCCGCGTGAAGAAAGGCGACCTGCTGCTGCTCGAAGCCATGGGCGGCGGCTTCACCTGGGGCTCGGCACTGCTGCGCTGGTAGTTGCTTTGCTAAAATTTTCGGCGATCGCGCCTCCATCTTGATGCGGCTGCATCGATGTGCGCTGTTGACCCAAGCGCGCTAAGCTCATAATTTCCAGTGCGAATTGTTCGCCGTGAGTTGGGGCAGGCGATGACTGGAACCGGCAAGACTGTAACCCGCGTCGATCTGTGCGAAGCCGTCTATCAAAAGGTAGGCCTGTCGCGCACGGAGTCGTCTGCGTTTGTGGAATTGGTCTTGAAAGAGATCACCGATTGTCTGGAGAAGGGCGAGACGGTCAAGCTGTCGTCGTTCGGCTCCTTCATGGTGCGCAAGAAGGGCCAGCGTATCGGCCGCAACCCGAAGACCGGCACCGAGGTGCCGATCTCGCCGCGCCGGGTGATGGTGTTCAAGCCATCGGCGATCCTGAAACAGCGGATCAACGCCAACGGCGTCGACAAGACCGGCTAGCTCTGCTGCCGGCATATCATCGTTTTCGTCTGTCGCTTTGAATCCGGCGCTCGCTGGCGTAGAGTCACGCCAGATGTAGTGGATTCGCAAGGCTCGGGACGCGAGAGCGGTTTCGGGCGAAGTGGATTGCGGTTCGCGTCGAGACAACGCGTCTTCACACTCAACAAGGAGCGTGCATTTGGACAAGGCGCCGGATGCATTTCGGACCATCAGCGAGGTCGCGGACGATCTCGACATTCCGCAGCATGTGCTGCGCTTTTGGGAAACGCGGTTCACGCAGATCAAGCCGATGAAGCGCAGCGGCGGTCGCCGCTACTATCGCCCTGACGATGTCGATCTGCTGCGCGGCATTCGCCGGCTGCTGTACGGCGAGGGCTACACCATCCGCGGCGTGCAGCGCATTCTCAAAGAGCATGGAATCAAATCGGTTCAGGGCCTGACCGACGGCGCCGCTGCAGGTCCGTCGTTCGGACCCGTCGAGGAGCGTGCCCCGCGTCTGGCCGCCGAAGACGAGCATGACGATGCGCCCGAGATCGACATCGCGGACGATGATGAAGACGACGACGAGAGCGGCACCGACGAACTGGAGCTGCAGCCGCCGTCACGGCGTGTCGAGCCCGTCATGCGGGCGGCGCCGGAGCGAAGCGCACAGCCGTCCGCCGACAGCATCGCGCTCGCGGCACTCCGGGACGAGCGCCGCAAGCACGACCGGGAGCGGCTGAAGGCCGCGTTGTCCGATCTGGTGTCCTGCCGGCAATTGCTCGACGAGGCGCTGAAGGGCGGCTAGGGCGCATCCGTGCCATTGCTCTCTGCTTCGCTGGAACTCCAAGGCGTAAAGGTCCGAAGTTGGGCGCGGGCTGCTTGCGTGCGGGGCGGAACGCGGCTAGAGGAACGGGGCCGCAACGGCACGGAGCGTAGCGCAGCCCGGTTAGCGCACCTGTCTGGGGGACAGGGGGTCGGAGGTTCAAATCCTCTCGCTCCGACCATTTCACCTCACGTGGTTGATCCGGAAAGCGTTGCGGCTTCATGAAAGATTTTGCTGGCAGAATCGCGATCATCACCGGCGGCGGCACCGGCATGGGCCGCGAACTGGCGCGGCAGCTTGTCGCCGAAGGCTGCAATGTCGCGATGTGCGACGTTTCGGCAGCCAACATGGCCGAGACCAGGCGGCTGTGCGAGGCCGAACCCCTGCCGCAAGGCCTGCGGATCACGACGCATGTCGCCGATGTGTCCGATGAAGATCAGATGCTGCGTTTCCGCGACGAGGTCGCCGCGCAGCAGCACACCGACAAGATTCATTTGTTGTTCAACAACGCCGGGATCGGTGGCGGCGGCAGCCTGTTCACCAACACGCGGGAGCAGTGGGAGCGCACCTTCAACATCTGCTGGGGCGGCGTCTATCTCGGCACGCGCACGTTCCTGCCGATGCTGGAGAAGGCCGACGCCGGCCACATCGTCAACACCAGCAGCGTCAACGGATTCTGGGCCTCGCTCGGCCCGACCATTTCGCACACCGCCTATAGCGCCGCCAAGTTCGCGGTGAAGGGGTTCACCGAGGCGCTGATGATCGACTTGCGGCTCAACGCGCCGCATATCAAATGTTCGGTGGTGATGCCGGGCCACATCGGCACCTCGATCGTCGCCAATTCGCGCAAGGTGCAGAACAACACCGAGACCGACAGCTTGAGCGGTGAGGAGATCGCGCAGACGCGCACGCGATTGACAGCGATGGGCATCGACGCCTCGCAAATGTCCGACGCAGATATTCAGGCGGCAGTTACCGAGCGGGCGCGGAGCTTTCTCGAAGACGCGCCGATGACGGCCGCCGCCGCAGCGAAGATAATTATCGATGGCGTCAAAGCCGAACAGTGGCGCATTCTCGTCGGCCACGACGCGCAGCGTCTCGACGAGTGGGTCCGCGGCACGCCGGAAGTGGCTTACGAGCCCGACTTCCACGCCCGCTTCGCGGCCGAGGTCGGCTGGAAGCTCGGCTGACGCAGCCATCGAGGTATCACTGAACGACATCGGGAGGACGCGATGAAACTGGAAGGTGGATGTTATTGCGGCGAAGTGCGGTATGTCGCCGAGGGCAATCCGATGCTGAAGGCGCAATGCCATTGCCGCGCGTGCCAGCATATCGCCGGCGGCGCGCCCAACATGTTTCTGCTGATGCCGCCCGAGGGCTTCAGTTACACCAAGGGGACGCCGAAGCAGTTCAAGCGTGCGGACCTTGAAAATGCAGTGACGCGGGAATTCTGCGCCGAATGCGGCACCCACATGGTTACGCGGCGACCGGGATTGCACGCCATCGTCCTGAAAGCCGGCACCCTCGATGATCCCGGCCTTTTCGGAATGCCGCAGATGGCGATTTTCACCGAGGACAAGCAGGCATTCCATTACATCCCGGACGACTTGCCGACATTCGAGAAGTTGCCGCCGCCACGATAGCGTCGGGCCGCTGCCTATCCGTGCGCGATTGCTTTCTCGATCATGCAATGAATGCCCTTGGAGCCGTTGACGGTCTGCGTCACCCGCAGGTCGGCGGCGAGGCTGCATAGCGTGTAGGCATCCTCGCGCGACAGCCCGCGCTTTTCGCCGAGCAGCACGATCATGTCGCGCAATGCGCGCACCACGCACTGGTCGAGGTCGGGGTCCATCGCCATGGTGATGTAGTGCGTTTGCGTTTCCGCGCGCGGATAGGTGAAACGTAGATCCTTGCGCAGCGTGAACTTGAAGCGGCCTTGCAGCGCGGTTTCGATGGCGGTGACGCAGACTTCGCCGTCACCCTGCGCGCCGTGGCCGTCGCCGCAGGAAAACAGCGCGCCCGGCACGAACACCGGCAGGTAGAGTTTGGCGCCGGGCGTCAGCTCCTTGTTGTCGATGTTGCCGCCCATCGCGCGTGGGATCAGCGAGGTGATGCGGCCCCATGATGGCGGCGGCGACACGCCCATGACCCCGAAGAACGGTTTCAGCGGCAGGTCCAGCCCCCACGGCATGCGGCCGATCATGCGTTTTTCATCAAGCGGAATGTTGATCATGCGGAAGTCGGGAAAATCGTCGGGCAGGGTGCCCATCAGCGGACGAAACAGATTGAAGCCCCAGTCCTGCCGCAGCTTGATGTCGAGGATGTCGACCTCAAGGACGTCGCCGGGCTCCGCGCCGTCAATCGCAATCGGTCCGGTGAGGATGTGGCCGGGCACCATGCGCTCGTTGTTGGCATGTACGGCGTCGAGTTCGGGCGGGATGTGAAAACGGCTGCGGTCCGGCAGCACTTCGGGACCGCCGGTGATGGTGTCGATCGTCACCTCATCGCCGCTGGCGATGGTCAGGACCGGCTTCAGCCTGGCCTCGAAGAAGCCCCAGTGGCAATTTTCAGGGCTGGCATGCAGATGATGGTGCGTCATGAACGGACTCGTCGATGAGGGATGATCGCCGAATGTGCCCGCATCGCGCGGCGTTGTCGAATTCAAGCGTTTCCTCAAGACATTCTTGCTCTAGAATGGTTCTGAGAGCCTGCCGTCCGCAGCCAAACCGATAACCGGGAGCGAGCCATGCAACAGGATGTCAAATCGCGCGAGCCAGCGCAGGCGGAAAAACTCGACCTGCAAACCATGGTGGCCGATCTCAACAGCCTGCTGCGGCTGAAGACGACGGTTATCGGCATGAAGATGTTCGCGACCGTGGCCGAGATGGAAGCGATAGCGAAAATCCGCCGCCCGACCGCGGTTCACACCACCGACCAGATCGTCAGCATGGCGTCGCGGCTCGGCTGGACCGTCGGCATCACCTCCGCCGATCTGGTCGGCGCGCAGTGCCGCGCGGTGATCGGGCTGACGCCGCAGGACGACAAATGGCTGGCGGGCGAGGCGTATGTCGGCGTCTGGCACGGCACGGCGGAAGATGCGCGGGCGCGGCAGGAGGCGCTGTGCGTGGTGCCCTATGGCCGCTATGAAGCGATGGCGGTCAGTCCGCTCGCCAGCGGGCGGCTCGATCCGCCCGACATCTGCCTTGTCTACGCGACGCCGGGCCAGATGATTATCCTCATCAACGGCCTGCAATATACCGGCTACAAGAAATTCGAATGGGGCGTGGTCGGCGAAACCGCGTGTGCGGATTCGTGGGGGCGGGCGCTCGCCACCGGCGAGCCGAGCCTGTCGCTGCCGTGTTTCGCGGAGCGGCGCTACGGCGGCGTGCCAGACGAGGAGATGCTGATGGCGCTGTCGCCAACGCACCTCGCCAAGGCCATCGTCGGCATGAAGGCGCTGGCGAAGAACGGCCTGCGCTATCCGATCGCGCCGTATGGTATCCAGAGCGACGTGCGCGCCGGCATGGGGGTGTCGTATGCGAAGAAGTAGCGCAGCACCCACGCGCAGGTGCGCGCATAATTGAACCGCTTCACGAATTCTGCGTCATGCGCGGGCTTGACCCGCGCATCCATCAACCTTCAAAAGATGATGGATGATCGGGCCTTCGCCGCGCCGAAGCGGCTTCGGCCGCGCAGGCGGGTCGGGCCCGGCCATGACGGCGTAGCCCCACGGGGCGATGATCGATCTGCCATTACGGAGTCAAACATGAAGTCCTCGGCGAAATTCGATATCGTTGTGTATGGCGCCAGCGGCTTCACCGGCCGGCTGGTGGCGGAGTATCTGGCGTCACGCAAAGGCGCGCCGCATGACATCACCTGGGCGATGGCCGGCCGCAGTCTCGACAAGCTGGCGGCGGTGCGCGACGAGATCGGCGCGCCGAAGGACACGCCGCTGATTGCGGCCGATGCTTCTGATGCGGCGTCGCTCGATGCGATGCTGCAGCAGACCAAAGCCGTGCTGACCACCGTCGGGCCATATCAGCTTTACGGCTCCGAACTGGTGGCTGCCTGCGCTGCGAGCGGTACCGACTATCTCGACCTCTGCGGCGAACCCGTGTGGATGCGGCAGATGATCGAAGCGCATCAAGCCGCGGCGCAGACATCGGGCGCGCGCATCGTGTTCTCGTGCGGTTACGACTCGATTCCGTTCGAACTCGGCGTCTTCTTCCTGCAGGACCATGCGCGCAAGACGCTTGGCGCGCCGCTTGCGCGGGTCAAGGGCCGTGTGCGCAAGATGAAGGGCACATTTTCCGGAGGCACGGCGGCGAGCATGAAGGCGATCTTTGCCGCTGCTGCCAACGATCCGAGCCTGCTGCCGATGTTGCGCGATCCCTTTGTGCTGACGCCCGGATTCGAAGGACCGAAACAGCCGCCGGGCAACAAGCCGCTGTTCGATGACGATCTGAATATGTGGGTTGCGCCCTTCGTGATGGCGAACATCAATACGCGCAACGTCCATCGTTCGAATTTCCTGCTGGATTTTCCTTACGGCCGCGACTTCGTGTACGACGAGATGATGGTCGCGGGACCGAAGGAGACAGGCGAGGCGACAGCCAAAGCGATTGTCGCGGCGAACAACAAAATGGGCGCGCAGGGCGGACCCAAGCCCGGCGAAGGTCCGTCGAAAGAGGAACGCGAAACCGGTTTCTATGACATCCTGTTCGTCGGCGTCGCACCGGATGGTCAGCAGTTGCGCGCCGCGGTGAAAGGTGATCGCGATCCGGGCTATGGCTCGACATCGAAGATGATCGCCGAGAGCGCGATCTGCCTGGTGCGCGACGCGCCGGATGTTGCGGGCGGTATCTGGACGCCCGGCGCGGCGCTCGGACATCGGCTGATCAAACGCCTGGTTGATAATGCCGGCATGGCTTTCGCCGTCGAGTCAGCCTGAGCGAGCGAGAGCTATCGCGCTAGCAAACCCGTCGGTGCCGATGGCGACCGCGTGGTCGCCATGTGGCGCTGCGCGGCGACGAACATGCCCCACATCAGCCCCATCATCAGCCAGAAGTGACGCCAGTGGTCGGTGTCGATGATGAAACCTTCACCGACGGTGCCGAGAAACGCCGCGAAGATCGCCAGATAGGCGCGCTGCCACGGCACGCGGACGAAGACATAGCGGAAGCCGAGGCAGACGGTGGTGAAGATCAGCGCCGGATAGCACACGCCGCTGATCCAGCCGCCGGACATGAACGCGTTCAGATAGGAATTGTGCGTGTCTTCCGGAAAGAATTTGGTGAATTGCAGCGGTCCGATCCCGAGCGGAAGATCGAGCGCCATCTGCGCACCCAGCACGTAGCGGCCGAAGCGTCCGAAACGGCCTTCGTCATAACTTTGATCGAAGCTGGCACGCTGCTTGAACAACGAATCGATCGAATTGAATGACAACAGCACCGCCAGCAGCAACGCGCCGATGAGCACGGCGGCAACCGCCATGATGACGATGCGCGAGCGTTGCGCGTTGGAACGGCTGGTGATGAACATCAACACCAGCATGAAGGCCGAAGTCAGGATAAATTGGCCCCAGGCGGCGCGCGAGAAGGCCAGCAGCAGCGCCAGCGCGATGAGGCCAAGGATGAGCGTGCTGCGGAACGACTTGCGGAAGCGATCGGTGACGACGCTTTGCAGTACGAACAGCGCCGGCAGGATCAGGAATGCCGAAAACACGTTCGGGTCCTTGAACGGACCGCTGGCGCGATTGTAGAGCGTGAACAGGCTGTGGCTGCCCGGCAGCAGATTGAAGTAGCCGATGACGCCGGCGCTGGAGGCGATAATGGCGCCGAAGATCAATCCCCGGCGCAGGAAGTCGAGCCGCGCCCCGGTATCCTCGGCGACCACCATGGCGAAGAAGATCACGGTGACCGCCATGTACCAGGATGTCAGGATCCAGTTCACGATCTTGGTCTGGTCCATGAGGGGAGCAGCGCAGATCGTATAACCGATGTTGATGATGAACAGCAGGATCAGCATCGGCATCAAGGCGAGCCGCAGGCGCAGGCCGGTGGCGATCATCACCACGATCGCCAGCAACGTGGCGGCCTCGTAGGGGCTCGGCTCGATGAAGACGATAGCGCCGGAGAAGCCGACCAGCCACATCAACAGACGTTGCAATCCGGCGACGCGCGGCGCGACCAACGCGGTTGGGGAGGAATAGTCGCTGGTCGCGATATACGCCATCACACTCACGCAACATTACGCACGAATTACAAATTCCGAATCGTTCATCCGCCGTCATTCCGGGATGCGCGTTCTTTACGCGCAGGCCCGGAATCCATACGCCCGGCGATGGTTATGGATTCCGGGCTCGCTCGCGAAGGGCTCGCGCCCCGGAATGACGCCGATAATCAGGCAACAACCAACTAGATCAGACATCTTAGTACGCATTCTCGGTCTTCAGCAGCGCCAGCGGTGTCTTGAACAGAATGTAGATATCGAACAGCACCGACCAGTTCTCGATGTAGTAAAGATCGAACTCGACGCGCTTCTGGATCTTTTCCTCGCTGTCGACTTCGCCGCGCCAGCCGTTGATCTGGGCCCAGCCGGTGATGCCGGGCTTGACACGATGACGCGCGAAATAGCCGTCCACGGCTTCGTCGAACAAGCGCGCATTGAGTTTGCCTTGCACGGCGTGCGGGCGCGGCCCGACCAGCGACAGGTTCCTCTTGAAGACGACGTTGAACAGTTGCGGCAATTCGTCGAGGCTGGTCTTGCGGATGAATTTGCCGACGCGGGTGACGCGCGGATCGTTCTTGGTCACCACCTTGCTCGCGGTGGGATCGGCCTGGTGGTGATACAGCGAGCGAAACTTGTAGACGTCGATGCGTTCGTTGTTGAAGCCGAAGCGCTTCTGCCGGAACAGCACCGGCCCGGGACTGTCGAGCTTGATGGCCAGCGCGACCAGCGCCATCACCGGCGACAGCAACACGAGGATGATCGTGCCGGCGATGTAGTCGAACAGCGACTTCATCACCTGGTCCCAGTCGGTGATCGGCGCTTCGAAAACGTCGAGGGTCGGCACTTTGCCCAGATAGGAATACGCGCGGGGGCGGAAGCGAAGTTTGTTGGTATGCGCCGACAAGCGGATGTCGACCGGCAGCACCCACAACTTCTTCAGCATCTCGAGAATGCGCGTCTCGGCCGAGATCGGCATTGCGAACAACACCAGATCGACGCGGGTGCGGTGTGCAAATTCGACGATATCGTCGATCTTGCCGAGCTTGGGGCGTCCGGCGCAGGTGTCGAGCGCGCGAGAGTCGTTGCGGTCGTCGAACACGCCGAGAATATCGAGATCGGAATCATCCTGTGCATTGAGGAGATTGATCAGTTTCTCGCCGTTCTCATCGGAGCCGACGACGATGGTGCGCCGGTCGAGGCGGCCATCGCGCGCCCAGCGGCGGACCAGTGTACGGACCACCAGCCGGCAGACGATGAGGCCCACCAATCCGACAAAGTAAAATGCCGTGAGCCAGAGCCGCGAAACCTCGCCGCCGAGCTTGAGAGCAAATGATACGCCGGTGAACAGCAGGAAGACGAAGGACCATGATGAAATCATCCGCGACATCTGCCGGAGCTGACCGCGGAACACCTGCACCTCGTAGATATCCGCCGCCTGAAAACACATGACGGCGACGACGGTCATGCCGAGGATGGCTGCAATATAGGACCAGTTGAAGCCATCGATCCGCTTTACGTAGCCGAGATATAGCGCGATGCCGATCGACGCGATCAGCAGAAAATCGACGATGCGAACGACGCCGGCGATGACGATCGGCGAATAGGCGGCGCGAACTTTCTGATTGGTCACTTCCAACGCGGCCGGCGATAGCCGCCGACGTCGTTCCAATCGCGGTGCTCCGCCTGCGCTCGAGGCCGCGTCTATCATGGAGCGTGCGTTGATTGGGTCCACGTCGAATACCTGGTCGTGCGCAGACACGCAAATACGCGCGCGCGAAAGTTAAGGAGCGCGCCTCACGGCTTAGTCGACAAATCGGAAGATTTGGTTATCGCAGGCAGGAACGGTTAACGCTTCGCAAACGCCTCGCGATAGCCGGCGATGACGCCTTCCACCATGCTCTTTTGCGAGAAGTGCTGGAAGATGCGCTCGCGCAGCAGGTGCGCGCGCGCCAGCATGGCGTCCCGATCGTCGATCACGGCGGCGATGGCCTCCGCCATGGCGTCGGCGTCGCTGGGCGCGAACAAGGCGTCTTTGTGCGAGGCAAAAATCTCGGGGATGCCGCCGACATTGGCCGCGATCATCGGAATGCCGGCTGCTGCGGCCTCGATCACGACATAGGGCATGGAATCGCCGCGCGACGGCACCACCAGCAGGCGGCCTTTGGAAAAGCCGTAGCGCGCCTTGACGTGGCCGATGAAGCGCACCGCGTCGCCGAGTTGCAGGCGCTCGATCTGGGCCTTGAGCCGGGTGGTTTCTTCGCCGTCGCCGGCGAGCGTCAGCGTGATGGGGCGGCCATTGGCGCGCAGCCGCGCGACGGCATCCACCAGCAGGTCGGCGCCCTTGATGTGGCGGAATTCGCCGACATAAACCAGATCGGTGGCGTCCTCCGCCAGCGTGACCGGATCGAATTCACTGGCGGTGACGCCGTTGAAGACGCAGCAGACCAGCCCCGACGGTTTGCCGATGACGCGTTGATAGGTGTCGCGCGCGAAGGCGCTCTCGAACAGGAACAGATCGGTGCGGTTCATCAGCGCGCGCTCGAGGCGGCTGTAGAATCCGCCGGCGAGGGTATGGGGTGGATAGTGCAGCGAGCCGCCGTGCGGAGTGTAGATCCGGATGCGCTCGGCGGAATGCGGGGCCAACCGAACGAACACGCCGGCCTTGGCGCCATGGCCGTGCAGCACCTGCGGCTTCACGCGCCGGATCAGCCGGGTGAACCGCGCCCAGAACACCGCGTCGGTGGGATGCGGTTCGCGATGCACCGGCAGGCGGTGAACGCCGAGGCGAAGCCGGGGTGCGATTTCGGCCAGTGCCGCATCGGCGCGCTCGCCGCCGGTCAGGCTGTCGGCAACGATGCCGACATGGTGGCCGCGGTCGGCCTGGCCATTGGCGACGTCGAGGATGTGGCGGATGATTCCACCTACCGGCGCGCGAACGGCATGCAGGATGCGAAGCGGTTGGTCTGTCGGTGCCGCCATAGTCTAGAACCAGCGTTCGTCGACGACGAGGGTGTCGCCCGGATGGATCGGCGTGGCGGGCGGCACGATGACCCGCGTGTTGCCGGCGGCAGTGGTGTGGGTGATGGTGATGTGGTCGCGCCGCGCGCGCGGCGAGAAGCCGCCGGCGATGGCGACCGCGCTCTCGGCCGTCATGTTCGGTACATACGGATATTGTCCGGGGGCGGCAACCTCGCCGAGGATGAAGAATGGGCGGTAGCTCTCGATCTCAGCGGCGACGGAGGGCTCGCGGATGTAGCCGTTGCGCAGCCGCGCGGCGATGCTGCCCGCCAGTTGCGACGGCGTCAGGCCGCGCGCGGGGACAGTGCCGATCAGCGGCATGGTGATGCTGCCGCCGGCACTGACCAGATAGGTATTGGTGAGGCCTTCCTGGCCATAGACAACGACGCGCAACTTGTCGCCGGCATCGAGCCGATAGGCGGCGTCGTAGTGGGGCGACGGCGCTGCATAGGCAACGCGCGGCGATGCCATCGCGAGCGGCGTGGGCCGATGCATACAGCCTGCCAGCGCGGCCGTGCTGGCCAGGCAAAGGATGAGGGCGACGCCTCGCATGGAACGATCCGTGGTAAGATATGGTATCTGACTAAGGGCATCATGGTTAACAAAGCATGAGTCCGGTTCCCGGTACGATGGTGTAGGCTGCGCTTAACGGACCGGAAACCATAATGACCTCTAATCGGCGCGCGGAAGCTGCATCGCGCGGCGGCCGGTAGGAGTATTCCATGCGCTTCGATGTGTTGGGGAAGGTCAAGGACAGGCTGCCGATGCGGCGGGCCGCAATCGCTGCGCCGTCGAAATCCGCGGTCGCCGCGGCGCCCGCACCCATGCCGGCAGCAGAAGCCGGCGACATCGATCTGCGCGTGGTTTGGCAAACGCTGGTTGCGCGCAAACGCTTCATCCTTATTCCGACGTTGCTTGTCGCCATCCTATCGACCGTTGCCGTCAATATGATTACGCCGCGCTACAAGTCGGAAGCGCGAATCCTGATCGATGGGCGCGAGAACGTGTTTCTGCGGCCGAACGGCGAGCGCAGCGAAGAGCGCACCGCGCTCGACCCCGAGGCCGTCACCAGTCAGGTGCAGTTGCTGCTGTCGCGCGACCTTGCCCGGCAGGTCATCAAGAAAAACAAGCTTGCGGAGTTGCCGGAGTTCGATCCGGTACTGCGCGGCATATCGCCGGTGCGGATGCTGCTCGGCTTCTTCGGCATCGCCCGCGACCCGTTCCGGATGACGCCGGAAGAGCGCGTGCTGGATGCCTATTACAGTCGTCTGGCCGCTTACGCGGTCGACAAATCCCGCGTCATCGTCATTGAGTTTCAATCGCAAAATCCGGAACTGGCCGCGCGTGTCGCCAATTCGATCGCCGACGGCTATCTGGTGTTGCAGCAGGATGCGCGGCAGCAGCAGGCGAAAGCGGCGGGGGAATGGTTGTCGGGTGAGATCGACGGCCTGCGCAAGAAGGTCGCGGATGCGGAATCGCGCGCCGAAGCCTTCCGCTCCAAGTCGAGTCTGTTTATCGGCACCAACAACACGACCTTGTCCAACCAGCAGTTGGGCGAACTCAATACGCAGCTGAACAACGCGCGGGCGCAGAAATCCGACGCCGAATCCAAGGCGCGCCTGATCCGCGAGATGCTCAAGACCGGCCGGCTTACTGAAGCCTCCGAGGTGCTGAACACCGAATTGATCCGCCGCCTGTCGGAGCAGCGCGTGACGTTGCGCGCGCAGCTCGCCGAACAATCCTCGACGCTGCTGGGTGGACATCCGCGCATCAAGGAGCTGAAGGCGCAGATCGCCGATCTCGACAAGCAGATTCGCGAAGAGGCCACCAAGGTATCGCGTTCGCTGGAGAACGATGCGCGTATCGCCGACGCCAGGGTCGAAAGCCTGAGTGCCAATCTCGATCAGCTCAAGCGTCAGGCCACGTCATCCAACGGCCAGGACGTGCAACTGCGCGCGCTGGAGCGTGAAGCCAAGGCCGAACGCGACCTGCTGGAATCCTATCTCGCCAAGTACCGCGAGGCGACCGCGCGCGAGAATATCGATGCCGCGCCGGCGGATGGCCGCATTATCTCGCGTGCCTTCGTCTCCAATACGCCGGCCTATCCGAAGAAGCTGCCGATCGTCCTGATCGCGACGCTGGCGACGTTGATTGCAACCGCAGGCTTTGTCGCCAGCGGTGAATTGCTGCGGATGACATCGCCGCGCGGCTTCACGCCGTCGGCAACAGTGCAGCCGGTGGCGACCGAAGCTGCGCCGATCGAGCCGGCGGTATCGGTTGCCGAGCCGCCAGTGGCCGAGAGCAGGGCCAGCGAACTGGTGCAGCTTGCCGACGATTTGAATGCGCTTGGTGTGCAGGCGCGCAAGATCGCGGTTCTCGGCACCAGCAACAACGAGAGAACATCGGAGATCGCGCTGACGCTGGCGCGGCTATTGGCGCGTCGGGCGAAAGTCGTGCTGATCGATCTGTCGTCATCGGCGGCGCTTGCGGTCGCGTCGGTGGACCCGGCGGCGCCGGGCCTTGCCGATCTGGTACGCGGTGATGCGTCGTTCGGGCAGATTATCACCCGGGACCGCTTGTCATCGATCCATCTGGTCGGCGCGGGCCGCGCCGGCAGCGATCGGGCGCATCTGCAATCGCCACGGCTGAGCATGACGCTCGATGCCTTGATGCGAACTTACGATCACGTGCTGCTCGATGCCGGGACCGCTGATGACCTGCCGGCGTCGCTGCTGACGGCCGATGCGCGCGCCGTCGTCGCGCCGGACCCGTCGATGAGCGCCGAGGCGCGAACCGTGATGAGCGAACAGCTCAAGGCCGTTGGTTTCACCGACGTGACGATGCTGGGCGGTTCGCCCGGTGCGGCGGCGGGCACGGTGACGGCTGAACCGCGGGTGGTCGCTGCCTGAGGCCGGCTGGGATCAGCGGCGCAGGGCGCCGCGCAACACTTGCGCCGCCTTCATCAAGGCCGGCGTCTGCTTCACCAGCCGCTTGGCGTGCGACAGCGCCGACATGCCGACGCCGGCAAGTTTGCCGCGCGCATTGAGAGCAAGGAAGCTGTCGAAGATCGGTTCGCTGCTTTTGCAGAACAACTGCTTGTAGTCATCGGTGCCGATGCCAAGGTCGAGCGAGGTGTATCCGCGCCCGGCATAGTAGTCGATGATATCGCGGATCAGGATCAGGCCCGGGCTGTAACGCGCATTCGCCGACATGGTGTAGGTATTGAACATCATCGAGAAGCGGCGGTCATCGGCAACGCCGGCGAAAATCGCGATGGTCTCCTCGTCGGAATCCAGTGCGTGAATCTCGATGGCATGGCTGCCATCCGCGAGGCGCGTCGTGCAGGCGTTACGGACGAAATCCTCGACGCCCGGATCGGCAAACACGTTGGGCAGCTTCTGCGCCGCCATCCGTGCCGGCTTGATGACGAAGAAGGCATCGAGCAGCCGCTTGATGTCGGCATCCGACGTCGCCCGGACATAGCGATAGCCGGGAAGCACCTGCAGCTTGCGCTCCTTGCCCTTCAGCCGGCGGCGGAACGAATTGCTGACAAGCTCCGACGGCGCCGCGTTCGGCGTTATCGGCATCAGCGGGCAGGCGTTGACCGAAGCCTGTCCGGGCAGTTGCGACATGGGATTGACCAGACCCTGCCAGCGCTGCGGCTGCTGGGTCAGGGCAATGATGTCGACCGGCTCCGCATGATTGCGGATGGCATTCCACACCGCATCGAGATCAGCCGCGCTCGCGGCGGTGACAAAATCGCGCCGCCAGATCGGCATGTTGAAGGTGGCATGCTTGCCGCCAAGAAATCGCGCGACACGAACGCAGCCCTCCCGCTTCAGCGCCAGCGGCAGCAGCATCAGCGGCTGGCGCTCGGCGTCATAGGCGACAACGATAAATGGCTTGAGGTTGCGGCTAACGCCAACGTGCTTTTGCCAGGTGGCGAGGAAATCGAACCGCTGATAGGGCGTGAACAGCTGCTCCGGCGCTTCGAGCCGTCGCCAGATATCTTCCACCGCCTGCATGTCGTCGAAGATTTGCACGCGCACGATGTGCGATGCGTGTGATCGCGTTTGGGTATCCGCCATGCGGCTATCAACTGTTGCGGCCATGGCCATTCGCAAAACCCGATCGACAATAGAGTTTCAGGCACCCAATGCGCTTTTGGTATCCGGGGACCTTTGCAAATAAGTGTCAACAAAGCGTAATGACGATCGATTGCGCTGTGATGAACCCGGCGTTGTCCGAAGGCGCGGCCGCGTCATAATGTCCTGCGGTATCAAGGAAATCAGGCGTCCGGGCGCGACATCCAGCTGATGATCGGCATCGCTGGAAGCACCCATCCCAGGCCGGCGACGACATAAAAGATCGCCTGATACAGCCCCGAGGCGGCAAGCCATGGTGTTTGCGCGATGGTCATGCCCAGCAGCGACCACACGACCACGAGGACGAGCAGGGCGATGGTTCCAATGAATTTTCGGGTGCGGATTGTCATGACGCCGATTGTCGTAACGCAAATGTCAGATTGAGCCGGGAAGGCGCAGATGCAACGCAGTTATCGCCAGAACCGGCCCCGGATTCACGGAAAGCGGACGTTTTCCGGAGGCTACGGCCATTATCTGGCCAGACCAGTTGCCAGCCACGCCTTGCGTGCGGGAGCGGCGGGACTATAAGGGGCGCGAAAATTCAATCAAGCCATAGTTGAATCAAGCAAAGTCCAGATGGGTGACATCCTGACCGCAACGCAATCCAGCACGCGCGCCGTGCGCTGGTGGCTCGTCTGTATCGCAGCCCTGATCGCATTGATGGTGCTGGTCGGTGGTGCGACCCGTCTCACCGAATCCGGCCTGTCGATCGTCGAGTGGAAGCCGGTCACCGGAACCATTCCGCCGCTCAGCGAGCAGCAGTGGACCGAGGCGTTCGACGGCTACAAGGCGATCCCGCAATATCGCGAGCTCAATGCCGGCATGACGCTGCACGAGTTCAAGACGATCTTCTGGTGGGAATGGAGCCACCGGCTGCTCGGGCGCGTCATCGGCATGGCTTACCTGTTGCCGTTCCTGTGGTTCATGTGGCGCGGCATGTTGCCCGGTGATTTGAAGCGGCGGCTGTGGGCGATCTTCGGGCTCGGCGCGCTACAGGGCGCGGTCGGCTGGTGGATGGTCGCCTCCGGACTGACGCAGCGGGTCGAAGTTTCGCAGTACCGCCTTGCGACGCATCTGATCCTCGCGCTGCTGATCTTTGCCGCGATCATCTGGACGTTGCGGCGATTGTCGGTGCGGCCCGCGATCCTCGCGCCGCTGCGGCTGAAGGTGACCAGTGCGATTTTGCTGGCGATGGTGTTCCTGCAACTCTATCTCGGCGCCTTGGTCGCAGGCTTGCGGGCAGGGAAGGTCTACAACACCTGGCCGGATATCGACGGCAGCTTCATTCCGAGCGGTGCGCGGCTGTTCTTCGAACAACCGTGGTGGCGCAACCTGTTCGAAAATACGCTGACCGTGCAGTTCAACCATCGCATGGTCGCCTACGCGCTGTGGATCGTCGCGATCCTGCATGTCGTCGATGCGATCCGCGCGCGAGCCGGGCGCGCCAGCGTCAATGGCGCATTGTGGCTGGCGGTCGCGATGACGGTGCAGGCGACGCTCGGCATCCTGACGCTGTTGCATCAGGTGCCGATCCTGCTCGCGTTGACCCATCAGGGTGTCGCGATCGTGGTGCTGACGCTGGCGGTGGTTCAGTCCGAACGACTCGCATCGTCGCGGTTACGGACGGATTCACACGGGCTGACGCTCGCGCAGGCAAGCTGAATTGAACGATTCCAGTCTGCGGCCGGTTTGAGAAAGCCTTCCGGCGCAGCCACTTCTTCATCAACAGGTCCGATTGACGAAATCGTGTGCCGTTTCACGGCTGCGCGCGGTGATCCGCGGCAGTATGAAGAGGCGTTGCCGAACCGGAGTCCATCATGTCCAGCGCATTCGTCCAAGCCGCCGTCATTTTACTGCGAGAAGGGCTTGAGGCCATGCTGGTGATCGCGGCGCTCGCGGCCTACCTGACCAAGGCGGGCGGCGGTCATCGGGTCGGTGCGCTGTATGGCGGTGCGCTGGCGGCGGTTGCGGCGAGCATCATCGCGGCATGGCTGTTCGCCATGCTCAATTCCGGCCAGCACAGCGATATTCTCGAAGGCTTCATCATTCTGTTCGCCGCGGGCCTGATGCTGTACGTCAGCGGCTGGTTGATGGTGAAGCAGGACCCGCAGGGCTGGAAGGACTATCTCGCTGACAAAGCCGACAACGCGCTGGCGCAGGATACCGCATGGGCGGTCGCGGCACTGGCATTCCTCGCGGTGTTTCGCGAAGGCGCCGAGACGGTGCTGTTCATCAATGCGCTGGCCACTACTGAGGGCGGCTGGAGCGCGGGCCTGTTCGGCGGACTTGCGGCAGCGACCGTGGGCCTTGCCGTGCTGTTCTATTTCATCAACCTGATCGCGCAGAAAATTCCGCTGCGGCCGCTGTTCATCATCACGTCGGCGTTCCTGTTCGCGATGGCGATCAAGTTCATCGGAGAGGCGATACAGGAATTTCAGGAGCAGTCGATCGTCTCGTTCACGCAGTTGCACGGTGTCGACTGGCTTTCTGCGGTCGGGCTCAACCCGACCGTCGAAGCGCTGTCGGCGCAACTGCTCGTCATGCTGTTCGCGCTGGCGACCTATTCGGTGGTCCAGCGCAACAGCCGGCTGACGCGTCAGGACAAGGCTGCGGCGCGCGCAACCAAACCCTGACGCGGTAACGACACGACCGAACGATCAGGCGCGCAAGGCCTGATCGAGATCGGCGATGATGTCTTCCTTGTCCTCGAGACCGATGGACAGGCGAACAAGATCGGGACCGGCGCCGGCCTGGATCTTCTGCGCATCGTCGAGCTGGCTATGCGTCGTCGACGCCGGATGAATCACCAGCGAACGGGTGTCGCCGATGTTGGCGAGGTGCGAGAACAGTTTCAGGTTCGACACCAGGTTGACGCCGGCGTCATAGCCGCCCTTGAGCGTGAAGGTGAACAGCGCGCCGGCACCCTTCGGCGCATATTTCCGGGCGAGGTTGTTGTAGCGGTTGCCGGCCAGTCCCGCGTAGTTGACCGAGGCCACGGCGGGATGCGTCGACAGCCATTCGGCAACGGCCTTGGCGTTTTCGCAATGGCGCTGCATGCGCAGCGGTAGCGTCTCGATGCCGGTCAGGATCAGGAATGAATTGAACGGCGAGATCGCGGCGCCGAGATCGCGCAGGCCGAGCACGCGGCAGGCGATGGCGAACGCGAAGTTGCCGAACGTCTCCTGCAACTTGATGCCGTGATATTCCGGGCGCGGCTCGCTGAGCACCGGATATTTGTTGTCGCGCGACCAGTCGAAGGTGCCGGCATCGACGATGATGCCGCCGATCGAATTGCCGTGGCCGCCGAGAAACTTGGTCAGCGAATGCAGCACGATGTCGGCGCCGTGATCGATCGGGCGGATCAGGTAGGGGCTTGCCAGCGTGTTGTCGACGACCAGCGGCACGCCCGCCTTGCGGGCGACAGCAGAGATCGCCTCGATGTCGGTGATCGAGCCGCTCGGATTGGCGATCGACTCGATGAATATCGCCTTGGTGCGCGGCGAGACGGCTTGCTCGAAGGTCGAGATATCGTCCGGGT
>Ga0207657_10002221_pt1 | contig 21062 bp, 16 predicted proteins | sample KBSC33metaG_FD_184316 | JGI IMG/M metagenome (GOLD analysis project Ga0207657, IMG submission 184316) | Corn rhizosphere microbial communities from Kellogg Biological Station, Michigan, USA - KBS C3-3 metaG (SPAdes) (version 2) | ecosystem: Host-associated > Plants > Roots > Rhizosphere > Soil ... | reverse complement strand
TGCTGAATGCGGTCGCCGTGCTCGGGTTCATGCTCCTGGCGCTCGCCGCCTTCGGGCTGGGCCTGGGCGACACCTGGGCCGACTGGCGTCGCCGCGCGCGCCCTACCACGTAATCACTCAGGGTTCAACCAATGGAAATCATCCTTCGCCAGGCGATCGAGAACCTCGGGAATCCCGGGGACGTCGTCACCGTCAAGAACGGGTACGCCCGGAACTACCTGCTCCCGCGCGGTTTCGCCTTCGAGGCGACGCCGGGCAACCTGAAGCGCATCGCCGCCGAGCGGTCGCGCCTCGAGGCCGCCGAGAACGAGCGCCGCGACGCGGCCAGCTCGCTCGCCAAGCGGCTCGAGGAAGTGCAGCTCACCTTCTCCGCGCGCGTCGGCGAAGAGGGCAAGCTGTTCGGCTCCGTCACCGCCGCCGACATCGCCGAGCAGCTCGCGGCGCAGGGCTTCCAGATCGAGCGTCGCCTCATCGACCTCCACGAGCCGATCAAGGCCCTCGGCGTCTACCGCGTGCCGGTCCGCCTGCACGCCGACGTGAAGCCCGAAATCCGGGTGTGGGTGATCAAGCAGTAACTGACGAGGTTCGTCGGTTCTTCGGCTAGTCGGTTCACGGCTTGCCTCGGGAGAGCTCAGCTCCCCGAGGCTGGCCGTAAACCGAAGAACCGACAAACCGAAGAACAGCTCACCCGCGATTCATCCAGACGAGCCCCAATGTCCGCATCTCCCCACTCCAAGTCCGACTCCCTCGACCTCGCGCAGCGTGCGGCGGGGATCCTGCTCGAGCACAAGGCGAACGACGTCGTGCTGCTCAGCCTCGCCGGCGTGTCGGACATGACGGATTACTTCCTCATCGCCAGCGGCACCTCCGACACCCACGTGCGTGCCCTCGGTCGCTCGGTGCTGGAGGACATGAAGAAGGAGACGGGGCAGATGGCGCACCACGTGGAAGGGCTCGAGCAGGGACGCTGGGTGCTGCTCGACTACGTGGATTTCGTCGTCCACGTCTTCCACCCCACGCTGCGCAACTTCTACCAGATCGAGCGCCTCTGGGCCGACGCGGAGACGATCCCGGTCGCGGCCGAGGCCACGCGCTAGCCCGGCGCTTTTCGTCTACTCTCCCCACGCGCGGGAGGATAAGTTGTGACGGTGCGACCGACGCTTCTGGCGCTGGTGTTCGCGATCGCCGCGTGCGGTACGGGCGATCGGCAGGCCTCGACCACCTCGCGTACGACTTCTTCGGCGGCCGCGATCCGCGGTCCCGACAACCTGGTGCTGCGCATCGTGCGCACCGGGGGCGCGGCGCGCGTCTTCTCCTACCCGGGGCTGGACAGCGTGGTGTGGAGCGGGCGCGGCGCGGCAGCGCCGGCGCGCGTGCTCGGCTTCGATGACGAGGCCGGAACGGTCGCTTACGAGGACACTCGCGGCTACCCGGCGCGCATCGACTTCCGCCAGGACGGCACCGGCGTCGTTTCGCGCACCAAGCTCACCGCGCTGAGCTCGGCCGATGGCTCGTCCATCTTCGCCATCGCCGCCGACGGCGGCGTGCAGCGATTCTCCGGCAGCGGGTCGTGGAAGTGGAAGCCGCCGATCGCCGCGCGCGCCCTCTTTCCACAACCGGACGGCAGCCTGCTCGTCCTCGCCGAGAAGAAGGACGGCTCGGTGCTCTGGCGCCTGCGCCCTCCCGAAACCGGCATCGTCGACTCGGTGGAGTTGCCGCGCGTGGACCGTACGCTGCGCACCCAGGTGGGCGATCGCCTCTACCTCGGCGCCGAGCGTGACCTGATCGGCGTTCGCACCCGCACCATGGAGCGAGGCGCCACCATCTCCTTCGATGCACCGGTGGAGCAGCTCGCCGCCACGCCAAGCGGCGACCGGGTGTTCGTCATCACGAAAGGTGGAAGCGAAGTACAGGTGGTGGATCGCTACCAGGAGAAGGTGACGGGCACCATCGAGCTCGGTCGCAAGGCCGGCGAGCTGCGCATGGATCCGATCGGTCGCTACCTGCTCGTCCACGTGCAGGGGGTGGACTCGGCGCTCGTCATCGCGCTCGGCAACAATCGTCTCGTCGGCGCGGCGGCCACGGCGTGGCGAAACGACCTTCCCTTCGTTGCGCCGGACGGTGCTATCGCGCTGGCGCAGGGGAAGGACGTCTACGTCGTCGACGGGCAGACGCTGCGCCCGACGACGCGTGTGCGCGACGGCGCGGCCGACTTCTGGTACGCCTTCCGCTGGACAGGCTTCCGCCCGCGCGATGCGACGCTCGACCAGCCGGTGTATTTCCCGGTCAACGTCGATACGACTCCGCGCGCGGACTCGACGGTACGGCCTGACAGCACTGGTGTCGTTCCGCCGACGACCGGTTCACCGACCTCGCGCGACAGCGCGCAGCGGCGGACGGGATTCACCGTGTCGTTCGCCGCGCTCCTCGCCGCCGACAAGGCACGCGAGTTGGCGGAGAAGATTCACGTCGGGAACGAGACGGCGCGCGTCGTGACGGCGATGCGCGAGGGACAGCCGGTCTATCGCGTGGTACTCGGACCATACGCGACCCGTGAGGAAGCCGACCGGGTGGGCCGCGAGTCTCGCCAGTCGTACTGGATCTACGAGGGCGGTCCGTGACCGCACGCACGGACTGGGAAGGGGAAGGACGACAGCTCGGGCCGACGATCGACGTGTACCACGCGATGGTGGTTGTCGGCGCCGACCCCGTCGCCACGGCGCAGGTCGCGCTCGGCATCGGTCGCGTGCAGGGGGAGCGGCGGCGCGTCGCGATCGCCGACCTGCTCGGTGACGCGGAGCCATTGCAGTCGCTGATTCACGCCGACGATCCACACGGCATCGTCGACAGCTTCATGTACGGTGTTTCGCTCAACCGCATTGCGTATCCGGTCGACGGAGCGGGCGAACTGTTCGTGATGCCGAGCGGCACGGAGCCGATCGACTACGAGGACCTGTTCGTCAATCCGCGCTGGCGCCGTCTGGCGGCGGGGTTCCGCGAAGTCGGCGCTCTCCTCATCCTCGCCGCGCCGGCGAGCGCCCCGCACCTCCGCCAACTCGTGGACTTCACGGACGGCGCGGTGCTCGTGGGAGACGAGGTGCCTGGAGAGCTCCCGGTGTCGCAGGCGCTCGGTTGGGTGCGACCGCGTCGTCACGCGCCGATCACGCTGGCCGCGGAGCCGACATACGAGACGCCGACCGAACCGTTACCGACCGCCCACCGTCGGACGCCGATCGAGGTGAACCTGGTACCGGCGCAACGCGCGCGCCGTCGCATGGCACCGGGAATTGGCGGCGTGCTGATCACCCTCCTGCTCGTGCTCGCGGGGTTCTGGTTCGCACGCCGCCCGTTCGCTTCCGATGGAAAGCGCTGGCTCGGGGTGACGCCCGGAACGCCTGCCGCCGCGAAGGCGACCGGAGGAACGCTGCAGCTCGACAGCGTTTCGCGCGCCGCTCAGGCTGCGCGCGACAGTGCGATGCGCGATAGCGCTGCCGCCGCCGCCGCGCTCGCGGTGCTGCCCGACTCGTTTCCTGTTCTCGCACCGGCAAACCCGGCCGATTCCGCTGCGGCGTCCGCATTCGCCGTGGTGCTGGAGAACACGAACGGCCTGACAGGCGCGATCGTCGACATGCGGAGCAAGTACGCCAACGTGCCGGCCGGCAGCTACGCGCTCGACCTGCGAACCCGCTACTATAAGCTGGTGGCGGGCGCCTACCAGACTCGCGGCGGCGCGGACTCGCTGCTCACCGAGCTGCGCGCGCGGAAGGTGCTCGCCGTCGGTTTCGGCGGCGTGGTGCGGCTACCCTACGCCTTCCTCGTGGACACCAACGTCGCGGCGGGCGAGGTAGCACCACGCCTGACACGCGCCGCGGCTCGCGCGCAACCCGTGTACGCGCTGCGTCAGGCGAACGGCACGGTGAATTTCTATTTCGGCGCGTACGAGAATGCGCAGGAGGCGTCGCTCGCCGTGCCGGCAGCACGCCGCGCAGGGCTGGCGCCGACGCTGGTATATAGAATGGGGAGAGTGTTCTAGTGCGGTTGACCAAGCTGGAGCTGCAGGGCTTCAAGTCGTTTGCCGACGCCACGCAACTCGTCTTCGAGCCTGGAGTGACGGCGATCGTCGGGCCGAACGGCTGCGGAAAGTCGAACGTCTCTGACGCCGTGCGCTGGGTGCTCGGTGAGCAGCGCGCGCGCCTCATGCGCGGCGCGAAGATGGACGAGGTGATCTTCCAGGGTTCCTCAGCCCGGCGCGCGGTGAACGTCGCCGAGGTGTCGCTGCACTTCTCCAACGACGAAGGCATTCTCCCAGTGCCGTTCAAGGAAGTCGTGATCACCAGGCGCCTCTCGCGCTCCGGTGACAGCGATTACTTCCTGAACCGCGCTCCCTGCCGCCTGCGTGACATCTCCGACCTGCTGAGGGGTACGGGGCTTGGAGCGGGGACGGGCGTGGTGATCGAGAGCAAGATGATCGACGCCCTGCTCTCCGACCGTCCCGATGATCGCCGCGAGCTGTTCGAGGAGGCAGCCGGCGTCGGGCTCTATCGCGATCGTCGCCGTACGACCGAGCGCCGGCTCGAGGAGACGACCGGCGACCTGCAGCGCCTCGATGACCTCATCAACGAGGTGGCCAGCCAGGTGCGTACCCTCGCGCGGCAACGGAAGCGCGCCGAGCGGTACAGTGAACTGACGGCGCGCCGCTTCATCGTGGAGCTGACGCTCGCCGGCCGCAGCATGGAGGCATGGCGGGAGGAGCTCGCGCGCCTGGAGGTGCGGGTCGCCGAGTTGCGCGAGCTGCAGCCGCTCGCGGAAGCCAGTACGCTCGAGGCAGAGGCCGCGCGTGAGGGCGCGCACGGCGCGCGGGTGGCGGCCGAGGCGCAGCGCAACGAGCTGTCGCGCCTCGTGAGCGCGCAGCGCGAGCAGGCGCAGCGCATTCGTGGTGAGATGGCGGTCGCGCACGAGCGTCAGCGCAACGCCTCGGCTCGACGGCAGAGGGCCGAAGCCGAGGCGACAGCTGGAGAGGAGACGGGCACCCGGATCGCTTCGGAGCGCGAGGCATCGGCCCTCGAGCGCGCACGTGTGGAAGAGGAACTGCGGCAGGCCGATGCCAGCCTCGCGCAGGCGGTCGAGGCGGAGAACGAGGTGCGACGGCTCGTCGCCGACGCTCGCGCCGCGACCGACGCTGCCGAGCGCCAGCTCCGTGAGTTGCAGGATGCAGCACGGCGGATCGACCACGATCGCGAGCGCACGGTTCGTGAGCTCGAGGAAGCGAGCCGACGTTCGGATGCCCTCGCCGTGGAGCGCGCGCAGCTGGACGATGCCTTCGCCCTCGCCCAGCGCGAACAGGAGGAGGCCGAAGCCGAAGCGGAAGCGATGAAGCTCGAGGCGGAGGCAGCAGCCGCCGAGCTCGAGGCAGCACGGTCCACCGATCGGGAGACGCGCGAGCAGGAATCCCTCGCTCGCGCCGATCTCTTCCGCGCCGATGAAGCGCTCACGTCGCTGCAGGGTCGCGTGAATGCGCTCGAGCAGCTCGAGCGTGATCGCGTCGGACTCGCGCCGGCCGCTTCGCGTCTGCTGCAGGAGCGGGAATCCTTCGGTGAGGGTGCGGTGCTCGGACCGCTGTCCGATTTCATCGGCGCCGACCAGGGATCGGCCGTGCTCGTCGAGCGCTTCCTCGGCAACTCGGTGCACGCGGTGCTGGTGCGCGATGCCGCCGCGGCGGACGCCGTGCGCGCGTGGCACGCCGAGGCGAATCCGGGGCCGCTGCTGCTGCTTCCGCTGGACGCCATGAGCGAGGACACTGCTGGCGAGCCGATGCCGGACGCGCTTGCGCGCCTCGTCAACGCCTCGGCACCGGCGCGCGCGTGGGTGCGGAATCTCCTCGGCCACGTGCACGCGGTGGGCGACGGGCAGGCATTCGTGGATGCGCGAGGCGCGGTCTGGCTTCCCGGATCCGCTGCCGGTCCGGGTCCGCTCCGCCGGCGAGCCGAGTTGGGGACGCTTCGCGAACAGCTGCGCGCGCTCGAGATGGAGCGGGCCGAGGCATCGCGCATTGCCGACGCGATGCGTGAAGCGCTTGCCGCGAGCGAGACGGCCGTCGTCGAGGCCACCGAGCGCGCCGCGCTGGCGCAGCAACGCGCGCGAGCGGCGTCCGAGCAGCACGTGGAGCGCTCGCGCCGCGTTGCGCGCGCGGCAAAGGAGGCGCAGGAAGCGGCGGCGCTCGCCGAACGTCTCGCTGCCCGCGCAACGGAACTGACCGAGCGCGGCGCTGCACTGGACGAAGAGCTGCTCGCCCTGAGTGAGCGCACGGCCGCGGATACGGAGCTCCTCCGCGCTGCGCGAGCGCGCGCCACCGATGCCGAACACCTTCAGGACGAGGCGCGCGACCGGCGCGCACACTGGCAGGTGCAGCAGGCAGAGGCGCGAGCCCGGGTGCAGATGGCGCTCGACCGCGAACGCCGACTCACCCAGGAGGTAGCGAACGCCACGCGCCGCCTGGAGCAGTTGCGCGAGGAGCTGGGCGAGCTCGCGAAGTCCGACAGCGTGCTGGCCGAGCAGATGGCGGCGTGGCAGATGGACCTCGAGACGCGAGAAGCGACCCTCGCCGACGGCGAGGAGCGACTGGCTGATGCCGAAGCGGCCGTGCGTGCGACCGACGAGGCGCTCGAGCAGGCCGAACGCGCACTCACCGAGATCCGGCGGCGGTCGGTGGCGGTGAGCGACGAGCTGCATCACTCCGAGCTTCGGTTCACCGAGCTCGCCGGTCGTCGTGCCGCGATTCGCGAGCGGCTGGAGACGGAGTGGAAGCGTCCGCTGGACGCGATGCTCGCCGAGGTGCCGGAGCTGGACATCGACGACGAGTCGCTTCGCGCCGAGGCCGAAGAGCTCAGACGTCAGCTCGACCAGCTCGGTCCCGTGAACGCGCTCGCCATCGAGGAGCACGACGAGACGATGAAGCGTCATGATTTCCTCGTCGCCCAGCGCACCGATCTGGCCGAGGCGCGCTCGTCACTGCTGCAGGCGATCCGCGAGATCGATGCGACGGCGCGTGAGCTGTTTCTCGCCACCTTCAACCAGGTGCGCGAGAACTTCCGCACGATCTTCATGTCGCTGTTCGGCGGCGGCGAGTGTGACCTCCGCCTCGAGAATCCCGAGGCGCCGCTGGATTGCGACATCGAGATTCACGCTTCGCCGCGCGGCAAGAAGACGCAGCGCATCCACCTGCTCTCCAGCGGCGAGCGCGCGCTCGTCGCGCTGTCGCTGCTGTTCGGCATCTTCCTCACCAAGCCGAGTCCGTTCTGCCTCCTCGACGAGGTGGACGCACCGCTCGACGACGCCAACGTCGGCCGCTTCGTGCGAATGCTGAACCAGTTCAAGAGCCGCACGCAGTTCATCGTCATCACCCACAACCCGCGGACGACGACGGAAGCCGGTGACGCGGTGTACGGCGTGACGATGCAGGAGCCCGGCGTATCGTCGCTGGTCAGCGTGCGCATGCGCGGCCCATCCATCGAGGCGGCCGCCGAGGGCGAGCCGGTCGAGGACGAGGAGGTCGCGGCACCGGCGTAGCGCCGGTGCCCGCGAGTCCATGCGACTCACCACCCTCGGCACGGGCACCGTCGCCCTCACGCCGGCGCGCGTCTGCGCCGGACATCTCGTCCACGCCGGCGACGTGATGATGCTGATGGATTGCGGCAGCGGCGTCACGCATCGGCTCGCCGAGCACGAGCCCCGGTGGCGGGAGATCACCCACGTGGGCTTCACGCACTTTCACGCCGACCACATCGGCGACTTCGCGACGCTGGTGTTCGCCTGGAAGTACAGCAGCATTCCGGGACGGAGCGCACCGCTCACGGTGATCGGTCCCGCGGGGATCTCCGATCTCCTCGGCCGCCTCGCTGACGGTTTTGGTGCGTGGCTCCGCGAGCCGGGGTTTCCGATGACCGTCGTCGAGCTCGCCGCGGGGGCATCGGTGGATCTTGGCGACGGCGTCACGCTGTCGGCGACCAAGGTACCGCATACGCCGGAGAGCGTCGCGTACTCGATCGCTCGTGGCGGGCGCCGCGTGGTGTACACTGGTGACACCGGCTACGACCCGATGCTCGCCGAGTGGGCGCGCCACAGCGACGTCTTGCTCTGCGAGTGCTCGCTCCCCGACGACATGGGCATCCCCGAGCATCTCACGCCGGCGCAGTGCGGGGCACTCGCCGCGGGCGCGCTGCCCAAGCACCTCGTGCTCACGCATTTCTATCCCCCCGTCGAGCGCACCGACGTGCGCGCGCAGGTGGCGGCACATTACGCCGGCCCGGTCACGCTCGCCGAGGACGGAGCAACGTTCGAGATTGAGGAAGACCGATGCTGATCGTGATGGAGCACGACGCGACACCCGAGCAGGTGACGCGCGTGGTGAGGGTGATCGAGGAGATGGGCTACCAGGCGCGCCCGATGCCCGGTGCGCAGCGTACGTCGGTCGGACTCGTCGGCAACGACGGGCGCGTGGACGGCTCGCGGCTCGAGTCGCTCGAGGGCGTGGCGGAAGTCATTCACGTCTCGAAGCCGTACAAGCAGGTATCGCGGGAGTGGAGGCCGGAGAACACGCTCGTCACCATCGCGCCGGGCGTGACGTTCGGTGGTGAGCAGATTCCGATCGTCGCCGGCCCCTGCTCGGTGGAAAGCGAGAAGCAGATCGTGCTCGCTGCACAGCAGGTACGCGACGGCGGTGGCGCCGCTCTCCGCGGAGGTGCGTTCAAGCCGCGCAGCTCGCCATACGCCTTCCAGGGACTCGGCATGAAGGGCCTCGAGATGCTCGCCCTCGCGCGCCGCGAGACCGGACTGCCCATCGTCACCGAGGCACTGGACGACGAAGGCGCGCATCGCGTGGCGGAAGTGGCCGACTGCATCCAGATCGGCGCGCGCAACATGCAGAACTACTCCCTGCTCCGCACCGTCGGCCGGATCGGCAAGCCGGTGCTGCTCAAGCGCGGGATGGCGGCGACCATCACCGACCTCCTGATGAGCGCCGAGTACATCCTCGCCGAAGGCAATGGCCAGGTGATCCTCTGCGAGCGAGGCATCCGCAGCTTCGATCCGTCGACGCGCAACCTGTTCGACCTCACGGCCATTCCCCTCGTTCAGAAGCTGTCGCACCTGCCGATCGTCGCCGATCCGAGCCACGGCACCGGGCTGCGTGACAAGGTGACACCGATGGGTCGCGCGGCGATCGCCGCCGGCGCCGACGGCCTGCTCGTCGAGGTGCATCCGGATCCCGATCACGCACTTTCCGATGGCGGACAGTCGCTCTACCCCGATCAATTCGCGAGGCTCGTGCGTGAGGCGCGCACGATCGCCGAAGCCATCGGCCGCTCGCTGACGCCAGCGCCCGGGACCGCCATGACGGCACGAGGGTAGCATGGTCATGGGGCCTCCAACCGCCCATGACCCTCTTTCCCGGAGCACGATGACCGGAAACCGACTTCTCACGCTGGCGCTCGCCAGCGTTTTCACGAGCGCTGTCGCGATCGCACCGGCGGCGGCGCAATCGTCGAAGAGCGATCCGCTGAACCGCGCCGTGGCCGCATGGGCCAAGGTGAAGACTGCACGGGCGACCTTCGACCAGACCATCGTGAACCCGCTCACCGGCAACACACTGACGAGCTCTGGCGAGTACCAGCAGCAGCGGCCGGGCAAGCTGTCGGTGAAGTTCAACGACCCCGCCACCGACCGGATCGTGGCCGATGGCAAGCACGTATGGCTGTACCTGCCGAGCACGACACCCGGCCAGGTGATCCGCTCGCGACTCGGCGAGGGCGGCACGGGGACGGTGGATCTCACGGCGCAGTTCCTCACGTCACCCCGCGAGCGGTACGACATCACGTCACTCGGCGAGAAGACGGTGGCTGGCCGAGCCACCCACGCGTACCGCCTCGTGCCGAAGTCGGGACAGGAGGCGCAGTTCAAGAGCGCGGTCGTGTACATCGACGACAAGGATGCGTCAGTGCGTCAGTTCGAGGTGACGGAGTCGAGCGGGCTGCAGCGCACGGTGCAGCTCACGTCGTTTCGCGTCAACGTGCCGGTGGACGCCTCGGCATTCACGTTCACCCCGCCAGCTGGAACACGCATCGTCGACCGCTGATGTCGCGCCAGAGAGCCGCTGCCACCGGCGCTCTGGCGAATCCGCCGTCGTACTGGTATCCGTAGAGCACTGAATCGCTCGTCGGCACGTCGGATCCAGTTCTGCGGTGGGCACGATGACGGCTCATGACTCGTATGACGCGCTCGCGGCCTCGATCGAGCGCGCTCTCCGTACCGACCTCGCGCCGCCCGGTTCGGCGGCACATCTCGTCGGCGCCATCGACCGCGTCATGTTCGGCGAGGCGAGTGCCGGGGAGCTGCGGCTGGCCTATTTGCGCCTGCTCGTCACGGTGCCCTTCGTGGCCCTCACTGCGCTGCCGCTCCTCGCTGGGCGAGCGTCGGTGCACGACGGCGCCGCCGTGCTGCCCTTGCTGCTCGCGACCGCGTGGCTCGCCGCTGCGGGCTCGCTCGTCGGCGCGCTGCGTCGGGGATGGTATCGACGCTGGGTGACGCATGCGGCGCCGGTGGTGGACGCGTTGTTCATCCTCGGGGGACTGATCGCCACCTGGCAGCTGGCGCCAGGCGTCCGATCACCGCGTGCCGAGCTGATGGCCGCGGCGACGGCGCTGTGCGCGTTTCTCACGCTCTCGGGCACCCTTCGGTGGTCACGCTGGGCATCGCGCGCCGGGACCTCGCTTGCGATCGGCGTATTCATCGTCCTTGCGGTGACGATGCGGATGGAGTGGTTTCCCGTCACGCTCATCGCGCTCATCCTGCTTGCGAGCGGGGTGTTGAGCATGAGCGTGACGAATCTCGTGCGGCGCGTCGTGACGGACGAGGTGGCGCGCGCCACCCTGTCGCGGATGTACGAGGACGCGGAAGCGAGCATCGATGCGCGCGAACAGGTGTTGAAGATCGTCTCGCACGACCTGCGGAATCCGCTCCATACCATCTCGATGTGCGCCTCGCTCCTGCTCGACCTGCCGATGCCTCCAGAGAAGCAGGGCGAACACCTGCAGCGGATCAAGCGCGCGGGCGAGCGGATGAACCGCCTCGTTCAGGACCTGCTCGACATCGCCAAGCTCGAAGCGGGGCGCGTCGCGATCAACGCGCGGCCGGTGAACGTCGCGCCCATGGTGCGCGAGGCGTACGAGATGCTGACCCCACTCGCCGTCGAACAGGGGCTCCGGTTGGAGACGGAAGTTGCCGAGGGCCTGCAACCGATCGTCGCCGACGAGGGGCGCGTGATCCAGGTGCTGTCGAATCTCGTCGGGAACGCCGTCAAGTTCACGCCGCGGGGCGGCGTGATCACCATTCGCGCCGACGATGCACCGGGCGGCGTGCGGTTCTCGGTGTCCGATACGGGTGTCGGGATGACGCCCGAACAGCTGTCAAAGCTGTTCGGGCAGTTCTGGCAGGCGAATCCAGCGGACCGGCGCGGAATCGGTTTGGGGTTGTCGATCTCCAAGGGGATCGTGGAAGCGCACGGCGGGCGGATCTGGGTGGAGAGCCAGCCGGGCGCGGGTACGACGTTTCACTTCACGCTGTCGTCGAGCTTGTCGAGTGGGGCGAGGGAGCGGCGGCGGGAGAATACCGGCTCGCACGTGTCGCGCGTGTAAGACGCGACACGTGCGAGGCACTCACTGGCTGTAGCCGCAATGACCGCCGCAGACCGGGTCGTCGAAACACACTCCGAAGAGGGTGTCTCCGCGGCGGGCTGGCCCGAAGACAAGGCGCGGCTGCTTTGGGTCGCCGTGTGAATACGTCAGCGTATCTCGCACGAGCTGTAGACTGGTGAGGTGCTTCGCACCAATGACCCAGACCTCCCAGGTGTGCGCGTCACCGGGATCCCGCTTGTACCGCCAGACGAAGTTCGTGTCCTTGTCGATGCCGAGGCCGTGATACTGACGGTCACTTGTGATGCGGGCGAGAATCTCCTCGTCGCCTGGGTAGGATTGATCGGGCCGCTTCATGGCCTTGGCGATGGTCATCGTCGGCTTGTCGATCGGTTTCGCGCCCTGATTCTGGTGATGCATGATCGGCACGATGGCTTGAACCGGGGCACTGTCCGCGTCGAAGTCATAACGCTTCGCGAACTCCACGACCTTGGCCGCATCAGGTGGTGAGGTAGCAGTATCGCGCCGCGCCTGCTGCGCAGATTCGTTCGCGTTGCTGGCTTCTGGCGTGTCTCGTCTGGAGCAGCCAGCGGTAGCCAGAGCTCCGATGATGACGATGAAGAGACAATGTCCGGGGCACCGAAGGGGTCTCATGGTAGTCCAGGTTTTTTCGTAAAGAGGCCGATGGAGATGCTCGATCATGGACGTCGTGGTGCGGAATAATCGGCGCGGGTTTGCGACTAGTAGTAACCGCAGTGCCCGCCGCACACGGGGTCATCGAAACAGACTCCCAGAGCTTCGCTCCCCACCTTGATCCGCACGAGCCGCGGCTCTTTCGGGTTGCCGTGGCTGAACTCGATGTGCCTCGGATCGCGCGTGAGCGTGAATGACTTCGCTGCCGTATCGGCCGGAATGATCCTGCTCACCCATGTCGCCGCCGACGCAGAGTCACTCGAGCTCCGCCAGATGTAGTTGTAGCCAGCCTTGAGTCCCATCTGGGGATAGTCGGCGGTGCTGCGGATTCGGGCGACGATCACGTCACGGGTCGGAGGCGCGCTCGCCTTTCGGCTGGCGGTGGCGATCCACATTCGCGGAATGCTGCCGTCCGCTACGTGCGGACCGCGAAATTCCTTGTCACGGCCGGCGACGGGCGGCCGCTCCCTGCCATAATCGTAGAACGCCTGAGCCGCGCGAACTATCGCGGCACGCGATGTGTCGGTCGTGACTGGTGGCTGGGCGTGAGACGTATCATTCACAACCGCGTGTGCAGTCGTATCGACACGGTCTGTGCGCGGCGAGCAACCAGTCACCCCGGCGACGATCCCTGCGCCGAACACCACCACGGTCAGCTTCCACCACTGCCTGCGTGATCGTCTCATTCCGCCCTCCGGCATTCGGTGTGAATGGTCCGCCGCGTCGACTCGCGGCTAGAGTTGGCGACGCAAGGAGTCCAGCGGCATTCTCAATTGCGGGTCGGCATTGCGCCAAAGCAGATCCACGTCGCGCACCCGTCGCTGCGCAGCCTGCCGGTCGCCCCGGCGCGCCGCGAGTTGCGCCCGCAGCAGCATCGCGCGGCCTATTGCGCCGGCCTGCGGCGTTACCTCGAGCAGGATGTTTCGCGAACGCCACAGCCCATCGAGCATGGCATCCAGCTGACCAATCGCCTCCGTGCTGTCACGCAGGGAAAGCAGCATCGTGGCATACGCTACGGCCTGATCGGGGGCCACCGGACCCGCGAAGCTGCTATCGGTGATGGCGGCGAATCGTGCTCCTGCCTCGCGCGCACCCTTTTCATCACCGCGCTGCAGAGCACCACGCATCTCAAGCAGTGGGAGCCCATCAGTCCCTGTCGCCAACTCCGCCGTGCCCAGGTCCTGATCGGTCAGCACAGCGGGCGTGGAAAAGAGGCGGCGGCGGACCATCATCCTGTTCGACGGGAGAACCGCGCGGTCCAGCAGGCGCTGCGCTCGCAGATACGACGACCGCACGCTGTCGCGTGGTCCCCCGATCGCCGCGTATGTTCGCAAGCCGAGCACGGCGGCTACGAGGTCCGTCGGCAGGGAGAGTCGTCGTCCGTCCGCGCCGAGGAACGGCCGGTGTATGCTGTCCGAAGCGGCAATTCCGAGTAGCGCTGCGGAGCGCGCTGCGCGCCCGGTCAGGGCGGCAAGATTACCGAGATAGCCCGCTTGATAAGGCGTTGGCGATGGGTTCGCCGCGATGAGCGAATCCGCTAGCGCCGTCGTCGCGGCGAGACTATCCGACTTCAGGAGAAGCCGTACGACCGCTACCTCGCGGAACAATCGCAGGTCGGCGGAATCCGTCCGTGCCGCCGCACGGCGCGCGAGCTTGAGAGCTTCCGTAAGCTCGGCGTCCGTGCCGTTGATGGCGCTGACCGATTCGAGTGCCGACGAGTACGCCGCCTGCGCGTCCGGATTGTCCGGGAAGGCACGCAGCCAGTCAGCCATGAGCTCGCGCATCGTCTCGGCACACCATGCCACAGCGCGATGCTCGGTGGGGGAGTGCAGCGGTGTGCGTGCCGCCCGCATGTAGGCGACGGGGACGAATGCCAGCGTATCTCTGAGGAGAGACGGAAACGAAATGTAGGCCTGGGTGTCGGGAGCCACGCCCATTCCCCGTCGCGGCATGAGTGGTTCCGTGAACAGCACCCTGCGGGTCAAGCGCTCGAATGCCAACCCCCGCTCCGCCTGGTGGAACGACGGCACCAGAGCGAGTGCCCGCTTGTACGCATTCACCGCCGTGTAATAGCTCCCCCGAAATGCGTATCCGGTGGGACTGCGCGCGTCGCGTATCACGGCGTTGTCACGCGCATTGCAATCGCCCAGACCGAGCCACGCCGCGAAGTCGGTCGAGTCGGTGATCGTGAGTGCGCGATAGCGGCGGCATGCCTCGAACGCGTGGCCCTCGGCGAGGTCGCGAAGCGCGAGCGCGTGAGCGGCATCGCGCTGCGATAGCGAAGCCGACAGCGCGACCGCGCGCGTCGCGTCGCCGAGCCACGCCGACGGATCGGCATCACCTCGCCAGGCTTTCGTGCGCGCCACCCAGAGATGGGCCTGGGCGAAGTCTTCATCCGTCTGCGCTGCCGCGGCAAAGCGATCCTCTGCGACATGGAGGTTGAAGCGATCGAGCGCTTCGCGCCCGTCGAGGAACTGATACAGCGCGTGCAGGTTGTGAGTACCCAGCGCATTCGCGCCTCGCAGGTCCTTGCCGCCGATGACGATCGAATCGGCGAGTGCCGAGAAGACGCTGTCCATCTGCACCGCATTTCGCGCCACACGTACACGGTACTCACGCGACGCCCCTTCGCCTCGGGTGACGTCGTACGCGACCGCGCGAATCTCGAGGGAGTCACCGACCGGCACGACCTCGCCCCATGCCAGCTCCCCTGCCCGCAGCGTCTCCGCGACCTTCAGCGCATCGTCCACCGTGCGCGGAGGCGTTCGCGCCCAGACATCGCTGATGCGCATGTCATCCACGAGATGGATTCCGTCCCATCGCGCCATCGCATCGTGGAGCAGTCGCGCACAGCCGTCGCCGTCGAGACCCGTGTTCGACGCGGCACCGACGTGCCGGAAGGGGAAGACGGCGTAGTTCGTCCGGTCGAGCGCCGGCTTCGCGCCTGCGTTCCGCGCGACGAACCAACCGCCGACCACGATCGCCAGTGCCAGCGCGCCGGCCGGCATCCACGCCCGTCGGCGCCTTCGTGGCGCGACGACGGCGGCACCGGCGCCGACTGCGTCCGGCGCTCCCCGGATCGCACCCGCCAGCGCCGATGCGAATTCACCCGCACGCTGATACCGATCCGCCGGCGCCTTCGCGAGCCCGCGCTTCAATACCGCGTCCACCTCGCGGGGACACCGTTCCCGCTCGGCGCACACCGACGGCGGTTCGCCGGAGATCTGGTGCACCATCATCGTCTGCGCGGTGGCGCCACGAAATGGTGTCACGCCCGCGATCATCTCGAATGCCATGCACGCCAGCGCGTACTCATCGCTTCGCGCGTCGACGGTGCCGCCAGGTGCGCACTGCTCCGGACTCATGTACGCCGGCGTGCCGACAACGGTGCCCGAGCGAGTGAGTGGCGTGCTGGCTGCGCTCGTCAGCGCGCGCGCGAGCCCGAAGTCGGCCACGAGCACGCGCCCGTCCACCAGCAGCACGTTGTCGGGCTTCACGTCGCGGTGGACCACTCCCCGCGAGTGCGCGTAGTCCAGCGCGGCGGCAATCTGCGACGTGATGTCGGCCACGTCGCCGAGCGGCAGCTGCGTCTCGCGATCGATTCGCTCGCGCAGCGTGGCGCCCTCCACGTAGGGCATCACGTAGTACAGATGCCCCGCCGCCTCACCGGAGTCGTGCAGCGGAACGATGTTCGGATGCACGAGCCGCGCGGCGATCGTGATCTCCTGCAGGAAGCGCTCGGCGCCGAGCGTCGTTCCCAGCTCGCGGCGCAGGACCTTGAGCGCCACGGGGCGTCCATGCCTCGAGTCGCGCGCCAGGTACACGATGGCCATGCCGCCTTCACCGAGCTTGCGCTCGATGCGGTAGCGTGACGCTACTGCACTCGCAAACGCGTCGTCCACGTTCATGGCGCACCTGCCATGAGGGAGACCACGGGCCGACGACCGTCGGCTCGTCGGCGGGAACGTATGGCGCTCGGCGCCGGCTCGCCAGAGCTACGTGCTGTTCCAGATCGCGGTGTTCGGTGCGCTGGACCACCTGGCCGCGCTGGGTGGCCTGATGATCTCTACCCGCGGCTGAAGCGGTTTCTCCTGCGCACCGGCCAACGCGTTCGACCGATGATCTCGCCCGAGGAAGAGCGCTACCTGTCGGGCGCGGCCGGGGCTCGCTTCAGCAATTCCGCGGGCGACTCCACCCCCTGAAGCAGCGTGAGTGCCTTTGCCAGCGTCGGATCGTTGCGCAGCGACCGCTCGAACGCCGCGCTCGGACCGAACACGTATCGAGCGACCTGTGTGCCCAGGGCGCGGTCCACCAGTGGCGCCGCCGCGTCGTAGGTGGCGCGATCCAGCACCACCCCGCGTTCGCCGAGTCGACGATACAGCTCGTCCCGCATCGCCGGCGTCACCGTGAAGTCGCGTCCGGCGATGGAGCCCCTGCCCTTGAGCGCCAGCGCATAGTCCACGATCGCATCGCGAAACTGCGGCACCTTCGTGCCGAGTGCGCTCTGCAGCGCTCGCTCCTCACGGCTTGCTGCCGGCGTCGCCACCTCGACATCGGGGACGATGCCACCGCCACCGAGCACGGTGCGTCCGGTGTCGGTGCGAAACTTCGGGCGCGGCGCCGTGCTGTCCTTTGGCGCGGGGCTGACGTCATCCTCCTCGTTGTCCGCGGCTGCCGAGCGGGGGCGGTCGATGCTCCGACCGCTTGGCGTGTACCAGCGTGCCGTCGTCAGCTTCAGTGCTCCCTCTTCCAGATGAAAGACGCGCTGTGCGCTGCCCTTTCCGAAGGTGGTGGTCCCCACGATCAGGGCGCGATCGTGATCCTGCAGCGCGCCCGCCACGATCTCGCTCGCCGACGCCGTTCCGCTGTCGGTGAGCACGACGAGTGGCATGTCGGCGTACTTCTGCGGTTGACGATCCTGGTACGCCTGATTCTCATCCGCTGCTCGACCGCGAGTCGAGACGATTCGCTGTCCCGGATCGAGGAACAGGTCGGCGACGTCGATGCCCTGGTCGAGCAGCCCGCCTGGATCGCCGCGCAGGTCGAGCACGAGTGCGCGCGCGCCCGTCGCGCGCAACGAGTCGATGGCGTGTGATAGTCGCTCCCCGGCATCGGCGCTGAACACCGCCAGGTTCACGTAGCCCACCCGGTCAGGGAGCAGGACGGCGTGCTGCACGGGGTTCACGTCGATCTCGGCGCGCGTGAGCGTGAAGGCGAGCCGCGTCGCCAGACCCGGGCGATCGAGGGAAATCTTCACCTTGCTGCCCGCTGGCCCGCGGAGGGCGCGAAGCGCTTCGTCCGCCGTGAGACCAGCGGTCGTCTTCCCCTCGATTTCGACGATGCGGTCGCCAGTCTCGACGCCTGCTCGCTCGGCGGGCGCGCCAGGGAGGGTTGCGACGACGGTGATGCCGCTGTCGCGCACGTCCATCTGGATCCCGACGCCCGCATAGCGGCCAGTGGTGCTCTCTTCCAGTCGGCTCAACCGGAGAGGATCGAGATAGACGGAATGTGGATCATGGAGCTCCTCGACCACACCGGCAACAGCGCGGCGGTAGAGCGCGGAATCGGAGAGCGTGTCCACGTAGTCCCGACGGAGATGCTGGAACACTTCGTCGAACAGCTGGGCCTGTGCGCGCACGTCACGCGGCGCGCCATGACCACCGCGCTCCATGAGCCAGCCGCCCGTCACGAGCGCTCCGCCAAGCAGCGCTGCCGCTATCACTCCCCTCGATTTCATCCTGTACTCCCGCGTCGTCGCTCCCGGCCGGATGGCGCCACCAGCATCAGGCGGTCCCGCTCGTGGAGGCGAAAGTTCCGGGCCACCGTGCGCGCAGCGCTGCTCGCACGCGCGCCATCACCTCTTCCTCGCTGCCTTCGGCGTCCACGGGCACGATGGGTCCGCACTCCGGATGGTCGGCCTGCCACGCGGGATCGGCAAAGGTGCCGAACGCGGCAGCGACCCGGCGATGAAAGGTCTCGCCCATCGCCTCCATGCGGTCATGCGCCGCCGGACGTCGTGCGGCACGCGCCAGGCCGTCCTCCACCGGAAAGGTGAAGAGCAGCGTGAGGTCGGGTGACAGGCCTCCGGTGGCAAACCGATTCGCCGCGCCGACCTCCTCGTCGGGCAAGCCATGACCGGCGATCTGGTACGCGTAGGTCGAGAGAAAGAACCGGTCGAGCAACACGATATCTCCGCGTTCGAGCGCCGGCTTGATCTCGCGCTCCACGAGCTGGGCGCGCGACGCCATGAACAACAGCGCTTCCGCGCGTGGCGTGATGTCCGACGCTCGATCGAGCAGCAGCCGGCGCACCTCCGTGCCGAGCGGCGTGCCGCCGGGCTCCCGCAGGCAGACGTGCGATATCGAGTGCTGCTCGAGCTCGCGCGAGAGGAGGCGAAGCTGGGTGGACTTCCCGGAGCCCTCGCCGCCCTCGAAGACGATCAGCGCCCCGCGCTCGCGCATCGTGTGCTAGCCGAGCGTGATGATCGGGCTCGCCGCACCGCGTTCGATGCCGTCGACGATCCAGTCGTTCACCTTGCTCATCACCTTGTCGAAGTTCTCCTGAGCGACGACGAGGCGCTGATAGACTCCCTGCCCCTGCACCTGGCCGAGAAGTCCATCGAGCTCCTTCTCCATCTCCTCGGTGGGCCGCTCGCCACGCTGGATCATCTGCTGTGCGTTCATGCGCAGCTGCTCCATCTGCCGCAGCAGAGCGACGGCGGCGCTGTCCTGGCTGAGCGCGTCGTTGGCGCGCTTCACCGCCTGATACTCCGGGCTCTGTCCGATGAGCCGCCCCAGCTCCTTCGCCTTGTCCTCGATCATCCCTGCTCCCCCCCTCGTCTGGCGACCACGAACCGCTCGCGGCCGGTGAGATCAAGCAGCACCTGTACCTCGTCGAATGCGCCCGCGCTGGCGACCAGCTCCGCCGCCACGCCGGCGCGCCGCGCATCCACCTCCAGCGCCAGTATGCCGCCGATACCGAGTGCCTCGCGTGCCTCTCGCACGAGACGCGCCGTGACGGCCATGCCGTCAGCGCCGCTGAACAGCGCCACGGCCGGCTCCCAGTTCCGCACTTCCGCCGGCAGCGATGACGCCTCGTCATGGGAAATGTACGGCGGGTTCGACACCACGACGCGCAACCCGCGCTCAGCCACCGGTTCCAGCAGTGAGCCGTGCCGCAGTGAAACCGGAGCGTGCAGCGCGTCGGCGCAGCGACGTACGTTCGTGCGGGCCACGTCCAATGCATCGCGCGAGATGTCGGTCGCGACCACCTGCGCGAAGGCGCCCTCGGCGGCCAGCGCCAGCGCGATGGCCCCCGACCCGGTGCCGACGTCCACCGCGATACCGCCTGGATGGTCGCGGGTGAGGTCGAGCACGATCTCGACGAGCTGCTCCGTCTCCGGACGCGGAATGAGCACGCGCTCATCGACGTCGAGCGTGAGGTGGCGGAACGCGGCGCGCCCGGCTGCATACTGAAGCGGCGCGCCGCGGGCGCGCCGGCTCGCCGCATCCAGCGCGCGCGTCCACGCCTCGGTGCTCATCGCGGAACCACGTTCGAGCAGCGGCCAGTGCCGCGGCATGTCGTGCAGCGCGGCGAGCAGCTCGCGCGCTTCGCTCTCCGCCTCGGGCCCGAACGCGGGAGCGAGCACACGCGCCATCTCGCTCGTGAGCGAGCCAAGCGTGCGCGGCGCGAGCAGCGCATCACCCACCGAGCTGGTCCTCCAGGTCGGCGAGACGCAGGGCGTCGATCACCGGCTCGATGTGGCCATCCATCACGCCGGACAGGTCATGCGTCGTGAAGCCGATGCGATGATCGGTGAGGCGGCTCTGGGGGTAGTTGTAGGTGCGGATCTTTCCGGAGCGATCGCCCGTTCCCACCTGCGACTTCCGCATGCGCGAGCGCTCGGCCTCCTGCTCGGCGACGCGCAGGTCGAGCAGGCGTGCGCGCAGCACTTCCATCGCCTTCAGCTTGTTCTGCAGTTGTGACTTCTGGTCCTGCTGCGAGACGACGAGGCCCGACGGAAGGTGCGTGATTCGCACGGCACTATCCGTCGTGTTCACGGACTGCCCGCCCGGCCCACTCGATCGGAAGACGTCGATGCGGAGATCCTTGTCCTCGATCTTCACGTCGACTTCCTCTGCCTCCGGCAGCACGGCCACTGTCGCGGCGGACGTATGAATGCGTCCCTGCGTCTCGGTGGCGGGAACACGCTGCACGCGGTGGACACCGCTCTCGTGGCGCATCGCGCCGAACGCGCCATCTCCGCTCACCTTGAAGACGGCCTCCTTGATGCCGCCGAGCGTTCCGTCCGAGAGGGAGATCATCTCGCGGCGCCAGCCATGACGCTCGATGAATCGCGAGTACATGCGAAAGAGGTCGGCGGCGAAGAGCGCCGCTTCGTCGCCGCCCGTCCCCGCGCGAATCTCGATGATCGCGTTGCGGTCGTCGAGCGGATCATGCGGAAGCAGCGCAGGCTTGAGCTTCGCCTCGAGCTCGCCGATGGCGGTTTCGAGGCGCTCGACTTCGCTGGCGGCCTCGGCGGACATCTCGGGGTCGTCAACGGAAACGAGCTCGCGTGCATCGGCGAGCTCGTTCTCGGCCTTCTCGAGGCGCGCCGCCAGCTCGAGGACCGGCTGGAGGCGACGGTGCTCCCGACCCAGCTCGGCGACCTGTCTGGAGTCGCCG
>Ga0207657_10002220_pt1 | contig 21062 bp, 25 predicted proteins | sample KBSC33metaG_FD_184316 | JGI IMG/M metagenome (GOLD analysis project Ga0207657, IMG submission 184316) | Corn rhizosphere microbial communities from Kellogg Biological Station, Michigan, USA - KBS C3-3 metaG (SPAdes) (version 2) | ecosystem: Host-associated > Plants > Roots > Rhizosphere > Soil ... | reverse complement strand
CTTGAAACTGGGATGCGAGCTGATCAACCAGCCAATTGGTTGCTTTCCCTAAAGGCTGATTTCTCTTACAAATGGCAAATATAGGGATTGGGTCTCGAGGATGAGCTGCAGGATCGTCGACGTTCACCTTGACGAGTTCGCCGCGCGCGACCGGGTGGGCAACCAGATGCTCGGGCAGATTTGCCCAGCCGATGCCTGCCTTGGTCGCCTCGATGCGTTGTTCTTGATCGACAAACCGCATTAGTCGCGGACTTACTACGGCGCAGGTTGAGCCTGACGGATTGTGGAGGTCAGTCAAGACCAGCTGGACATGCTCTGAAAGATTTCCGTTCGTCACGGTCCGCGTTTCCCGGGCGAGCGGGTGTTGAGGCGAAACGAATACCTGCAATTGCATTGACATCATGTAACGCATGTCAAATTCCTGCGTGCTGGGAGCAAGCAGCATGCCGATGCCAAGATCTGCTGAGCCGCCATGGACGCGGCGCTCGGCCGACCATATGCCCTCCCGATAGACCGTTACGGCAACACTTGGAAACTGCTGTGCCAGCGCCTGGAGCGACACCGCGACGACTTTTGCGGGGACGAAGCAGTCAACCGCCAGCGAGAGCTCGGCCTCCAGACCGGCATGGATCGCTCGCGCGGTATTTTCGAAAACAGCGGACTGAGCCACCACATGTTCTGCGATTCGCGCCAGGACACGGCCCGCGCTTGTCAGTTGCGGCATACGCGAAGAGCGATCGAAAAGGATGATACCTTGCGCTCGCTCGAGAGCCTGAATGGACTGGCTGATAGCAGACTGCACCCGGCCCAGTTGCTGAGCTGCAGCAGAAAAACTACCTGACTTTTCAACGCTTACCAGCACTTTAAGCTGGTCCAGCGACACTGATCCAAGATTCATTTCAGCTCTCCTATTTTATCATAGCGCCTGCACCGGCACTTTGGATCGTCGCGCGTCGTGCGTGCGAGCCTGCGTACTCTGACAGGGGGCCCCCGCGAGCCATTTTTCTTACGATCCGCTGATCCATGCGACGCTCCTAGGCTATCGTCGTAGCTGATAGGATCAATCAAAATTTCTCGTTTTCTAAATCTCCTCTGATCATCCACGGTTCGGTGGCAAAAAGCGTTGGCTTCGTAGCATTAGCCGTCTGTGCGGGACTGGCCAGAGTACGAAAGGCCGCCTGGACCGCCGGAGAGAATCATGAAGGCTATTCCGTCGAACGATCTCATTCATATTGGTGTCGTGGTAAAGAATGCGCGCCATAGCGCGGGCGAGTTTTCCAGGATGTACGGCATATCCAAGTGGGCCGTAGTTGATTGGCGCTCAGATCGGCTGACTGGAACCACCACGCATGGATTCGTATCAGATCAGAGCTTCCTGACGGCAACCGGACACGTCGATACCGATAACGGTCCCGTCACCTTCCAGCTGATTGAGCCCCGGGGCGGCTGGACTACTTACACGGAGTTTCTGATTGAACGCGGCGAGGGTATCCATAATGTATGCACGGGACGCGTCAGTCAGCAGCAGTTCGATGAGCTGACCACATGGCTCGAAAGCGAAGGCATTGGCCTGGCGCAGACGACAACGCTCGATGGTCAGCAGACTTCCGCATGCCTGGACACGCGTGAGGCGCTCGGTGGTTTCTATGTGCAGCTGATAATAGGAGACTCAGCTCCGGGCCAGCCTGATGAGGTGTGGGATCTGTCTGCGGAAGCCAACGAGCGGTCAGCTGCTCTACCGTACAATACGTTCGCCCCACATCTCGGGTTGGTGGTTCGTAACTTGATGGAGCGGGTCAAGAACTGGAAGCGCCTCTTTGGCGTGGATCATTGGACCTTTACCAACTGGCACACTGCTCCAGGTTCTCTGGAAGGCCCCACCTATATGGGACAGCCTGTAGATCATGCATATTTTACGACGGTGGTCAGCTTAAACTCTCGTCTGAACTTCGAAATCATACAGCCGACCAGTGGCCCTACTCACTACAAGGAAAACTACATGAACCTTGTTGGGGAGGGAATTCATCATATGAACACCACGTTCCTGTCCGATGAAGGTGAGTGGCTGAAAGTAAAAGATCGTCTAAAAGAGCTTGGGGCACCGGTTGTGATGAGCGGAGGTCTCGCCAATGATCTGGCGAAGTTTTACTATCTCGATACGAAAGAGCGTCTCGGCTACGTATCCGAGGTGGTTCACCCTGCAAGTGGCTGGGACCAGGGCTTGTCGGTAATCGAGATTGCCATGGAAGCCGATCTTTCAAAGCCAGCCTAAGCTATAATTTGAAGACCAAGGTTTTTTCAATATGACCCTAACGAACCCGGTGTCATCTTACATTGACACCCAGCGCGGACTGATACGAGGCGAAATCTTTCACGATCGTGAAATATATGAGCTTGAGTTGGAGCGCGTCTTTGCCCGGTCATGGGTTTTTATCGCTCATGAAACAATGCTGCCGACGACCGGAAGCTTCATCCAGAATTATGTTGGTGAAGATCCGATACTGGTCGTCAGGCAGCAGGACGGCAGCATCCGTGCGTTCCTGAACCAATGCCAGCATCGCGGAATGCGCCTGTGTCGTGCAGATCTCGGCCAAACCAAGAACTTCATGTGCTCGTTTCACGGCTGGAACTACAATCTCGCGGGAAAGCTGATCAATGTCCCCCACGGAGAGGCAACATTCGCGCCGGAAGATCTGGCTGATGTGAAGCTTCGCGAGATGCGTGTTACGAACTACAAGGGTTTCATCTTCGGCAATTGGGATGAAAACGCGCCCAATTTCGAAGAGTATATGGGGGACTTTGCCTGGTATTTTGACTCATATATCGACAGGTACCCAGGGGGTATGGAAGTCGTCGGCACGCATAAGTGGGTTCTGCCGTGCAATTGGAAATTCAATGCAGAGCAGCCGACTTCCGACATGTATCACGGCGAAACGTCGCATATGTCGGCCTTTGAGGTCATGCTTCCGCGAAAACCCGACGGCCGCCTGCAGGATTGGGCCGAGCAGCAGGTCGAGATCCTGGCGGACGCCAAGGGCGGCCAGTTCAGTTCGCCCTACGGGCATGGCGCCGGATGGTTCGATGTTGGAGTGCCGGTGTTGGACAAAACGATTTTCGATTGGAAAAAGCGCACTTCGGGTGAAGTGGCCAAAAGATTAGGTGAGAACCGCGTCTACATTCCGGGCCACGCCAATCTCTTTCCAAACTTCATGATGCTGGGAGCCAATACGTTCCGAGTGACCCATCCGCGTGGTCCCAATGAGATGGAGATCTGGTCATGGTCGATGGCGCCGGTGGCCGCTCCGCCGGAGGTGAAGGATGCGATCCGGGTTGACCTTCTGCGTACGTTCAGCGGGGCGGGCATGCTCGAGCAGGACGATGCTGTCAATTGGGAGGAGGAACAGGCCGTTCTCCGCGGCTTTATGGCACGTTCCGAACATTTGAAGTATCGCCAATTGATGAATAAGGCCAGATATGATCATAATGGCTATCCGGGAAAGACGGTGCCCCACGTATACTCGGAGCAGGCTGCTCGAGACATGTATCTGCACTATTCGGATTTGATGTCCGGCGCACCGTGGCCCGAACTGGTCAAGCTGAAGGCCGAACGCGTAGAGCAGGAGCGGCAAGCCTGTGGGAAGAATAATTTTCTAAACCCGGCGGAAGCCTGAAATGAAAACAGACGCTCATTTCTTCTCGGCTTACCGCCGGCCGCAATCGCGGCTTGCGTCTGCGGCGGACTGCTACCAAGTCAGCCAGTTTCTTTTTGCGGAAGCAGACCTTCTGGATAGTTGGCTATTCGACGAATGGCTTCAGTTGCTGTCCCCGGATATACGGTATTGGTCGCCGGCGCGAGAGAACAGGCTGATGAAGGACTTGGAGAAGGAGGTGTCTCCTGCAGGTGGTTCTGCCCATTTCGAGGAAAACTTCGAAATGCTTCGTCAGCGCGTCGCGCGCATTGACACGAACAAGGCGTGGGCCGAAACTCCTCCGTCACGCTCGCGTCATTTGATATCGAACATCCGTGTCTTTCATGATGCTGCCGGACGTGCGGACATCTACGAAGCCGACTGTTGCTTCCAGGTTTACCGGTCAAGTGGGGAAAGATCTCAGGATTCCGTTTTCGGCCGCCGTATTGACATCGTGCAACGGGACCCCGGAGAGCATGGATTTAAGCTCCTGGAAAGAACCGTGGTGTTCGACATGGCCACCATCCTCGTAAAGAATCTCAGCCTCATATATTGAGGTCAGGTATTTCATCGATATTCCAGCGTCAGGAACTTGACATATGGCTGAAATAAGTAACCTGGGATACATGGTTTTAGGAGTTGGCAATCTTTGTGAATGGAAAAGATTCGCCGTCGATGTGATTGGAATGGCGCTGGGTGAGGAGGATACTTCTTCGACCTTGACATTACGTGCAGACGAATATGCGCAACGAATAATGCTGGAGCATGGCGCGCTTGACGACATCATAGCCGCAGGCTGGGAGTTCGACACTGAACATGATCTTCTGAGCTATGTGGAGCAGCTTCGCGCGAAGGGGGTTGATGTCAGCGAGGGGGGCGTGGAGCTCGCGCGTCGTCGGAAAGTCAAGCGGCTCTTCAATTGTACCGATCCTGTCGGGTATCAACATGAATTCTACTACGGTCCCGAGATAGTCAAGGGCCATAACGTCCCTCGTTCCAGCATATTGAAGGGCGGTTTCAAAACGGGCCGGCTGGGTGTCGGCCACATTGTCACCGCTTCACGGGATCATGCACAGGCGACTCACTTCTATCTGGACCAGATGGGCCTCAAGCTCACCGACATAATAGAAAATGAGATCAAAGGGATGAATCTGGAGGTCCTTTTCTTCCATACCATCACGGGACGGCATCATTCGCTTGCCACGGCCGCGGTGGATTTTGGCGGCAAGATGCTCAATCACATCATGCTCGAGGTCAACGACATGAATGATGTCGGGTTGACCTACGAAAGATGTCTGCGCGCGCAATACCCTGTCGTGATGCACCTGGGCCATCATCCGAACGACGACATGTTTTCCTTTTACGTGCAGACACCCTCCGGCTTCGATCTTGAATTCGGATACGGCGGACTAGTGATCGACGACAGTACATGGTCGGTCCGGCGTTACAGGGAGTTCAGCGATTGGGGGCATTCGAGAACGTCCCCCGGCGCCTCGGCATGACCAACTATCCAGATCCCCGGCTGCACTATCGGCACAATGAACTGCGCCTGCAACACCCTGCGCGCGCCATCGCTTCTTGAGGAGAGTGATCGCTAGAATGGAATATCTACTGTGCAATATCTCTGACATCGCAGAAGGCGAAATGCTTCAAGTGAAGCTCGAGGATCTTTCTTTGGCAATCTATTTAGTTGAAGGGCGGGTATTTGTTACCGATGACATGTGCACGCATGGTAAAGCTTCTCTAGCTCACGATGGATCGCTCGAGGGATACATCGTTACATGCTCTCTTCATGATGGACAGTTCGACATCCGCAATGGACGCTGCGTTGCGGCCCCTTGTATTCGGCCGCTGAAAACCTATCAGGCAACGATCAGCGCGACAGGAGAAGTGACGGCGGTCATTGATCGTGATTCTAAACTGCTTGCGCAAAAGTGATGTCAGAGGCGGTAGTTTTGGTCGGAGGCGGCCTTGCTGCGGTCTCGGCGGCAGAATTGCTTAGAGCAGAAGGTTTTGAGGGACGAATCTCGTTAATATCCGAGGAGATTGCCCCGCCCTATGACCGCCCGCCTTTGTCCAAAGCGTATCTTATGGGAGAGGCTAGCGAGGCCGAGATCTCGCTGAAGCAGCCGGAATGGTATCGAGAAAACGAAATAGATCTGATCCTCGCCGATCCGGCAGTGTCCATCGACGGCAGCACCCATATGGTAGCGCTGCGTAGTGGTCGCTCATTGGGATACGATAAGATTCTGGTCGCGACGGGTGCGCGAGCGCGCGTGCCCGAAAATTTGCCTCGGCCTGTGGCAGCTAAGGCTTGTTCTCTACGTTCACGGGACGATGCTGAACGGATTCGGGAACGCGCAGAGCCGGGCGCCAAGGTCGCCATCATCGGCGGAGGCGTAATCGGCAGTGAGGTTGCAGCCACGTTGGCTGAAGCGAAATGCGAGGTATCGCTCACCGAATTGAGCCCTCGTCTCATGTCGCGAGTGCTCGTTCCTGAAGCCTCCGCGCTCCTGGAATCGGTTCATCGTGCTCATGGCGTCAAGCTGCAGCTAAGTTCAGGTTGGGACGCAAGTGCACAAACCATTCACGACGCGGACCTGGTAGTATTTGGACTAGGCATCGTTCGAGCCATAGACCTAGCACGGACTGCCGGATTAGCCTTGGTCAACGGCGCTATACGAGTCAACGAGTTTTGCCAAACCTCCATACCGGATATCTACGCAGCGGGGGATGTCGCGGCTCTTCAATTGGCCGATGGTTCCCAAATTATGCAAGAGAGCTGGTCAGCCGCCAAGGCGCAGGGCAAGTTGGCCGCCAAACACATGCTCGGTCGCGCGGTCGGGCCCTATGATGAAGTTCCCTGGATGTGGACGGAGCAATATCACCTTTACGTTCAAGTCCTCGGACACGCAGAAGGCGCTAACACCATTGTGGATGGCGACCCCGGATCGAATGCCTTTACCATGTTTCATACTTATCAAGGACGCATGGTGGGCGCCACGCTTATAAATCAACCAAACAGGCGAGCTAAAATTCTTAAGACGATTAAGTCGGGAGGCAGTGCTGATCCGCATATCACAAAATAATCAGTGAATACTGACGAGAATGGAGGGCCTGGTATTCTCACCTGGTCTGGCATGTTGCACCTCGAATCGGCGGGCGACTGCTGGCGATGATTGGTCCGGTTGCACGATTTAGCCGATCCGCATTTTGAAGCGCTTGGATTGGTGAGGTGATCGTGAAAAAGTGGTCGACACGGTAGGTTAGTTTTTCCGGCGCATTTCCTTTTTGGAGGGAGGTACGTCGATGAAGAGGCAACGATTTTCGATTGAGCAGATTGTGTCGGTTTTGAAGCAGGCCGAGATGGGGATGCCGGTGGCAGATTTGATCCGCCGCATTGGGATAACCGAACAAACCTACCATCGGTGGAAGCGGCAATATGCCGGTCTGGAATCCGATCAGGTCCGTGAGCTGAAGCAGATTCTGGAGGAGAATAATCGGCTCAAGAAGTTGGTAGCCGAGTTGAGCCAGCGCCTCGGTGGGAATGCCGCCCTCAACGATCCGCGCGGGGGCCGGTGCCTGGAGGATCGCGCCCTCACACGAGCGGCGGCCATAGCGCGCGCGGCGGGTGACCAGCACGCGGAAGGTAGTCGGCACGACGTCGAGACGCTCTGCAACGGCCTCACCGATCTGGTGGAGCGCGCCACCGCAGCAGGGGCAAGCCTTATCCTCGACGTCGATGACTTGCTCGATCCGCTCGAGGTGGGCAGGCAGCGAGCCGCGGTTGGCCTTGTGGGGGCGATCCCCAGATGCCCGGCTTGCCTTGTCCACGGCGTGCTGGGCCTGGGCCAAGGCCGTCTCGACCTCCTCCAGGGCAAGCTCGAACTGATCGGGATCGAGCTGCTCGGACCGGCGGCCGAACCGGTGCCGCTGCAGGGCCTCGATGATCGCCTTCAGGCGTTCAACCTCGGCCTGGAAAATATTCAGAACATCGAGCTCTCGGGCCTGCTCGAGGACGAGCGCGCGGAGCGCTTCGACGTCGTTGGGAAGGTCCGCTTCCATGAGCATGAGAACGGTGAATCAGGAGGCAGAACCCCCGTCAACCGGCAATCTGCGGGGCGATCGGGCGGCGTCCGCCATGCACCCGGCGCCAGTCCAGACTCTCGAGCAAGGCGCCGAACTGCTCCGCCGTCAGCCGCATAACACCGTCTTGGATACCCGGCCACTTGAACCCGCCGGACTCCAGCCTCTTGGCCATCAGGCACAGGCCGGTGCCATCCCACCAGACGAGCTTGATCCGGTCACTGCGCTTCGCCCAGAACACGTAGATCACGCCAGAATAGGGATCACCCCCATACTCGGTGCCGACCAGCGCAGCTAGCGCGTCCGGGCCTTTGCGGAAGTCCACCGGGCGCGTGGCTACCATCACCCTGGTGCCTGGGCCGATCCCAAGCATCACGTGGCAGTCGCTTGCAAAGCTTGAATGATGGCCACCACCAGATCGGTCCGGGCTGCCTGTCCGATCCGGACCACAGCTCCACCAACGTCAACCTCAATGCCTTCGGGCGAGCTCAGCTGAGATGCCCCACCCACGACCGGCACGAACATGGGCTCGTTGCGTGGCCGGAGCTTGGCAGCCTCAATGGCGTAACGGAGTTCCGTGCGCCATGTGTACAGCAGCGCCGTGCTGATCTCCCGCTCACGAGCAAACGCCGCGACGTTATCGCACCGCTCCATCTCCGAGACCAACGCCAGCTTCTGCTCCAGTGTCCAGACGCGACGCCGGCCTGCCATCCCCGCTAGAACTTCGATCCGCCGAACCCGCTTCAGAGGCACTCCAATGTCGGTGTCCAATGCGGTCGTAAGGCGCGGTTCGTCCATACCCGCACTTCAACCACCGCCCCCGGTCCACGCAAGGTGGCGCCGGAACACCGCTTACAATTCACCGGTCGACTGGTCGATCTCTGGGCCTACCATCATGGTGTCCGGATCGACTTCAGCCGGCCAGGCAAGCCGACCGACAATGCCTATATCGAGACGTTCAACGGGTCGTTCCGGGATGAATGTCTGAATGTCCATTGGTTCGCTTCGCTGCCTGAGGCGAAGCGGCTGATCGAGGCCTGGAGGCGGGGCTACAACGTTAGCCGTCCTCACATGGGCCTTGGCAATCTGACCCCGGTGGAATACCTTGCCAGGTCAGAAACTTGGCCTACCCCAGATCCGGGGTAGGCCAGTCATGTTAAGATGCGGCAAGCTCACCTCAAGATGGGCTGCGTCATTAGCGCCACTCCCATCTCCTTCTCGCAACGCTAAAAATTAGGGCGAACTGAGACTGATACTCCATAAGTGGCCGGACGGCCCGTTAGTTTATAGCGGCCATCGGTAGTGCTGATAACGTTATTGATATAATATTTGTTTGTAACGTTACGAGCGAAGAGCGTCACGCGCCACTCATCGTCGCTAGCCGCAAATCCGGCACGAAGATCCAGCAGAGTATAACCATCTATCTTGAAATTCGGCGCAGGGACCGCGGCAGTAGCGAAGGTGCTGTTCTGTGAACTCCGAGTGCTAAGCGAGCCACCTACGAACAACTTGTGCGACGCATCGAACGCGGTCTCATATTGCGCATCCGCTAAACCAGTCCATTTCGGTGAAAATGTCAGTTTGGATCCCTTAAAATTGCCACCCACCCCGTCCTGACTGATCGTTATATAATCACCGGTGATCTTGGTGTTCAGATAAATCCCGGAAAGCGAGAGCGACAGCCCCGGGAATGGTTTGGCGGCCAGGTCGGCTTCCACGCCGTAAACGCGGCTCTTGGGTATGTTCTGTAGCGTATCGAGGAGTCCAAAAATGGGATCCAGAACCCGCGTTCTCGTCTGCTTGTTTTTGTAACCATAGTAAAAAGCGGCACTATTGAACTGAATGCGACGGTCGAACAATGGCAGCTTCGCGCCTACTTCGTAGGCATCGACGCGCTCCTGCACCGCAGGTGCGAACTGCGAATTGTATGCAGACGTAATATTAGTGAAAGCTCCTGCCTTCCAGCCCCGACTGTAAGTCGCGTACACTATTCCACCGGTATCAAACTTGTAATTGAGACCTAGCCGCCATGCCACATTCTCTTGATTAAGCTTGGCTTCATAAGCACCGACCGCCACGGGATGTTGAGGGCTGTCGAGCTCGAAACAACTCCCATTTTGGATCGGAGGGACCGGGCCGCTGTTTAATATCGACTGAAGGAAATTGAACAGCGCAGTGCTGGGATAAGTAGGCCCAAAATCACGATTGCAGTTTGATCCATTCACTTTATAATTCGTATAGCGGGCCCCGGCTTGAACAGCGAGATTATCGGTTAGCTTAAACTCGCCGTTCGCGAACAATGCATAATCTTTTATCTTCTGGGATTGATCGGAACCGTTATCGTAGCCGAGATCCGGGAGAATGCCTGGCAGAGGCGAAGCAGAAATGGTGAGCAGGGGGAACCGATAGTACGTTATCTCTTTTGAATTGACATGCTCATAATTTCCTCCAATCAGCCATGTAAGCCGCGAACTACTCCCGCTCAGACGAAGCTCCTGGTTTACAGAGCGGATCGTTCCGGTTTGGCGGTCGTCCAGAACCCGAATTGGGAAGCCGGAATTGGGCGTCGCTGTGTCGACCTTCATACGCTGATATGAGGTGATCGATGTCAATTTGACTGAATCGCCAATCTCGTAATCGCCGCGCAATGCCGCTTGCCAGAATGAGTCGTCGTGACGGTTAGGCCAGTCAGTTGTCCATTCGCCTACACGGTTGTTACCCTCTCCGAACGGTTGAAAAGCCAGCTGAAGCGCAGCCGACGGTGCAGTTGGAACGGCGGGCTGTATCGCAACCAGCTGTGGAGCCTGCGTATCGCTTTTGTCAATGAAACCATTGACATTCAAACGAAATGTCAGGCCTGGGGTTGCGTCCCAATCAAGTAATATGCGCCCGGCATAGCTTTCATTGCTCCCGAGACGATCATTCGGACGAGAATTGCTATACTGCCAAGCGCCGCCCTGGGAGGTCCGCATTGCGATACGACCCCTCAGATTGCTCGAGAGCGGACCACTTATAAACCCGCTCGCATCGACTTGATTGAACCTGGAAAAGGACAAGTCAGCGCCCATCTTGAGCTCAGTCGTAGGCTTCGCCGCGATGTAGTTGATCGCGCCGCCCGTTGAGTTCTGGCCGAAAAGAAGACCCTGCGGCCCCTTCAGGACTTCCACGCGCTCAAGGTCAAGGGACGCGCCTTGAGTCATCACCGGAAAGGCGAGCACGACCTCGTCGACATAAATGCTCACCGCGGGCGGCGATCCTATGCCTTGCTCATAAAAGCCGATGCCTCTCAGCGTATAGACCGGCGGTCCGTACTGCGTCTTCGCAACCGTAAACCCAGGCACGACCTTGACGAGGTCGGCCGTATCGATAATTCCTCGTTGCGCTAGTGCTTCTCCGGTTGCCGCAGTAATCGACATCCCCACCGAATTTATCGATTGCGCCCGCTTGTTGGCCGTCACCACAATTTCTTGAATACCAACAGTATCTCCGCTCGAGTTCTGAGAAGTGCGCAGATTATTGCGCTCACCCCCCTCGGGAGCTCGCGCACCATCTTGCGCCACTGCCGCCGAAGAGGCTATACTACAAAATACAACTCCAACGCCATATAGGACCTTTCTCACTATCTCTCTCCCGTCTTATAGTTCTCGGTTGCTTTCAGGCGCTTCCGTTTTATTCCTGATCCTGCATCGTGACCAGCTTACGCTAGTCGCAATATCTCAGTATTTCTCCTGCCAAGGCAGATATACGTACAGAGTTAACCTTCACTTTATCTAAATGCTCTGCCAAGAGTTACAGAATTTACCTCCAACTAAAAGGCCAAAAATTGTGATCCCCTCCATCACTGGACTTGATAGCCATGCGAACTTGGCAGGGCTGTCGGTATCGATTTGCGGATGTGTTTAGAGTCCTCGGTGAGGAGGAACTGGTCTGCCTTGAGAAGATTGGTCCAATTCCCATGCCCCGCAGGGCTCTCTTCAGAATTGGACCAATCTTCTCAAGGCAGACCAGTTGCCGCTGATCGAGCGGCTTCAGGTGATCGGTAGCTTGCTCGACGAAGGACATGCAGACCGCTCATCCCCTCATGCGGCTGACCGCACGTCGTCATCCGCGCGTGGATGATGGGCGGGTGCGTGCATCAACGCACTGATACAGCCTTCAGTTGACCGTTCCGTACCCAGTCGACCAGAACAAATTTCTCAACCTTTCCGGTCGAATTGAGTGGCAAGCTGTCAGTCTGACTCCAGAGCGCAGGAACCTTGAATTTTGCAAGTTTGGCGCAGCAGTGTTGATGCAACTGTTCAAAGCTTAACTCGGCCCCGTCGTTCGGCTGAACAATCGCGACCACGATCTCTCCCCATTTCTCATCCGGCACGCCGATGACTGCTGCCTGCGCAACGCCGGAATGTTCGAACAATACATCTTCCAATTCACGCGGGTAAATATTAATGCCGCCGCGGATGATCATGTCTTTCAATCTTCCGGTAATCGATAAATAGCCGCGCTCATCGAGCATCCCCAGGTCGCCGGAGCGGAGCCAGCCGTCTGGGTAAAAGGCAGCACGGGTTTCTTCATCACGGCTGTAATAGCCAAGCATGAGCTGCGAGTTCATAAAGCACATTTCGCCTATTTCGCCCGCAGGAAGGATAGCGCCGGTCTGCGCATCGCGAATCTCGATCTGTACGCCGGGAAGTGCGCGACCGAGGGTGTTAGCAAGTTCGTGCGCACCATCGCCGATCGCCGTATTGGTGACTGCTCCGCCGGCTTCGGTCAGGCCGAAACAAATCATCATCCGGCAGCCGATGCGTTCGGTTACCCGCTCCAGCAGGGCTGGTGCAACAGGCGCGGCACCGGCCACTATGAAATGGATGCTCGAAAGGTCATGTTCAGCAAAATTTGGGCGGTCCAGCATGGTAACCACCATTGTTGGAACCAGCAGCATGCCATTGCATCGCTCGGCTTCAATCAGTTCGAGCGCCAGATCTGGATCCCATTCTCGCATCTGCACAAACGTGCCCAGTTTAGCAACCGTCGCCAGCAACGACACGACCGCCCCACCGATATGATACATCGGCATGGCATTAAGCCAGACGCCAAATTGATGAAATCCGCAACGGTTGGCAACATGTCGCGGGGAATGAAGCAGCCCGTGATGCAGAATCGCTCCCTTTGGCCTGCCAGTCGTTCCCGAAGTGAATTGAACGATCACCGGGTCGGACGGATTTACAGAGGGTAACTCATGCTTGGTCTCGCCGCTGGCAAGAAATGCATCCCAATTAGAGAATGAAATCAGCGCAAGATCGGGAAGCGCCGTGTCACGCACGCCTTCCGCCATCGCGCGGATATCGTTTGTACGCCAGATATCCGCATGAAACAGAGCGGTCGCTTGGCAATCCTGCAGGATTGCCGCTAGTTCAGACTCGCGATAGCCAGGATTGGCGGGAACCAGCACCATACCCGCCATTGCAATGCCAAATTCGAGAATTACCCATTCCGGGCAGTTTGGTGAACATACTGCGATCCGGTCGCCAGGCTGAAACCGGCCTAGAAGCGAACGCGCGGCCAGCTCGGCTTGATTAAGCAACTCCGCATATGTCCATCTCCGCCGGAGAGGGTCTGCGATGCCATCAACCAACGCGACATGGTTCCCAGCCTCATGAGCAGCGCCTCGTAACAGCTCTCCAAATGTTAAGTTGGGAGCCGTTTCGTCGGCTTTTTCGTCGCCAACGGAATTTTGGCGTTGCATGCCCCATGAATTCGGCTGATCGGCAACCTCCGACACGATTACTCTCCCTGATGGCTGACCTGAAACTACTGACCGTAACCCATGTCGAAATGTAGGGGCTCGGGTGGCCCGCTCCGTTTGACTGTGAGTGGCCGGTGAAGCCACATCCGATTGGAACCTTATGTCTTGCATGTTCCGACAACTCGGCCACCTGTCAATTCAATACCCTGAAGTACCGGATATATGGCAGTAACTGGGCGCCTCGTTCATCAGGACAAGTTGCATTATAGCGATTAGAACGTTTGCGGTTGAGGAGGGTTGAGTGACGGAGGCTCAGGTCCTTTCTGAGAGGGTCTACCAATTCTGGCGAACGCTGGACTTAGGCGAGTACCACAAGACGGTTTCGCTCTTGGCCGCCAACTGCATCTGGCATCGTGAAGTTGTATTGCAGGGGCGGGATGCAATCCTCAATGCGCTGGAGTCACGTCCCGCGAATATGCTGACGCGCCACCAGATCAACAATCTCAGGATTATATGGGACGACGTTCCAACGGCGCAATTTCTTATCACGACATTCGGAGCCATCGCTAATAAAAGCGTTGCTGCCACACCCGATTGTGGAGGCCCGGCTGCGGTTGTCGATGTGGAGATGCGCTTTACCGAAATCGACAAGCACTATCTCATTACGGAGATCCGCAATCAGCTGATCTTCCTGCGGCCGCAGTCATGAAATGCCAGCTCTGCCAAGCCAGACCGTCCTTAAACATAGACCAGGTAGGCGACATCGAAGGCTATAGCAAGGTTAAGTCATGATTTGAGCCACGAATTTCCTCTTATCTAAACCTGCTTTTTTTGGAACGACTAAGTCGATGGAAAGATATCAAAATTGTTCTATGTTGCAGGGAAGCGTGTATTGGTTACGGGCAGAGCGCAAGTTTGGGTCATATAATCGCGGAGGGATGTCAGCCGGCGGGCGACAATCGGCGGTATTTCGAGGGGATGATTTGGATGGCGCGATCGGGAGCGCAGTGGTGCCTCCTGCCTGAGGACTATGGCAAGTGGAACAGCGTGTTCCGGCGTTACCGGCGTTGGGTAGCGACCGGCGTGTTCGACGCCCTACTGGAGACGCTGGCCGAGATGGTTGAGCGCGACACCAGCGCCGACATGATCGACACCGCGGTGGTCCGGGCGCATCACTGAGCCGTCGGGCTAAAAAAAGGGGATGAAGAGACTCAGGGGCTTGGCCGGTCGCGCGGTGGCTTCGCTACCAAGCTCCACGCCCGCTGCGACGGACATGGCCGACCGCTCGGTTTTGTCCTGACGCCAGGCCAAGCGCACCACGTACAGGGCTTTGGCCCATTGTTCCGAATGCTCGGCGACCGCATCGAAGCACTGCTCGCCGACAAAGGCTACGACGCCGACGCCATCCGCGGAACTCGCCGCTGCGGGCGTCGAGGCGGTCATCCCCGCCAAGAGCGATCGTTGTATACCCATCCCGCACGATCGCGCGAAATACCGCTGGCACAACCTCGTCGAGCGCCTGTTCAGCAAGCTGGGCACCTCCAACAACCAGATGATCTGAGCGATTTGGGGGTCGTGCAGCAGGCTTGGGCGTAAATTGTGGATCGTCCCGGCGTCATTCTGCCGTTTTGAGCAGTTTTGCTGTTTTCCGGACGCACTTATCCCATCGCTGCTCGTCGTTCGTGGAAGATCAGGCGGTTCAGATTGTAGGCCAGATTGGCCAGCGTGATCTTGGCCTCGGCGCGCTCGATACCGATGGTACGGATGAACAGGCCCATCTTGTCTTTCTGCTGAGCGAACAGATGCTCGACGCGGGCACGAACCTTGGATTTGACCCCGTTGGCCTTCGCGGTCCGCTCGGGCATGAGCCTGCCCCTTGACTTCTTGCGATGGATACGGCTGACCCGGCTCTGCCGCTTGAGCCACTTCTCGTTCGCCTGGCTGCTGTAGGCTCTATCGGCCCAGACGTCGGAGGCGGTGTTGTCGTTCGTTACAACGTCCCGGAGCATCCGGCGGTCAAATCGGGCCGCGTCGGTGACCTTGCACTTGCGGATGAAGCCGAAGGCTCGGCAGATCGAGATGCTGCTCTTGTAGCCGAAGCTCGGAATCGCGATGTCGACCCCCGGCTTGCCGTCAGCCGTGGGCTTCGCCTTGGCGCACTTCAGCGTCCAGCGCGCGTCCGTATCCTTTTGCGCTGCCCTAGCGGGTTCGTCGGGCCAGATAGCAGCGGCTGTCTTGCCCTCCTTGATCGCATCCTTCTCGGCCTGGATGTTGCGCTGCTTGGGAGCGGCCACCAGCGTCGCGTCGACGATCTGCCCGCCCATCGCGAGATAGCCGCGCTCCTTGAGCTGGCGGTCGAAATCGGCAAACAGCGTGTCCAGCGCGCCGACCTCGGTCAGCTTCTCACGAAACAGCCGGATCGTATTGGCATCCGGCGTTGTCGCGCCAAGGTCGAAGCCGAGGAAGCGCAGCCAACTCAGCCGGTCCCGGATCAGATATTCCATCCGCGCATCGCTGACATTATTCTGTGCCGCCAGAACCAGCACTTGAGCATTGCTACAGGATCATGGGGCGGGCGTCCGCCCTTTGATCCATCCCCGTAGGTCAGCGCCGCAGCCAGAGTCGGACGAAACGCCTCAAAGTCGATGATCCGGCCCAGTTCCTCCCGCGGATCACCATGGGCTGACAACCGCTTCAGATGATCCAACAGCCCAAACAACCCTGCCTGACGCATCGGCACCTCCTCCATCGGTGGATGGAAACACGTCAGCCCTGAAATTGCGAGAATTTTTGGAGGTGCCCAGCTCAAGAACTGGCGGCGCGTTGCCACCCGATACGACAAAACCAAGCAGTCCCACCTCGGCTTTGTCGCCCTCGCTTCAATCAAACTGTGGATACCCTTTGTCCACGATGCCTAGCAACATGTATGAAGCCATGCTGCACCTTGTCACACCGGTGCAACTATCTTTCCACATATGTCTTCTTGAAAGGCTTCACGCCCCGAACCAATCAGGGCGCTCCGCCGTCGATAGTGAGGATCGTTCCCGCTGTGTAGGCGGAACGTGGCGATGCCAAGAACGCCACCGCATCACCGATTTCCGTAGGTTCGGCAGCGCGGCCGAAAGGCATATCGGCAAAAAGTTCAGGCCACCGCTCGGAATCGCCCAATTCGCTTTGCGCGCGCGCCTTCATTATCATGGTCAGCCGCTCTGTTCGAACAGGCCCGGGACTTACCGCCACGACCCGGACACCGTCACGGTGCGCAGTCTTCGCGAGAGCACGCGTGAAACCCATCAGCGCCGCGTTGCCGGCAGATCCAGCAATAAAATCGCCCGGAAAGTGCTCACCGGCCGCGCCGATTACATTGACGACAACTCCCCGCCTCTTTTGCAGCGTTGCGTACAATTTTTGCGTCAGCGAGATAAATCCGTACACTTTGAGATCCCACGCCTTTCGCCAGCGCTCCATGTCCACTTCAGCCAGCGACCCGTGGGGGATTGCACCGGCATTGTTAACAAGAACATCGACTAAGCCGGCCTGTTCCACAATCTGCTGCAAGCCCGTCTCAAGGGTCAGATCGCATGCAATAGTGAGAACCTCCGCGCCAGTCGCGCTGAGCTGTCCGGCAGCTGTCTTCAGCGCTTCCGACTCGCGAGCGGCGAGGATCACTGCGCACCCTTCCCGCGCGAAAGTTTGTGCGGTGGCCAGCCCAATACCCTTCGAGCCCCCGGTGACGAGCACCCGCTTTCCCGCTAGCTGAAGATCCATCGATCACCTCCCAAAACAAAGATTCAATGCCCGTTTTACTCATCACCGATGTAATGCAAACGCTTTAACTTAATTAATTAGGAACGTCGTGAGGATTTGAAATGAAGTTGAAGAAATAAGTTGCAATCTATCCTCGGATGGTAGCCAATCAATTGTTAACCTGCGAGCCTGCCTATCTTTTCGTGATCTATCGCGTCACCCCAGCTTTTCTCGATTGCCAGCATTCTGCGCACGTAACGGCTGAGCTCGTATTCGTCTGTGGTGCCAATGCCGCCATGGAGCTGGATGGACGCTTCCAACACGGCGCGGCCATTGCGGCAAACCAGGGGCTTCGCCGCAGAAACCTCCATCTTGCGCGTCTGTGCGTCGTCATCAGTCAGCGCAGTCGCCGCCATATAGGTTGACGAGCGCGACTGCTCAGCCGCTACGACCATTTTGGCGAACCGATGCTGAAGCGCCTGGAAGCTGTCGATCGCCTTACCGAACTGCTGACGGGTCAGAAGGTAGCGGGCGGTGAGCGCCAGCATACGGTTCATCAAACCTAATGCCTCCGTGCACAATACAACGATGCCATGATCGAGCGCCCGCTCGATATGCGTCATGCTTCTTTCGTTTTCGAACAGCGGCTCTTCGACCTCGACCGCGTCGAACGCCACGCGCGAGTGCCATCCTCCATCGAGTCTGCGCACCGGCGTGATCGTAACCCCGGGCTGGCTTGGGGCGACGTGGAATGCATTTGGCCCCCGCCCGGCATGCTGAGCCGTCACAACGAAATGTGTGGCCGTAGTGCCGTCGATAACCAACTCCTTGGCGCCTGATATTCGCAAGGCACCGCCATGCTCCTCGGCCCGGGTCAATAGCCGCGCCGGATCGAAATCGAGAATCGTCTCGTCGCAAGCGAGGGCGATGCGGACGCTGCCTTCGCCAATCGCCCGCAACTGAGCCGAGCGAACTGCCGCCGCTGCGCACCTTTCAGTCAGTTTGGGCGCGACCACCGCCGCAGTGATGAACGGCTCTTGCACGAGCGACTGGCCCAGCGCCTCGCAGACCAAAATGGTCTCGGTCATGGTCATGCCTATGCGGCCATCTTTCTCGGCAATGACAATCCCCCCAGCCTGAGTTCTGCCATCTGCTGCCAACGGGCGCGCGTGCCCGCAGCCACGGCCTCGGCAGAGGCACTGTGGGGCCGCTTCGCTGCGGCACTGCCGGCAAGTTTCTCGACGGTATCGACCAGGGCGCGCTGATCGTCGGTAAGATCGAAAATCATCTTGCTCCCCACTGGCCCACGGTTTCGCGGTAGATCCGCGCATCGCTGACATTATTCTGTGCCGCCAGAACCAGCACCTTGAGCATCGCTACAGGATCATAGGGCGGCCGTCCGCCCTTCGATCCATCCCCGTGGGCCAGCGCCGCAGCCAGAGTCGGACGAAACGCCTCAAAGTCGATGATCCGGTCCAGTTCCTCCAGCGGATCACCATAGGCTGACAACCGCTTCAGATGATCCGACAGCCCAAACAACCCTGCCTGACGCATCGGCACCTCCTCCATCGGCGGATGGAATCACGTCAGCCCTGAAATTGCGAGAGTTTTTGGAGGTGCCCACCTGATCAGCATTCTTCACGGACGACTATTCAAGGCTGCCCGGCTAGCTCTGAGTAGGATTGCACGGTGTTCAATCCTTGTCGTATGAGAAGCTGACTGCACCAATGCCATCAATCGCGGCATGAACATTCTGGCCCGTTTTCAGTGCGACCATCGGCCCGAGCGAGCCCAAAAGCAGGATATCGCCGGCCTTAAGTGGCTCCCCCCCGCCTGCAAGCGTCCGCGCTAGCCACACGGCGGCATTTAGCGGATTGCCCATCACGGCGGCGCCAATGCCGGTTGATGCGACTTGTCCGTCAATTTTCATTGTCATTGTGGCTGTCTCTAGATCCAAACCGGCGAGAAGTTTGCCCTGATGCCCAAGGACGAAAAATGCGGATGATCCGTTGTCAGCCAGGGTATCGGCAAGCGTGATCTTCCAGTCGGCGATACGGCTGTCTACAATCTCAATGGCAGCATGCACTGTCTTCACTGCCGCGGCGATTTCTTCGACGGAGGTATCCGGCGACGATAAATCTGTGCCAATTACGAGAGCGATCTCGGCTTCCGCTTGAGGCTGAAGAACACGTGACGGATCCAGATGGCCACCGTCCATGATCTGCATGTCGGCGAATAGCACGCCGAAGCCTGGCTGCTTCGCACCGAGTTGCTGCTGCACCGCTTTTCGTGTCAGTCCGATCTTGCGTCCTACTATCCGGCGGCCTTGTGCTTCCCAATATCGTGTGTTGATTGTTTGCACAGCATAGGCGCCGTTGACGTCTACGGGATCGAGCTCATTGCCTAATGATTCGACCGCGCAAGTTGCATAGGCATCTCGCAAGCGCCTCGCCAATTCTTCATATTTCACGTCCGACATAAACATCTCCTAGCAGTAGCCTGGGATTTCGCGTGTTTGAAGCCGAGGAATCTTAAAGCATAAATACCGTTCGACAGACGGTCTACACGTCCCAATCCCGTGCTAATTATATCAAGGAGAATTCCGAGCTCTCGGCAGTGTGTATCATTATCGAAGCAATTGTCGCGATACTGGCGCCTTTCTGATGGGCGGTGGGCCGGGATTGCCGGCCGGGCCTGGTGTCAAGGTTTTATGATCTGGCTGGGTTAAGTGGTTTGGGAACGCGTGTCCTCGTGGCTATTGACGGGCGCTATGAAGGTAAGGGATTTTTCGTTGTACAGGTGCGACGTCTGCTTTGGAGCCGAACTCACGATCGGCGGGCGCGAATAAACCCCGCCGATCGCAAGCCGGTCAACCGCCTCTACCGATCCAGGAAACCGCTGACGATACGATTAAAGTCCTTGGGCCGTTCCCACTGCACCCAGTGTCCGCAATTCGGGAGTATGTACAGCTCCGCATTGGGAAGGCTCTGGAGCAGTCCGGGCGCCATGTCCAACGGCACGACGCGATCGTCGCGGCCCCACATCAGCAGGATCTCATGCTTCAGGCTACGCAGATCTTCACGCCACATCTCGCCAAACGGACGCGCGAAGGGTTGAAACCGTCCCGGGCGCGATGCTGAAGCAACGCGCTCGTTGAGCAGTTCGTCAGTGATAAACGATGGATCATGGACGAGGCATTCGATAACCGCTCGCATCCTCTCCGGCGTCGCGCCTTCGGTGAAGCAGACGTGCATGCGCCGCATCCCCTCGGTTGGCATGGGCGTAAAGGCCGGCGTGAAGCCGCCCGGGCCCATCAACACGAGCTTATTGAATCGTTCCGGAGCTCTGATGACCCCACCCATCGTTGTCATGCCGCCCAGCGAGTTTCCGACACAATCGACTTTTTCAAGTCCCAGTGCATCCATGAAGTGGACGAGGAATTTACCCAGGGCCTTGTACATCTCCTCGAAGCCGAGCTTGTCTTCGCTCTCGCCATAGCCGGGCAGGTCAGGGACGATCACTCGACGGCTCATCGAGAGTTCATCAATGTTACGACGGTAATTGCTCAGACCGCTGGCCCCCGGCCCACCTCCTTGCAACAGAAGCAGGGGCTTGCCTTCGCCAACATCTATATAGGCGATGCGACCGCCATCCACGTTTACGAATTTGCTTTGAAGATCCATTTCACTCACTCCAGTCTAGCCTATTGAAGCATTTCGCCTTCTGCGATGTCAGAGATATTGCACAGTAGATATTCCATTCTAGCGATCACTCTCCTCAAGAAGCGATGGCGCGCG
>Ga0207657_10002219_pt1 | contig 21065 bp, 20 predicted proteins | sample KBSC33metaG_FD_184316 | JGI IMG/M metagenome (GOLD analysis project Ga0207657, IMG submission 184316) | Corn rhizosphere microbial communities from Kellogg Biological Station, Michigan, USA - KBS C3-3 metaG (SPAdes) (version 2) | ecosystem: Host-associated > Plants > Roots > Rhizosphere > Soil ... | reverse complement strand
GCTCGACCCCGAGCTTGCCCAGGTCCCGGGCGGCCAGGGCGGACAGCTTGGGGCCGAACATCGCCAGCGGCGCGGTGCCGCCGTCGAACAGCAGGACCCGGGCGTCCTGCGGCTTGATGTGCCGGTACTCGCGGCGCAGCGTCTTGGTGGCGACCTCGCGGATCTGCCCGGCCAGTTCCACCCCGGTCGGTCCGGCGCCGACCAGGGCGAAGGTGAGCCAGCGGGCCCGTTCGGCCGGGTCGTCGGCGGACTCGGCCATCTCGAACGCGCCGAAGACCCGCCGCCGGATCTTCATCGCGTCCTCGATGGTCTTCATCCCGGGCGCGATCGGGGCGTACTCGTCGTGCCCGAAGTAGGACTGCCGGACCCCGGCGGCCAGGATGAGGTAGTCGTAGCCGAACTCGACCTGCTCGCCCAGCGGGCGCCGGGCCTGCACGCTCCGCCCGGCTGGGTCGATGCCGGTCACCTCGGCTATGACGAACTCGACGTTGCTGTGCTTGGCGAGTAGCTGGCGCAGCGGCGCGGCGATCTTGCCCTCGGACAAGATGCCGGTCGCGCACTGGTACAGCATCGGCTGGAACAGGTGATGCTCGGCCCGGTCGATGAGGGTCACCTGCACTGGCGCGCGTGCCAGCATCCTGACGGCGAACAGCCCCGCGAAACCGCCCCCCACGATCACGACCCGGCGGGCACCTGATCCCGTGGTCATGAGTTCACCCCGCCGGGTCGTACCAGGTGTCGCCGGCCGGCACCAGCCGGCCTGCCTCCTGAGGGCCCCAGCTAGCCCGGGCGTACTGGTGCACGGGCACCACGTCGCCGAGCACCGGGTCCACCACGCGCCAGGCGTCCTCCACGGTGTCCTGCCGCGCGAACAGCCACCGGTCACCGTCGAGGGCCGCGCCGATCAGCCGGTCGTAGGGCCGCATGTCCGACCCGGGCTGCGCCGCGAACGAGAGTTCCTCCGGTTGCGGCTCCCAGCCCGCGCCCGGCTTCTTTCCTTGCAGCACGAGGCTGACCCGCGTTTCCGGCCAGACGCGGAACCGGAGCGTGTCCGACGGACGCTCGGGCTCGATACCGAACAAGTCCTGCGGCGGGTCCCGGAAGGCGATACTGACCTCGGTGGCAGTGACCGGCATGCACTTACCCGCCCGGATCAGTACCGGCACGCCCGCCCACCGCCACGAGTCCACCATGAGCCGGATTGCGACGAAGCTCTCGGTCGTCGAGCGCGGGTCGACTCCCTCCACCTCGTGGTATCCCTCGTACTGCCCGCGGACCGCGTCCTCGGGCGTCAGCGGGCGGATCGCGCGTACCAGCCGTGACTTGGCGTCGCGCCAGCCGGCCAGGCCCACGTCTTCTGGCGGATCGGCCATGACGGTGGCCATCACCTGCAGCATGTGGTTCTGCACCACGTCGCGGATGGCGCCGGTGCGGTCGTAGAACCGGCCGCGGTCGGCGACGTCGAACGCCTCGGCCATCGTGATCTGGATGCTCTCCACGTAGGTCCGGTTGAGCAGCGGTTCGATGACCGAGTTGGCGAACCGGACGAACAGGACGTTCTCCACGGGGTCCAGGCCCAGCCAGTGGTCGACCCGGTAGATGGCCTCCTCCGGGAAGTACTGGTGCATGAGCTTGTTCAGCTCCAGGGCGCTGTCCAGGTTGGTGCCGAACGGCTTCTCTACCATCACCCGGTTGCCTGCGGCCCGTCCCGCGGTGGCGATGCCCTGCGCGATCCGCCCGAACAAGACCGGTGGCACCTCCAGGTAGAACAGCACCTGCTGGGCCGCGCCGATCTCGTCCGACATGGCCTTGTAGGTGGCGTCGTCACCGAGGTCCCCGTCCACGTATCGCAGCAGGTTCAGCATCTTGGCCGCCGCGGGCTCAGCCGGGTCCATCCCGTTGAGCTTCAGCGACGCGGTGGCGTAGTCCCGGAACTGCTCCAGGCCCCACCCGCTCTTGGCCACCCCGACCACCGGGACGTCGAGGACGCCGCGCTTGACCAGCCCCACCAGGGCCGGGAAAGTCTCCAGCTTGGCTAGGTCCCCTGTGGCGCCGAAGATCACCAGCGCGTCAACCTTGTCGGACATATCTTTCCTCCTGATGCATCGTTCTGATCAGATCGCGCCCGGCCTGGGGCGCGCATCCTCCGCGGCGGACGATTCGCTCCGCTCCCCGGAGCCTGCCGGGGGGGCGGTGACGTCGGATGCCGGCTCCCGCGGCAGGAATTCCTTCCGGCTGACCCGCCTGCGGAATACGTAGTACGTCCAGGTCTGGTAGCCGAGTACCAGCGGCAGGAAGATGATGACGACCACGGTCATCGCCTTGAGCGAGTACGCGCCGGACGCGGTGTTGTACACGGTGAGGTTGTACGCGTGGTTGGTGCTGGAGACCATCACGTTGGGGTACAGGTCGACGAAGATCGACACGACGCAGGCGGCGATGGTGACCGCGCTGGCCGCGAAGGCGAAGCCCTCCCGGTGCTCGTAGACCAGCCAGGCCGCGGCAATGGCGGCGAGCACGGCGAGTAGTTCGATCACGTTGAGGAAGAACGCCGTGCTGGCCGTGACGTGCGTCCAGATGATGAAGCCGGTCACGGCGGCCGCGGTAAACGGCGCCACCCGGCGGGCGGCCAGCCAGGACCGCTCGCGCATGCCGTCGGTGGTCTTCAGGCACAGGAACGTCGCGCCGTGCTGCAGGCAGATCAGCACGAACGTCACGCCGGTGAACACGGCGTAAGGCTGGAGCAGGTCCCAGAATGACCCGGTGAAGTTCTGGCTGGCGTTGATGGGGAGCCCGTGCAGCAGGTCGCCGAGGGCAATGCCGAGCAGCAGCGGGGCCAGCAGGCTACCTACGGTCAGCAGGACGTCCCAGGTGCGGCGCCAGCGGGCCGCGTCGCGCTTGCCGCGGTACTCGAAGGCCACGCCGCGGATGATGAGCGAGATCAGCAGCAGCACCAGCGCGAGGTACAGGGCGGAGAACATGGTCGCGTACCAGCCGGGAAAGGCGGCGAACATCGAGGCCCCGGCCACGATCAGCCAGACCTCGTTACCGTCCCACAGCGGCCCGATCGTGTTGATCGCGGCCCGGCGGCCGGCCTCGTCCTGGCCGACCACGCCGTGCAGCATGCCGACCCCGAAATCGAATCCCTCGAGGATGAAAAACCCGGTCCACAAGATCGCGATGACAATGAACCAGAACGGGATGAGGTGATTCATCGTTACCTCAGTACTGCACGGCCGGTACGGCGGCGTGCGGGTCGGTCTCGGTACGCTCGGGTTCGAGTGGGCGGCGCGAGTATCGCAGCATCAAGATCAGGTTCACGGTGCCGAGCGTGCCGTACAGCAGGATGAAGGCGATCAGGCTGATCCACAGCCAGGTGACGCTGACCGTCGGCGAGATCCCGTTCTTGGTGAGCATGATGCCCTGGACGATCCACGGTTGCCGGCCGCTCTCGGTCAGCAGCCAGCCGGCGGTGTTCATGGCGAACGGCAGCACCGCGCTCCAGATCGCCACCCACAGGAATATCCGTGACGTCTCGAGCTTCTTCCGCCGGATCAGCCACAAACCCCACAGCGATATCAGCAGGACCAGGGCCCCCAGGTAGGCCATGACCCGCATGCTCCAGTACTGGATGAACACGTTCGGCACGTAATTGCCGGGGCCGTATTGCTTGCTGTACTGCGCTTGAAGCTCGTTCATCCCGACCACCTGGCCGTTCCAGTGGTTGGTGGCCAGCAGCGACAGCAGGTGCGGGATCTCGATGATCTGGGTCGGGGTCTCGTCGTTGTTGCCGCCGCCGATCTGGAACAGCGAGAACGAGCACGGCTGGCAGGTGGTCCACTGCGCCTCCGCCGCGGCGATCTTCATCGGCTGGTACTTGCCCTCGATCACGCCGAGTTCGTCGCCCACCAGCAAGGTGAACAGCATCGCCGGGACCAGCACGATCAGCGCGATCCGCGCCGACCGGGTGAACACCTCCGGTTCCCCGCGGTGCCGCAGGTGCCACGCGGACACGGCCAGCATGATCATGGCGCCGGTCACCAGCGAGACGAACAGGACCTTGGCGTATCCCCACACGAACACCGGGTTGGTGAGCAGGGCCCAGATGTCATTCAGCTGGGGCTTGCCGTTGACCATCACATAGCCGACCGGGTGCTGCATCCAGGAGTTGGCCGCCATGATGAACGCCGCCGATAGCGCCGAGCCGAACGAGACCGCCCAGATGGTCAGCAGGTGCACCCGGCGCGGCAGCTTGTCCCAGCCGAACAGCCACAGTCCCAGGAATACGGACTCCAGGAAGAACGCGGCCAGGCCCTCCATCGCCAGCGGCGCGCCGAAGACGTTGCCGACCAGCCGGGAGTAGGCCCCCCAGTTCATCCCGAACTCGAACTCCTGCACGATTCCGGTGACCACGCCAATCGCGACGTTGATCACCAGCAGCGCGCCGAAGAACCGGGTCAGCCGCAGGTAATCAGCCCGGCCGCTGCGGTACCAGGCCGTTTGCAGCAGCGCGGTCAGGAAGGCCAGCCCGATCGTGATCGGTACGAAAAAGAAGTGGTTAATCGAGGTAAAAGCGAACTGCACCCGGGCGAGATCGATACTCGTCATAGCCACCGATCATGCGGGTCTGCGGCCGCCCTGACCTCATCCCTGCCGGGTGGTGCGACCCGGTGGCCGTGCCCGGCACCGGACGGCCGGGTTCGGCTCACCCCGGCGGGAGGAGGCGGCCAGGCCTTGGCCGGGGTGACCATGCCGTCGTGACCAAGCGCCGACGCTCGCTGCGTGCCCTCCAGCGAATCGAGAGCGATCTGGCCGGCTCCGATCCGGGACTGGACGCGCTCTTCCGGTCCTTCGCCCGGCGTACCCGCGGCTACGACCTGTCCTGGGTGGAGAAGATCGACCGCAGGCCGTGCCTGCTATCTCGCATGTTCGGCCGGCGACAGCGCGAGCGGACGCTGACCGGGCGGACGAAGGACTGGACCGCGGACAACTGGCAGGATCCGTGACAACCAATCAGGTCCTGCTCGGGGTGGGCCTCATCGTCGCCCTCGCGGTCGGCTCGCAGGTGCTCGCCAGCCGCCTGCGGATCCCCGCTATCATCCTCCTGCTGCCGGTCGGCTTCACCGCCGGCGCGATCACCACCGACGTCAACCCCCAGCAATTGCTGGGCGCGGCGTTCCAGCCGCTGGTGTCACTGGCCGTGGCCGTCATCCTCTACGACGCGGGCATGGCGCTGGACCTGCGGCAGCTGCACGGCCATACCCGGCGGATCGTGGTCCGGCTGATCGTGATGGGCGTGCCGGTCACCCTGGCCTTCGGTGCCGTGTTCGCTAGCTTGCTGCTGGGCCTGTCCGGGCAGGCGGCCGTGATGACCGGGACCATCCTGGTCGTATCGGGCCCCACCGTGGTCGGGCCGCTGCTCGGGTTCGTCCGTCCCACCGAGCGGGTGCAGCGCGTGCTCTCCTGGGAGGGCTCGCTGATCGATCCGGTGGGCGGCATCCTCGGCGCCGTCGTCTTCCACGCCGTGGTGGCGAGCACCCACCGGGTCCCCGGCTACCAGCTCGGGCAGTTCCTGCTCGACATCAGCGTGGGCCTGGCGGGCGGTCTCGTCGGCGTCGCCCTGCTGTGGCTCCTGCTGCGCAAGCTCCGGCTCGGCGAGGTGCTCGGCACCAGCGCCCAGCTCGCGTCAGTGGTGGCCGTGGCCGCCGGATGCGACATCCTCCGCGAGGACTCCGGGCTCATCGCGGCCATCGTCATGGGCCTGGCCGTCGCCAACCTGCGCGGGTTCGACGTCCCGGCCCGGCGGCCGTTCTTCGAGACCCTGGTGCAGCTGATCATCGGCCTGCTCTTCATTTCCATCTCGGCCACCGTCACTCCGGCGTCGCTGCGCCATCTGATTCTGCCCACGCTGGCACTCGCCGCGGTCCTGATCCTGGTCACCCGGCCGCTGGTGGCCTGGCTGGCCACGGCCCGGACCGACATGACGACCGGGGAACGCCTGTTCACCGGGTGGATGGACCCGCGCGGCATCGTCGCGGCGGCCACCGCGTCGACGTTCTCCGCCGGGCTTGTCGCCCAGCACGTCGGGGGCGCGAGCAAGATCCTCCCGGTCACGTTCCTGGTCATCGTCGTGACCGTCGCGGTTTACGGCCTGACCGCGGTCCCGGTGGCCAGGCGCCTCGGCGTGACCCGCCCGGCCCGTGCCCGGCCGCTGCTGGTGGGCGGCGCCGACTGGGTGATTGACCTCGGCCGGGTCCTGCGCTCGCTGGGCCTAGACGTGCTGATGTGGGCCGGCTTCGATGAGCAGCGTCAGCGCATCAGCCAGGCCGGCCTGGAACTGGCGCCCGGCGAGCTGCTGGCCGCGGCCACCGGCCGGGGCGCGCAACTCGAGGGCATCACCGCCGTCCTCCTGCTCACCGACGAGGACGACTTCAACGCGCTCGGGTCCACCGTGCTGCAGGGCAGCGTGGACGGCGCGGTCTACCGGCTGGGCGCCCGGCTGCCCGGTCACGGCGTGGTAGCCCCCTATACCGGCGGCCAGACGTTGTTCGACCCGCAGCTCACCAGGTACGAGCTGAGCAGGCACTACGCCGATGGCGCGCGGATCTGCGCGCAGCCCGTCGACGGTACGGCCTGCGCCGACGGTAACCTGCTCTTCCTGGTCCGGGCGGACGGCAGGCTCGCCCCCGTCACCCGGTCCGGCCCGCCGGAACCCGAGCCCGGGGACAGCAGGGTCGTGCTCACGGCGCGGCCGGCCGGATGACGCCTCGTCATCCTCCGCGGGTGAGGCCCTCGTCGCCGGGTGCTTCCAGGATGGGAGGGTGACTGAGCACTATGACGTGATCATCGTAGGCACCGGCGCGGGCGGCGGCACGCTGGCCCGCACGCTGGCCCCGTCCGGCAAGCGGATCCTGCTGCTTGAACGGGGTGACTTCCTGCCCCGCGAGATGGACAACTGGGATCCCGGCTCCGTCTTCGTGGACGGGAAGTACGTGTCGCAGGACACCTGGTACGACTCCGACGGGAAGCCGTTCCAGCCGCAGGTGCACTACTTCGTCGGCGGCGCCACCAAGCTCTACGGCGCCGCGCTGTACCGGCTGCGGCCCGAGGACTTCGGCGAGCTCAAGCACGCCGACGGCGTCTCGCCCGCCTGGCCGCTGACCTATGACGAGTTCGAGCCGTGGTACACCAAGGCCGAGTGGCTCTACCAGGTCCACGGAGTGCACGGCGAGGATCCCACCGAGGGTCACTGCTCGAAGCAGTACCCGTGGCCGGCGGTGTCACACGAGCCGCGGATCCAGGAGATCTCCGATGCCCTGGCCGGTGCGGGCTACCACCCGTTCCACGCGCCGTGCGGCATCCTGCTCGACGAGGCGAACCGGCCGGCCAGCCAGTGCATCCGGTGCACCTGGTGCGATGGCTATCCGTGCCTGGTACACGCCAAGTCCGACGCCGACGTTATCGCGGTGCGTCCGATCCTGGATCAGGGAAACGTCACCCTGCTGGTCAACGCCGAAGTCCGGCGCCTCGAGACCGATCCGGGCGGCCGGACCGTCACCTCCGTCGTGGTCAACCGGGACGGGCAGCAGGAGGTGTACGAGGCCGACATCGTAGTGGTCGCGGCCGGGGCGGCGAACAGTGCCGCCATCTTGCTCCGGTCCGCGTCCGACCGGTACCCGGACGGCCTAGCCAATGGCTCGGGCCAGGTCGGCCGCAACTACATGTACCACAACAGCAAGGCCGTGGTCGCGCTGGGCAAGGAGCGGAACGACACGGTGTTCGAGAAGACGCTCGGCCTGAACGACTTCTACTTCGCCGGGAACGGCCGCGAATGGCCGCTCGGGAACATCCAGATGTGCGGGAAGTCGAACGCGGAGGCGATGAAGGGCGAGGAGCCCAAGCTCACCATGCTGGCGCCGCACTGGAGCCTGGCGGACGTGGCTCGTCACGCCGTGGACTTCTGGCTGACCACTGAGGACGTGCCCAAGCCCGGCAACCGCGTGACCGTGGACCGCGACGGGAGCGTTCACCTCGCCTACGCCCCGACCAACGCCACCGAGGCCGCCGGGCTCTACCACGAGCTCAGGAAGATCCTCAACCACGTCGGGATGGCCCAGCACCACGTGCTCGACAAGAACTTCTACATGAACATGAGCATCCCGATCGCCGGCTGCGCCCACCAGGCCGGGACCTGCCGGTTCGGCAACGACCCGGCCACGTCGGTGCTCGACGTCAACTGCAAGGCCCACGAGCTGGACAACCTGTACGTCGTGGACACCAGCATCTTCCCCAGCATCGGGGCGGTGAACCCGGCCCTCACCGCCATGGCCAACGCCATCCGGGTCGGCGAGCACCTGCTCAGCCGGATGTCGTAAACCCATGCCCAGCCCTGGAGGCGCCCGTGTCTGCCATCGGTGGTGAGCCCCCCGGGGCGACCGAGGGTCAGGAACTCAGCCCGGACGAGCGAGCCGAGCTGGAACGCCTGCGAGCCGAGACGGCCAAGCTCCACGACCAGGGCGGTCAGGGGGGTGGCCCGGCGCGCCGACGGCGTTTCAGCTGGCGAATGCCTGTCTCCATCGTGCTCATCGTCCTCGGCTGCATAGTCGCCCCGGTCGCCGTGCTCGGCGTCTGGGCGGGCAACGAGGTATCCGACACCGGCCGCTGGGTAGCGACCGTGGAGCCGCTGATCCACGATCCGGCCATCCAGAACGTCCTGACCGACCAGATCACCAAGCAGATAACCAACCAGCTCAACGTGACCGGAACCATCGATCAGGCTGCTGCCCAGCTCAACGACAGAGGTCTGACGCGGATCAGCTCGCTGCTTGACTCGTTCGGCCCGCAGATCGCCAGCTCGGTGAACGGCTTCATCCGCAGCACCGTGCACCGGGTTGTCACCAGCCCGGCCGTGGCCAAGATCTGGGTGCAGGTCAACACCACGGCGCACCAGGCGGTGGTCCAGGTGCTCTCCGGGCAGGGCAACGGCGCCATCAGCACGAGCAACGGCCAGATCACCCTCAACCTCGGTCCGTTCATCGCCGTGGTCAAGCAGGACCTGGTCGCCCACGGGTTCGCGCTGGCGAGCAACATCCCGCCGATCAGCCCGACCGTGGCGCTGTTCCAGGCGAAGGACCTCGGCAAGGCTCAGGCCGGCTACCGGCTGATCACGACCCTCAAGATCGTGCTGCCCATCCTGGCGCTGGTCCTCCTGGCCGCCGGCGTGTGGGTCGCGCGGGGCCGCAGGCGTGCCCTGATCTGGGCGACGCTCGGCCTGGCCGCATCCATGCTGGTGCTGGCCATTGGCTTGCTTATCGCCCGGAGCATCTACCTCAATAGCGTGCCGCCCACCGTGCTGCCCGGCGACGCCGCGGCGGCCGCGTTCGACGCCATGGTGTACTTCATCAGGGTCGGACTCCGTGTCGTCCTGGCGGTCGGGCTCGTCATCGCCATCGGCGCCTTCATCACCGGACCGTCGCGCGCGGCGATCCAGACCCGTTCGACCCTGAAGTCCTGGCTGGGCTGGATCCGTAACTTCGGTGAGCGCCGGGGAGTGTCGACCGGCCCGGTCGGCGAGTGGACGTACGCGCACCGCAGGGGACTGCGTATCGGAGCGGTGGCCCTTTTCGCCCTGATATTTGTCTTCTGGGGCCACCCCACCGGATTGGTCGTCATCGTTCTCGTCGTCCTGTTGCTGCTCGTCCTCGGCTTGATCGAGCTGATCGGCCGGCCCCCCGCGGAACCCGGGACCGCAGCCCCGACCTGACTCATCCGCCACGGGTGACCCGATTTCCCCGAGCAGACGCCATGGTGAAGTCATATCGGGTGGCTACCCGTCCCGCGTTGCGACAGAAAGGACCCTGACCATGACCACGCCAGCCCAGGTAGACGTCGACCAGGCGACCCAGGAGGATCTGAGTGGCCTATCCCGGGGCGACCACGACCTCCTGACCACTGGCCTGGAACTGCGGGCCGAGTGGCAGGCGCGGAGCGGTCTGGACCCACGCAGCTACGCCCTGGTCAAGCTGGCCGCGCTCATCGCGCTCGACGCTCCTCCCGCCTCGTACGTCTGGCAGGTGGCGAACGCGCTGAGCGCCGGAGCCACGCCGGAGGACCTCGTCGGCGTGCTGATCGCCGTGGCCCCGCAGGTTGGCGGGCCCAGGGTCGTCGCGGCCGCGCCCGAGCTCATGGTGGCTCTCGGCCTGTCCCTTCCAGATGACGTTTAGCTCGAACCCGGGCTAGCAAGGAGGCAGTGATGTTTCGTCGGCGGCGCCCGCTGCTGCGTGCGGCGGTAGTTGGCGGTGGTGCGTACATGGCAGGCAAGCATGTGGCCAGGAGCCAGCAGGAGCAGGCGCAGATGGAGGGGGACCAGGACCAGCGCATCAGCGATTTGGAACAGCAGCAGTCTTACCAGCAGCCGCCGCCGCAGCAGCAGTCTTACCAGCCGCCGCCGCAGGCACCGCCGCCGGCCGCGGCTCCGTCCCAGTCGTCGGCCATGCTCGATCAGCTCAACCAGCTGGCCGCGCTGCACCAGCAAGGCGTGCTGACCGACGAGGAGTTCGCCGCCGCCAAGGCGAAGCTGTTCGCCACCTGAGCCCTGGCCGCGTGCGGCCAGCCTGACTGAGACGGCTACGTCGGCCATGTCACGTTGATGCCGCATTGACGGGGCGAGTACGTTCGTAAGCGTGAATCCGGCGGTCACCGACGCGTTTCCCGTGCCGCGGGACGGGGATCGCGGGACCGTTCCGGGGCTCGCTTTCGAGCTGCGTGAGTCGAAATTTCACCCGCCCGGGGTCCGGCCGGGAATTGTCGTCAGGACCGCTCTGCTCAGGCGGCTAGCCGCTACCCGGGTGCCGGTCATCACCCTGGCTGCGCCGCCGGGCTACGGCAAGACGACGCTGATGGCGCAATGGGCTCAGCGGACCGAGTCGCGGGTGGCCTGGCTGTCCTGCGACGACGCGGACAACGATCCCGTTGTGCTCCTGAGTGCGCTTGCCGTAGCGCTGAGCCGGATCGGGCCCGTCGACCCGGCAATATTCTCGGCGCTGGCCTCCACGGGCGCCGATATCACCGTGGTGCCCAGGTTCGTGGCCGCCGTCGCCTCGGTGCCGCCGCCGGTGACGGTGCTGGTCGACCACACCGAGGCGGTTACCAGCCGGCAGTGCCTGAATACGATCGCCGAGTTCGCCCTGCGCCTGCCGCCGGGCTGGCAGCTTGTGCTGGCCTCTCGTAACGCCGTGCCGCTGCCGACGGCGCGACTGCGGGCCCAGGGCGGGATATTTGAGGTCACCGTGGGTGACCTGGCGATGGGGCCACCGGAAGCTCAGTCGCTCCTGGAGGGAGCAGGGGTCGAGGTCGATGAGGCCAGGCTTCGCGATCTCCTGCAGCGGACCGAAGGATGGCCAGCGGGTCTGTATATCGCCGCACTCGCCATCAAGTCCGGCACCCGGCAAAGCGGCGCCGGCTTCACCTTCACCGGCGACGACGTCTACATGGGCGACTACCTGCGCTCGGAGCTGCTCGCCGGGATCTCAGCGAGGGAAGCGTCGTTTCTCGCCCGCACGTCGGTCCTCGAGCGGATGTGCGGATCTCTGTGCGACGCGATCTTGGAGCAAGAGGGATCCGGAGCCGTCCTCGAGCAGATGGAAGCCAAGAACCTGCTGGTGCTCCCGCTCGACCGCCACCGTGAGTGGTACCGCTACCATCACCTGCTCCGGGATCTCCTGCGGTCCGAACTCCAGCGGCAGGAGCCCGGTCTGGTCGCCGACCTCCATTTCCGGGCGGCGGCCTGGTTCGAGGCGAACTCCATGCCGGAGCAAGCGATCGGCCACGCCCAGGCGGCGGGAGACTATGACCGGGTAGCCCGGCTCATCCTCCGACTCCAGCAGCCCGTCTGGGCCAGCGGCCGTGTCGAGACGGTGCTGCGCTGGATGGAGTGGCTCGGGGATGTCACGTCAGCCGAGCACTACGGGGCGATCGCCGTGCATGGCTCATTGATCTTCGCGCTCCTCGGCCGGCCCAGCGAGGCCGAGCGCTGGGCTGCCGCCGCCGAACGCGCGTCCCCGGCCGGGATCCTTCCCGACGGCAGCACGATGGAAGCCACACTCGCCTACCTGCGCGCGATCTTGTGCCGCAAGGGCATCGGCGAGATGCGGCGCGACGCGCAGCTCGCCTGGGAAGGGCTGAGTCCGGCCAGCCCTTACCGGGCGACAATGCTGTACACGGAGGGTGTTTCCTTCCTGCTGGAAGGTGATCCGACCCGAGCCGGGCCCGTCCTCGCCCGCGCGCTCGACCTCGCCACTGCCTCCGGCAGCTTGCCCCTGGCCGGCCTGATCCTGGCCGAGCAGTGCGGCGTGGCTGCTGAGCGCAATGACTGGGCCGAGGTCACCACGCTCGCGGAGCAAGCCGCCGCGATCGTGGAGGACGGGCACTTCGGTGACTACTGGACCAGCGCTCTGGTCTACGCGTGGGCGAGCCGGGCCGCCGCGCACCGGGGAGACGTCTCCCGGGCGCGGTTCTACCTCGGGCGGGCGTCCCGGCTAAGGCCCCTGCTGACCTATGCCCTGCCCGTCGTGTCCGCCCAGGCACTGCTCGAGATGACCCGTGCCTACATTACGCTCATCGACCCTGGGGGGGCCGCGGCGGTTCTGGCCCAGGCCCACGACATCCTCCAGCAGCGACCCGACCTCGGCGTCCTGCCCGAGCTGGCTAGCCAGCTGCAAGCCGGTCTCGCCACCGGCAACACGCGCTCCGTCGGCGCCTCGTCGCTCACGGCCGCCGAGCTGCGGCTTCTGCCCTTGTTGTCCACGCATCTGTCGTACGCCGAAATCGGCGAGCGGCTGTATGTCTCCAAGAACACAGTCAAGACGCAGGCCTACTCCGCCTACCGGAAGCTTGGCGTCTCCTCGCGCAGCGAGGCCGTCGTCCGCACGCGTGAGCTCGGCCTGGATGCCCTCTGACCACGTCTTCCGGCCGATTCGCGGCCGATCGCGCGGATGATGGTTACCCGGCCTGTGCGGGGGTAGCGGCGCAGGATGCGTTGGCGCCAGTCTTTCATGGCCGAAGTCTCCGATACTCTTCAGCGGCTGGGGCTGAGGGCTTGTCCCGTGTGCGGCTCTCTGGAGTCGCTCGACATGAGCCAATTCCCGGTGTTCCTGGCCGATGGCAGGTCCCCTGCCGAACCCGGCGATGACCTGACCTTCGCCGTGCGGGTCGAATGCGGCACGTGTGGCCATGTCATGCTGTTCAATTCCCAGAGATACCGCACGGGGGATGAAAAGATCCTGATGCTCGAGCTAACCGAGGACGAGGAAAGCTCTCTCGGAGAGTGAATGCCCCAGGTGGTGCCCTCAGCGGTGGTGGCGGCGCGCGGGCAGGATGGCGCCGAATAGCCACAAGACCGGGAACACGAAGCCGATCAGGCCCAGAACCCAGTGTCCCTTGCGGAAGCTGAGAAGGGCGAGGGTAAAGATGAGCACGAGGTAGAGGACGGACAACAAGATGGCCCAGCCCGTTCCTGACATGGTCGCGTCTCCTTTAGGGATATTGCTCATCGCCGGCGCGGAGCGCGCGCAGGGACGACTCGAAGGCGTACAGCCGGCGGCGGACAACCTCGGCCAGGTCCTGTCGGGCGCCGCCGGGGGCGCGTTCGGCATCCATCGCCGAGCGGACCGCCTGCAGCGAGGCGAGCACGTCACCGATCCCGGCCTGGTCCTCGGGATCCGGGGCCGCCTCGCGCAGCGCGTAGAGCGTCTGGGCGAGGTCGTCCGCCCGGCGCTGGATGTCATACCACCGGGCGCGGGCGTCGGGGGACGCCAGGTCACCTGGCGCCTCCGCCACGACCATCGCGTCGTGCAGGGCCGAGCCCTTGGCGTACGCGTCGATGAGCCTCGACCGCCAGCCGGCCGTGGCCGCCGAGCGGCGCCGGCCCGAGGTGACGATCCACGCGATCAGACCGGCCAGGATCAGCGCGCCGAGCAGGATCCACAGCCAGAGCAGGCTGGTGCCTGAGCTGGTTCCCGAGGCGGCAGCGCTCGGCGATGTGGCCGGCGTAGGAGAGGTAGCGCTCTCGGTCGGCGTGGCGGTTGCGGTCGCCGTGGCGGTCACGGTCTCGGTCGACGGCTCCGCGGTCGGGGTGGTCGGCGTCGGGGTCGGGGTGGTCGGCGTCACGGTGGGCGTCGGCGTGACGGTCGCGCCCTGGGTCGCCGAGCTCACCGCCGACGCCGCCCGGCTGGTTGCGCTGCCGATCGCACTCTTCACGCTGCTTCCGCATCCTGCCACCAGGCATCCGGCGACGAGCAGGACGACCGGAAGGGAAAAGCCCTTAATCGTGAACCGCATGCCGGGTCCTTCCGCCTGGTCAACTGGGCAACCGCACCATCGATGATGGCCGTCCGCGCGGTCTTCGGCCTCATCCGCCACGGAGGACTTGCCGGCGCGCACCATCACGGGTCGGGAGGCTGACGCCCGGAGACCAGCTTGGCGCTCATCTTGACCGTCTTGACCGCGCCCGTCGCGCCCGCCTGCAGCGTCAGGCCCACGGCGAAGAAGATGACGCCGAGGACGAAGATGACGTGCGTGCTCGAGCCGAGCATGATCAGCCCGACGCGGCCAAGGGCGTACGGAGGCGTGCAGACCACCGCGCCGATCGCCCCGCCCACCACGCTGGCCGCCAGCTTGTCACGCTTGGAGACGATGGCCTTCATCCCGATGAGCCGGGACGGAATCGCGACGTAGCAGACCATCATGATGCCGACGACGATGCCGAGGGCCAGCGCGAACCAGAATTTCCCCCAGCGCGACACGACCACCGTCGCGAGGCCGAGCAGGATGCCGACGACCGCGCCAGACCCGAGGACCACGAGCAGGTGCCGATGCGCCTGGGTGAACGCCGGCCGGATCTGCGGCCGGCCCGGCTGGACGATCGCGAACGCGAACACGGCGTTCAGGTAGAAGCACGCCGCGGTGACGATGGCGACGGCGAGGACGAGCGGGATCACGATGGCCGGCCCGATCAGCACGTGAAACGCCTTGTCGTGCAGCACATGAGCCTTCAGGTCGAGCATGGCGGCCCAGATCCACATCGCGGGCAGCACCTGGATCAGGGTCAGCCGCCAGTTGGTGAACAGCAGCCTCACCCCGTCGAACAGCATCGCGAAGGCGCCGACCGCGAAGGCCAGCGGCGCCAGCCATGGCCGGACGCGGCTCAGCCGCAGTACCATCTCGTTCACGGTCGCCTGGTCGCTGTCCCTGATGGCCTGGATGAACCGCGCGACCTGCGCCTGCGTGATGCGCCGCCGATGCGCCCGTCCGGGCACATCCTCTTCGATCGTCACTGCGGGACGCCCTCCGCGATCAGCCTGGCCAGGAGCTGACCCGGCTAGACGAGGATGGCCGGCCCGGCCGCCGGCCGCCTCATCCACGCCGGGTGAGGCGGTCACCGGGCCGGTGCGGCATTGTCGAGTGCATAGCCGGAGAGGGGCCGAACATGTCCGGACTGACAGCGGAAGCGCCCGCGCGAGCCGTAGGCCGGTACCAGCTCGACACCGAAGTGGGTCAGCTCACGCCCGCCGAACGCGCGGCCAGGGGCAAGGCGGCGCGGGCCCAGGTGCCACGCGACAGCCACGCGGTGTTCGACCCGCCGGCGGACCGGCCGGACCCGATCGCCCTGCTGGAACAGCAGGCGACGACCCGCGTTCCCGAGCTCGTGCCGGTGCGGTGGGGCCGGATGATGGTGTCTCCCTTCACCTATTACCGCGGCGCTGCCCTCCCGATGGCCAGCGACCTGGCCGGCACTCCGGTATCGGGGCTGGCCGTGCAGGCCTGCGGCGACGCGCACCTGTCCAACTTCGGCCTGTTCGGCTCGGCCGAACGTCGCCTGGTGTTCGACGTCAACGACTTCGACGAGACCCTGCCCGGCCCGTGGGAATGGGATGTCAAGCGGCTGGCGGCCAGCCTGGAAGTCGCCGGTCGCGACAACCAGTTCCCGGCCAAGCAGCGCCGCGAGATCGTGCTGGCCGGCGTTTCCCGCTACCGGCAGGCCATGCGTGAGTTCGCCAGCATGACCAACCTGGACGTCTGGTACGCGCACGCCGACGTTGCCGAGTTGCGGGCGCAGTTCGACTCCCAGCTCCGGGCCCGGCAGCGCAAGCTCATGGACAAGGGCCTGGCCAAGGCGCGAACCAGGGACAGCATGCAGGAACTGGCCAAGCTGACCCGGATGGTCGACGGCCGCCCGCGTATCATCTCCGATCCGCCGCTCCTGGTCCCGATCGACGAGCTGGCGCCCGCGCAGATCGACCGGGCGGACATCGAAACTCAGATGAAGGGCCTGATCGCCAAGTACCAGCGCACGCTGGAGACGGACCGCCGGTACCTGATCCACCAGTTCGAGTTCTGCGACATGGCTCGTAAGGTGGTCGGGGTCGGCAGCGTAGGAACGCGCTGCTGGATCGTCCTGATGCTCGGCCGTGATGAGGCTGATCCGCTGTTCTTGCAGGTCAAGGAGGCAGAAGCGTCGGTGCTCAGCCGGTTCGTCGGCGCCAGCAGGCACGCCAATCAGGGCCAGCGGGTGGTGGCCGGCCAGCGGCTGATGCAGGCGTCCAGCGACATCTTCCTGGGCTGGCAGCGTATCGAGGCCGGCCTGGACGACCGGCCCAGGGACTTCTACGTCCGGCAGCTGCGGGACTGGAAATTCTCCGTCGAAATCGAGCTCCTGCGCCCTGAAGGACTGCAGCTGTACGCGGCCCTGTGCGGCTGGACCCTGGCCCGGGCGCACGCTCGTTCCGGGGACCGCATCGCCATCGCCGCCTACCTGGGTGGCTCGGACGTCTTCGACCGCGCCATCGCGAGGTTCGCCACCGCCTACGCGGATCAGAACGAGAGTGACTACCAGGCCCTGACCGACGCGGTGAAGGCCGGGCGGATAACTGCCGAGCATGGCCTGTGACCAGGCGTGGTACTTGACCTTCTGCTCATCGGGCTGGGCATCACCCTCGAGCCGTTCCCGCTGACGGCCTTCATCCTGGTGCTGAGTGCCAGGAAAGGCATCTGGAAAGGCCTGGCGTTCATCCTCGGCTGGCTGGCCTGCCTGGTCGCGGTGATCGCGGCGGTCATCCTGGCCACCGGGAACCACCCGCCCAGGCCGCAGACCGCGCCGTCGACGGCCGCCCTCGCCGTCAAGCTGGCTCTCGGCGTGGTGCTGATCCTGATGGCCGAACGCCAGCGGCGCCGGATGGGCCGCCCCCGCAAGCCGCCGGGGTGGATGGCGCGCCTCGACCGGGTCTCACTGTGGGGCGCGGCCGGCCTGGCCGCGTTCCTGCAGCCCTGGACGCTGGTGGCGGCCGGCGCCGCCACCGTTACCGACGCCAAGCTCGCCACCGCGGGCAGCTACCTGGCCCTGGTCCTGTTCTGCCTGCTGGCCACCTCCAGCTTCCTGTACCTGGAGCTGTACGCCACCTTCGCGCCCGCCCGCGCCGGTGCCCGGCTCGACCAGCTGCGCGCCTGGCTCGGCTCGCACCAGGACCAGGTGCTTATCGCCGTCTTCCTGCTACTCGGCTTCTGGCTAGCGGGCAAGAGCATCTACCTGCTGGTCAACTGACACATGACCAGCCAGGATCCGACAGCGCAGCTAGTCCAGGTCCCGACCGGGACCGGCGAGAGCCGCTGGCCCATGGCCCTGGCCGTGCTGGCCGCCGGAGGCCTCCGCGCCGCCCTGCCACCTGAGCTCAGGAACGGCGACACCCGCTGGGCCTTCATCGCGGTCGTCGTCGTACTCCTGGCCATACTGGTCATCGGCGATCCCGGCCGCATCGACCGCGAATCCCATTGGCTCCGGGTGCTGACCGGCTCGCTGATCGGCCTGATCACCGCCGTGAATGCCAGCGCCGCGGTGCGCCTGGTGGCCGGGATCATCGGCGCGGCGAAATTCAGCACCGACGCCAATATCCTGCTCGCCAGCGGCGGTGCCATCTGGCTCAGCAACGTCATCGTCTTCGGCCTGTGGTACTGGGATCTCGACCGCGGCGGCGCGGCTGCCCGCGCGCGCGGCTCGGACCATCAGCCCGCCTTCGTCTTCCCCGAGATGGTCAACGCCCAGTACGTCGCGCCGGGCTGGTATCCGAAGTTCATCGACTACCTCCATCTCTCGTTCACCACCGCGACCGCGTTCAGCCCGACGGATGTCTCGGCCATCAGGCCATGGGCCAAGCTGATGATGATGGCGGAGGAGGCGATCTCGCTGCTCGTTGCGATCCTCGTCGTCTCCAGGGCCGTCAACATCCTCAGGTAGCAGCAGCAGGCCGTACCGGCCGCCACGTCCTGGCGGTCCGGTACGGCCGTGGCTGCCCGGATGACGAGATGCTTAGCTGGTAGCGCCGCCGTGCAGGGCCTCCTGGAGGTCCGCCTCGCCTTCCTTGGACAGCGAGGTCTTGAGCACGGTACCGCCGTACTTGCTCATCGCGTCGACGGCCTTGTCCGGGGTGACCTTCTCCACCATGAGGAACAGCGCCGAGGTTCCCGGCTGCAGCAGGTCGCGGACCTGGTCCTGGAACGCCTTGTCCACACCGGACTTGGTGACCTTGCCCATGAGCGCGCCCATGCCGGCGCCGACGGCCATCCCGAGGACCGGGATAAAGAACAGCAGGCCGAACAGCAGACCCCAGAACATGCCCCAGGTGGCCCCGCCGCCCACCAGGTGGTGGCTGGTGTGCGTGTGGAACTTGCCCTCCTTGTCGCGCACGATCACCGCGATCGCGTCGGGCTGGATGATCAGGTCCTGGGCCAGCCGCCGCGCCTCGTCGGCGGCGGCGTCCGCGGTGGTCTCGTCGGGATAACCGATCGCGATCAGGTCAGCCATAGTTGTCTCTCTCCTTTGTCGCTGGGTCACCAGCAGTCCATCAAGGCACGCCCGGCGGCGGCCCACCCACGACGGGTGAAAACATCTGGCTCGGCCCTCCGGAAAACTCACCCGCCATGAATGGGGCGCACCCGGGCCGTCGGCGCGACGGTAGGAGCAGCCTGGCCATGTGATTCCGAGTCGCTAGGAGCCGCGGTGCCATCGTCCTATTACGAGATCCGGGTCTCCGGTGTTCTCCCGCCCGAGGCGTTGCTCGACTTCGACCGGCTCACGGCCTCGGTCGAACCGGTCGAGACGGTCGTGCACGGCGCGCTTCAGGACCAGGCCGCCCTGAACGGGCTTCTGGCCCGGCTCGAGGCGTTCGGTGTACAGGTCATAGAGGTCCGGCGGCTGCACGAGAAGGATCAGCCGGCCGGCGAGGGGCGCTCATGAAAGATCCGGCCCGCGGCACGGTGCGGGCCGGATCCGGTCGTGTCCTGAGATACCGAACGAAGCAGGGCGCGTGCCCTCCCGCCGGCCTATCCGTTCGCCGTGATGGCCGACGAGGACTGGCTCTGTGTTCCGTTCTGCCAGGCGGCCGCTCCGGCGGCCATCGCAGTCCGGGCTTGAGTCCACTTCAGCCGGGCGAGTTCGCTGGGGGGCACTTCCATCTCGTTGATCCACTGACGGGTAACCGACAGCAGGTGGCCGCCGCCCACGGCCAGGCCGGCCAAAGCGATCAGCGTGCCGGCTCCGATCATCGCCGCGCTGGTGATCAGCGGGGCGGTCCTGAACTGCGGCCCGTTCGTGCGATTTTCGCCATTGCTCATGGGACCCCATCCTTCGTGTGCAGCCTGGTCCCACTGTGGTCAGCCAGGTCAAGCCGGGGATCATCCGCGCCGGGTGATGTGTCCTCCCGGCCTGCGTTGTCATGGTGGATGGGATTTTGACCTGGAGGAGGAAGCGGTGGCGCGTTACCCGAATATTGCTGACCATGGGCTGATCGGTGACCTGCAGACGGCGGCGCTGGTGACGACGGACGGCGTCCTCGACTGGTTCTGCTGTCCCCGGTTCGACTCGCCGAGCGTGTTCGCGTCGTTGCTGGACGCCGACCACGGCGGTTTCTACCGGATCGCGCCGGACCGGGACGACTACGTCACCCGGCAGTTGTACCTGCCCGATACCGCGGTCCTGATCACGCGGTTCATGACCCCCGACGGGGTCGGCGAGGTGCACGACTTCATGCCGGTCATCAAGGGCCCGGCGACGAACCGGCACCGGCTGGTGCGCAATATCCGTGTGGTCCGCGGGGTCATGCGGTTCGCGATCGAGATCCAGCCGCGTTTCGACTACGGCCGCAAGCGGCACGAGCTGGAGGCCTTCGAGCATGGCGGGATCTTCCGGTCCGAGGACCTGGAGCTGACGGCGCACGCTATCGCGCCGGAGGGAGCCACCCTGCAGGAGGCCGGGGTCACGCTGCAACGCGACGGCGACGGCGTGCGGTGGACCCGGACCCTGCGGGAAGGCGAGTCCGGGGGAGTGGTCCTGGAGTCGATGGGCGGCGCACCCCGGCTCGTGACCCCCGAGGAGGCGCAGCGGCTGGAGGATGACACGGCGCGGTTCTGGCGCGGCTGGCTGGGCCGGTCGAGCTACCGCGGCCGCTGGCGCGAGATGGTCGCCCGTTCGGCCATCACCCTGAAGCTGATGACCTACGCGCCGACCGGGGCCCCGGTCGCGGCGCCGACCACCGGGCTGCCCGAGCAGGAAGGCGGGGAGCGCAACTGGGACTACCGCTACACCTGGATCAGGGACGGCTCGTTCTCCATCCGCGCGCTGCTGGGCCTGGGCTACGTGGAGGAGGCCGCCGCGTTCGGCGTCTGGCTGCGGGACCGGGCCCAGGAGCAGGCGGGCCAGGGGTCCGGCCCGCTGAAGATCATGTACCGGGTGGACGGCCGCTCCGACCTGGTCGAGGAAACCCTGGATCACTTCGAGGGCTGGCGCGGCTCGCGGCCCGTGCGGGTCGGCAACGGCGCGGCCGATCAGCTGCAGCTTGACATCTACGGCGAAGCCGCCGGCGCTTTCTCCATCGCCGACAGCTCTGGTCTGCAGATCGCCCACGCGGGCTGGACGGCGGTATCAGACATCATCGACTGGCTGTGCGAGCACTGGGACCAGCCCGACGAGGGCATCTGGGAGACCCGCGGCGGCCGGAAGAACTTCACCTACGGCCGGT
>Ga0207657_10002218_pt1 | contig 21067 bp, 19 predicted proteins | sample KBSC33metaG_FD_184316 | JGI IMG/M metagenome (GOLD analysis project Ga0207657, IMG submission 184316) | Corn rhizosphere microbial communities from Kellogg Biological Station, Michigan, USA - KBS C3-3 metaG (SPAdes) (version 2) | ecosystem: Host-associated > Plants > Roots > Rhizosphere > Soil ... | reverse complement strand
ATTCCTCTACCGCTCGAAGATCGCCCGCGACTTCGTCATGTCGACGCCCGAGGCGCCCGACCACGCCTGGGAGCCGCAGACCAGCCGCATCCTGGTGAATCTGGCCAGGCGCGCGCATCAGGTTGTGATCGGCGGCGCCTATTTCGGCGACCACGCCGTGCTGATCGCCCGCGAGATCGCCCCGCGCGGCGGCGTGGTGCACGCCTTCGAGCCCAACAGCGAGCAGCGCGCCATGCTGGCCCGCAACGCCGCGCTGAACGGCCTGAGCAACATCCGTCCGCGCCCGGAGGGCCTGTGGTCGGATTCCAGCACAAACCTGAAACTGGTGGGCTACGACAGCTTCGCCAGCGCCGAGGTGACGGAGGCCGGCGCCGAGGGCGGCTTCCAGACCGTGACCATCGCCGACTATCTGAAGGCCGCCGGCGTCGATCGGCTGGACCTGATCGTGATCGACATCGAAGGCGCCGAGCTTGGCGCGCTGAAGGGCGCGGAGCCCTTCCTGAAGCGGCCGCCGGGCCAGGCGCCCGACATCCTCTTTGAGGTGCACCGGCACTACGTCGACTGGTCGAAGGGCCTCCTGGAGACCGAGATCGCCCGGCTTCTCACCGGCCACGGCTATCGCCTTTTCGCGCTGCGCGATTTCAACTCGAACTACGACCTGGCGGGCAAGCCCATCGAGTTGATTCCCGCCGACGCCATCTACCTCGACGGACCGCCGCACGGCTTCAACATGGTCGCGGTGAAGGACCCCACGATTTTCGAAACCGACGCCTACCGGATCGTGCGCGACGTCTCGCCCAAGCTGCTGCGCCACAAGGATCCCGCCCTGCACCATCCGATGGGAGGCCTCTGAGGCAGATGCAGGGACTGGCCACCATCCTTGGCGCAACAGGCTTCGTCGGCCGCCGGCTCGCGGCCCGGCTCGCCGCCGATGGCTGGGACACCTATGCGCCGGCCAAGGGCGACACCTCGCTGTTCGGCCGCGACATGGGCGTGGTGTTCTATTGCGCGGGCCTGACCGCCGACTACGACCGCAGGCCCTTCGACACGGTGGAGGCGCATGCCGCCCTGGTGAGCGAACTCGTGCGGGCGGGGCGGTTCGAGCAGCTCATCTACCTGTCCTCGACGCGGCTCTACGACGGGCAGGCCGCCGCCGAGGTCGACGAAAGGACGCCACTGGTCTTCGACCCCGCCGACCCGCGGCGAACCTATGACCTGTCCAAGGCGCTTGGCGAGAACATCGTGCTGAGCCGCACGGAAGGCCGCGGCGCGGTCGCGCGCCTCGCCAACGTCTATGACTGGGAGCTCGACGCCCCCGGCTTCCTGTCGCAATGGCTGGTCGAAGCGGCGCGGTCGCGCGAACTCAGCCTGGAATCCAGTCCGCACGTCGTGCGCGACTACATCCACCTGGATGACGTGATCGCCGCCCTGGTCGCCATGGCCGACCGCGGCGCTCGCGGCGTCTTCAATGTGGCCAGCGGCGAGCTGACCAACAACGGCGAGATCGCCAACCTCTTCCTGTCGGCAGGCTGGCGGGTGACCTTCAGCGGCGACGCCTCTCCGCCCGTGCCGCCGCGCACCGACGTCGCCCGCCTGCAGGCGCTGGGCGTCTCGCCGGCCCCGGTGAAGGAGGTCGTCCGCCGTTATCTGAAGAGGCTGGCAGGGTGAAACTCAAGGACCACACCCGGGAAAGCCTGCTCGCCTACACGGTGGCCCAATGCGCCGCGGTGGTCCCCGACGGGCGCGAGGCCGCGTTCCGCGCGACGGCCGACGCCCACCTCGACGAGGCGCTGGAGAGGCTGCACCGCTGCATCAATGCCTGCGCGCCCTGGCGGCCGGACGAGTTCAACGTCCTGCAGTCCTCGCAACATGCGATCTATCTGTATTTTCTCGCCAACACGATCTGGAAGCGGTCGGGCGAGACCGAGTCGCCGACGCGGCTCTTCCTGATGAACAAGGCGCTGAACGGCATCGACCTGTTCTACGAGATCGCCATGCCGCAGGTGTTCTACATCGGCCATAGCGTGGGCATCGTGCTCGCCAAGGCGACCTATGGGGAGTTCCTGGTGCTCTACCAGAACTCGACGGTCGGCCGGCACAAGGACCAGATCCCGGTGATCGGCGAGCGGGTGGTGCTCTATCCCAACACCGCGGTGATCGGCCGCTCGGTTGTCGAGGACGACGCGGTGGTGAGCCAGGGCGTCAGCGTCGTGAACAAGCATGTGCCGAAGGGGGCGATGGCCTTCGCGGGGCCTCTGGGCGAACTCGTCTTCAGGCCCCGGCCCGACGACCTGCTCAGCGAGTATTTCCGGCTCTGACGTCAACCGGGCCTTCGGCGACCGCGCCGGCGATCATGTCGTAGAAGTCGCGGGCGAACGCCTCCGTGCGGCCGAGCGGGCTGTCGCCGATCCGGTTGCGCAACGTCGAGCGCAGGTCGCGCCGGCGTGCGGGGTCGCCGGCCAGCCTCAGGGCGATCGCCTGATATTCCTCGAGGTCGGCGGCGACCAGGTCGCCGAGACCTGCGTTCGACAGGATCGAATAACTCAGCCGCTCGAAGAAGGCCTCACCGCGCAGGCTGACCACCGGAACGCCCATCCAGAGCGCCTCGGTCGTCGTGGTTCCGCCGGTCAGGGGGAACGGATCGAGCGTGATGTCGATGTCGTTGTAGAAGGGCAGGTGCGTCCCGCGCACGGCGTGAAAGACGATGCGCTCCGCCGCCACGCCGTGGGCGGTGAATTCCGCCAGCACGTTGGCGCGGAAGCTTGCCGAGGAGCCCTCCGGCCGCACGAAGGCGAACTTCGAGCCGGGCGTTGCGGCCAGCACGCGCGCCCAGGCGCCCAGCACAGCTCGGTTGTACTTGTGCGGATTGTTGGCCGTGCCGAAGGTCAGGAAGCCATTGCGCTCCTGCGGCAGGCCCTCGGCCATCGGGGTCTGGTTCGAGAAGATCGCGCGCCCCAGCGCCAGCCAGGTGTGCGGCATCGTCAGGGGCTTTTCGATCAGCAGTGACGGGTCGGTCGGCGCCGAATAGGGGTCGCAGATGAAGTAGTCGATCGTCGAGAGGCCGGCCGAGTGCGGATAGCCAAGCCAGCTCGCCTGCAGGCGCGCTGGCCGGAACGCCATCACGTCAAGCTTGTTCATGTGCGTCGAACCGCCGAGCTCGATCAGCATGTCGAGCTGGTCGTCGGCGATGGCCTGGGCGACGTCCCGCGTGGAGGTGTCGCGCAGCCAGCGGAAGGCCGTCACCTGCTTGGCGATGTAGGCCTGAAGCGCGTCCTCCTCGCCCTGGAAGAAGGAATAGCAATAGATGTCGAACCGTTCGCGGTCGATGTGGTCGAACAGCGGCAGGGTGAAGTACGCCACGGGATGGCGGCGAAGGTCGGACGACATGAAGCCCAACCGGATGCGCCCGTCGGCGGAGCGCGGCCTGGGCTTGCGGATCGGCGTCCGGGCCGCTGTGGCTTCGACCTGGCGGCCCCAGATCCGGTGCTGCTCGACGAGCTCGGCGCGATCCTCGGGGCCGCGCACGAAAGCGAGCTGCTTCAGGAGCGCGCTGTGGCGGTTGGAGGCCGCCCATTTTCGCCCGAGCGTCTTGAAGTCGCCGAGTTGCTCAAGCGCTGTGAAGTCGCAGACCCGGATCAGCACCTCGTTGAGGATTTTCAGATGTCCTGGGTCGCTCGGCCCAAGCGTCGCCGCGCGGCGCGCCAGCCGGTAGGCTTCCTCGATGTTGGCGCCCTCGTCGCCGGTGCGGGTGCGCTCCAGGCTCTCGATCAGCGGCATGAGATAGCTGAGGTTGTTCGGCTCCAGCTCCACGGCCCGGCGCAGGTGAATGTTGGCGCGCTCGCGGTCATAGTCGGCGACCGCAGCCCCGAGCTGGACGTGCAGCCAGCCGGCGGATTCGAAACGCGGGAGCAGGCCGCTGAGGAATTCCTCGGATCGCCTGGGCTGGCCCGCGCGACGCATCAGCATGGCGCGGGCTTCCAGCAGGCGCGGGTGGTCCGGATTGGCGGCAAGTCCGCGCTCGAGCACCGCCTCGGCCGCATCCATGCGGTGCGCTTCGCTCTCTGCGCGGGCCAGGTCGAGCCAAGCGTCGATGTAGTCCTTCTTCAGGACGATGGCCTGGCGCAAACGCGTCAGGGCTGCGGCCGTCTTGCCCTGGAAGGTGAGCGCGCGGGCCAGCAGCCGCTGCAGTTCCGGGTTGCGTGGGTCGGCGCGCGCCAGCTTCGAGAAGATCGGCTCGGCGCGCACGCCGTCGCCCATGTCGAGCAGGACGTTGGCCCGGTTCGACTGCGCCGCCATGTTGCCGGGCTCGACCTTGACTGCCTGGTCGAGGACCGCGAGCGCCTCCGGAAACTGCCGCAGCCGGCGGTGGCTCACGCCCAGCAGGTTCAGGATGGCGGCATCGCGCGGATGGCGCGCGGCCGCCGCCTGCCCCCAGGCGACCTGCTCCGCTGTGCGGCCTGAGCGGTAGAGTTGGAGGAGCAGCGCGCGGTAGGCCGAGGCAGGCTGCGCCGGGTCGGCCTCCAGCAGCTCGATCAGGAGCCTGATGGCGTCGTCCCCACGCCCCGCCTTCACCGCCGCATCCGCCGCGGCCAAACGCTCATCCATGCTTCCGCCCGCGCATGCGTCCACTCGAAATCCCGCGCGCACGCAGGCGCGAAACCGCGAGCAGCCTTAAGGCCGTCGCCCCCGCATGGCTAGACCCGCGGCATTGCGTCAGCCTCGTCGGCTGAACCGCCACTTCAGGGCCAGGATCGTGCCGGAGAGCGCCAGGCAGATGATGTTGGAGACGGCGACGGGCCAGCTTCGCGTCAGGACGCCATAGGCCGTCCACAGGCTGAAGCCCGTGACCGTGATCAGGTACATCCGCAGCGATATCTCGGAGGCGTCGCGGTCGCGCCAGATCTTTGCGATCTGCGGCATGAAGCTGGTCATCGAGCAGAGCGCCGCCAGGGTCCCGATCACGTTGGCGGTCAGTTGCGGCAAGCTCACCGCTCCGCCTGGCCGACGGGGATGGTGACGGTCACCCGTACGCCCGGCCCCGCGTCGGAAACCTGCAACTCGGCGTGAAGCTGCTGGCACAACAGCTTCACGATCGCGGAGCCGAAGCCGGGAGAGCCGCCTGCAGCGCCCACGCCATCGTCGGCCACGCTGAAGACGCAAACGCCGCCTCGGTCGGCGAGGCCGACGGCGACCCGGCCCGCGCGACCCGCGGGAAATCCATGCTTGAGCGCGTTTCCCAGAAGCTCATTGGCGACGAGCGCAAACGCCGCCGCCGATGAGGCTGGCATGGTCACCCGATCGAGCTCCAACCCGATCTGCAGGTCGTCACGACCGGCCGCGGCGGCCATGTCGGACGTCAGGTCCCGCAGGAAGTCTGCCGCCTCGAAGTTCAGGGGATCGCCCTGGAACAGGCGGCGATGCACCGTGGAGACCGCGGTCACCCGCTCCAGCACCGTCTTCAGCGCCTGTCGGGCGCCGGGATCGGTGGTGCGCCGGCTCTGCAGAAGGATCATCGAGGCGATGAGCTGCAGGTTGTTCTTCACGCGGTGGTCGACTTCCTGCAGCACGGTGCGTGAGGCGCCAGTGCTGGCGGCAGGCGCCCCGCCATCCGGCCATACGTCGCGAGGGTCGCTCATGGTTCGACGGGATCTTTCCACGCCCCGGGAATGACCTCTGACAAACGGAAACGGCCAAGGTCGGGTTCCTTGACGTCCGTGGGCGCCGCCGTCACCGGGATGTCGCGCTCCTGAGGATGCTAGGGTGCGGACCTGGAGTTCCGAACAACGGAGATTCGCTGCTGCCTCCTTTCGATCCCAGCCTTTATGCGACCCTGGCGGACGCGCTTCCCGACCCGGTGCTGGTGGTAGCCGGGGCGATGCGCGAGGACCTGACGGACCGCCGGTTCGTCTTCGCGAACGCCGCGGCGCGCGAGCTGCTGCGCCTGGCGGCGGGCGAGGGCATGCTGCTTTCGGCCGTGCGCGACCCGGAGATCCTGGCGGCGGTGGACAAGGCGCTGTTCGAAGGGGTCGAAGCTGCAGTCGTCCACGAAACGACGGCGGCCCAGCCGCGCAGCCTGCGCGTCCTGGCGAGGCCCTTGTCGCTGCACGACGACGACAGCCGCCTGGCGCTGCTGACATTCCACGACGAGACCGAGGTCCGGCGCGTGGAGCGCACGCGGGTCGATTTCCTGGCAAACGCCAGCCACGAGCTGCGCACGCCCCTGGCCTCGCTGTCCGGGTTTATCGAGACGCTGCGCGGGCACGCTCGCGACGACCCGGCGGCGCGCGAGAAGTTCCTCGGCATCATGCAGGGGCAGGCGGACCGCATGGCGCGGCTGATCGCCGACCTGACCTCGCTGAGCCGCATCGAGCTCGATGAGCATGTGGCGCCGCGCGGCGTGGTGAACCTGGGCCTTCTGGTGACCGAGGCGATCGAGGCGGCGGGGCCGCTCGGGGCGCAGCGCCGGGTCAGGCTGGACTGGCAGCCCGACGCCTCGGGCCAGGTGCTGGTGCGCGGCGAGCGCGACCAGATCGTCCAGGTGGTCCAGAACCTGCTCGACAACGCGATCAAATATTCGCCGGACGGTGCGGCCGTGCGGATCGAGATGCCGGGCGGCCTGAGCGAGGCCGCCGCCGCGGCGACCCCGGACGGTATCCCACGGCTGCCACTCGTCGCGCCGGATCCTTCGCCGGAAATCTACGCCGCCCTGCGGTTCATCGACCTCGGCCCGGGCATCGCGCGCCAGAACCTGCCGCGGCTTTCGGAACGGTTCTACCGGGTGGATGGGCAGAAGACGGGCGCCCGCTCGGGCACCGGGCTGGGCCTGGCGATCGTCAAGCACATCATGAACCGGCACCGCGGCGGCCTGGTCGTCGCCAGCGCGGAAGGCGAGGGCTCGACGTTCATCGTCTATTTCCCGATGGCGACGGCCCCCGAGGCCGTCGCGAAAGTGTCATGAGGCTGTAGCATAGACACCCTGCGGGCCGATGAGAGCCCCTGCGACGGGCCCGGACGAGGCGGATGAACGAGCACATCGTCAAATCCTACGAAGACGAGCTGAACAGCCTGGCGGCCGAGTGCGTGCGCATGGGGGGCCTGGCGGAGGCGCAGGTCGCCGATGCGGTGAACGCGGTGGTCAGGCGAAACCAGGACCTGGCCTCCAGCGTCGTCGGACGCGACGAGAAGCTCGACCAAGCCGAGCGCGACATCGAACGGCGGACCATCCGGCTCATCGCCCTTCGCCAACCCGTCGCCGACGACCTGCGCCGCGCCTTGGCCGCGATGAAGGTCGCCAACAACCTCGAGCGCTGCGGGGACCTCGCCAAGAACATCGCCAAGCGGACCCTGGTGATCGTCGAATCCGATCCACTGACGCCGCTGACGCGCTCGATCGAGCGCATGGGCAAGCTGGTGCTGGGGCGGCTGTCCGCCGTGCTTGACGCCTATAGCCGCCTCGACCTTGAGCGCGCGGTCGCGGTGTGGACCCAGGACGACGAGGTGGACGAACATTACAACGCCCTGTTCCGCGAGCTGCTGACCTACATGATGGGCGACCCGCGCACGATCACCGCCTGCGCGCACATGCTGTTCGTCGCCAAGAACCTGGAACGGATCGGCGACCACGCGACCAACATCGCCGAGATCGTCCATTACCAGATCACCGGCTCGGAGATGACCGGCGGCCGGCCGAAGACCGACGAACTGCAGGCCTGACCAAGATGCAGATCACGCCCTACGTCCTGGTCGTCGAGGACGAGGATTCGCTGGCGACCCTGCTGCAGTACAACCTGCAGAAGGACGGCTATGACATCGCCGTCGCGGGCGACGGCGAGGAGGCGCTGCTGCTGATCGACGAGCGGCTGCCGGACCTCGTTGTCCTGGACTGGATGCTGCCCAAGGTCTCCGGCATCGAGGTGTGCCGGCGTCTTCGCCAGCGCAACGAGACGCGAAACCTGCCGATCATCATGCTGACCGCGCGCGGCGAGGAGAGCGACCGGATTCGGGGCCTCGACACCGGCGCCGACGACTATGTGGTCAAGCCCTTCTCGATGAGCGAGCTGACCGCGCGCATCCGCGCGGTGCTGCGCCGCCTGCGCCCGGGGTTGGCGGAAGACCGTGTGCGCCGCGGCGATATCCTGATCGACCGCGTCGCCCACCGCGTGAAGCGCGCCGGCGCCGAAATCCACCTGGGGCCGACCGAGTTCCGGCTGCTCGACTACCTGATGCAGCACCCCGGCCGGGTGTTTTCCCGCGAGCAACTGCTGGACGCGGTCTGGGGCTCCGACGTCTATGTCGAGGCCCGCACGGTGGACGTGCATATCGGCCGGTTGCGCAAGGCGCTGGGCGTTTCCGACAACGACGACCCGATCCGCACGGTGCGCTCGGCCGGCTACTCCCTCGACCTGGAAGGCTAAGCCTCGGCGGCCGACGCCGGCATGGTCTTGAACATCAAGGTGATCCGCAGGTCCTTGCAGCGCTTGGACATCGGGCGAGCTACATGCGGGATGTTGCCGGCGAAGACGGCTAGGCGATTGGGTTTCGGATAGATCGCCGCGAGGATCTCATCGCCCTGTGGCGTGAACAGCAGCGTTTCGCCCCCGAAGTTCGGGTTCCAGGCGAGGTGCGGATAGTAGATCGCGGTGAAGTGGTCGGCGTGCGGCGAGTCCAGATGTACGCCGCCTTCCACACCTCCGCTCATCGCGTTCGCGTAGCAGCGGGCCAGCGCCTGGCCCTCAAGGACCGTCCGCCGAAGCGTCTGCCATAGCTGCGCGAGCACCGGCGCCTTCTCGACCAGCTGGTCCTCGATCTGCTGGGCGCCCAGAGGCTCGCGCCCATCCTTCACGAAGCCTGCAAAGTGCTTGTAGAAATACCGTTCCGCATCGGCCGCGGCGGCGGAATACCCGCCATAGGCCCAGCCGGGCTCGTTCAAATATCGCCAGATCGCCTCGTGACCGCTCGGCGTCAGCAGATTGTCCAATATTCTTATGGCATTCGGCATTGCGGCCACGGAATCCGAAGGCTGTCGGAGCGTCAGCCGACAAGCTGCGCAGTTCATGACAATTCGGCGGACAGAGGATTTCAGTGGTTTTGCCGGAGTGCGTCGCGCCGACACGAATCGCGGTGGCTGCGGCCCGGTCTTGACCGGAGGGCTCGGTCGCGCCAAAGCCCGGCTTCATGAACATCCTCCTGGTCGGCTCCGGCGGGCGCGAGCATGCGCTGGCGTGGAAGATCAAGCAGTCGCCGCTGCTGAGCCGCCTCGTCTGCGCGCCAGGCAATCCGGGCATGGCGCAGCTCGCCGAAATCCGCGACATCAAGGTGACCGAGGTCGCGCGGCAGGTCGCGCTCGCCCAGGAGATCGCCGCCGACCTGGTGGTGATCGGGCCGGAGGTCGCGGTCGAGGCGGGGCTGGCGGACGCGCTGGAGGCGGCGGGCATCCCCTGCTTCGGGCCCACCGCGGCCGCCGGGCGGCTGGAGTCCTCCAAGGCCTTCACCAAGGCGTTCTGCGACCGCCACCATCTGCCGACCGGCGGATACCGGATCTGCGACGACGCGGGGGCGGCCAAGGCGGCGCTGGCGCATTTCCAGCCGCCCTATGTGGTCAAGGCCGACGGCCTGGCGGCCGGCAAGGGCGTGACCGTGGCGCCCGACCGCGCGACGGCGGAGGCGGCCATCGACGACATCTTCGCGGGCCACTTCGGGGCGGCGGGCGCGCGGGTGGTGATCGAGGAATATCTCGACGGAGAGATCGGTTCGCTATTCGCGCTCTGTGACGGCAGGACCTCGATGCTGTTCGGCTGGGCGCAGGACCACAAGCGCGCTTTCGACGGCGAACAGGGCCCGAACACCGGCGGCATGGGGACCTATTCGCCGGCCCCGGTCTTCACGCCGGACCTGGTGGACCAGGTCGACTATCGCCTGGTGCGGCCTGCGTTCAAGGGCATCGCCGCCGACGGGGCGCCCTATCGCGGCGTGCTGTTCGTCGAGCTCATGGCGACGCGGCACGGCCCGAAGCTCGTCGAGTTCAACGCCCGCTTCGGGGACCCGGAATGCCAGGTGCTGATGCTGCGCCTGGACAGCGATCTCGTGCCCTATCTGATCGCCTGCGCCACCGGCCGGCTGCACGAGATGCCGCAGCCCAGGTGGCGCGAGGCCGACGCCGTTTGTGTGGTGCTGGCGACCCAGGGGTATCCCGGCCCCGCCACGGCCGGCAGCGTGATCCGCGGCCTCGACAGCGACTTCGGCGAGGGCGTGGTGGTCTTCCATGCCGGGACCTCGGCCGGGCCGGACGGCGAGGTGCTGGCGGGCTCCGGGCGCGCGCTCAATGTCTGCGCGACTGGCGATGACCTGGCCGAGGCGCGTGAGCGGGCCTACGGCGCTATCGCGCTGATCGACTGGCCGCAGGGCTTTCACCGCACCGACATCGGCTGGCGCGCCCTTTCCCGATAGCGCGCGCCTTGCCCCGGCGAGGCCCGGGCCGGTAAAGTGGATTCAAACAGATGTAAGGGGAACGCCATGGCCGACGTCGTCGACGCCGCCGAACAGGAACGCGAGGCGCTGAACACCGGCACCAAGCCCGTGGCCGAGACCCACAGGTTCGACGAGGCGGCGCTGGAGCGCTGGATGCAGGCCAACGTCGCAGGCTACGCCGGCCCGCTGGAGGTGCGCCAGTTCAAGGGCGGACAGTCCAACCCGACGTACCAGCTGATCACGCCGGGCAAGAAGTACGTCCTGCGCAGAAAGCCGCCGGGTAAGCTCTTGCCGTCGGCCCATGCGGTCGACCGGGAGTACAAGGTGATCACCGCGGTGGGGACCACCGGCTTCCCGGTCGCCAAGACCTACGGCCTGTGCACCGACGACGCGGTCATCGGCACCTGGTTCTACATCATGGACATGGTCGAGGGCCGGATCCTCTGGGACCAGACCCTGCCGCAGTACCAACCGGCCGAGCGCCACGCGATCTTCATGGACAAGATCAAGACGCTCGCCGAGCTGCACAACACCGACTACGAGGCCATCGGCCTTGCGGATTTCGGCCGGCCCGGCAACTACATGGGCCGCCAGGTCGAGCGCTGGACCAAGCAGTACAAGGCCTCCGAGACCCAGCTCATTCCGGAGATGGAGCGGCTGATCGAGTGGCTGCCCGCGACCTTGCCGGCGCAGGAGCGGACCTCGATCGTCCACGGCGACTACCGGCTGGACAACATGATCTTCCACCCGACCGAGCCCAAGGTGATCGCGGTGCTGGACTGGGAGCTGTCGACCCTGGGCGAGCCGCTGGCCGACTTCACCTACCTCCTGATGAACTGGGTGAACGGCTCGATCTCGACGATCGCCGACAAGACGGCGCACGGCATCCCGACCATCGAGGAGACGGTGGACTACTACTGCAGCCTGACCGGCCGTTCCGGCCTGCACGATCTGGACTGGTTCTTCAGCTACAACGCCTTCCGGCTGGCGGGCATCCTGCAGGGCATCGTCGGCCGGGTGCGCGACGGCACGGCCAACAGCCCGCACGCCGCCCAGCAGGCCGACCGCGTGGTGTCGCTGGCCCAGGCGAGCTGGAAGTTCGCGGAGAAGGCCGGGGCCAAGGCTTAGAGGCCAAGCCCCGCGAGCAAAGCGTCGAAAGCGGCCGGGTCGTCGAACTCGGCGCGTACCGGCCATGGGCTGACGCGGGACTGCCATTCGGGCGGCAGGCGCACCCAGTCCTTTTCGGTGGTCACCAGGCCCGCGCCGAACAGTTTCGCGCGCTCGGCGAGGCGCGTCAGGGTCGGCTCGTCATAGGCCGCGTGGTCGGGGAAGGGCGCGAAGTCGACGAGCTCGCAGCCGGCGGCCTGCAGGGCGCGTTCGACCTTCCAGGGCTTGCCGACGCCTGCGAAGCCGAGCTGCGGGCCTGATGGCATGGCGGCCGCCGGCGTCAGGTGCGCGGTGAGGAGCGTGGGGCCGGCCACCAGACGGATGAGGCCGGCCTCGGTTTGCGGTAGGTCGGCCGGCAGTAGGATCAGCACCGCGTCGGCGCGCGCCAGGCCCGCCGCCAGCGGCTCGCGCATCGGCCCCGCCGGAAAGACCCGCCCGTCCCCGAACGGCCATTCGTGGTTCCGCGTTTCGCCGTCGACCACGACCACGGACAGGGCCTTCTTCACCGACGGGTTCTGGTGGCCGTCGTCCATGACGATGACCTGCGCCCCGGCCTGCGCCGCCGCCTTCGCCCCTGCCGCCCGGTCGCGGGCCACCCACACCGGGAATTCGCGGGCCAGCATCAGGGGCTCGTCGCCGACCTCGGTGCTGGCGTGGCGTTGGGGATCGACCCGCACCGGCCCTTCGAGCCGCCCGCCATAGCCGCGCGACAACAGGTGGACGGCGTGGCCGCGCGCCGCCAGGCGCTCTGCGGTCGCCCGCACGACCGGCGTCTTGCCGGCGCCGCCCACCGTGACGTTGCCGATGCAGATCACCGGGACGCCCGGATCGACGGGCGTGGCGCGGGCGATCCGCCGCGCGGTCACCGCCGCCCAGATCCAGGAGATCGGCGTCAGCACCGCGCGGATCGTTCCCATGCCGCCGCGGCGGGCGCTGAGGTCGCGGACGTACCACCATTGCGGCGTGGAGAGCTTCACGCCGGCAGCAGGGGTTCGATCAACGCCATGGCCGCCTCCAGCGCCGCGCCCTGGCGGCCGGCGTAGGCGGCCGCGGCCTCGCCGATCCGCCGCGCGATCACCGGGTTCGCCAGCAGGCCGGCGATATGGCGCGCGAGCGCGGCGCCGTCGGTGGCTTCGATGGCGGCCACTTCGGCGAGCATCTCGGCGTAGATGTCGCGCGCGTTGAAGACGTCAGGGCCGGTGACGATGGGCCGTGTCAGCCACGCGGCTTCGAGCGGATTATGGCCGCCGATCCCCTCGACGAAGCTCCCGCCCATCACCACGACATCGGCCGCCGCATAGAAGGCTCCGAGTTCGCCCAGGGTGTCGACGACGTAGGCGGTGGTCGCCGGCGCAAGCGGCCCGCTGGCGGCGCGGCGCGCGACCACCTCGCCCAACCGCGCCAGGTCGGCGGCGACGGCTTCGCCGCGCTCGGGGTGCCGGGGCGCGACGATCAGCAGGGCGTCCGGCGCGGCCGTCCGCACAGCCTGCGCGATCAGCGCCTCCTCACCGGGATGAGTGCTGGCGGCCAGGATCACGTCACGGTCGCCGAGCGCAGCTTCGAGCGACATGACCAGATTGGCGTCGACCGGCGGCGCGTCGCCGACCAGCTTCAGGTTCAGTCGTGGCCCGATCGTTGCGCCAAGCCCTGTGAGCCGCGCCTCGGTCGCCGCGTCCTGCGGCAGGATCAGGTCGAAGGCCTGCAACAGGCGCCGCGCGCTGGCCGGCGCGCGCGCCCAGCCCTCGGCGCTCTTCCGGGTCATCCGCGCCGAGACCAGGGCCAGGCGGACCCCGCGCGCCTGGGCGGCCAGCACGAGGTTCGGCCAGAGGTCGCTTTCCACCAGGAGCGCGGCGCCCGGCCGCCAATGGTCGAGGAACCGGCGGGCGGCGCCCGGCGCATCGACCGGAGCGAACTGGTGGATCACGCCCGCCGGCAGCCGCTTGGCCAGCACCTGCGCGGAGGTGACGGTGCCGGAGGTGACGAGTAGGTTCAGGTCCGGCCGCCTGGCCCGCAACGCCGCGATCAGCGGCAGCAGGGACAGGCTCTCGCCGACACTGACGCCGTGCAGCCAGACCAGCGGGCCGGGCGGGCGCGGCGTTTCGGACCGGCCGAGCCGTTCGGCGAGCCGCGCCGGATCCTCCTTGCCGGCGCCCGCGCGGCGGCGCAGCAGCGCCAGCGCCAGCGGCTCGAGAAGGCCCGTCGCCGCGGCGTAGAGAGCCAGCGGCAAGGTTCGCGCAGGTCGGCTCACACCACCCCGGCGGGGGCGAGGCGGCAGATGCTGTCGGCGTCGGTCTCCACCTGCAGGGTGGCGTGGCCGATGTTGAAGCGCACGGCCAGGCCCTCGCACGCCTGGTGCAGGAAGCTGTCGCCGTCGTCGTTCGCCGGACGGATGACATGGGCGGTGAGCGCCGTCTCCGTCGTGCTCATCGCCCAGATGTGCAGGTCGTGGATTTCCTCGACGCCGGGCAGGCCGGCGAGCCAGGCGCGCACCGCGGCCACGTCGATGCCACGCGGGGCGGCGTCCAGCGCCAGGTTCACCGAGTCGCGCAGCAGGCCCCAGGTGCCGATGACGATCACCACGGCGATGGCGAGGCTGAGGGCCGGGTCGATCCATTCCAGCCCGGTGAGGGCGATGGCGCCGGCCCCGACCACCACGGCGACGGAGATCGCCGCGTCGCTGGCCATGTGCAGGAACGCCCCGCGCACGTTGAGGTCGCCCTTCCCGCCGCGCATGAACAAAAGCGCGGTCGCGGTGTTGATGACGACGCCGATCGCGGCGGTGACCATCACCGTCAGGGTGGCCACCGTATGGGGCGTCGAGAGCCGCCGCAGGGACTCCGAGGTGATCGCGCCGACGGCCAGCAGCAGGAACACCGCGTTGGCGAGCGACGCCAGGATCGTGGCCTTGCGCAGGCCGTAGGTGCGCCGCGCGGTCGGCGCGCGCCGGGCCAGGATCACCGCCCCCCACGCCATCAGCAGGGCCAGGACGTCGGAGAGGTTGTGGCCGGCGTCGGCCAGCAGCGCCATCGAATGCGCCAGGAAGCCGGCGATCACCTCTACCACGACGAACAGGGTGTTCAGCCCGACGCCGATCGCGAAGGCGCGGCTCATGTCGGCCGGCGCGTGATGGTGGCGCCCGCCGTGGCTGTGCCCATGCCCATGATCATGCACGCCATGCTCATGCTCATGGTCGTGGTGCGGGTGGTCGGCGTGTGAATGAGCCATCGGCCCTTATGTCTCACCGCGCGGGGACGGGATCAATGCGGGGGCTCGGCCGACCAGGGCTTCGGCGCGCCGCGTGGCGACCGACAGCCGGGCCGACCAGTCATCGATCAGGACGGCCACCTGCGCCTCGTCGGCGTCCGGCGGCACGTAGAGCGGCCCGTCCCAGACCACTGCGCCGCGCGCGAAGGGCCGGGCGAACATCACCCTGTCCCAGGTGTCGAACTGCTTCGCCGGGTTCGCCGCGATCCCCATCAGGAACACCGGCTGGCCGGAGCGCCGTGCGATCTGCAGCGAGCCTGCGGCGATCACCTCGTTCGGGCCGCGCGGGCCATCCGGCGTCACCACCAGGGCTCCGCCCCCGGCGACGTGGTTGATCGCCTCACGGAAGGCGGCCACCGCCTGGCGGGCCTTGGCGGTGTCCCCCGGCTTGGCCGTGGAGATGCGGATCGCCGGGAAACCGGCCATGGCCAGCGCCTGGGCGATGAACTCACCGTCCGCCGAGGGCGAGATCAGCGCCTTGGTGTTCTTGCGCCACCATTGCGGCGCGGTCGCCAGGCAGAGCGGGATGCGGCCATGCCAGAAGAGCGCCACGGCGCCGGCGTCGCCGGCCAGCACAGGCTCGACGCAGGCCAGGTTCTCGTGGCGCCAGCGGACCGTCTTGAGGATCAGGCGGATGTAGACACCCAGCAGCCAGCCCAGGAAGGCCTGCACCGCGTCGCTCCGCAGCAGCTTCTTCAAGCCGCGGTCTCCGCCTCCAGATCCTGGTTGCGGGCGAGGCGCGCGTAGAGGCCCCGTTTGCGGACCAGGCTCTGGTGGTCGCCGGTCTCGACGATCCGGCCCTTGTCGATGACATAGATGCGGTCCGCGCCGCGCACGGTGGAGAGCCGGTGGGCGATGAGGATGGTGGCGCGGCCGGCCATCAGCCGCTTCAAGGCCGCCTGCACCTGAGCCTCGCTCTCGGTGTCGAGCGCGCTGGTCGCCTCGTCGAGCAGCAGGATCGGGGCGTCCTTCAGGAACGCGCGTGCGATGGCGATCCGCTGGCGCTGGCCGCCCGACAGCCGGGCGCCCGCCTCCCCGACCGAGGTGTCGTAGCCCTCGGGCAGGGTGAGGATGAAATCGTGGGCGGCGGCTTCCTCGGCGGCCTGCTCGATCTCTGCGATCGAGGCCTCCGGCCGCGCATAGGCGATGTTGGCCCGGATGGTGTCGTCAAACAGGAACGGCTCCTGGGTCACCAGCGCGATCTGGCGGCGCAGCGACGTCAGCGTCACCTGGGTGAGGTCGTGGCCGTCGATCAGCACGCGTCCGCCGGTTGGATCGTAGAAGCGGGGGATCAGGTTGAGAATCGTCGTCTTGCCGCCGCCGGACGGCCCGACGAGGGCCACCGTCTCCCCGCGGCGCACCTCCAGCGAGATGTCGCTGAGGATCGGTGGCCCCTCGGGCCCATAGGCGAAGTCCACGTGCTCGAACCGGAGGGTGGCCTTGCCCCGCGGCAAGGCGTGCGCGGCCGGCTGCTCGCGAACTTCCGGCTCCACGTCGAGGGCGGCGAACAGCCGGCGGGCGGCCGACAGCCCCTCGGCGAACACGGTCTGCAGGTTGGCGAGCTGGCGCAGCGACTGCGAGGCCATGCCGAGCGCGCCCATGAAGGCGACGAAGGCGCCCACGGTCATCTGCCCCTGCTCGGAGCGCCAGCCGGCGTAGGCGATCACCGCGGCGGTGATCAGGGTCATAAGCAATTCGGTGGCGGGCGCGGCGTAGGCGCGGGCGTTGGCGCCCTTGGTCAGGTGCGACTGGCGGCGGCGGACCACCTCGTCGACGCGCGATTCCTCATAGGCTTCGCGGTTCTCCATCTTGACCACCCGCACGCCGTCCAGGCTTTCCATGATCGCGCTGGAGAGCGCCGAGGTTTCGGCCATGGCGCCGCGGGCGGCCTTGGTGGTGCGCTTGGAGAAGCGGCGCATGATCCAGCTCGCCGGCGGGGCGGCGACGACCACGGCCAGCGACAGGACGAGGTCGTTGGAGACCATGATGGTGATGGCGCCGATCACCGTCAGCAGGTGCTGGGTGTAGTTGATCACGCCGGCCGTTGCGGCCTCACGGATCAGGCCCGCGTCATAGAGCACCGAAGAGACGTAGGCGCCGGAGTGCTGGCTGCGCAGGTGGGCCAGGTCGGCTCGCACCAGCTTGCCGAAGAGCTGCACCTGGACGTCGCCCACCACCGCATTGCCGATCCGGTTGACCAGCGAGGCCTGGATCACCTGGCTGACCGTGCGGCCGATGGCGTAGGCGGCGATGATCAGCGGCAGCTTGAGAAGCGCGCCCGCCTTGTGGTTGACCATCAGGTCATTGGTCGCCGGCTCCAGAACCTGGATCAGCTTGGAAGAGAAGAAGGCCACCAGGATCGCGGCGAAGAAGGCGGTCAGCCACCCCTTCCAGCGAGGCGCCAGATAGACCCTCGCCACCCGGCCGACCAGGGCGCGGGCGGTAAGCTCTGGCGGGGCGCGCTCGCTCATAAGGCCTGGGGTCGTCCGATGCGGGGTTGAAGTCAAGACGACGCGGCGGCGCGGCCCTTTCGCCGCGCGGCTTCCGTCGAGGCGGCCGACGCCTTAGGTAGGGCGCGATGACGGCCACGCCAACCACCCCCGGATTCGACCTCGCCACGCCAGGCGGGCGGCTGAAGACCTATGCCGACTATCTGTGGAACGACCACGCCTATCTGCGGCTCGGATTCCAGAACGCCCACTGGATTTCCGACGAACTGGTGCGCGCCAACCAGCCGTGGCCGCACCAGCTGGCCGCCTGGAAGGACCGCGGGATCAAGACCATCGTCAACCTGCGCGGCGGCTTCGACGCCAGCTTCCACGCGCTGGAGAAGGACGCCTGCGAGAAGCTCGGCCTGGAGCTGGTCGACTTCACCATCACCTCGCGGGAGGTCCCGAGCCGCGAGCGGGTGCTGGGGGCCAAGCGGCTCTACGAGACCATCGCCTATCCGGCCCTGATCCACTGCAAGTCCGGCGCGGACCGGGCGGGGATCATGAGCGTGCTCTACATGCACTTCCGCAAGGGCAAGACCATCCGCGAGGCGCTGGACCAGCTGCACCTGCGCTACCTGCACGTGAAGCAGGGCAAGACCGGCGTGCTGGACTACACCTTCGAGCGCTACCTCGAAGAGGGCGAGCCCGCGGGCATGTCGTTCCTGGAGTGGGTCGAGAGCCCGATGTACGACCCGGCGGGCATGAAGGCCGATTTCCGCGCCGGCATGCTGGGCTCGGCCCTGACCGAGAAGCTGCTGCGGCGGGAATAGGCGCGCGCCGACGGGTCCCGCCTCACGGGAGGGGCGCGGTCTGGCGGGGGTTTCCGGAAAGGCTGGCGCATCCGGCGCCCGGGTTGCGCAATCGACTGAGCCGTCGAACGCCCTAGCCGGTGTCGGCTTCGGCGAGCCTGGGCGGCGTCGCGGCGACGGTCCTGGCGGCCTCGCCCAGGGTGAGGGCCAGCTCCCCGGTAAGCCCCATGTCCGAGCCGATGGCCTGGGCCAGGGCGACGACCGGGGTCTCCAGGAAGCCCTCGCAAAGCGCGGCCTCGTCGAGGCGGGCGAAGAGGTCGTCGCGCAGGACCTCGTAGTCTTCCTGGTCGCCTTCGCTCTCGTTCCAGATCAGCCGGTTCAAGAGGCCGGCGACGCGCGCCTTGTGGCGCTGGGTGGGCGAGGGCGGGGCCGTCCGCCGCTGCTCGAACGCCTGGTCGAGGGCGGCCTTGCGAGCCTCGGCCTCGACGCGGGCGTGAGCCTGCGTCTCTTCCCGCGCGTCGCGGACGCGATCGCGCCGCAGCTTGGCCTCAAGCGCCAGCGTCAGGCGCACCGCCCGCGACGTCTTGTTGAAGGCCGTGACGAGCCGCTCGGTGTCCGACGCGTCCTCGCAGGCGCGGGCCTGCGAGGCCAGGTCGCGGGCGAGCATCAGGCCGAGCTCGGCGAGCTCGCCCAGAATGGCCTCGGCGCGGGCTTGGCTGGCGGCGGCGTCCGTCATCGGAACAAATCAAGAACATACAGTTCCGGCGAAGTCAAATTTCGAGATGAGAAAATGCGCGATCGGCGCGGGGCGCTTCGACGCGAGCTCACTCCCAGTCGTCTGCGAAAAGCCGACGGTTCCAAGGCCCGCTGTGGCCGGACAGCGGTCATTGACGCTTCCGCTGGACAACGACCTGGGCTGACTGAGGAGCAGAGCCGAAGCGGAGGGGGCATCGCCGCCGGGCCAGCTTGAGCGCCGAACGCGCCAGCCGCCGGTCCCATTCGTCGCCGTGGCTCTGCGCCCGCCACTTTATGGAACGCTTCCAGCCGTTGGCGCGCCCTGGGACCGATCGGCATTCAATCGGTCGGCGGCTCTGGCGCTTCCCCTCCCCCCCGCGGGGAGGGGTTCAGGGGTGGGGGCGCCGGCTGTGAATCCGGCGTTCTGGCTGCTCAAGCGCGGAGCCGCCACCCCCACACCCCACCTCTCCCCGCAAGGGGGAGAGGAGTCGTGGACGCTACCCCCGCCGGTGAATACCGATTGGCCCTTAGTGCTCGTGCCGGTGGTCGGCGCCGGGATCGAGCAGCTTGTGGGCGTGGATGATGAAGTAGCGCATCAGCGCATTGTCCACGGTCGACTGGGCCTTGGCGCGCCAGGCGGAGAGCGCGGCCTGATAGTTGGGGTAGGCCCCGACCATGTCGACCTTCGACGGGTCGCGGAACTCAGCCGGCCCCTCCAGCGACTTCAGTTCGCCGCCGATCACCAGGTGCAGGAGCTGTTTTTCAGGCATGGCCGATCTCGTAACGTCTGAAACTATCTCTGGGGCGCAGCCGATAGGCTGCCTGCGCGTGCGGATCAACGCCTGACGTTGTGCTTAGAGCCCGGCGATGGCCAGCGCGTCCACCAGGACCGACGGCGCGTTGGTGGACCCGCGGATCTCCAGGTCGGCGCCTGGGACCAGCCGGGCGTAGATGTCGATCAGGTTCCCGGCGACCGTGATCTCATTGACCGGATAGGCGATCTCGCCGTCCTCGAACCAGAAGCCCGAGCAGCCCACCGACCAGTCGCCGGTGTTGCCGTTCAGCGACGGCCCGAACATCGAGGTGACCACCAGGCCGGCCTTGGCGTCGGCCATCAGTTGGGCCTGCGATCGGGTTCCCGGCTGCAGGGTCAGGTTCGAGGTCGAGACGCCCGGCGGTCCCGCCAGCCCGCGCGAGGCGTGGCCGGTGGTGGTCAGGCCGAGCTGCCGGGCCGAGGCCGAGTTCAGCAGCCAGGTGGTGAGCACGCCGTCGTCGATCAGGCTCCGCGGCTGGTTCGCGACCCCCTCGTCATCGAACGGCGATGAGCCGAGGCCGCGCGGGCGGTGCGGATCGTCGGTGACCGCGACGCCCTTGGCGAATACGGCCTGGCCGAGCTTGTCCTTCAGGAACGAGGTGCCGCGGGCGATCGATGGGCCCGAGATGGCGCCCACCAGCGGGCTCAGAAGCGAGGCCGCCAGCCGGTTCTCGAAGATCACCGGGGCGGTGGTGGAGGCGATCTTGCGCGCACCGAGCCGCGCCGCCGCGCGGCGGCCCGCCTCGGCGCCGATCGCCTCGGGCCTGGGCAGGTCGGCCTGCCAACGGACCGAGCGGCCCTCGTAGCCGGTCTCCATGCCCTCGCCGTCGCCGGCGATGCACGAGGCGCCGAGCGAAAACGCTGAGGCGCGATGCAGGCCGGAGAACCCGGCGCTGGTCACCATCCGCCACGCGCCGGTCGACCAGGAGCCGGAGGCGCCGTCGGAGTTGGTCACCTTCGGCGTGGCCCGGGCGGCGTCTTCGGCGAGGCGGGCCTGGGCCTCCAGGGCTTCCGGCGCGGGCTCGGCGGGATCGTAGAGGTCGAGGTCGAGCAGCGGCCCGCGGGCCAGGCGGTCGGGATCGGCCAGGCCGGCGTAGGGGTCTTCCGGGGCGAGCTTCGCCATGGCCACGCAGCGCTCGACGAGCTTGGCCCGCGCCTGGGCGCTGATGTCGGAGCCGGAGACGGTGGCCTGGCGGCGGCCCACGAAGACCCGCAGGCCCAGGTCGCGGGATTCCTCGCGCTCGACCTCCTCCAGCTCGCCCAGCCGTACGGTGATCGAGAGGGCCCGGCGCTCGGCGCCCACGGCCTCGGCGGCGTCCGCGCCGGCGGCCAGGGCGGCGGCCACCACGTCGTTCAGCAGGTTTTCGTCCATCCCGGCC
>Ga0207657_10002217_pt1 | contig 21075 bp, 18 predicted proteins | sample KBSC33metaG_FD_184316 | JGI IMG/M metagenome (GOLD analysis project Ga0207657, IMG submission 184316) | Corn rhizosphere microbial communities from Kellogg Biological Station, Michigan, USA - KBS C3-3 metaG (SPAdes) (version 2) | ecosystem: Host-associated > Plants > Roots > Rhizosphere > Soil ... | reverse complement strand
CGGCAAGGTCAATGTCCACGCCGCCTGGGATTCCGAAGAAGAAGCCCGCGCCATCGGCGAGACCATTGAGGCCTATCAGCGCCAGAAGCACAATCTCAACGACATGGCGATTCTCGTCCGCGCGTCCTTCCAGATGCGCGCCTTCGAGGACCGCTTCATCACGCTCGGCCTCAACTACCGCGTCATCGGCGGCCCGCGCTTCTACGAGCGCATGGAAATCCGCGACGCGCTGGCTTTCTTCCGCGTCGTCGCCAACAGCGGCGATGACCTCGCCTTCGAGCGCATCGTCAATGTGCCCAAGCGCGGGCTAGGCGAAGCCACCATCCGCCAGATCCACGACACGGCGCGCGCGCTGCGCATCCCGATGCTGGAGGCCGCCGGCAATCTCGCCGAAAGCGACGAATTGAAGCCGAAGCCGCGCGCCGCACTGCGCGAAGTGGCCGCCAATTTCGAACGCTGGCAGAAGGCGCTGGAAACCAAGCCGCATACCGAGCTCGCCGAGACCATCCTGGAGGAGAGCGGCTACACCGACATGTGGAAGAACGACCGCTCGGCCGAAGCGCCGGGCCGGCTGGAGAACCTCAAGGAACTGATCCGCTCGATGGAGGAGTACGAGTCGCTGCGCTCCTTCCTCGAGCATGTCGCGCTGGTCATGGATGCCGAGCAGAATGCCGGGCAGGACGCCGTCTCCATCATGACGCTGCATTCTGCCAAAGGCCTCGAATTCGAGACGGTCTTCCTACCCGGCTGGGAGGAAGGCCTGTTCCCGCACCAGCGCGCGCTCGATGAGGGCGGCCGCTCCGGGCTGGAGGAAGAGCGCCGGCTGGCCTATGTCGGTCTCACCCGGGCCAAGAAGAACCTGCATATCTGGTTCGTCTCCAACCGCCTGATCCATGGGCTCTGGCAATCGACCATCCCGTCGCGCTTCCTCGAGGAACTGCCGGAATCCCATGTCGAGATCGCCGAAAGCGGCAATTCCTATGGCGGCTACGGCAACCCCTATGGCGGCGGCTCCTTCGCCTCCGGCCGTGGCGGCCGCCAGAACCCGTATGGCGCCTCGCGCTTCGACAGTGTCGGCGCCAACACCGAAAAATCCGGCGCCTTCTCCAACACCTATTCGACGCCTGGCTGGCAGCGCGCGCAGGCCAACCGCACCGAAGCGACCGACCGCAACTGGGGCACGCGCTCCGGCCACCAGGTTGAGCGCATCGGCTATGGCGAGACCGACTCGGGCTACGGCGCCGGCCGCACCAGCGTAAAGGGCCGCACCATCGACGGCGAGCTGGTCGCCAAATCCGTCGCCGACAAGCCGTCGCCTTTCAGCGTCGGCGACCGCGTCTTCCACCAGAAATTCGGCAACGGCAACATCTCGGCCATCGAGGGCAACAAGCTGACCATCGACTTCGACAAGGCCGGCCAGAAACGCGTGCTGGACGGGTTCGTCGCGGCGGTGTGAGCTGCCCTCCCGAGCAGCTCTCGGCGCCGTTCCAAAAACGGCAGCGCCTTCCTCACCGATACCGTGCCTGGTTCCACTTGTGCCCGAGCAGCGACAGGATGATGATCAGCCCGTTGAAGAACTGCACGTAGAAGCCGCTCAATCCCGCCGCCACGACGCCGGTCTGGATGAACGACACGGTGACCGCGCCGATCGCTCCACCGGCAACCGTGCCGATACCGCCCCAGGTCGGGGTGCCGCCGACGAACACCGAGGCCAGCACCGGTAGGAGATAGCCGTCGCCGGCCGTCGGCCACCAGGTGAAGTTGATCATCACCGAAAACGTACCGGCGATCGCCGCCCCGATGCCGACGAAGACGAACACTTTCACCCGCACGCGCTTGACGTCGATGCCCATCTGCTGGGCGCTGTCGGGATTGTCGCCGACCACCTTCACCTGCGCGCCGAAGCGGTGGCGGTTGTAGAGCATCGCCGACAGCACGACGAAGGCGATGGCCCAGAAGATCTGCACCGGAATGCCGTAAACCTGGCTGGAGAAGATCTTGTAGGCCCAGCTATCGGCAAGGCCGGTCAGCGCCATCGACTTGCCTTCGTTGATGATCTGGATCAGGCCGCGCAGCAAAAAGTTCATGCCGAGCGTGGCGATCAGCGACGACAGCCCGCCATAGACGACCAGCGAGCCGACGAGGAAGCCGAGCAGCATGCCGGTGACGAGTGCCGCCGCAATGCCGAGGAACGGATCGTAGCCGGCCTGCACCACCAGGGCGAAGACCCAGGAGGCAAAGCCCATCGTCGCCGGAAACGACAGGTCGATCTCGCCGCAGGTGACGACGAAAACCAGCGGCACCACCACGAACAGCGCCACGGGCAGCGTCGTCAGCACCGAGCTGTAGAGATACCAGGTGGTGAACACGGTCGGGTTGGCGACCATGAACACCGCCATCATGACGATGAACACGGCGAGCGTGCCGAGCGAGGCGCGGTTGTCGAGGACGAAGCCGCGCAGCCAGTGATCGGACGGATGTTTCCACTCTTGGCGGGCGGACCCGGCATGAGCGCGCAGAGGGCTTTCGAGATCGGGTTCCATGGTCTTGCTCATCGCGCTTGCTGCTCCGCTTCGCCGGCCTCGCGCAATCCGGGCAATCCGCCGGGATGTGCGACGTCCTCCATGAAATTGATCAACTCTTCCGCCGATTTGACCGCGCTGCGGTCGGCGGTCAGCGCCACCTTGCCGCGATCGAGCACCACGAAGCGGTCGGCGATGTCGAAGACATGGTGGATGTTGTGGCCGATGAACAGGATCGAGCGTCCGCTCGCCCGCACCTGGCGCACGAAGTGGAACACCTTGGCGGTCTCGGTCAGCGACAGCGCCGTCGTTGGCTCGTCGAGGATGATCAGCTCGGCCTGCTTGTAGATGGCGCGCGCGATCGCCACGCCCTGGCGTTCGCCGCCCGACAGCTGGCCGACGATCGAATGCGGCGTGAACACTTTCGAGGTGAAGCCGATCTCGCGCATCAGCCGGCTCGCCTCCTCGATCTCCTTGTTGACCTTCAGCCAGCCCATGAAGCCGGTCAGCTCGCGGCCCATGAAGATGTTGCGCACGATGGTCTGCTGCACGGCCAGCGCCCGGTCCTGGAATACCGTCTCGATGCCGGCGTCGCGCGAGCGTGCCGCGCTCCAGCCGTTCACCGGCTTGTCGCGCACGAGGATGTCGCCGCTGGTCGGCCTGACCACGCCGGACAGGATCTTGATCAGCGTCGACTTGCCGGCGCCATTGTCGCCGATGAGGCCGACCACCTCGCCACGGTCAACGCTGAGATTGACGCCGCCCAGCGCATAGACCTGACCGTAGGATTTCGTGATATCGCGCAGTTCGATGATGCGTTCGGCCATCGGATCCTCGCTTTCATTGTCACATGCCGGCCCTTTGCCGGCGGTCCTGCCGGCCGGGTCCAACCCGACCGGCAGCCTTGGGAGGTCAGCGCAGCGCCTGCTTGGCGAGCTCTGAGACGATCTCATAGTTCTGCGGCGTGACGAAGCCGGCACCGGTGTCGACATTCATCGGCGCCAGACCCAGCACCACTTGCTGGCAGAGGCTGAGGATCGGCAGATAGCCCTGCATGAATGGCTGCTGGTCGGCTGTCAGTTGCACCCAGCCACCCTTGAAGCCCTCGACGATCTGCGGGCTGGTGTCGAAGCCGAAATTGAAGATGTCGCCGGGCTTCCGACCCGCGGCCTGCATGTAGGTCGGCACATTGCCGAGCATCTGGCCGCCGGGATAGCCGACCGCCTTGACACCCGGATTGTTGAGCAACGCCGCGGTGATCACCGGGATGGCGAGGTTCGGATCGGCGGCCCACTCGGTTGCGGAATTGATTTGCACGACATCGACGCCGGCCTCTTTCAGGGCGGCGACCGTCCCACGCTCGCGTGCGCCCCGGCTCTCATTGTCGAATGGGCCGATCATGATCGCCTTGTCACCGGATTTCAGCCCGGCCAGCTTGAACGCCTCGGCGCCGAGCGCGCGGCCCTGCTGCTCCTGCTGCGCGCCGACATAGCCGCCGCCGAACGCCGCCGTCACCTTCGGCACCGGCACGTTCTGGTACATCATCTTGATGCCGTCCTTATGCGCCTGCTCCGCCAGCGGCATGATCGCGTCTTCGCCTGGATGGCCCATCATGGCGATGCCGTTGGGCTTGACCGCGACCGCCTCGCGCAATTGCTGCACCATCTTTTCGACGTCCCAGCCGGAGAAGATGTAGTCGACTTTCGGGCCGAGGTCGGCCGCCGCCTGCTTGGCGCCATTGTAGACGATGGTGCCGAAAGCGTCGCCCTCGGCGCCGCCTACGAAGAAGCGGATATGGACATCTTTGCACCACTGGGCGTCGAGCGCCCGTGCCGGCAAGGTCGAGATTGCGGCGCAAAGCGCCGTGGCGGCGGCCACGACGGTCGTGCGCAGAAGTGTCGTTCTGATCGCGATGCTCATGCACTTGTCCTCCCATTGTTTCCCTCGTCAGCCGAGGGGCTTTTGACGATTGCTACGGCAGTACGACTTACCGGCCGGCTCCTCCTGCCGCCCAATTCTCACATCAAATTTGGTCTCACGTCGGATTTGGCAGATAGCTGGCACCTCCCCGGCATTGCTTGAGGTACTCCAGCCCCCGCACCTGGCCGGTAATTTCGAGATCGCCGCGATAGACCGGGTCGTGCCAGCCCTCGATGTCGATGGAACCGGTCCAGCCGGCGAGGCGCAGCTCCGAGATCACGTCGACCCAGTTGGTGTCGCCGAAGCCGGGGGTACGCATGAACACGAACTTCTCCTTGCCGAAGATGCCGTGCTCCTTGATGACCTCCCAGCGCACCGTGGCGTCCTTGCCGTGCACGTGGAAGAACTTGTGCGCCCACTTGCGGATCTGCGGCAGCGGATCGATCAGATAGACCAACTGGTGGCAGGGCTCCCATTCGAGCCCGATATTGTCGTCGGGCGTCTCGTTGAACATCCGCTCCCAGGCATCCGGGTTGTGCGCGATGTTCCAGTCGCCCGCGGCCCAGTTGCCGTCCATGGCGCAATTCTCGAAGGCGATCTTCACGCCCTTGTCGGCGGCGCGCCGCGCCAGCTCACCCCAGACCTCGACATAGCGGCCGAGGCTCTCGGGCAGCGGCTTGCCGCGCACCCGCCCGGTAAAGCCCGCCACGCATGTCGCGCCGAAATGGTGGGCGTTGTCGATCGCGTCTTTCCACGCCGCCAGCGTCGTCAGGTCGGCGTCGCGCCCTTCGAGCGGATTGCCGAATACCCCGATGGTCGAAATCGTGATGTCGCGATTGCCGATCGCCTCAAGCGAGCGCTTGCCGAGTTCGGCGAGGTCCTGACCATTGGTGGTCTGCCAGAAGAACGGCTCGAAACTTTCGAAACCGAGATCGGCGATCTTGGCCATGCGCTCGGGCGCGCCGGGCTCACTAGCCTTGATCATGGTGCCGATGCGGATGGCTTTGGCTGGATCGTTCACGAGAGGCTTCCTTCAGGCTGAGATTTCAACGCGGGATTTGGTCTTGGCGCTCTCGATGGCGGCAAACACCATGGCGAGGCTGTTGATGTTGTCGCTGCCGGCGGTTTCCGGCGCCCGGCCGTTGGTAATGGCGGCGATGAAATCGGCGATGACGCTGGCGTGGCCCCACGTCGCCGCCGGATCGGCAGGCTCCGGCACCTCGAGCGGGGCGAGTTCGCGGAAAAACCCGCTGTCGCCGGCGACCGTATTGGCGACAAAGCTCTCGGCTCCGTCCCAGAGCAGCGTGCCTTTCGTGCCAACTATGCGCCAGGCGCTCTCCCAGCTGGTGTTGGCCCCCTCTGCCGACCAAGAGCCGCGGTAGTTGAACACCACGCCATCCGAGAATTCGAAGATGGCATTGGCGGCCGCGCCGTGCGCGTACCAGGAGCCCTGCGGGTTGGTCTCGAGGCAGTAGACGGCAAGCGGCGTCTTGCCGGCCATGAAGCGCGCCGCATCAAGCGTGTGGATCGCCATGTCGAGCAGCAGCACATTGTGCATTGCCTCGCGAAAGCCGCCGAAATGCGCGCCGACGAAGAAGTCGCAATTGAGCGAGGTGACTGCACCCAGCGCGCCGCTGTCGAGCAGCCGCTTGATGCGCCGCACGCCGGGGATGAAGCGACGGTTCTGGATCACCGCGTGCACGCGGCCGGCCTTGGCCGCCAGCGCCACCAGGTCGCGCGCCTCGGCCATCGACGCGGCCATCGGCTTTTCGGTCAGCACGTGGCAGCCGTGCCGCAAGCCGGTCGCCACCACGTCGTGCCGCGCCTGCGGCACCACCACGTCGAACAGCAGGTCGGGTTTGAGCGCCGCCAGCATGGCGTCAAGATCGCTGCCGACCTGTGCCCCGCTGAGGCCGAATTCGTCCGCCCGCGCCTGCGCCAGGCCGGCGTCGAGATCGACCAGGCCGACAATGGTGATCGCGGCGCTGAGTGCCGGCGTTTCCGCGATGGCTTTGAGCCAGCCACGCGACATGCCACCGCAGCCGACGAGAACCGCACGATAAGGCAAAGCTGCTCCTCCGGCGGTGCCATCTCCCCACGTTCGCATCGTTACGTCGTGCTGGCACCGTAAACGTTTACGATGCTATATTCAGGCATAAATCCGTGTCAATAGCCCTCGCAAGGCTTTCCGAGGGAGGGCACCAACGGGGGAAAACCACTTTAGATGAAGGGGATCAGGCGGCTCGCCCAACATCTCGATATCTCGATTGGCACCGTGTCGCGCGCTCTCAATGGCCGCCCGGATGTCAACGAGCAGACGCGCCAGCGCGTCCTGGAAGCAGCGGCGACCCTCGGCTACGTGCCCAATCAGTCGGGCCGGGCCCTGCGCAAGGGGACCACCGGCATTGTCGGCTTCATGATCGAGACCGACACCAAGATCTCGGTCGACGGCGACTCGTTCTTCCTCAGCGTCTTCGACGGCGTGCAGTCGGTGCTCGCCCGCCACCAGCTCGACCTGGTGGCGCTGCTCTGCGCCTCCGGGCAGGATCCGCACGACTATCTCCGGCGCATGGTGGGCCGCGGCTTTGTCGATGGCCTGATCATTTCGGCGACGCAGCGCCACGATCCCCGCATCGACCTGCTGGCCGACCGGCACATCCCGTTCATCGCCCTCGGCCGCAGCCTCACTGATCGCGGCCAGCCCTGGTACGACCTCGATTTCGAAGCTCTTGCCAGCACGGCCGTCAGCCGCCTCGCGGCGCGCGGGCATCGCCGCATCGCCCTCGCCGCCCCTGCCGACGAGATCAATCTCGGCTACGTGCTGACCGAAAACTATCGCCAGGCGCTGGCCACCGCCGGCCTGCCCTTCGATCCGGCGCTGGTGCTGCGCTCGGCGGCCGACCAGGCCGCCGGCTATCGGATGGCACACGACCTGCTGGCGCTGCCCGATCGTCCGACTGCCATCCTGCTTGCCAATGAGGTGCTGTCGGTGGGGCTCTATCGCGGCCTCATCGAGGCCGGCGTACGGCCGGGCCGCGACATCGCCGTAATCGGGCGCGACAGCCCGCATGCGCGCTTCCTGTCGCCCACCCTAACTTCGTTCGAAACCTCGCTGCGGGACCTCGGCGTCGCGCTGGCCGAGGCACTGCTCGCCGCCATGCCGGCCTTCGCCGACCTCTACCCGCAGGGAGTCGTCCGCAAGCTATGGCCGCTCGCTCTACGCGAGGGCGACAGCGATGCCTTCACCCTGGTCCGGGGTTAGAGCTTGATGAGTTGAGCTTGACCCACCCAATGGGCGCTGGGTCATTCCCGCGAAAGCGGGAATCGCTGTTGTAGCGGCAGGCGTTAAGGCAAACGGAGATTCCGGCCTTCGCGGGCATGACGGCGGAGATCGGGCAGCGAATGAGCGAACCTGAACGCATCGCGCTCTAAGTCGCGAGCATTCGCCGCAGCGTCCCGACGAACTGCGGAAACGCCTGGTCCGGCGCCGCAAGTTCCGGATGCCAGAGCTTTTCCCACTCGAAGGTGAGAAAGCCGTCATAGCCGTCCGCTCTGAGGCAGCCGAGCGCCGCAGCGATCGGCACGTCGCCATCGCCGATCGGGACGTAGCGATAGCCCAGCGGCGCGGACCGGTCGGCGATCGAATCCTTGAGATCGACCGAGCGTACCCACGGGGCCAGCAGCGCGTGGGCGGTCTCGACCGGCTGACCAAGAATGCGAAATGGGTGGTGCACATCCCACAATACCCCGACCGCCGGATGGTCGGTCGCTTCCATCACCCGCCGCAGCAGCGCCGGATCGGTGAAATCGTCATGGGTCTCGAGCAGCACCACGACGCCGCGCGCCCCCGCATGGTCGCCGAGCCGGTGCAGCCGCTCCGCCGCGCGGGCCACCGCCGCCGCATGCGACAGACCGATCGGAAACTGCCCGCCGAACACCCGGATGTAGGGCGCGCCCAGCGCCGCCGCGATGTCGATATGGCTTTCGGCGAGCCCCAGATTGGCCTCGACCTCCGCCGCCGGCACGATCAGCCTGCTGGACGTCAGCACCATCGAGGCAACCAGTCCCGCCGCCGCCAGCCGCCCCCGCGTCGCGGCGATTTCGGCGGCCCCGAACTGGGGCACCTTGGCCAGGTCCAATTCGCCCAGCACGCCGCGAAACCCGACTCCGTCGAAGCCGTACGCCTTGGCGCGCGAAACGATTTCGTCGAACGACCAGTCCGGACACCCGAGGGTCGAAAAGCTGAGCTTCACCGCCTCACCCGCTGCCATCGCCGAGCCCCGGCACGGTCCGCCCGAGTTCGTCCGGTTCGAGTTCTCGCGCTTCGTCAAGACTCAGCATCGGCACGCCAAGTCGGATCGGGAACGCCAGCCGTCCAGCGACCGAAATCAGTTCCCGCCCGTCCTTCGACAGGACCAGCCGCGTCTTGGTGAGCGGGCAGACCAGTATTTCGAGCATGCGCCGGTCAACCTCGACAGGCCGCGCCATGCTATTGCAGCGCCGCCCCGGTACCGCCGCGGGCCATCTCGTACTCGGCCATGGCGATCAGGGTTTCCGCCCGCGCCTCCAGCGACCTCGCTTCGAGCAGGGCCTGCTTTTCGGCGGCGCCGTAAGGACTGACCATGCAGCAGAAATTCACCAGGTCGGCGATTGGCGTCTTGGCGATCTCTTCCCAGTTCATCTCGATATTCGCGAACTCGGCATAATCGCGCATCATCTTGACGAAGCGGTCGCGATCGACCCCCTCGGCCCCGAAGCCGCGTTCGAAGTCCGAGGCGAAGGCCGATCCGTCAATGGTCGCCTGCCGATAGGGCGAAATCACCGTCAGCTCGGCCTTGAGCTCGAACCGGCACAACCCTTCGAGGATGACGAAGTAGCGTCCGTCGCCATTCTCCTCGAAATGCATCAGCCGCCCGACGCAGCCGATCGACTGCAGCGCGGCGCGCCCCCGCGGGCTTTCCTCTGAGGTATCGTGCGGCTGGATCAGCCCGATCAGCCGGTCCGTCCGGAGCACGGCATCGATCATCTCGATATAGCGCGGCTCGAACACGTTGAGCGGCCGATGCGCGAACGGCAGCAGCAACGCCCCGGTCAGCGGAAACAGCGGCAGGTTGGGCGGCAGTTCGTCAGGCGAAGCGGGACGCTTCAGCATCGAATTTTCCTCAGGAAAACAACAGGCCGGAGAGCAGGCGCCGCCCGCGCAGCGTCGCCGGATCCTTGGGGCCCCAGGCCTCGAAGAATTCCAGCAGCTTCTTGCGCGCCCCATCGTCCTGCCAAGTGCGATCCCGGCGCATCAGCGCCACCAGCGCCTCGACGGCGGCTTCCCGCTGACCCTCGGCATTGCGCACCACGGCAAGATCGAAGCGCGCCTGGTGGTCGTCGGGATTGCTCGCCAGCCGCGCTTCCAGCGTGTCGGCTTCGCTCAGCTGGGCGGCTTCCGACTGCAGCTTCAGCGTCGCGGCCAGCGAGGTGTACTCGCTGCCCTTGCGTTCGGCTTCCGGCACCAGGTCGAGCGTCGCCTGCGCCGGCGCGATTTCGCCGGCGGTGAGATAGACCCTCGCCATGCCGAGGAGCGCCACCGCATTGTCGGGCTGGTGCTGCAGCACCATGCCGAAGATTTGCGCGGCGCGGCCGAGGTCACCGACCTTGACCGCCTCGGCGGCCTCCACCAGAGCATCCTTGATATCGTCCTCGAGCGAGCCTTCCGGACTCGCCGGGGCCGGCGCCGCGGCAATCACCTTGTCGGCGAACTTGCGGACTTCGCTTTCGGGAATGGCGCCGAGGAACGCATCGATCGGCCGGCCGCCGGCAAACGCGAACACCGCGGGAATGGACTGGATGCCGAGCTGTCCGGCCACGGCCGGATTCTCGTCGATGTTGATCTTGACCAGCCGGACCTTGCCGGCCTTCTCCTTGATCACCTTCTCGATCGTAGGCCCGAGCTGCCGGCACGGCCCGCACCACGGGGCCCAGAAATCGACCAGCACCGGCGCTTCGAGCGAGGCGTCGATGACGTCGGCCTTGAAGGCTCGATCCGAGGACTCCTTGATCAGCGCGGCGGGCGGCGGCGTGACCGGTGGGGCGCCAGTGACATTGACGTTCATGGGTTTGCTGCCTGCGGAGTTTTGGGTTGCAATCGGCTTGTCGATTAGGCATATAGGCGCGCGTTGCGGTGCTGCCAAGCGTGTTGGCAAACCGACGCTTGGAGTGCGGGTGTAGCTCAGGGGTAGAGCATAACCTTGCCAAGGTTAGGGTCGAGGGTTCGAATCCCTTCGCCCGCTCCAAAATTTGCAGGAAATGTAAGCACTTATAAGGCGTCCCTCGGGACGCCTTCTGCTTACATGGCCTCATATAATCTCTGTGCAAGCCAGACCAGGCGCAAATCGCCTGAAGGCCACTGATCGGCGGCCTGCCGTCAAACTCCCGCATTCGCCCCGGTCGGCACCGCTGCGCCGCAGGGCTGTTCCAGCGTAGCAGTCCTGATCCGTCCCGGCTGGCCCAACCGGTTGCGCCAGCCGACAAGCCGCAATATTTGAGGCAATCGCAAGAATGTTGCGCGACGGTCGTCCGCTGCTTTGCAACACGCGAACCGCGCGCATCGGCCGATCTGCAGGAAGTCTGCCCGCCTTGAAGGAACAATGACTTGCCCGGTCTCTATGCCCTGCATGCCGGTTTCAGGATGCGCTGGTACATGCTGGCGGGCGGCCGGGCGCTGCTGCGGCATTGGCAATGGCTGCTGGTCGCGGGGCTGGTCGTACCGGGCGTTCCGATCGTTTCGCTCGTCGCCATGCCATCGCAACTGCTCGTCGCGATCGTCTCCCCCGGCGTCGACTGGCCGGCGCGTCTCGCAGCCCTGGCGACGGTGCAGGTTTTGGCTCTGCTCTGGATCGTGCCGCAGCGCAAGAGCGTGTCCGGTGGCGATTTCGCGCCCTACCTGGCGACGCTGCCGATTTCGCGCCTGACGCAGCGCCTTGTCGACCTGACGCTGCTGCTGACTGCCGATTTCTTCCCCTTGCTGGCCTTCGGCCTTGCCATGGCGGTCCTGTGGAACCACGGCCGCGATGGCATAGCCGAAGCGGTGGCGCTGTTCATTGTTCTCGAGACCGTCCTGGCGGCCCAAACTCTCATCCTGCACGCACGGCCGGTGGTTCTGCTGGCCCTCGCTCTCACCGACGCGCTGCTGACGCTGGGCCTCGCGCCCGGTGGTCAAGCCGTCGTATGGCTTGCGCTTGCGCTATCGATGATCCTTCCCATTGCCGGCGCGCTTGTTCCTGGTCAGCGCGCCTGGCCCTGGGGCTTTCAAGTCGAGCGCGCCCGCCGAGCCACCGCGGGGGCATCGCGAAAAAATTGGATTCCTCCCGCCCTGCACGTCCAGTTGAAGGCGTTGGCGGCCCGCCCCGGCAGTTCGGCCGTGCGCCTCGCTACCGCCTTCGGCCTCGCTCTTGCGGCAGACCGCCTGGCCGCCGCTTTCCAGTTCGATGAGCGCGCATTGCCGATGGCAATCGTGGCCATGGCCCTGATTGCTCTGGCTCTCAGCGGTGCCTATCGTCTGTTGGGCGATGCGCATGCGCCGTTTCAGGCCTTTCTGGTCGCTTTGCCGTTGCCCCGAAGCTATTGGCCCGTTCGCGATACGGCCTTCGTGATGCTGCTCGGCCTCCCGCCGCTGCTGCTCGTGGTCGGCTGCCTCGGCCTGAACGGGCTCGCATCGTTCGCCACACTTTTCATGCTGATGGCGGCGAGCCTGGCGCTCCTTGCTTTGCTCCGCCTGCCGCTCGCCTGGGGCGGCCGCCTGGGCACGCTGCTCGGTGTCCTGATCGCCGCTGGCTGGGCCGGCACTGCGATAGCGGCGGTGGTGCGATGACTGGGGAAGCTCTGCTCCGCTTCAAGGACCTCGCCGTGTCGTATGCGGGCCGTGAAGTCTTCGGCGCCGCCAGCCTCGCGCTCGGCGCCGGCGCCTACGCCCTCCAAGGGGCGAACGGCAGTGGCAAATCGACCCTGCTCCGGCTGCTTGCCGGCGCCCAGCCGCCGGATAGCGGCGACGTGTGGATCGACGGCATCAGCCTCGCCGGCTCGCCGGAAGCCGCCCGCCGGCGCCTTTCCTATGTGCCCGACGAAAGTTCCATCTATCCCTTCATGACCGGCTGGAACTTCTTGCGCTTCGTTGCGGCCGCCAAACGCGCGCCCCTCGAGCCCACCGCGGAACGTCTCGCTGGCGCCCTCGGAATAGCTCCGCACCTCGAATCGCGCTTCGATGCCATGTCGCTCGGCACGCAGAAGAAGCTCCTGCTCTGCGCGGCCTGGATCGGCGAAGCGCGAGTCGTCCTGATGGATGAGCCGAGCAACGGACTCGACGAAGCAGCCCGCGAGGCGCTCGTCACCGAACTGTGCGCCAGAAGTGCCGACAGCACCGTCCTCTTTGCCACCCACGACACCGATTTCGTCGCCGCAACCGGCGCTTCCATCATCATGATCGACGAAATCTGTCGGCGTTCGTGAGGCCGCAAAGGTGGGGCGAGCGCGACCTCAAGGGCGTCCCAAACCTCGGCCATCGAGGAGTCGGAGCAGAACTGATGGGGACATCGAAGGGGGGATGACACCGGCATGTCCCGCCGAGAAGTTCCGGGGTGCCATCGGCAAATATTCGGCCGGCACGGTCGCTCCACTTGACCGCCTGATTGAACCCTGACCTAGAGTCTGCGGATGTCCCTGACCACGCTCGATTCCAACACTGCCCTCGTCGTCCTCGACCTGCAGGAAAGCATCCGCAGTTTCGCCCCGGCCGAGGCGGCCAACGCCGTGTTCAGGGCTGCCGGCGCGCTGACCGCCGCCTTCCGCCGCCATCGGCTGCCGGTCGTTCTCGTCAATGTCGACGGGGTCGCGCCGGGCCGCACGGAAATGCCGCGCCGGATGCTGAACTTTTCGCCGGAGGCGCTGAAGTTCGTGGCCGAACTCGACCAGCAGGGCTCCGATATCGTCGTCACCAAAAAGACCTGGGGAGCCTTTGCCTCGACCGATCTTAAAAAGCAGTTGCGCGGGCTCGGCGTCACCCAATTGGTGCTGAGCGGCATTTCGACGACCTCGGCGGTCGAATCGACGGCCCGCCAGGCGTTCGAGGCCGGCTTCAATGTCACCCTCGCGCTCGACGCCATGCTGGACATGAACCCGGACGCCCACGCCAACGCCGTGGCCCGGACTTTCCCGCGCCTCGGCGAAACCGGCACGGCCGCGGAGATCATCGCTCTCCTCGACCGCACCCGCAGTTGAAATCGACCAGAGTCATGGCCCCATAGGATTCAACCGCACGGCAGACGGCGAACTATGCTGCCCGGGAAACTCGCGAGATGCCCGATGAGCGGCGTGCAATGATCAATCGAAGAAATCCCGGTCTTCTTCCATGAGGTATTTTTTGGCGCCTTCCGCATCGATATCGAGGCCAAGGCCAGGTCCCGGCAGCAGGTCCACCATGGAATCCTTGACGATCTGCCCCTTCGGCAAACCCGTTACGATATCCTCCCACCAGGGGTCGGAGGCGCTGGGGTATTCGAAAGCGACATAGTTCGCGGGCAGCGTAGCGCAGACATTGATCAGTGCGCCGAGCCCGAGCAGGCCATTGGCGGTCCCGTGCGGCGCCATCAGGATCGAATGCATGTAGGCGTGTTCGGCTACCCATTTGAGCTCGGCGATGCCACCGATGTCGGCCGGATCGGGACCGATCACGCGCACCGCCTGCGTCTCGATCAATTCCTTGAAGTTATGGCGGAGATAAATCTGCTCGCCAGTGTGGATCGGCGTCGAGGTTGACGTGGTCAGTTCGCGGTAGGCCTGTGGATTGACCCAGGGCACGTAGTCGCCGGTGAGCATGTCCTCCAGCCACATCAACTGGTATTTTTCGACCGCCCGGGCAAACCGGATAGCGTCCGGCAGCAGCCAGCCGGGGCCGCAATCGAGCGCCAGCGAGACCTTGTCGCCCAACACCTCCTTCATCGCGGCCACGCAGTCCAGCATGTGGTTGAAGGCGTGCTCGCTGATCACGCCTTGATCCATGGCCCCGTGATAATCGGGCGGCTGGGTTACGCCGTAATGGAAGTCGGCCACCGTTCGCTTCATGTTGGAGTGAAAGCTGATGCCCTGCTTGACCATGAAGAAGTTTTCGGACCGTTCCATCATCCACTTGACGTCGGCGGCATAGTCCTCGGGCCGGTCGCCGGTGCGCTTGCGCCGGATCGAACCGTTGTAGACGCGCACCTTGTCGCGCACCTTGCCACCCAAGAGCTTGTAGACCGGCACACCCGCCGCCTTGCCCGCGATATCCCAGAGCGCGTGCTCAATCGCGCTGACGGCCGCGCCATAGGGCTTGAACGACCCGCGCTGCCGGATCTTCAGCAGACAACGCTCGACGTCGGTCGGGTCCTCGCCGATCAGGGCCTCACGGAAATGCAGCACCCATGGCTTCAGATAGGGCTTGGTGTACTCGACCTCACCGAGACCGTGAATCCCCTCGTCGGTGGTAATGCGCACGATGGGATGGCGTCCGATGACGGCGCATTTCAAGTCAGTGATCTTCACGGCAAGTCCCCCTCCATGGCCAATTCGGCAAAACGTTGCCACCGCACAGAGACATCTGTGGCTCGCGCACGAAAAGTCGGTTTCTGTTGGAAATCAGCGCCCTTTCACCACCGGACGCTAGGAGCAACCCGCCAGCCTGTCAACGATCGGGCGCGGGGTCTGATCCCCCCTCGGCACAGGCAATTTCTGCACTCGGCCGGGGGAAAGCCGCTGCCCAAATCCCCGCCTGCAATCCGGCTGCGGGATCAAGCCGACGCTGCCTGTCGCCACCCGAGAGCATGGTCCTCACTCATGTCCGCGACAGGGTAGAACACGGCCGGATTGGTTGACAGTGTTTGCGGGGCGGCGCTAGCGTTCATCATCCGGGCAACGCAAAAAACAGGGAAAAAATCCCGCAGGCGACGCCGGTTTCGAGGAGCTCATGAGGAGGAAACCATGCCAAAATCCCGCAATCGAGGCCTGCACGATCCTGCGTTGAACCGTCGTCAGTTCATCGGTTATTCGGCTGCCGCCGGCGTCCTGGCCACCTGGCTCGGGTCGACCCTGGAGGCACTTGCCGATGCCAAGACCGGCATCGACCTCGACAAGTGGACGCCTGATTACATTGCGTCGATCGCCGGCACCGAAAAGATCGATACGGCAGCGGAATGCGCCAAGGTCGTGCCGCTCGACTACAAGGGCACGCTGACCTACTGGTGGAATGGTACCAACCAGTCGTCGCCGGATATCGACAAGAAATTCGAAGCCGAATTCTTCGAAGCTTTCGCCAAGACCTATCCCAACATCCAGCTGACCAAGCAGAATCTCGATTACAACCAGATCTTCGACAAGATCCGGACAGCGGCGATCGGCAACGCGGCGCCGATGATCGTGCGCCTGCCGATCCTGGGCGGGGTGGAATTTGCCGCCAAGGGCCAATTGCAGGAATTCGGCCCGAAGGACATCGGCTATGGGGTCGAGGAATACTGGCCGGGCGCCTTGAAGTCGGTGACCTGGCAGGACAAGACCTACGGCGTGCCAACGAACAACGAGACCATGGCCTTCATCTGGAACGCCGCGATCTTCAAGGCGGCCGGGCTCGATCCGGAAAAGGCGCCCGCGACCTGGGATGACGTCGTAACCTACTCCAAGCAGATCAAGGACAAGACCGGCAAGAACGGTTATGGCCTGGTGGCCAGAGCGAACGCCGGCAACACGCCGTTCCGCTTTATGCCGCAGGCCTGGGCGAATGGCGGCGGGGCGCTGGACGAGGCGGAAGCGCAGCCCGAATACAAGACAGTCTATGTCGGCAATGCCGGGACGCAGGAAGCGCTGCAGCAATGCGTCGACATGTATGTGCGCGATAAATCAGTGCCCGTTTCGGCGCTGACCAACACGCAGACCGAGAACGAGGATCCGTTCCTCGCCGGCAATCTGGCGATGATGATCTCGCACCCGACCGAATACGCCTACATGCTCGACCACGCCAAGAAGGCGACCGGCGCGGACAAGAAGATGGCCGACGATGTCGTGGCCAATATGCGCTACGGCCTGATCCCGATGGGCTCGAAGCGTCGCGCCGTGGTGTTCGGCGGGTCCAACGTCCACGTCTTCAAGGACGAAGTGGTCGATGGCGGCCATGTCGACATGCAGGCCGTGAAGGCGTTCTGCGCCTTCCTCTGCGGTCCGGAGTGGTCGACCAAGCTGGCCTGGGACAGCTCCAACCCGTCGAATCTGCGCGGCTTCAAGTCCGAGTGGATGAAGCAGCGCCTGGATCAGATCAAGTTCCTCAACGTGACCACTTCGATGCTGCCCTACGGTATCCCCTTCCCGGTCATTCCGCAGTCGACGCAGATCATGAATATCATCGTGCCCGACATGCTGCAGAATGCGCTGACGCAGAAGATGTCGGTGGCCGACGCCGCCGCCGATGCCGCGCAGAAGATCACCACCCTGATGGGCGGCGGTTTCTGAAACGCATTCGATTGACTCCGGCGGCGCCGCGACGCCGCCGGATCCCCGCTCAGCGGACCGAGGGATTCCGACGTGACCACCTCAGGCTCCCCGACCTACCCGCCGCGATCCATCCGCCCTGCACGACGAAACCCCGGCTTGCTGCGGCGGGTTTTCGATCACCGAGCCGACTACCTCTATATCGCCCCGGCCCTTGGCGTGTTGCTGCTCGTCATCGGCTATCCCGTCTACTACACGGTCTATCTGGGTTTCTTCAACACGCCGCCGGGGTTGGCGCTGGAGGATAAGACCTTCAACGGGCTGGGCAATTATGCGCTGATCCTGGCGACTCCCAGCTTCCGGGAAACCACCGTCAACACCATCATCTGGACGGTGTTTTCGACCTTCTTCTCGTTTGTGCTGGGGCTCGGGGCGGCGCTGGCCCTCAACCGCGAATTCGTCGGACGCGGCATCATCCGGGGCCTGCTGCTGATCCCTTACGTGATCAGCGCGGTCGCCGCCTCCTATGTCTGGCGCTGGATTTACCACTCCGATTACGGCGCGATCGGCGCCATCGCCATGGAACTGCACCTGACCGACCACCCGATCAACTTTCTCGACAACACCCATTCGGTGTTGGGCTCGCTCATCGTGGTCAATGTGTGGAAGGAATTCTCCTTCGCCATGATCATGATGCTGGCCGGCCTGCAGACGGTGCCCGATGCGCTGCACCGCGCTGCCATGGTCGACGGCGCGGGCCCCTGGGACCGCTTCTGGCACATCACCATGCCGCACCTCAAAGGCGTGACGCTGATCACGGTGCTGTTGACGGTGGTCGCCAATCTCAACAGCTTCACCATCCCCTGGATCATGACCGGCGGCGGGCCGGTGGGCGCCTCCGACATCTGGATCACCCAGGTTTACCAGATCGCCTTCGGGCGGACCCTGTTCGGCATCGCCTCGGCCTATTCGGTGATCCTGTTCATCGTGATGATGGTGCTGGGCTATTTCTACGTCCGCGCCCTTACCGCCAAGGACGAAGCGAGGGCTGAGGCAGAATGAGCATCGTCACCGCCGGCGTGGCCGCGCGCAAGGGCATCGACATATGGCGCCTGCTGGGGCGGGTGTTCCTCACCCTGCTGGTGCTGTTTGCGGTGCTGCCCATGGTCTACATGGTCATCACCTCGATCAAGACGCAGTTCGCGGCGCTGCAGTTTCCGCCTGAATGGTGGCCGTCCAATCCGACCTTGGACCAATACTGGACGCTGCTGAATCCGGCGAGCGACGTCGGGCAGGAATTCCTCGGCTATATGTGGAATTCGATCTGGGTGTGCACCATCACCACCATCCTCGGAGTGGCGGTGGCGGTACCGGCAGCCTACGCCTTCTCTCGTTTCCGGTTCCCCGGTCGCCAGTGGCTGTTCTACGCGGTGCTGCTCAGGAACATGTTCCCCGCCGTGGTCTTCCTCATGCCGCTATTCATCCTGATGCGCTGGCTGCATCTGGTGAATTCGGACTGGTCGCTGGTACTGACCTACCTGACCTTCGGGCTGCCGCTCTCCATCTGGCTGCTGAAGGGCTTTTACGACAATATCCCGGTGCAGCTGGAACAGTCGGCCCGCATCGACGGTGCGACGCGCTTCCAGGCCTTCATCCTGGTGGTAATGCCGCTGTCGTCGCCCGGTATCATCGCCACGGCGATCTACTCGTTCATTATCGCCTGGAACGAATATGTCTATGCGCTGACCTTCCTCAACGACAAATCCAAGCTGACCCTGCCGGTGGGGCTGCAGCGCTTCTTCACCGAATACACCACCAATTGGCCTGGCCTGATGGCCGCCTCGTTCATCATGAGCGTACCGGTAGTGGTGATGTTCCTGATCCTGCAAAAGTACTTCGTCCGCGCCCTTACGGAAGGGGCGGTCAAATCGTGACGGCCGCCCCCGCGACCGGGCGGCGAACCAACCACTACGCCCAGAAGGAATAGCCATGGCCGAAGTCAAGCTGCGCGACGTGGTCAAGAATTACGGGCAGGTGTTCGCGGTCGATCACGTCTCGCTCACCGTCGAGGATGGGGAGTTCGTGGCGCTGGTGGGGCCATCCGGCTGCGGCAAGACGACGACGCTGAACCTCGTCGCCGGGCTGATTCCGATGAGTGACGGGGACATCCTGATCGGCGACCGGGTGGTCAACGATCTCGATCCCAAGGATCGGGACATCGCCATGGTGTTCCAGAACTATGCGCTCTACCCGAACAAGACGGTGTTCAAGAACCTCGCCTTCCCGCTCAAGATGCGGAAGCTGCCGAAACCCGACATCGAGCGGAAAGTGTTGGAGGCGGCCAGGCTCCTCGACATAGAGCATTTGCTGGAACGCCGGCCGCGCGAACTGTCGGGCGGCCAGCAGCAACGTGTGGCACTCGGCCGCGCCCTGGTGCGCGATCCGCAGGTGTTCCTCATGGACGAGCCGCTCTCCAATCTCGATGCCAAGCTGCGCGGCCAGATGCGGTCGGAGCTGAAGCGCTTCCAGAAAGACCTCGAGGCGACCGTGATCTACGTCACCCACGACCAGCTCGAGGCCGTGACTATGGCCGACAAGATGGCGGTGATGTCGGGCGGCGTGTTGCAGCAATACGACGCACCCGACCGGGTATTCGCTGCCCCCGCCAATGTCTTCGTAGCCGGCTTTGTCGGCAGCCCCGCGATGAGCCTTATCCCGCTCGACGTCTCGACGCGCGGCACTGACGTTTATCTGGTCAGCCCCGATGGCTGGGATTGCCGGCTGTCGCCGGAAAACGGCGCGCGGGCGGTCAAGGCCAGGACCGGCAAGGTGATCCTCGGCGCTCGCCACTCAACCATCCGGCTGCACAAGCAAGCGGTTCCCGACGCCGTACCCGGCCGCGTCTACACCTCCGAACCTACCGGTGACATCACCTACGTCCACGTCTTCCTGGGCAAGCCGGTTGTCGTTGTGAGCGTCGAGCCGCAGGTCCGGGTCGCGCCCGATGAAGCCGTGTGGCTCGAATTCGACCAATCCAAGCTGCATCTTTTCGACGGGGAAACCCAACAGGCGCTGACCGATTAGGCCGGCATTCCTACAATAAGGCTCAACGCAAATGCACGAGAACACCCCGGACGCTGCCCTCAACCGGGTCAATACGAATTCGACCCCTGCCGACCTGCGGATCACCGATATGCGGGTCGCCGAGATCGTCGGCGCGCCGTTCCGGTCAGCGCTGCTGAAAATCTATACGAACCAGGGCATTGTGGGCCTGGGCGAGGTCCGGGACGGCGCCAGCGCAACCTTCGCGCTGATGCTGAAGAGCCGGCTGCTCGGCGAGAATCCCTGCAACATCGACAAGCTGTTTCGACGCATCAAGCAGTTCGGCGGGCATGGACGACAGGGGGGCGGCGTCTCGGCGGTGGAGATCGCGCTGTGGGACCTCGCGGGAAAGGCCTATGGCGTGCCCATCTACCAGATGCTCGGGGGCAAGTTCCGCGACCGGGTCCGGATGTATTGCGACACCGATGCCAGCAAGCCGGGCGGCACCGAGACCGGCAAGCGCCTGAAGGAGCGCATGGCCCTCGGCTATACCTTCCTCAAGATGGATCTCGGCCTCATGCAGATCGTGGATATCCCGGGCGCCGTGATCGCGCCGGCGGGTTCGCTCGAAGGTCTGCGCACCCATCCGACCCATGGCGCCGCGACGACGGCCGACGATCGGCGGCGGCGCAACGCCATCTATGACGCGCACAACGTTGCCCACCCCTTCACCGGCCTGCATTTCACTGAAAAAGGCCTGGACCTGCTGGAGCAATTCATCGGGGAGGTCAGGGAAGTGATCGGGTGGGAGGTCCCCCTCGCGATCGACCATGTCGGTCACATCTCCCTGCAGAACGGCATCCGTCTGGCGAAGCGGATCGAGAAATATGCCCCGGCCTGGCTGGAGGACGTCATCCCCTGGCAATACACCGCCCAGTACGAACAACTGCAGAAGAGCACCACCGTTCCGATCTGTACCGGCGAGGACATCTATCTCAAGGAGGGCTTCATGCCGCTCCTCGAGAGTGGCGGCGTGTCGGTGATCCACCCTGACCTGCTCACCAGCGGCGGCATCCTCGAAACCAAGAAGATC
>Ga0207657_10002213_pt1 | contig 21100 bp, 13 predicted proteins | sample KBSC33metaG_FD_184316 | JGI IMG/M metagenome (GOLD analysis project Ga0207657, IMG submission 184316) | Corn rhizosphere microbial communities from Kellogg Biological Station, Michigan, USA - KBS C3-3 metaG (SPAdes) (version 2) | ecosystem: Host-associated > Plants > Roots > Rhizosphere > Soil ... | reverse complement strand
GATAATTTTTGCAAGTCTCACTTCCTGCAGAGCTTAGTAAAATGATGGATAAGTTTGGATGAGTTTGTTTAATTTTTGTTGCAAGTTCTACTCCATCCATACGGGGCATGTGCATATCACTAAGAACAAGATCGAAGTTTGTATCATCATACAAACCCTGTAATGCTTGTTCACCGCTATTCGCCAAAACCGGAATCATTTTCCATTGTTCTAATTGTGTTTTTAAAATGTTCAGATTGGTTGCATTATCATCAACTACAAGAATGCGTTTTTGTTCAAGCGTAGAAATGTTGCTGTACACATAAGTGCGCAGCGATTGTGCACTTGCGGTTGTACGAATGGTGAAAGTAAATGTGGAACCTTGTCCTGCAACACTTTCAACTGTAATTTTTCCGCCCATTAATTGCACCAGCTTTGCTGAAATAACCAATCCTAATCCTGTACCTCCGTATTTACGCGTTGTTGATGAATCAACTTGTGAGAATGCCTTGAAAAGAGTATGAAGTTTATCTTGCGGAATACCAATGCCGGTATCTCTTACTGCAAATGATAATTCTATATCGCCGTTATTAAATGTTTTTGTCAGTTGCACATTTACAAATATTTCTCCTTCATGTGTGAATTTGATGGCATTGGCGACGAGATTTATTAATATCTGTTTTAACCGTAAACTATCGCCTACAATTTGTGAAGGCACATTATACTGCATCTGGTAAACGAGATCTAATCCTGCCTGTGCTGCTTTGCGTGCAAACAGATCAAGCACTTCTTCTACACATGCACGCAAATCAAAATCACTATGCTCAAGGTCCATTTTACCTGATTCAATTTTAGAAAAATCTAAAATGTCATTGATAATATTTAATAAATTTTCTCCACAAACTTTTATTGTATCGGCATACATCTTTTGCTCATCATCTAATTCAGTTTCGGTAAGAAGATCGGCCATGCCTATTACGCCGTTCATTGGTGTACGTATTTCATGACTCATTGTTGCAAGAAAAACACTTTTTGCGCGGTTCGCATTATCGGCTTCCTCACGAGATTTCTCTGCTTCACATCTTGCTTTATGTTCCTCTTCCATTGAGCATGCTAATTCCGCTGTTCGTTTTTCCACTTGCTTTTCCAATATTCTTTTTTGTGCTTTGATAGAACTTATGCGATACTTGTAAAAACCTATACTGCTTCCAATAATAAATATGGCAACTAAAATTTTAAACCACCATGTCAACCAAAAAGGCGGAAGCACCATTAATTGAACAGCAAGAATATGAGATGATAAATTTCCATCGTTGTTTATGGTTCTTACTTTAAAGATGTAATTGCCGGGATCAAGATTTGTATAAGTGGCATCGCGCTTTTCACTTAACTCATTCCATTTTTTATCAAAACCTTCCAGCATATAAGAATATTTTTTCTTCTCATTGCCGGTATAATTCAATGCTGCAAATTCAAATTCGATCACTGAATTGCTATATGGAATAGTTATTGAATTTGTTTCCGTAATATCCTTTTTTAAAGGAGAACTATTATCCGTAGTGATGGGAACTGATCTATTAAAAATGCGAAAGTCAGTCATTACCAAAGGAGGATCAAAGAGTGATTCTTTTATGCTATCAGGAAAAAATTCATTGAATCCGTTGTCACCGCCAAAATACATGGCACCTGAATGCGTTTTACAATAAGCAGGTTTAAATTCGTTTCCCTGCAAACCATCTGATACATCAAAATTTCTGAATGTTTTAGTTACAAGATCGAACTTTGAAAGTCCTTTGCCTGTGCTTATCCATAAATTTCCCTTATCATCTTCTAAGATGCCAACTACTTTTTCATGTGGTAATCCGTCTTTAATTCCAAATGTTGTGAACTGATCAGTTTTGCTGTTCAAGCAACTCAAGCCTTCAAATGTGCCGATCCATAAGTTTCCACTTTTATCTTCGCAAAGGCTTGTTATCTTGTTATTCCCCAAACTGTTTTTATTATTTTCATGGAGATATTGCACGATTTTATTTGTAGTTTTATCCAGTTTATTAATTCCCTCTGAATTAGTTCCTATCCAAATAAAGCCTTCGCGATCCTGATAAATGCATGAAATACTATTACTGCTTAATTGATCAATTCGCTGTGTATATTGAATAAAACAATCTTTATTTCTGTCGTAAAGACTTACTCCTTTATCAGATCCTATCCAGATATTTTTTTCCTTGTCTTCATAAATCGCCCAGCCGCTATTGCTTATTAAACTATGCGGATTTGCAGGATCATTTTTAAAGTGTTTGTATGTGTTTTGCTTTATGTTTATTACATCCACACCATTGCCGTAAGTGCCTACCCATACATTTTGATAACTATCTTCCAAAACACTTAATACATTATTTCCCGAAATAGAATTGCTGTTGCCATCAATATGTTGAAAGTGCTTAAAATTGCCTGTATTCCTGTCGTACATATCAATGCCGCCTCCGTCTGTTGCTATCCAGAGTTTGTTTTCCGAACCCTCTGCTATACTTAAAATTTTGTTGTTGATAAGACTATTTGAAAAAGCTGTGTGTTGGTAATGAATAAATTTTAGAATATCACGTGATAAAAAATTTATTCCTTCGTTGTAGGTTGCAATCCATATATTACCCTTACTGTCTTTATAAATTTTTTGAATTGAGTTACTGCTGATACCTGTACTGTTAAAATCGTTGTATTTATAGTTGGTGAAGGTTTCTGTTGCCGGATTAAATATGCTTATGCCATTGTTTTCAGAAGCTAACCAAATCATTCCATCATTATCTTCCGTTATTGAAAAAATGATGTTGTCACATGTTCCCGGAGCTTTTGTATTGCTCTTTTTAAAAGAACGAAATTTCATTGTTTGCCTGTCAAGTAAATTTAATCCTCCGCCATTTGTTCCTATCCAAAGATGATGTTTGCTGTCTTCAAAAATAGAAGTAACACTGTTGTGGCTTAAAGATGCAGTGTCGTGATCATTATGCAAAAAGCGAATAAAAGATTTTTTTTCAGGATTGAATAAGTTTAATCCTCCGCTGATCGTTCCGATCCAAATATTATTCTCTTTGTCTTCATACATGCACGTAATCGTGTTATCACTGATGCTGTTGCTATCGTTATTATTTTCCAGATATTTTATAAAGCTGTTGTTCTTCTTATCAAATATGTCAATACCATTTGATGTACCTGCCCATATATTTCCCTTATCATCCTTTAGTAAACAACCTACATAGTTATCTGAAATGCTGCTTGAATTTTTCGGATCATTTGTAAAATGTATAAATGAATTTTTTTGCCTGTCGTACTTGTTCAACCCTCCGTCTAAAGTTGCGATCCATATATCACCGTTTGCATCTTCTTTCAGATCGTTCACATAATTATTGCTAAGGCTGTTATTATTTTCGGGATCATTTTTATAAACAGTGAATTTATAACCATCATATTTGTTCAATCCGTCTTCTGTTCCAAACCACATAAATCCTCTGCTATCCTGTAAAATGCATAATACATCACTTTGAGAAAGACCTGCATCTGTTGGTAAATGTTGAAACCGTATATTTTTTTGCTGACAAAAAAGAGGAAAAGGTATCTGCAACAAAATGAGAAAATAAAAATAAGCCCGCATATCGTTTAAATTTTAAGCGGTGCGTTTCATCGAATTAAATACTTTAAAAAAATTTGTTGAAACTCATAGCTCAAACTTCTTCTTATGTACACGTGTGCGACATAAAAAAGTTTAACAGGAGAGAAGCATCATCGTTGTTAGTATCGGTCTTTTATTTTTATTGCCCATTGCTCAAGCATTTTGTTCATCTCTTCTATTTTTATTGGCTTGCTTATATAGTCATCCATTCCTGCCTGCAAACATTCCTGCCTGTCGCCCTGCATAGCGTTTGCAGTCATTGCGATGATTACAGGTTGTTCGTTTAAACAAAGACGTATCATACGCGTTGCTTCAAGACCATCCATTACAGGCATTTGAACATCCATAAAAATAAGATCATAATTTGTGTCACTCACAATTTCCAATGCTTCCTGACCATTTTTTGCAATATCAGTTTTATAACCCATTTTCTTCAGAAACATTGAGGCGATCTGCGCATTGGTAATATTGTCTTCCGCAATCAAAATTCTTAAGGGATATCTTTTTGCAAAATCTGTTGAGATTTTATCGGTCAGATTCTTCAAAATTGTTGACTTGCTTTGTGTGATGGTAAATTCGTCCGCGATAGCTTTATACAATAAGGAATGTTTTACCGGTTTTGTCAATGCAGATTTGAAAAGGTTCGGGTATTGCTTAAAACGCACATCATTTTTTCCGGTTAATAATATGGCAGGAATATTAATGTTTTCAAACTGTACAGCCTTCATTAGTTCAATTGCATTCATATCCTGCATTTCCATATTAACGATCATCAGATCAAAATGCGAGGATGATAAAATTTTCAAGGCATCAATACTGTTATTTGCGAGCGTTATCTTTAATTTCCATTGCTCGAAAAGCTTTTTAAATATTGTTTGCGACGTGCAATTATCATCCACTACAAATATTTTCTTTTGTTCAATAACAGCATTTGAAGTAGTTCGAAGCGGTTGAAGACTTACTCTTGTAACAATTGTGAATTTGAATAAAGTGCCTGCACCTTCTTTGCTTTCTATCTTTAAATAACCACCCATTAGCGCCAATAGTTTTTTGCAGATGAGCAACCCTAAAATGTCTCCGTCATGTTGCGCATTTATACGAGTTATGTCTTTATTCAATAATTCAATTTCATCTGCAGGAAATCCTGCACCTGTGTCTTTTACTTCAAAACCAAGTTCAACCTGTGTTCTGTCGATCGTCTTCAGCAAGTGCACACCTATAAAAATTTCGCCTTTCGTTGTAAATTTTATCGCATTTTCCAGGACATTCATCAACACCTGCTTCAAACGCAAAGGATCGTTTACAAGATGTAAAGGAACATTTTGATCTATATAATAAAAGAGTTCAACGTTTGATCGATTTGCTTTATCTGCGAAAGAATCCAATACATCTTCTATAACAGTAGATAAATGAAAATCTTTGTATTCCACTTCTGTTCTTTCTTCAACGGCGTTGGTATAATCTAAAACATCAGCGATGAGCATGTTGTTAATAACAAGCATCACGCTTTCTCCGCATTTGCTAATAGTGTCAGCATATTCATTCTGCTCGTGTGTGAGAGAAGTTTCTTTTAGTAAAGACGCCATGCCAATGATTCCATTCATAGGAGTGCGTATCTCGTGGCTTAACTTAGAGATCAGCAAACTCTTTGAGCGATTGAGAATTTCTGATTCCTCAACTGCCTTTTGCTCATTTTCCTTTGCATATTTTAATAATTCACGGGATTCCTCGAGTTGCTGATGCAAAAGCGAATTCTTGTGTTTAAAAATTCTGATCTTTTTTCTGTTTAAATAAAGCGGGAACGTTAGCAAACAAGTCACAATGCCTGCTCCAAACCACCAGGTCTGCCAGAATATTACCAGTAAAGAATAGTTGTTCATAAAATTATTTTCAAGCGCTTCGTCCAAAATGCACCAGTGGTTTAACATTTGCCGGTGTTTGTTCTTCAGCTTCTTCGTTCAAAGTTTTTTTATCCTCTTTAATTTCAGCACTTTTTTCCTTATCAATTATTATTACTTCTGCAGTCGCCAGTTTATGGAAAAGCAAAATCTCTTTCAGATGAGGATTCCATTCGAATATCAATTCGTATATCGGTCTCCATAATATTACCCAGCTAAAAACGTCGAGACAGTTTTTGATGCCTTCATAAATTCTGATATTCGAAGGAATAAGCAAAGGCAAAAAAGCCTCCGAAAAAATTACGATCAGCCCTGCCATGCAAAGTAATATCCAGTTCCTGCGTTTAAATCTTTGAAACTTCTCCTCACGCAGCGCCTTTTTCATTGCAAAATGCCGGTGAATTGCATACATCAAAGGCTCTGCATATTGTTTATCAAGCGGACTTGTACATTTTAATTTGTAAAAAATAACAGAATATCTTTTGGTTGTAGAAACAGAAGTCATTATGTATTCTTCAAGCTTATGATGTATCTGTCGTTTATAAAGCGGTGCCGGATCATGCGGGTTAAAATAACTGTTGATATTTTGAAAATCAACGCTGAGAAAAAGGTTTATTTTTTTTGTCAACGACTTGCTCATATCGGTTGATAGTTTGCAATGAACAAGTGATTATAAAAATCAACGTTTGCATAATGAAAGAAATACAGTTTGGTTTGTATTATGCAGACTCCGGGCCGTGTAGTATCGGATATTGGATTATTCATTCACAACGTAAGTTTCAAATAAATTACGTATTGAAAAATTATATTTTAATTAAAAATGAAAATCAATTCTTTGCAAAAGAATGTGCAGGCTTCATAATGGTAAAACAAGTTTTGAGATTTTTTTGAGCATCCTTTGCATGAAAATCTTGTTCAATAATTTTCAGAACGTTGAAGTGTCCCGAAGCGAGTTCGGGATCGAGCAGTGACACAACGGACGATGCTATGAAATACCACAGTTGGTAAAATAAAAATTCTTTCCTAAAAAATAATTCCTTGAATATTCAAGCAAAAAAGGATTGCAGACAAACTGCAATCCTTTTACAAGCAGAGAATTCATATTAGAATTTATCCCAGAAAAGTTTTGTTTCTACTACATCTCCGCCAATAGCTGAGGCTCCCGCATTATAATTTGATGTATTGATGTTTTGCTCGAGTATTGGGTATGTAAACCTTACAGGAAAACCTGACAAAGCATGTGTAGGCTCAGGCAAAGTCGGATAGTCAAGCCTGCGCACCATAGTCCATGCATCAAAGCCGTTATTGTATAATGCTATGTATTCCTGTGTAGCGATCTTTTGTTTGTAAGTGCCGGGAGCAGTTGTATAATTAACGCTCGGTTGGGCAAGATAAGTTGCAGCTTGTGCAGCGCTTCCTCCCCATTCCTCTATAGAAGCGGTAACCGCATTATTATAATGTTCCTGTGCAGTGCCGCCAACATTCATTCCTCTTTCTGCAGCTTCGGTTTTCGTAAATTCTACCTGTGCATAACTAAGAATATCGTAAGGCGCATCAGGTGCTTGCTGCGCATCTGTTACATGAGAATAAATAGAGAATGTGGCGCCGTTACCGGGAATGCCTCCTGAGTATTTACCGGTAGGATCGGTGGTAAAATAGAAAGGTAAACGAGGATCATTCAAACCCTTCATAAGATTGATGATAGTACTAGCCGGTACGAAATCGTTTCTCCCGCTTTGCACAAGATTAACCCAAACAGGATTTGTATTTGGCGGAGCGTCTAAAAAATAGAAAACTGCATTATCATCATTTGAGGTGAATGCACCGGGAGCAGCAGATTCAACAACGGTTTTTGCCATAGCAGGATCACTGTCTGCTATAGTTATGCCCATAATAAGTTTAAGCGAGTTTGCGAACTTTTTCCATTTTTCAACATCGCCGCCGTAAAGAAGATCAGCGCCGCCAAAACTACCCGCAGATGCATCTAACGCAGCAATGGATGTATCAAGACGAGACAGCAGATCATAGTAAATCGTTTTTGCGTCATCGTATTTTGGAAAAAGAATTGCATCCTGCAAAGCCTGCGTGTAAGGAATATCCCCAAATGTATTTACAAGCAACTGGAAAGAATACACTTCCAGGATGTCAACCATAGCAAGCTCATTCTTTTGAACACCTGCATCTGTTACATCTGTTGGTATCAGTTTTTTTGTTTCTTCAAGGTCTTTTAAAACATCCTTATAGATAATTCTCCACCAGGCGTCGGGAATAGCACGTGTATTTAAATTGTAATTGCTTTCATCCGTATAGGTTGTTTCAGTCCATTGCTGTGTTATCAACCTGAAGATGTTATCATTAACATTAGCATCGGCTACGATGGTAGCCCAATTTTTTTCTGCATTGGAGAATAGCGTGTAAGAAGGAACTATCGAAGGATTTTTCTGATCGATATTCAACTTCGAGAGGTCCTTGTTACAACCCGCGGCTAAATATATGCATGCAGATATAAAAAGTATTTTTTTCATTGTTGATAATTTAAAATTTTACAGTTACATTAAATCCAACACTGCGCACAGAGGGGTATGCGCCTGTTTGCAATCCTTGTATATTACCTGAACTTGTTGTTTCTTCAGGATCCGCATAAGGAAGATTTTTATGAATGATCCATAAGTTTCTTCCAACAAGTGAAAGATCGATACCCTTGATAGGATTTATTTTTTTGATCAGCCTGTCTGAGAAAGAATAGGTGAGCGAGGCCTCACGAAGTTTCACAAAACTGGCATCATATACAAAGGCGGCAGAAGGATTGTTTACATAACCGTATGCTCCATACAAACCACTTATATCAACGCGGTTTGTGTTTGGTTTTCCATCAGCAGTTACACCCGGGAAAATAACACCACCGCCATTGTCAAGCGTATTTCTTACAGGCTGACCTTTATCATTCAAGCCGGCAGTTTCAGGATATAATCCGGTTGCTAAACCATAATACATATCGAGTGAGAAAACATCGCCGCCCTGTCTTACATCAATGAGGAAGCTAAGGGCAAGATTTTTATATTTGAAAGTATTGGAGATACCGCCAATCCAATCCGGATTTATATTCCCTATTATCTCATTTGCGGTAGGAGCAAATTTATAAAAGCCATCATCACCTACAACTTTTTGCCCGTTAAGATAAACGAAGTTTGAACCCCTTAATGTTCCATAAGGCTCACCCACGGCAGCATTCAAAGTAACATCGCCCTGGAAACTTGTGATAAGGAGATTTTTAGATGTATCATACAAAGACATTACCCTGCTCTGGTTCTTAGACCAGTTTACTGTAATATTCCATGAGAAATCTTTTGTTTTTACAGGAGTTCCGTTCAATGAAATTTCAATACCTCTGTTGCGGATAACACCGGCATTTACAAATTCATAATTGTAACCTGTTGCAGTAGATACACCAACGGGTAATATTTGATCTACTGATTTGGTATTGTAAAGAGTGATATCTGCGCCCAACCTGCTTTTAAACATAGACACTTCTAAACCCGCTTCGGTGCTCTTTGTTCTTTCAGGCTTTAAGTTCTCATTGTTTTTTGTGCTTGGTACTGAAAATAAGGTTGCAGTTCCAAAAGACACGTCATTGTTATCATGCACATAAGTATCATGCACACTTAATGCAGGAGCACTGTTTCCCACTTCGGCATAATTGGCTCTTACTTTTCCGTAATTCAACCATGTGGCATTGGGTAATAATTTTGAGAAAATAAATCCACCGGAAACAGAAGGATAATAATATGTGTTATTTGCTTCGGGCAGGGTAGAAGAACGATCTCTGCGGATTGTTCCATCTAACACCAGCATATCTTTATAAGATAGTGTTGCTCCTGCAAATACTCCGTCCACTTCAACCTGTGTCAAAGCTTCAACGGTCGGGCTTACCTGGTTAAGTGAATTGGATAACGCATAAAATCTTGGAACAACTAACCCGCCATTTGTTTTTGCCTGGTTTGATGAAATATTCGTTTGACGAATGTTGCCTCCGAGCAGAGCTTTTATATTCAAATTATCTGATACGTTCTTATCAAAATTTATGAGGAGATCATAATTGGTTTCACGAAAACTTCTGTTGAATTTTGAATAGCCGGAAGGTTCACCGTTTGGATCTGTTGTTAATTGCCCGTTGATGAATTGTCCGATGCTTCCTACCGCTACTCTTTCTTCCTGTTGCTCATCATAAGAATCCAGAGTGATGCGTCCCATTACATTTAACCAATCGGTTACTTTATAATTGAGCATCACATTACCAAAATACCTGTCTCTTCTGTCATTTTCATAGTTCTCATATCTCGTCCAATAAGGATTATCCCAGAAGATAGGTCTTAAACCATTTTCTTCATCAGAAGGATCAACCCAGTTCCATGTTATATTTTGCCTTGTTCTGAAGTATGCATCTTTTTGCTCCTTGATATCAACATTCATTTCCCACCATTGCCTGAAGTTTGACATTAAGTTGTTTGGTCCATAACCATTACCATACCTGCCAAATCCTTTAATTTTTGAATAGTTGAAGTTTACACCTGCGGAAAGTCTGTCTGTAATGTTATAAGTCGAACTAAAATTAAGAAGGTCTTTACCTACCTGGCTGTTTGGCAAAATGCCATTATCATTGTTTCTTGTGTAACCTAATTTGAATGATGCCTTATCACCACCGCCCTGCAGCAGAACACTATTATTATAAGAAACTGCAGTTTCAAAAAATTCACTTGGATCATTGGCTGCAGCAACCCATGGTCTTGGTTTATGATAATAAGGTGAAGTTTTATCGAATGCATCCCATTGATATACCTGCAATGAAGGATCGAACTTTGCCCCCCATGAAGCATCTTCTGTTGTTGGCGTAACAAGATCAGGCTGACCATCACCGTTCACATCAAAATAAAAAAATCCGCCATCAGGCGAGCCATAACCGCCATACTCAATACTGATGTAACCGGCACCATAACTTTTCTGATAGGTGGGAAAAGTGCTCTTATCAATTTTCCCAACAATTACTCCTGAATTAATTGTGATGCCTAATCCTTTTCTCCCTTTTTTTGTTGTGATCACAATCACACCATTTGCCGCTCTTGAACCATACAAAGCGGTGGCAGCAGCACCTTTTAGAACATTGATCGATTCAATATCGTCAGGATTTATATCTGCAGCGGCATTCCCATAATCAAAACCACCACGGCCTGTAAGCTGGTTATTGGTATTTGTATTTGAATTATCAAATGGAATTCCATCCACAACAAATAAAGCTTGGTTGTTTCCGGTCAAAGATTTAAATCCGCGCAACACAACATTGGTTGAGCCGCCTAACGTATTTCCTTGTCTTATCTCAAGACCGGAAACTTTTCCTGAAAGAGAACTTAGAAAATTATCATCCCGGGTTTTGCTGATTTCAGCACCGGAAACTTGTTGTGCACTGTATGGCAGTTGATTCTTACTTCTTCTTATTCCGAGCGCTGTAACCACAACTTCATTCATTACATTTTCACCCTGGGTAAGTGTGATATTCAAAGAAGTTTGATCACCAACCGGAACTTCTCTGTCACTATAACCAACACTTGAAACAACCAGTACATCGTTTCCGGAAACAGAAATTCTAAATTCACCGTTTGCATCAGTTAATGTTCCTTTCGATGTGCCTTTTATTTTCACACTCGCTCCGCTGAGCGGTGTACCGTCTTTAACATCCGTTACTTTTCCAGTAACCTGCTTTTGTGCGTGGGCAAAAGAAATAAGCCCTGTGCACAGCACAATTAGTAGCAATAGTTTTTTCATAAAGAGAATTTTGTGGTGATAAAAAGACAATTTTTAAAATGAATCTGCTTAGTCGAAGCGCTTCTTTAAAACCGAAGAATGAAAAATAACAACCGATCCATGAAAAGTGAAGACTGAAAAAATTGAGTAAAGAAATTTTTTTATGAGCCGGTCGCCGGATTAATAATTTAACTTTTGCTGCCACGCACATTTCATCTGAAAGTAATTCTATTGAGCAATGAACCACATAGGCACGGAGATAACATAGGCGAACACATAGAAAAACTATGTGATACTCGATGTACCTATGTTTCTATGTGGTTCAAAGAGTCGCTTTCATCTTGTATTCAATTGCCGTTCATCATGAATGTATTCAACTTTTACATCAGCGGTTTTTTATCCGAAGTATCACAACTGAAATTTGTAAAACAGTTCTTATTAATTGCGATGAAGATTTTGATGCAATGATTAGTCGATTTTGATTGTCAGTATAGAAAAATTCATGCTTTGGAAATATAAAGCCGCCTGAAAGTATTGATAACAGAGGGGTTGAGTAATTTATTTGAAGAGAATGTTATTAATGAATAATTTTTTTCGTTTGAATATAGATAATAGCGGGATTTTACTTGAGAACAAATTATGCCGGCAGGTGATTTTTTTTGCTCAATTATGTTGGTGAAAGTACAAGTGTGCGACTGTCCTTCACGTCGCGGCTTCGGGGAAGCAAGGCGCAACGAAAGCTCTATAGCAGTAAAAAAGTTGGGTGAAAAATTTCAGACAAAAGAATGCTTATATAAAGCAGTCATTAGCTTTTTCCATTCATCACAAAAGACATTGAACAACAACGAGCAACAATTTATTTTTGAGATATACGAATGATTTCATAGACAGGCAGGAACCAACTATTTCAATTTACTGCAACCATGATAAACGACAGGCTCATACGATATTTTTTTATTCCGTTGCTTGGCATTATCATTCCATTAATCTCCGGGTTTTACCATTATGGATCTTTTTCTGTCGCTGAGATAATTGTTGCTAATTGTTATTCAATCTTCATTTCATTCTGTGTTTGGTCAGGCGGCAGTTGGATAATTTATAAGAGCCGTTATTTTATTAAACAGCCTCCGTTCTTTAAGATTTGCATACTCTGTTTTTTTACTGTTTCATACAGTTCAATTGTAACCATGATTTTGTGTTATGTGTGGCTATTTTTTACGTCGGAACAACACGTGGATTGGCAGCTACTTATTCAAACTGTGGCAGTGGTAGATATTGCAGTCGTAGTATTCACTTTGATCTATGAAATACTTTTTTTAGCAAGAGAAAAAGAAACGGAACATTCGAAAACCAGGCAACTTGATAACGCACTTACGACTGCACAGCTAATCAATTTAAAAAATGAACTCGATCCTCATTTCATGTACAATGCTTTAAACACTTTGTCTTATTTAGTGAGAACAAATCCCGACAGAGCTGATGATTTTGTTATGAGGCTTGCGCACATTTATCAGTATTTTCTTGCAAATAAAAATAAGGAATATGTAACGCTAAGAGAAGAACTACGCTTTATTGATCAATATTTTTTTCTTTTGCAACTGCGGTATGAAAATAAGATCAGGTTAAGCAAAGAGTTGGCTGATTATGATCTTGATGCTATAACAATTCTTCCATGCGCTTTGCAAATACTTGTTGAAAACGCGATAAAACATAACATTTTCAGCGAAGCAAATCCTTTGTCAATAAAAATATCAATCAACGACGATAGCATTTACGTGGTAAATACCAAAAGACCGGGAAAGATACCACCTCATTATTCAACAAAACTGGGTTTACGCAATCTCAAGGCACGATATGAACTTGCATATAAAAAACCAATAACAGTTGAGTCTGACAAAAATTATTTTGTTGTTCGATTACCACTATTGAAAAGTGCATAAACCAAACCAATGCTCAGCGCAGTAATTATTGAAGATGAAAGATTAGCTATTGATAAATTAAAAACTATACTTTCAGAAATAATTCCTGAAATAACCTTTACTGCTATTATCACATCAGTAAAAGAAGGCATCGATTATTTCTCCGGCTATCCAAAACCCGACCTGATATTTTGCGACATTCATTTAACCGATGGTTTATCTTTTGAAATATTCAACAGCTTCCAGGTTGATGCACCCGTTATTTTCACAACTGCCTATGATGAATTTATCATGAAAGCTTTTGATTATAACGGTATAGATTATTTATTGAAACCGGTGAACATACAGGAAGTTTCGAAAGCTTATCAGAAATATAAATCGTTGCAACAACACTTTAACCCACCGGCAGGAAAACTCACCAATCTGTTGGAATACCTGGGAACACCAAAGAAGACAAGAATAATTGTAAAGAAAGGTCTTGAAAATATTGCTTTGAAAATGGAAGATGTGATTTTGTTTTATACTGAGAATAAAATCGTGTATCTCATCGACAAGCATAGATCAAAATATCTCTATGATAAAAATTTAAGTGAACTGGAAATTGAACTTGATCCTGCGATTTTTTTTCGTGCAAACAGAAAATACATTGTTAACATCAACTATATAAAATCATACAAAACATTTGAGAAAGTAAAACTTATTCTCGAACTCATTATACCCGACATACAGCATCAAATTATTCTAAGCCAGGAAACAGCCCCGGAGTTTAAAAAATGGCTTGCCGGAACATGAATTACCACCTTTCAGTAATCAAAACTAATGTTACAGTAAAATAATTTCATGTACCGGTTAATTATAACAATTGCCCTTTTTTATAAATTCTAATTTAGCCGGGTAAACTAAGAACTTATTTTTCTCATGTGCTATCAAAAGTACAATTGGCCGCTATTTCCATAGTGGCTTTTTTTATAACTGTATATAGTAAATAAGAATTGTAAAGCTTGTTCCATAAACATGTACGCTTTTTGTAAAGCGATTGCCGTATAAGACATTAATCTCAAAGATGGATTTGGTTAATACCCTGTTCGTATCATTGCTGTATCAACTCCGTCAATTGACGGAGTTGATACGAATAAGGGAATAGCCAGGCCTTTATTAAATCCGGGGACTTAGCCTCAAAACGATAAAAGCATGTCAGGAACATCTATGCCGGCTTAAGATTGAGGCGAGGGCTTGTGCGTTGGTATCTTAAGCTTCGTTTATTGACCGCACAAGACGCTATACACAAAGCAACACCTCAGTCCTGCACTAACGGGGTTGATATGTATCCATTGAGAGATTTTATATGGTTATGAATCAAAATAAATCTACATGAAAAGAACGTATTTTCATTTAACCGATAAATAACAGCAGTGGAGTTTCACTTTATATTGTAAGTACAATTATCTTTTTTAATAGTTTAACTTTATAAAGTATGCTGCTGTAAAATGAGACGTACATCTCTTATATTGATCATTGTTTTTGTTTGGATTTCCCCTGCAATAGCACAACCAAAACCTGTTGCTGACAGTTCAGGCGCTGATAGTGTAAAAGTTGCACAGATCTCCTTATTGCAATTACAGGAACAACACTTGCTTGATTCACTCATCAAAATAAGTCTTCAAAGAGAACTGCAGGCAGATGTCGGTGATGCAAGAAAAGTAAAAGAATTAGAAATTAAGCTTCGGCAAATTGAGGTGAATGATTCCTTGCGAAAACTTGAAGCAATACAAAAGATAAATGAACTGAAAAAAACTTCAAAAGGTTACCCTGTAGCACCTTTCAGCGATACACTTTTTTATGTGTACGCCTGGGTGGGTCCGTACAGCGCTCACGACAGAGCTGCCGGTATTACGCAAAGAATACAACAATTGTATGACGATGATTTTTTAAAACTCGATTCTCTTAAAATAATAAAGAGCGATAACAGCTATGATATTTTCTACAGGAATGATTTTCCTGTAACCTCAGTAACAAACCTCGACGCACTTTGGTTAAATACAACAAGTGAGCAACTTGCCAGCGATTATTTGCAGAAGATCAAAACTGCCGTACAACAGGAAAGAGCAAATAACAATTTTGTAAGCTGGCTGAAGAAAATAGGTTGGGTAGCATTGATAATTGTTGGAGTGGCTGCTTTTATTTTTCTTCTCAATAAACTCATCAGGGCAGGTGCAAAACTTTTAACACGCAGAGCAGGCTTGAGGTTTGGCAACATTAAGCTGCTAAGCACATGGCAGTATAAAAAACTAGTTTTGCAGGCACTTGGTGTTTCCAGGTTTATAATAATTCTGCTGACGATTTATTTATCGTTGCCATTGTTGTTCACTATTTTTCCTGCAACAAAAAATCTTACAAACACTTTACTTGGATGGATAATTGATCCTGCGAAATCTATACTTAAAGGTCTTGTAAATTTTCTACCGAATCTATTCACCATATTGATCGTTTATTTCTTTACCAGGTACATCATAAAGTTTATAAAGTATTTCGCGAACGAAATTCATGCAGGCAGAATAAACATACAGGGATTTCACGAGGATTATGCAAAACCCACCTTCAACATTATTCGTTTTCTTTTGTATGCATTCATGCTGGTGATCGTCTTCCCGTATTTGCCGGGCTCAAGTTCTCCTGCGTTTCAGGGTGTATCAGTATTCTTAGGTTTGTTGCTTTCATTAGGCTCAACATCTGCTATCAATAATTTGATTGCAGGTCTTGTAATTACGTATATGCGCCCGTTCAAGATCGGCGATCGTATACGAATAGGTGATGTTACAGGAGATGTTGTTGAAAAATCTATGCTGATGATAAAGGTTAGAACAATAAAGAATGAAGACGTAACAGTTCCTAATTCAACAGTACTTTCAAGCAACACTACAAACTTCTCTGCTCTTGCCAACGCACAAGGATTAATCATTCATACAACAGTTACTATCGGCTACGATGTTCCATGGAAAGAAATGCACAAGGCTCTTATCAATGCGGCAATGAGAACACCTGATGTTTTAAAAGATCCGGCGCCTTTCGTTTTGCAAACAAGTCTTGATGATTTCTTTGTGTCTTATCAACTCAATGCATATATAAGAGATGCGAACAACCAGCATGTCATTTATTCAGAGCTACATCAAAACATACAAGATTGCTGCAATGAAGCAGGAATAGAAATTATGTCGCCACACTACACTTCAATGCGCGACGGAAACACAACTACTGTTCCTACAGATTATCGTCCAAAAGATTACAAGCCAAAAGCATTTCATGTACAGAATGTAAAGGAAAAAGAAAGTGCGCAAGATAACGGCTCACCGGAAGAACAAACGGCATCACTGCATTCTTCAATAATTAAAACAGAAAATCAATAAAAAATACAGGGAGTTATTTGTTACCGCAACAGAACTGTTATCAGATTTTGTTAAGTCAATCACTATGCTGGCTTAAGATTAAGGCGTAGGGTTATGAGCATTCGTATCTTAAGCTTTCGTTTAGCGACCGCGCAAGACGCTATGCACAAAGCAACGCCCCGGTCTTGCGCTAACGGGGGAGGGCAAAGTAAGAGATTATTAATGTGGTAACACCTGCAACGACAGAAATAATACAATCTTCTCTTTTTTATAATCTACCTTGTTCCAAATAAGACAAATGAAGAATTTACTTCTGCTTTTCTTTTTCTTTTTAACCTTTCAACAGGCAAATTCACAAACTACTGATTCAACCATCATCCATGCTATGGAAATTGCCATTGAGAACAGCACTTATCCAAACATTCACAGCATTCTAATTGCGCATAATAATAAAATTGTTTACGAAAAATACTGGCAGGGAAAAGACAGAAAAGAAAGCGTTGATTTAGGTATAATTCCCCACGGAGTTGACAGCCTTCATGCGATGCAAAGCATATCTAAAAGTGTTACCTCCGCCTGCATTGGAATTGCGATCGCACAGGGAAAAATTAAAAGCATCAATCAAAAGGTTTTTGATTTTTTTCCTGAATATAAAGTGCAGGATACCGGGTTAAAATCAACCATAACAATTAAAGACCTGCTTACTATGACCGCAGGTTTTCAATGGAATGAAGAAGACTATAATTCACCTGATAACAGTGAAGCAATCATGGGTGATTCACCTGACCCCGTGGCTTATGTTTTAAGTCGGCCCATGATTAATGTACCCGGAAAAGTTTTTACTTACAATGGCGGCGCAACCCAGGTGCTTGCTGCAATCATTCAAAAAACAACAGGCAAACCGGTGGATGTATTTGCTAAAGAATTTCTCTTTACGCCTCTCGGTATAACAAATTTTAAATGGACAACCACAACAGCCGATAATTCCACTACGCCGGATGCTTTTTCAGGCGTGTATTTACGTTCACGTGATTTAATGAAGTTTGGTTTGCTTTATATGAATGACGGTAAATGGGAATCGAAACAAATTTTGCCCGCAAGTTGGGTGAAGCAATCTTTAACGCCTTACATAATTGCGGACGATGGTTCGGATAAAGAGTTCGGCAAAAGCGACTATGGTTTTCAATGGTGGATGTTTGATGATTCTATTATGAACAAATCCGTTCTGCTTAGTGCTGGCGTTGGCAATGGGGGGCAGCGTGTATTTGTTGATAAAGCAAATCAAATTGTAGTAGTTTTTACCGGCGGAAATTATCGTATGCCTGATAGATATTTGAACCCTTACATCATTCTTAAGAAATTTATTTATCCTGCTTTATTTAAAAATGAATAGTGGAAATAATTAAGCATCTAATTCTCATTCCCCCTTCATTACAATATCTCGTAATAGCATTTGTGCGTGTACCACATTCCAACTGCTTTCTACCAATGCAGTGCGCAGGTAATGGTTACTGCGATTGGTAATGCCTTTGTTTCTTTTGGTGTCGCCGCTGTCGCCTGTATTGGGCACCAGTCCTGAATAACTAATGCGTTTTATTTTGGTGAAAATCTTTTACTACCAAACCAGCCGCTGAAAATTCCTTTTTATCTCGGTGCAGATGCAGCAAATTTTTTTAGAGCATTTGTGTTGCCCAAGAGTGCTTCTTCAAATTTAGGCTGACAACTAATTTCTCTCCTTGTTGCCAAAGGATGCCGAAACAAGATCTACACACTTGACGATAATGATTATAGCACTGTCGTCACACTCATAAAAAACACTGCTATTTTATCTCCGCAAAACAATAACTTAGTTTGATTGCTTTCACAATACAATAAACAGACTCATTATGATTGAAAAACTAAACTGGAAATTAGTTCCAACTGAAGAGGTAACTCCTTCCATGCATCGTAAAATAGTTTCAGGTGAAAAACTGATGATCGCGAGGATGAAATTTAAAGATGGCTTTAGAGTGCCGTTGCATCATCACGTACATGAACAGGTAACGCAAGTGATCTCAGGGCAAATGCGTTTTTGGTTTGGAGAAAATAAAGAACAAACAATGGATTTGTTTCCGGGTGATGTAATAATAGTTCCCTGCAACGTGCCGCATGAAGCGCTAATGATCGGTGAAGTGGAGGGATTAGATACATGGTCGCCTCCGCGCCGGGATTGGTTAGATAAAACGGATGATTATTTGAGAAGATAATTTCTGCCACTGCTGGTTACCTGATCAACAGAATGTTTCTTCTTCCTGCCGCCATGAAAAACCAACCGTATAAGTGAGTGACACAACAGGCGATGCCATAAGAACAAAAGCCCGACACAAAAAAACTATCCATTCAACTGAAGCAAAACTTTTTTGATATCCTTGTAGTTTGTCCAAGGGATAAAATGATCTTCATCTTTGAGTGTGATGAGTTCAACAGATTTTGCGTTCACCAAATTCTTTTTTGCAAAAAGAGCATTTTCATAAGGAACTAGTGAGTCATGCTCGCCATGCAAAATGTAAACGCGACACTTGATTTGCGAAAGCATAATATTGAAAGGCCCTAACGGAAGTATGATAAAATAAAAAAAGTGATTGTCCGTGATTTTTTATTATCCATGAGTTTTGTGTTCCTCACATTGGCAATGTTGCTTATAACAAATGCCATCTCAACTTTTTCATTTGAGTGGTTGTTTCTGATTGTGTTCTTCTTACTCGCCACACTAAGTTTTCTACGGTTTTATATCCCAGGTGAAAACATTGATTGAATAGTACTATGGATATTGTTGTTCTGTCTGCTTCTTAAAAGTTAATAAGTTTTTACACTGTCATACAGTTGACAACACAGCGTTTGACGAGCAAGTAGTTTTACATAAATAATAATAAGGACAATAAAATTTTAAAGGAAGTATCATGAAACAAATTCTTATTTTACTTGTGTTTTTATCAGCATTGTCAACAAAAGGACTTACCCAGGATACAGCCTCGATGCGTAAACAAAGTTTTAATCTCGAAAAAAATATTGGGATACAAGGTTATGATCCGGTGGCGTACTTCAAAGAAAATAAAGCTGTAAAAGATAAAAGTGAAATTTCAGTTTTATATCTTGGTGTGATTTATTATTTCTCATCAGTCGAAAATAAAAATGCTTTTGTAAAAGACCCGACTGCTTATGAACCGCAATATGGAGGTTGGTGTGCTTATGCAATGGGCAAGTCAGGAGAAAAAGTAGAAATCGATCCTTCGACTTTTAAAATTGTAAACAACAAACTTTATTTGTTTTATAACAAGTATTTCAATAACACTCTGAAGAGTTGGAATAAGGACGAAGCAAATTTTAAAGCAAACGCAGACGTTCATTGGCAGAAAATATTTCACTCATAAGTTATAAATAAATGTGCACCGTTACTTATATACCATCAGGTGAAAAAAAATTCCTGACATCAAACAGGGATGAAAAAACATTCCGCAAAAAAGCTTTGCCACCACAAATTTATTTGCGTGAGGAAGTTCGTTTAATTTATCCCAAGGATGGCGATGCAGGAGGCACATGGATCGCTCTTAATGAAAATGGTAATGTCGCTGTTCTACTCAATGGCGGTTTCGAAAAACATATTTCAAGTCCCCCTTATAGAAAAAGCCGTGGACTTGTTTTTATTGATATTATAAAACAAACTTCTCCTGTTAAATATTTTTTGAATGTTGACCTTCTGGGAGTAGAACCATTCACAGTAATAATCGTTGAACAAAACAAATTGTTTGAATGCCGTTGGACAGAAAACAATAAATTCTGCAAAGAATTAAATGAGAAGAAACCGCACATTTGGTCCTCCGCAACATTGTATGATCGTGATACCAGGAATAGGAGAGAGCAGTGGTTTTGGCAATGGCTGAATAGAAAATCTTCTCCTGAGCAGAAAGATATTTTACAGTTTCATCAGTTTGCCGGCGAAGGAAACAAGGATAATGATCTTGTTATGAAGCGTGGAGAGATTTATCGTACTGTTAGCATCACTTCAATTGAATTGGAAAACGAAACGGGAAGAATGTGCTATAATGATCTCACCGCAAATGAAACGTTTCATCTTGAAATGAAAATCGCCACTGATTGCAATGTTTAAAAAAATTTTAAATCAACCATTTTTTATAAAACTCTTTCATTGGGAATATTGGCCATTCAATGTAGTGTATGGTCCCATACTTTTTTATTGGCTCTGGTTTTGTTTGAAAGCGAGATCATTTTTCTTCTTCAATACTTCAAATCCAACAATCAAAAACGGCGGATTTTTACTTGAATCAAAGAAAGAGATTTACGATATCATCCCTTCAAAATTTTATCCTGCAACCTTATATTTCAAAGCTGATATTGAAAGATCAATATTTGAACATAAATTGAAAAATTCCACATTGCAATTTCCTCTGATTGGCAAACCAG
>Ga0207657_10002210_pt1 | contig 21109 bp, 19 predicted proteins | sample KBSC33metaG_FD_184316 | JGI IMG/M metagenome (GOLD analysis project Ga0207657, IMG submission 184316) | Corn rhizosphere microbial communities from Kellogg Biological Station, Michigan, USA - KBS C3-3 metaG (SPAdes) (version 2) | ecosystem: Host-associated > Plants > Roots > Rhizosphere > Soil ... | reverse complement strand
CACTTCGACCTCGAGGCGCCGAAAGAACCGCAGCGGGGCGAGTACTGGTGCCACAAGCACCGGCGCGAGTGCCGCCCGGTCGAGTCGGCGGCCGGCTTTCTCCGCCGCTACACGCTGGACACCCTCGCGCGGATCGAGGAGTTCGCCCACGTCCGCGACGCCGAGCGCGAGGCGACCGTGCTGCACGGCGACGGGCGGGAGGTGAAGCTCGGCGGCCCGTACGACGGGGTCCTCACCTCGCCGCCGTACCCGGGCCTGATCGACTACCACGAGCAGCACCGCTACGCGTACGAGCTGCTCGGGCTCGACGACCGGCGGGAGCGGGAGATCGGCGCCGCCGCCTCGGGGACGTCTCTCGCGTCCCTCGAGGCATACCGCGCCGGGATCGCAGCGGTCCTCGAGCGCGCGTCCGCAGCTCTGCGGCCCGGCGCGCCCGTGCTCGTCGTCGTCAACGACCGGCGCGACCTCTACCCCGAGATCCTCGAGCGCGCCGGGCTCCGCCTCGAGGCACGGCTGCGGAGGCACGTCAACCGCCGCACGGGCCGGCGGGCGGGCGAGTACTTCGAGGACGTCCTCGTCGCGCGGCCGCTGTCGGGATGAAGCACCTGGCCCTGCCGGTCTCCGACCAGGACCGGTCGCGCCGCTTCTACGAGTCGTACCTCGGCTTCGACGCCGAGCCTCCGCGCCGCTACGACGACGGCGTCCTCATCCTCTACAACGCGGAGGGGTTCTCCCTCGCGCTCGGCCCGACCGAGGAGCCGATCCGCCTGCCCCGGTTCCTCCACTTCGGAGTCCACCTCCCGAGCCGGGAGGCGGTCGAGGCCTTCCGCGACCGGCTCCGCGCCGACGCCGTGCCGATCGCAGAGGAGTGGGACGAGCCGGAGTACGTCAGCGTGAAGTTCCTCGACCCCGACGGCTACGTGGTCGAGGCGGCGTGGGAGCCGCACCTACGCTAGGGGCGTAGTGTCCCTGCTCGTGATCGTCAGGCGTCTCGTCGGAGCTGTGCTCTGCGTCACGGGCGCCGTCTGGATCGGCCAGGGAACCAACATCATCCAGGGCTCGACGATGACCGGCAGCACGTTCTGGGCGGTCATGGGCGCTCTCGCCTTCGTCGCCGGCCTCGTCCTCCTCGGCTGGCCGTGGCACCGCCCGAGTGCCGACGCCTAGGTCTCGCCGGTGAAGTAGGGGACCGCGTCGGCCAGGCGGAACAGCTTGCCCGGCGGATGCGCGCCGACCTTCTCCGAGTCCGGGTAGACCGCGGTCGAGACGGCGAGCCGGTTCGACCACATGCAGACGCGGACAGTCTCGCCCGTCCGGTTCGTCACCTTGTGCGCGCCTGCCTCGCCGGTGGGGAAGAAGGCGCAATCCCACGGCTCGAGCTCGCGTTCGCCCTCCGGCGTGCGGAGGGTGGGCCGGCCGACGAGGGCGATCAGCCACTCCTCCTCGCCGTACTCGTAGTGGTAGGGGCAGATGCTCTGGCCGGGCGCGAGCTCGTACACCGTCAGGCCCAGCTGCTCGCCGCCGACGAGCGGGCCGACGCGGGTGTAGCTCAGCTCGTAGCCGGGCGCGTCCTCCTCGTCCTTCTCGACGTCGACCTCGAAGAGATTGACGACGCTCACTGCTCGCCTTCCCAGTACTCCGCGGGCTCGCCGAGCCGGCCGCGGTGGTCGAAGCCGGGGCCGGCGACGCGGATCTTGCCGCTGTCGGGATAGACGGTCGCGCCGCCGTAGCGCGCCTCTGCCGAGGGCATCGCATAACGGACGGGCGCGTCCGAGTGGTTGCGGACCGCATGCCCTCCCGCGGCTCCCGCGGGGAAGCAGGCGACGTCGCCGGCCCGCAGCACGGTTTCCCCGTCTGGTGTGCGGAGTGTCAGCTCGCCGTCGATCACGATCAGCCACTCCTCCTCGGTCACCTCGAAGTGGTACGGCCAGGAGGCGTTTCCCGGCGGGAGCTCGTAGACGCTCAGGCCCGTCGCGACCGCTCCGAAGCCTCGGGTGAGGGACGCCGCGGAGAAGTCGTGTCCCGGCGGATTCCCGGAGAGCTCCTTCAGGGCGAGGGCCAGGAGATTCTGGACGCGCTCGCCGTCGCTCACGGCGCCACCCTACCGCGGCGAACTTGGCACTCTCGCGTATCGGCTCTGCTCCTAGCGTCGAGGCGTGCTGGCACGCGCGGTGACGCATGCTCTCGTCGGCCTCGAGCCCCGCCGGGTCGACGTCGAGGCGCACGTGCGCGACGGCATCCCCGGTTTTGCGATCGTGGGTCTTGCCGACCGCGCCTGCCAGGAAGCGCGGGAGCGTGTTCGCAGCGGGATCTCGGCCGCCGAGCTGAGCTTCCCGCCGGGACGGATCACCGTCAACCTCGCGCCCGCGGAGCTGCGCAAGGAGGGCTCCGGCTTCGATCTCCCGATCGCCCTCGCGCTGCTCGCGGCGTCGCAGCAGCTTCCACGCAGCGCGCTCGACCGCACCGCCGCGGTCGGCGAGCTCGCGCTCGACGGCCGCCTGCGCCGCGTGGGCGGCGTCCTTGCCGTGGCAGAGGGAGCGCGGCGCCTCGGCGCCGAGCGTCTCCTGTGTCCCGCCGACTCGGCGCGGGAGGCCGCGCTCGCGGGCGTGGCGGCCATTCCGATCCGGCACCTCGCCGAGGCCGCGGCGTACCTGCGCGGCGAGCTCGAGCTGGAGCCTGAGCCACCGCTGGCGCCGAACGGCCATCGCCCGGTCGCGGCGCCGGATCTCGCCGACGTCCGCGGGCAGGAACGCGCCCGGCGCGCGCTCGAGCTCGCCGCGGCGGGCGGGCACAACCTCCTCCTCGGCGGCCCGCCCGGGACGGGGAAGACGATGCTCGCGCGGCGGCTGCCGGGGATCCTGCCGCCGCTCGACTCCGACGCCGCCCTCGAGGTGACGCGGATCCATTCGGTAGCCGGTCTCGTGGACGACGAGCAGCCGCTCGTCTCGCGGGCGCCGTTCCGCGCGCCCCACCACAGCGCGTCGACTGCGGCGATCGTCGGCGGCGGCCCGCATCTCCGGCCGGGAGAGGCGAGCCTCGCCCACCGCGGCGTGCTCTTGCTCGACGAGCTCGCCGAGTTCCAGCGGCCGGCGCTCGAGGCGCTCCGCCAACCGCTCGAGGACGGCTTCGTCTCGGTCGCGCGCGCTGCCGGCCGTGTCGTCTTCCCGGCCCGGTTCATGCTCGTCGGGACGATGAACCTCTGCCCGTGCGGCGGCCGGGGAGACCCCGCAGCCCAGTGCAGCTGCTCGGCGCAGCGGCTCGCGCGCTACCGCGACAAGCTCTCCCGCGCGCTGCTCGACAGGTTCGACCTCGTCCTCGCGATGCCGCGGGTGCGCGGGGAGGAACTGGCCGCGGCGCCCGGTGAGAGCTCCGACGCCGTGGCCGGTCGCGTCGCGACGGCGCGGGAGCGGCTCGCGACGCAGCCGCCGTCGCGCGACCAGGAAGCGGATGCGCTCCTGCGCCGCGCGGCCGACCGCCTGCACCTGTCCGGGCGGGGCTACGCCCGCGTGGGCCGGGTTGCGCGGACGATCGCGGCGCTCGCGGAGTCGGAGTCGGTGCGCGCCGCGCACGTGGCCGAAGCCCTCTCGTATCGCTCGCCGGAAGAGCTCTCGAGTGTCTGAGCTCGCGCTCGCGGTCTTCGCATCCGAGACGGGCACGCATCTGATCCGGCCGCCGCGCGGTGAGCGCTGGCAGAGCTTTGCGCGGCGGTTCGACGAGCGTGCGTATCTCGAGCGGCTTGCCGCAGGCGGATATCGCTTCCTGCCGCGCTCGTCGCCGGGCTTCCCGGCGCTCCTGCGCGCGATTCACGACCCACCGGCGGGCCTCTTTCTCCGCGGCGCGGCCGAGCCGGAGCTGCTGGCCCGGCCCTCGGTCGCGATCGTCGGCGCCCGCGCGAGCTCGGGCTACGGCGCCTCGGTCGGGCGGAGCCTCGCGCGGGACATCTCCTCCGCCGGGCTCGTCGTCGTGAGCGGGCTGGCACGCGGCATCGACGCCGAGGCGCATCGCGGCGCACTCGAGGCGAACGGGACGACCGTGGCCGTCCTCGGCTGCGGCGTCGATCGCGACTATCCCGCTGCGCATGCCGAGCTCGCACGCCGTGTCGCGGCTGTCGGGCTGATCGTCTCTGAGTACGCGCCCGGCGTCGAGCCCGCGCCGTGGCGGTTCCCGGCGCGGAACAGGATCGTGGCCGGGCTGTGCGCCGTGACCGTCGTGGTCGAGGCCCGCGAGCGCAGCGGTGCCCTCATCACGGCGGATCTCGCGCTCGAGGAGGGACGGGAGGTGTTCGCCGTGCCGGGCGAGATCACGAGCTCGCTCTCGGCGGGTACGAACGCCTTGCTCAAGCTCGGTGCGACGCCGCTGACGAGCGCCGCCGACGTCCTCGCCTCGTTCGGGCTCGAGCCGCAAACGGCGCAGTCGGAGACGTCTCCGCTGCTCGAGCTCCTGCCGGCGAGCGCCGACGAGCTCGTGCGCAAGACGGGGCTCGGCGCCGGCGAGGTGGCCCGCGCGCTCGTCGAGCTCGAGCTCGAGGGCCGTGTCGCGGTGAGCGACGGCGTGTACCGTCGCGCTTCGTGAATCCGTACTGGCTGGAGGAACCGAGCCCCGCGCGGCCCGACACGACGCTCGACGGTCGCGCCGACGTCGCGATCGTCGGCGCCGGCATCACGGGGTGCTCCGCAGCGCTGCGTCTGGCCGAGGCCGGCCTGCGCGTTCGCGTGCACGACGCGCGCGGGATCGCGGAGGGCGCGAGCGGTCGCAACGGCGGCTTCGCGCTCGCAGGCGGTGCCGCCCGCTACGACGTCGCCCGCGACACGTACGGGGCGGACCGAGCGGCCGCGTTCTGGCGCTGGACCCACGAGGCGCTCGAACGGCTGGCGGAGCTCGCGGGCGACGCGCTGCGCCGCACGGGCAGCTACCGGCTGGCCGGCGACGAGGAGGAGCGCGAGGGGATCCAGCTCGAGTACGAGGCGCTGCGCGAGGACGGCTTCGACGCGGAGTGGCTCGACGACGTGCCCGGCGCCGCCGCCGGCCGCTTCCACGGCGCGATCTCCCATCCGCACGACGGCTCGATCCAGCCGGCGCGCCTCGTGCGACGCCTCGCCGTGGCCGCGACGGCCGCCGGAGCAGAGTTCCGCGAGCACGACAGGATCGAGGACCTCGACGCCCTCGACGCCGACCGCGTCCTCGTCGCGACCGACGGCTACGGGCACGGCCTCGTCCCCGAGCTCGCCGACCTGATCTGGCCGACGCGGGGGCAGGTGGTCGCGAGCGAGCCGCTCGAGCGCGTCCTCTACGACCGGCCCCACTACGCGCGCCAGGGCTTCGACTACTGGCAGCAGCTGCCCGACGGTCGGATCCTGCTCGGCGGCTTTCGCGACACGTCGATCCTCGACGAGCTGACCGACGTGGAGGAGACGACCCCGGCGATCCAGTCGTCGCTCGAGTCGTTCCTGCACGAGCTCGCCGGCGAGAAGGTCGCGGTCACCCACCGCTGGGCCGGAATCTTCGGGCTGACCCAGGACATGCTCCCGCTCGTCGGGCCGGTTCCGGGCCGGGGCGGCCGCGTCTGGGTGGCCGCCGGCTACTCGGGGCACGGCAATGTGCTCGGCTTCGCCTGCGGCGAGCTCGTCGCGGACGCGATGCTCGGCCGCGAGTCGCCGCAGCTCGAGCTACTTACGCCCGAACGCTTCGAGGGGTGAGGCGTGGCGCGGCTCGTAGAGGAGCACCTCGACGCCGCCGGGAAGGAGCATCGTGATCGTGACGCCGAAGCTCTCCTCTTCCGGCTCGCCGCGGAACTCGATCCCGCGCGCTCGCAGCTCGGCGATCGTCTGCTCGAGGTCGTCGCACATGAAGCAGATCTGATGGGTCGTCGCGCCCTCTGAGGGGTGGACGCCGAGCTCGGCGGGCGGCAGCTTGAAGATCAGCCAGCCGGGCGTGTCCTCGACATGCTCCCAGCCGAGCACGTCGCGGAGCACCGCGCGCAGCGCGTCGGCCTCGGGCGTGTAGAGGAGCATGTGCGTGCCGGTGATCGCCATCAGAGGCTCTTGACGTCGGCGACGAGCTTCGTGATCGACTCCTTCGCGTCGCCGAACAGCATCACGGTCTTCGGGTTGTAGAAGAGCGGGTTCTCGATCCCGGCGAAGCCCGGGTTCATCGAGCGCTTGAGCACCACCACGGTCTGCGAGTCGTCGACGTTGAGGATCGGCATCCCGTAGATGGGCGAGCCCTGGTTGTTGCGCGCGTCGGGGTTGACGACGTCGTTCGCGCCCACCACGACCGCGACGTCGGTGCGCGAGAACTCGGGGTTCGCCTCGTCCATCTCCTTCAGCTGGGGGTACGGCACGTTCGCCTCGGCGAGGAGAACGTTCATGTGGCCCGGCATGCGGCCGGCGACGGGGTGGATGGCGTACGAGACCTCGACGCCCTTCGACTCGAGCAGGTCGGCGAGCTGGCGCACGTCGTGCTGTGCCTGCGCGACCGCGAGGCCGTAGCCCGGCACGAAGACGACCTTGTGCGCGTACGCGAGCATCACGGCGACGTCCTCGGCCGTCGCGCTCCGGACGGTGCCGCCGTCGCCCGCGGCCACCGCGGCGGCGGACTCCGAGACCTGCCCGAACGCGCCGAAGAGGACGTTCGCGACGGAGCGGTTCATCGCCCGCGCCATCATCAGCGTCAGCAGCGTTCCGGAGGCGCCGACGAGCATCCCCGCCACGATCAGGACGTTGTTCTGCAGCTCGAAGCCTCCGAGCGCGACGGCGAGCCCCGTGAAGGCGTTGAGCAGCGAGATCACGACGGGCATGTCCGCGCCGCCGATCGGGAGCACGAAGAGCACGCCGAAGGCGAGCGACGCCGCGATCGTGATCCAGAGCAGCCACTCGACCTGGACTCCGGCCACGAGGGCGATCGCGCAGCCCAGCCCGCCGACGAACAGCGCGCCGTTGACGAACTGCTGGCCCGTGTACGTGATCGGCCGGCCGCCGATCAGCTCCTGCAGCTTCGCGAAGGCGACCATCGAGCCCGCGAACGAGATCGAGCCGATCAGCGCGGAGAGCACGATGCCGAGCGAGATATCGACCTTCGGCGCGCCCGGCAGCGGGAGGACCCGGTGCAGCTCGGCCAGCGCGATCAGCGCGGCCGCACCGCCTCCGACGCCGTTGAACAGCGCCACCATCTGCGGCATCGCGGTCATCCGCACCTTGCGCGCGGCGACGGCTCCGAAGGCGCCGCCGATCAGCATCGCGATCGCGATCGCCCACCAGCTCGTCGAGCCGACCTTGACCCACGTGACGACGATGGCCAGCACCATCCCCGCCGCGCCGATCTGGTTGCCGCGCCGCGCCTGCGCAGGGTTGGAAAGAAAGCGCAGCGCGAGGACGAACGTCGCGATCGTGATCAGGTAGAGGAGGTTCGAGAGGTTGTAGGTCACGCGTCGTCCGGCTTCCTCGGCCGCTCGCGGCTCTTGAACATCTCGAGCATGCGATCGGTGACGACGAAGCCGCCGACCACGTTCGCGGAGGCGAGGACGACGGCCGCGAAGCCGACGATCCACGTGAACGCGCTCTTGTCGGGCTGGCCGAGCACGATCATCGCGCCGACGATCACGACGCCGTGAATCGCGTTCGTCCCCGACATCAACGGCGTGTGCAGCAGCGTAGGCACCTTCGAGATCACCTCGATGCCGAGGAAGATCGCGAGCACGAGAATCGTCACCTCGAAGACGAGCAGCGTGTTGTGGCTCATGCCGGCGCTCCCTCCTGCTTTCCCGCGACGCAGGCGCCGCTCGTGATCTCGTCGCTCCAGTCGAGCGTCAGCTCCCCCTCCGGCGCGAGGTGGAGGAGGAGCGCCTGCACGTTGCGCGAGTACAGCATCGAGGCGTGGTACGGCATCGTGCTCGGGAGGTCCTTCAGCCCTACGAGCGTGACGCCGGCGCGCTCGACGATCTCGCCCGGCTCCGTCAGCTCGCAGTTGCCGCCGGTCTCGGCGGCGAGATCGACGATCACGGAGCCCGGCCGCATGGCCTCGACGGCGGAGGCCGGGATGATCTTCGGCGCCGGCCGGCCGGGGACGGCCGCCGTCGTGATCACGGCGTCGAAGTCCGCGATCCGGCCCTCGAGCGCCTGTTGCTGCGCCGCCATCTCTTCCGGGGTCAGCTCCCGCGCGTAGCCGCCCTCCGCCTCGGCGCCGGTGACGCCGAGGTCGAGCCAGTTCGCGCCGAGGCTCTCGATCTGCTCACGCACGGCGGGACGGACGTCGAAGCCGGTCGTGACCGCGCCGAGCCGGCGCGCCGTCGCGATCGCCTGCAGGCCCGCCACGCCGGCGCCGATCACGAGCACCTTCGCCGGGGGAACCGTGCCGGCCGCGGTCATGAGCATCGGGAAGAAGCGCGGCAGGTGCTCGGCGGCGAGAAGCGCGGCCTTGTACCCGCCGACGGTCGCCTGCGACGAGAGCGCGTCCATGGGCTGCGCTCGGGTGATCCGCGGCACCGATTCGAGCGCGAACGCCGTCACGCCGCGCTCCGCGAGCGCCTCGACGCCTCCTTGATCGGACAGCGGCTCGAGGAAGGCGATCAGCAGCTGGCCGGAGCGGAGCCGCTCGCGCTCGTCCGGCGACGGCTTGCGCACCTTGACGACGCCGTCCGCCTCCCACGGATCGCCGAGCGCGGCGCCGGCTTCGCTGTAGGCGCCGTCCGGGAAGGAGGCGGCCGTGCCCGCGCCGGGCTCGACGACGAGCTCGAAACCTGCCCCGGCGAGCTTCCCCACGGTCTCGGGGACGAGCGCGACCCGCCGCTCGCCTTGCGCCGTCTCGCGCGGAATGCCGACCCTCATTCGGCGCGTAGCCTACGCATCTTGACGCACTTCTTCACGAGCCATGGTCTGCCGCTCCTCTTCGTCGTGGTCATGCTCGAGTCGTTCGGACTGCCGTTGCCCGGCGAGACGGTCCTCATCGCCTTCGGCGTCCTCGCGTCGCAGGGCCACTACCCGATCGAAGAAGTGATCGTGGTCGCCGCCGCCGCCGCGATCATCGGCGACAACCTTGGCTACGTGCTGATCGGGCGGCTCGGCGGCCGCCGCCTCTTCGAGCGCACACGGGTTGGACGTCGCTACGCGGAGCGCTTCCTGCCCACAGCGGAGCGATTGATGGCCAAGCACGGTGGCAAGGTCGTCTTCTTCGGCCGCTTCATCAGTGTTCTCCGTTTCACGGCCGCCTGGGCAGCAGGCATCGCACGGATGCCGTGGTGGAGGTTCCTGTTCTGGAACGCTGCCGGCGGCATCTGCTGGGCGACCGCGGTCGGGCTCGTCGCCTACTACGGGGGCGCTGCCGCGGCCGATGCGATTCAGCGGTACGGGATCTACGCGGCGGTCGGGATCGCAGTCGCAGTCCTGATCGCCTTCGTCTTCACCCACTACGGGAAGAAGTGGCTGGAAAACCGGCTCTAGGCCGGCGGTTCGCGCTCGCCTGCGCGCTTGCGGTCGTCGCGGCCGGTTGCGGCGGCTCGGTGGGAGCGACCGTCCCCAAGGTGGCGCCGCCCTCGGTGCGCGTGCCGGCGTTCACGCACGTTGTCGTCGTCGTCTTCGAGAACGAGGAAGCGACGTCGATTGCCGGCAACCCCGACGCGTCGACCTTCAACGCGCTCGCGCGCCGCTACGCGACGCTGACGAGGTACGACGCCATCGGCCATCCGAGCCTGCCCAACTACCTCGCGCTCGTGTCGGGCTCGGCGCACGGGATCCGGAGCGACTGCACCGACTGCATCGTCAGCGGCCACAGCCTCGCCGACACGCTCGCGGCGGCCGGCAAGACGTGGAAGACGTACGCCGAGGATCTGCCGTATCCCGGGTTCACCGGCGGCTTCTCAGGGTGCTACGCGAAGAAGCACGATCCGTTCCTCTACTTCCGGGACGTCGTCGGCTCGCGCGCGCGCCGCAACCGCGTCGTCCCCTTCCCGCAGCTCGGCCGCGACCTCGCGCGTCACCGGCTGCCGGACTTCTCGCTCGTGGTCCCGAACCTCTGCAACGACATGCACGACTGCTCGGTCGCGACCGGCGACGCCTGGCTGAAGGCGCACGTCGTCCCGCTGCTGCGCTCACCCCAGTTGCGCGGGGGCGTCGTGTTCGTCGTCTTCGACGAGGGCACGACCGACATCGGCGGCGGCGGCCGGATAGCGGCGCTCGCGCTCGGGCCGACCGTGCGCCGCGGCTCGAGGTTCACGGGGGCGACAAACCACTACGGCCTCCTGCGCACGATCGAAGACGCGTGGCAGCTGCCGCGCCTCGGCTTCTCGCGCAAGGGCACGCCCATCGGCGGCATCTGGAACAGGTAGGAGTCCCGGCCCCGGCGCGGAATCCGTTCGGGCATGCTCGCCTCGATCGCACGTGCGCTGGAGGAGCGCGACCACACGATCGGCCACGGTGACCGCGTTGCCGCGCTCGCCGAGCCCGTCGCGCTCGAGCTGGGCTGGGATCGCGACCGGATCCGCTCGCTTCGCTGGGCTGCGCCGCTGCACGACGTCGGCAAGGTCAGGATCCGGGCACAGCTGCTCGGGAAGTCGGGCCCGCTCACGCTCGAGGAGGTCGCAGAGATCCGGAGCCACCCGGCCGCCGGCGCGCGCCTCGTCATGCCGCTCCGGAAGTTCCACGACGCGCTCCCGTATGTCCTCTTCCACCACGAGCGGTGGGACGGCGACGGCTATCCCGCGGGATTGAGCGGCCGCAGGATCCCGATCGAGGCTCGGCTACTCGCGATCGCCGACGCCTTCGACGCGATGATCTCGCCCCGGCCGTACCGTCGGGCGCTCACCCACGAGCACGCGCTCGCCGAGGTGGAGCAAGGGGCAGGCACGCAGTTCGACCCCGTCGCGGCGGAGGTCTTCGTCGATGCGTGGGCCGAGGGGTGGGACACCTGGCACGCCGCCGCAGCCTCCTGACACGCGCCACCTCAGATTCTTAACACCGGCGGACTAGGGTCGCAGACATGAGAAAACTTCGTGTCGTGGGGTTGTTCGTCGCACCGGCCGTGCTGCTGTTCGTCGCGCAGGCCGGGGCCGCCAAGCAGCAGGCGAACAAGGTGAAGCAGACGGGGCGCCCGGTCTGGAGCCTGGCGATGGACGGGACGCGCGTCGCGTACATGACGGAGGACCGCAGGGTCGCGGTCTGGAACGTGGCCACGGGAAAGACGACGGTGATCAAGGGCAGCTACCCGAGCAAGGGCAGCGGCTTCGGCTCCGGCAGAGGCGAGGTCGCGATCGCGGGCAAGCGTGTCGCGCTGATCACGCGCTTCGTGATCGGGAACTCGCAGCAGACGCAGGAGCACCTCTACACCGCGACGCTCGGAGGCTCGGCGCACCAGCTCGGGAAGTTGACCAACCACTTCACCAACCCGCAAGACGGTGAGCCGGACGGCGGGCTGTCCGACGGCACGTGGATCGCCGGCGCGGTCGGCTCCGGAAAGACGCTGGCCGTCAGCACCTGGAGCTCGCAGGACAGCGTCACCTCGCACGAGCGGCTCAACGTCGTGACGCCGACCGGATTGCACACGATCGCCACGGGACCGGGCGCGATCGTGGCGAGGTCGGCGAGCGACGGCCACATCGCCGTCCTCCGCTCGACCGTTGCCTGGCCGGCCGAGAACGTCAGCCCGGCGACAGCCACTCCCACGGCAGGCGTCTACTCCTCGAGCGGCTCGCTGCTCCACGAGATCGCGCTCGACCCCAGCACGCGCGACATCGCGCTCGCCGGCAAGGAGCTCGTCGTGCTGACCGAGACGATTCCGCCGGCCGGCGGCTCTCTCGTCGCCACCCTCCAGGTCTACGACTGGACGACCGGCGCGCTCACGCACGTCTGGCCGGTCGCGCTCGGGCGCTCGGGCGGACGCGGGCTGGTGGTGGATGGCCGCTTCGCCGCGCTGCAAGGGTCGGCCCGGCTGCATCTGGTCGATCTGACGACGGGCAAGGACGTGGCGATCGCGCCCTCCAGCAATGCCCCGCCGGCGCTCGGCTCGCGCGGCCTGGTCTACGCCGTCAACCAGTCCAAGGGCGCGGACAGGCTCGTCTTCGTGCCGACGGCGAAGCTCGCCGCCGACGTCGGCTAGAGCGCGGCCCAGACCTCGAGCTTGGCGCGGACGCGCCTGATCACCTCGTCGGTGAACTCCGTCGTGCCGAGATGACCGCCGAGATCGGCGGTGCGCGAGCCCTGCCCGACCGCCTCGAGGCACGCCTCGCGAATCGCCCGTCCGGCGCGCTGCGCCTCCTCGCCGGCGTGCGCGAGGAGAGCCGCGCCCGCGAGGATCATCGCCATCGGGTTCGCGACGTTCTTGCCCTGGAGCGAGGGCGCGGTTCCGTGTGCGGCCTCGGCCATGATCGCCGCGGGCTCGAAGTCGGCCTCGAAGGCCACGAGCAGCGACTCCGAGCCGGCGATCGAGCCGAAGAGCGGCAGGACGAGGTCGGAGAGGATGTCGCCGTCCCGGTTCAGGGCGGGAATCACGAGCGGGTCGCCGGCCGAGGAGAGAAGCAGCGCGAAGGTCGCGTCGATCAGTTGCGGCTCGTACGGCACCTCCGGATGGCGGTCCGCGGCGGCGTCCATCTCCTCCTTCAGCATCCCCTCGTACGTGGGGCTGACTGTGTACTTGGGGCCGCCGAAGACCTTGGCTCCGGTCCGTTCGGCCTGGCGGAAGGCGAACTCGGCGACGGCGTGGCAGATGCGGCGCTCGATGCGCTCGGTGCGAAACGCGACCTCGTCGTCGCCGTCGCCCTCGCGCCACTCCTTCGCGCCGTACGCGTCCCCGACTGCCATCCGCACGATCGAGATCGGGGCGTGCACCCCGCCGAGCGGCGCGACGCCGGGGATCCGGCGCCCGGTGCGCACGATCACCCGCCCGCCGATCTCCTCGCGGAGGATGCGGTTCGGAGAGCCGACGTCGCCGCGTCCCTCGGGCGTGACCGTCGCCGCCTTCAGCCCGAGGCCGTGCTCGCGAATCGCCGTCGCGGCCTCGTGCACGATCCCGTTGTCGGTCTCGCGGCGCCGTCCCAGGGAGAGATCGAAGCGCGGGAACTCGAACTCGACCCCGATCACGTCGCGCTCGAGCACACGGAGGCTCTCCTCCAGGAGCTCCTGTCCGGTCTCGTCGCCGTCGAGGACGACGATCGTCCGCTCGTCGCGCATCGCGGTCGATGGTAACCGCGTTGAACACGGCGAATGGGCTGGAGCCGGAAGGGTCGGAAGGGCGCGTTCCGCTACTACGACAGCAGCGGCAAGCGGATCATGGACGAGCGGAAGCTCGCTCGGATCGAGGCGCTCGCGATCCCGCCCGCGTGGAAGGAGGTCTCGATCTCGCCGCGTTCGACCGCGAAGCTCCAGGCGACCGGCGTCGACGCGGCCGGCCGGAAGCAGTACCTCTACAGCGCGGACTACCGGGCCCAGCAGGAGCGGGCCAAGTACGACAAGCTCATCCGCTTCGGCGACGCTCTCCCGGCGCTCCGTGAGGCGATGTCCCTCCATTTCGACCAGGAAGAATTCGATCGGGAGCGTGTCTCGGCCATCGCCCTGCGGCTGATCGAGCTGGGGTGGTTCCGGGTCGGCTCCGAGCGCTACGTCCGCGACGGGACGTACGGCGTGACCACGCTCCTGCGCCGGCACGTCACGGTGCGCGGTCGCCGCGTGTGTCTCTCCTTCCCCGCGAAGCACGGGATCCGGGTGCGTACCGAGGTGGTGGATCACGATCTCGCGGCAGCGATTCGGCGCCTGCTCGAGCTCAGAGGCCCCCGCGTGTTCAAGTACGAGTGGGAGGGCGAGATCTACAACCTGACGAACCAGCGGCTGAACGACTACGTGAAGATCTATCTGGGGGACGAGTTCAGCGCGAAGGACTTCCGCACCTGGGGCGGCACGCTGCTTGCCTCGATCTACCTCGCCGAGCGCGCCCGCAAGGAGGGATTTCCGGAGTCGGAACAGGAGCAGAAGCGGTCCGTGACTGCGGTTATGCGGCGTGTTGCCGAGCGGCTCGGAAATACGCCGGCAGTCACGCGTGAGTCGTACGTGTCTCCGGCCGTTGTCGAGCAGTACTACGAAGGGCGAACGATCGACGATTTTCGCCCGCGGCATTTACGCGTCGTGAGTGCGCGCGATGTGGGTCTCTCTGCGGAGGAACAGGCGGTGCTCAGCTTGCTCCGCTCGTGGCGAATTCGACGTGCACGGGAAGCGGCATAGTTCGGCCTGAGTTTCTGTAGGGTTTCTCCGCAAACTCCCCGGCGAAGGAGGGCAACGGTGGCTCGGAAAACAGTGCTCGTATGCGACAGTTGTGGCAATGAGGTCGAAGAGGGCAAGGGCGCGGTCATGCGGGTCACCTTCACCGACGCGCGCCGGGGAGCAAAGCAAGCGGATCTCTGCGACAGCTGCGCCGGCAGGACGCCGGGTCGTGCGGTCGCGCGTCGCGGACGCCGCCCCAAGTCCGCCACGACCGGCTAGAGACCGTCCCGCACTCGCGCTAGCGTAGGCGGGTGCCGCTCCGCCTCATCGCGGGCCCTGCCAACGCGGGCAAGGTCGGGCTTCTGCTCGACCGCTATCTCGCCGTGCTCGAGTCCCCTAACGGGGCCGAGCCGGTGCTCATCGTGCCGAACCGGGCGGACGTCGAGCGGGTCGAGCTCGAGCTGCTGGCACGGCGGCACGCGCTGCTCGGCGGCTCCATCGTCACCTTCGAGGACCTGTTTCGCCGCCTTGCGCTCGGTTCCGGGGACGCCCGTCCGCAGCTCGGACGCGTCGAGCAGACGCTGCTCGTTCGCCGCGTCGTCGGCGCCGCGGACCTCAACGGCTATACGCGGTCCGCCGCCCACGCGGGCTTCGTCGACTCCCTCGAGCGCACGCTCGGCGAGCTCGACGAGGGGCTGCTCTCCCCGGAAGCCGTGGAAGGGGAGCTTGGCGCGCTCTATGCCGGCTACCGGAGCGAGCTCGAGCGGCTCGCGCGCTGGGACCGGGGCCTGCTGCGCAGTCACGCCGTCGAGCGCCTCCGAACCGACCTCGCCGCGTGGCGCGGGCAGCCGGTCTTCGCCTACGGCTTCGAGGACCTCACCGGTGCCGAGTGGGCGCTGCTCGAGGCGCTCGCCGCCCGGACCGAGGTGACCGTCTCGCTCCCGTACGAGCCGGGCCGCCCGGTCTTCGCCGCGCTCCGCCGGACGGCCGAGGATCTTGCCGGACTTGCGGCCGGTGCCGTCGAGGAGCTGCCGCCGGGCTACGCAGCCGTTGCGCCTCCGGCGCTCGCGCATCTCGAGCGCGCGCTGTTCGCGGACGCACCGGGCGACGCGCCGTCGCTCGACGGAGTGATCCGCTTCTTCGAAGGCGCGGGAAGCCGCGGCACCCTCGAGCTCGTGGGCGAGGAGGTGCTCGCGCTCGCTCGCGGCGGTATGCCGCCCGAGCGGATCGGGGTCGTCGTGCCGGGCTACGAGCGCATTCGCGGCGCGCTCGAGACCGTGCTCGGTTCGTTCGGCATCCCGTATGCCGTGGACGGCGAGCTGCGCCTCACGCAGACGCCGCTCGTGCACGCGCTGGCGGGGCTGCTGCGTTTCGCGTGGGGAGGGGGGACGCGCGGCGACCTCTTCCGCTACCTCCGCTCGCCGTTCTCCGGGCTCGAGCGGCGCGCGGTCGACTTCGTCGAGGGACGCCTGCGGGGACGCGCGGTCCAGGCGCCGGAGCGGGTCGTGGAAGAGGCCGAGCAACTGCGCGGCGGGCCGCTGCCGGCGCTCGCAGAGCTGCGCGACGCGGCCGACCCGGTCGAGGCGGTGCGGGAGCTTGCGGAACGGATGCTCCGGAACGCGTACGGCCTCGAGCGCCCGCCGGCGGACGCGGCGAGCCGGCTCGATCTCCGGGCGTACGAGGCGCTGCGGCGGCTGCTCGCCGAGCTCGAGGGCTGGCATGCGCTGAGCGGCGAGCTGAGCCGGGAGGACGTGCTCGCTGCGATCGAGCGGGCCGCGCTTCCTCGCCGCACCGGCGACGACGCCGGGCGCGTCGCCGTCGTCGACCTGCTGCGCGCGCGCACGCGCCGCTTCGACGCTGTGTTCGTGCTCGGGCTCGAGGAAGGGAGCCTGCCCCGGCGCGGCGGCGGCTCACCGTTCCTCGACGACGACGCGCGCCGCGCGCTCGATCAGCGCGGGGCCCGGCTCGAGCGGCCCGATCCGGTCGAGAACGACCGCTACCTCTTCTACACCGCCTGCACGCGCGCCTCACAGCGGCTCTATCTGGTGCGCGAGGCGGCGGACGACGACGGGAGCCCGCGCGAGGCGAGCCCGTTCTGGCATGACGTCCAGGGCCTGTTCGACGCAGACGACGTGCGGCGGTGGACGCGCCGCCGTCCCCTCTCGGCGCTGACGTGGCCGCTCGAGGAAGCGCCGACCGAGCGAGAGCGGTTGCGAGCGCTTGCGGAGCTCGCCGCCCACGACGGGGACACGGCCAGGGCGCTCGCGCGCGCAAACGGCTGGGAGCGGCGGCTCGAGCGGGCGCTGGCGGCGTTCCACCGGCCCACCCGGATCACGCATCCGCTCGTGCTCGAGCAGCTCGGCTCTCGCACGTCCTTCGGCGTGACCGAGCTGGAGCGCTTCGCCGACTGCTCCTCGGCGTGGTTCGTCGAGCGCTTCCTCGACCCGAAGACGATCGACGCCGAGCCCGACGCGAAGCAGCGCGGCAGCGTCGCGCACAACGCCCTCTACCGCTTCTTCACCCGCGTCCCGGCCGAGCTCGGGGTCGAGAAGCTCGAGCCGCAGCACGTGGAGGCCGCCACGAGTCTGATGCGCGAGTGCCTCGACGAGTCCGTGGCCCGGGTGCGGATGGACCTCACCGAGATGCAGGAGCGGGAGCTCGACCAGACCCTCTGGCGCGACCTCTCGGCGCTGGTCGAGGAGGAGTGCGAGTCGTCCTCGCCGCTCGTGCCCCGGCGCTTCGAGGTCTCGTTCGGCAGCGAGCGTGCTGCGCCTGAGCTGCAGCGCGGGCTCGAGCTCGGGGGCGGCCTCACGCTCTCGGGGAAGATCGACCGGATCGACGTCGACCCGTTCGGCGCGCGCGGCGTCGTCCAGGACTACAAGTCGGGCAAGAGCGCGTACTCGGCGCGACAGATCGAGAGCGAGCTGCGCCTCCAGATCCCGCTCTACATGCTCGTCCTGCGCGACCTCGTGGGGCTCGAGCCGCTCGGTGGCCTGTACCGGCCGCTCGCGGGGGCGCGCAAGCCACGCGGTCTCGTCCGCGGTTCCGAGGAGGAGACGCTGCCGGGCTACGTCTCGCACGACTATCTCGACGAGGAGGCGTTCTGGGGCGTGGTGGAGACCGCGCGGGGCACGGCGACCGCGCTCGCCGAGCGGCTCCGCGAGGGCGACGTCCGCCACGACCCGCTGGGCGGCGAGTGCCCGGCCTGGTGCGACCTCTGGACCGTCTGCCGGATCGAGCGGGCATGACCGCGTACGAGCTCAACCACGAGCAGGCCGCCGCGGTCGAGGCAGGGGGAGAGGTCTTCGTCTCTGCGGGCGCCGGCACCGGCAAGACAGCGGTGCTCGTCGAGCGGGTCGTGCGCGCCGTGTGCGACCGCGGCCTCGACGTCGACTCGATCCTCGTCATCACGTACACGCGCCGCGCCGCGGGCGAGCTGCGCACGCGGATCCGGGCGGCGCTCGCCGAGCGCGGCAGGCACGACCTCGCGCGGGAGCTCGACGGGGCCTGGATCTCGACCATCCACGGCTTCTGCGCCCGCCTGCTGCGGGCGTATCCGCTCGCCGCCGGGCTCGACCCGCGCTTTCGCGACCTCGACGAGGCGCAGGCGGCGGTGCTCCGGTCGGAGGCGTTCGGCGAGGCCCTGGCCGAGTTCTGCGCCGGAGACGATCCGCAGCGGCTCGAGCTGCTCGCCACCTACGGCAGCGACCGTTTGCGGCGGATGCTGACGAGCGTCTACGAGACGCTGCGCGCGGCAGGGCGCGAGCTCGACCTAGCGGTGGCGCCGCGGCCGGAGCTCGGCGAGCGGGTGGACGAGCTGCGCGTCGCGGCGCGCTCGCTCGCCTCCGATCCGGATGCGACGGACGCCCAGCAGAAGACCGCCGCCGAGCTGCTCGAGCTGCTGGAGCGCGACCTGCGGCCGGACCGGCTGATGAGCCTCGGCGGCTTCAAGGCTCGCGGCGACCGCGCCTCCGCCTACTGCGAGGCGCTCTCGGCGGTCGAGCAGGCCGCTCTCGACGAAGCCGCCGCACGCGACCGCGCGCTCCTGCAGGAGCTGCTCACGCTGTTCGCCGAGCGGTACGCGCAGGCGAAGGCCCGCGAGTCGGCGCTCGACTTCGAGGACCTCCAGCTCGAGGCGCGCAACCTCCTCCGCGCGCAGCCCGAGCTGCGTGGGCGCGAGCAGGCGCGCTTCCGCTCGATCCTCGTGGACGAGTTCCAGGACACGAACCGCCTGCAGACGGAGATCGTCGATCTCCTGTGCACGCCGGAGACGGAGCTCTTCTTCGTCGGCGACGAGTTCCAGTCAATCTACGGCTTCCGCCACGCGGACGTCCAGGTCTTCCGCGAGCGCCGCGAGGCCGTGGGGGAGCCGCTCTCGCTGACGCTCAACTACCGCTCGCGTCCCGAGGTGCTCGCAGCGGTCAACGAGCTCTTCGGCGCGCACTTCGGAGGCGAGTTCCAGGAGCTCGCGGCCGCGGCCGAGTTCCCGGATCCCGTCTTCGGTCATCCGGTCGAGCTGCTCGTTACCGACAAGGAGAGCTACAAGGACAGCGGCGTCCATTGGCGGCGCGGGGAGGCGCGCGCGGTCGCGCGCCGTGTGCGCGAGCTCGTGGACAGCGGCGCCGCGACGCCCGGAGAGATCGTCCTCCTCTTCGCCGCGGGCACCGACGCCGAGTGGTACGAGGACGAGCTGCGGCGGGCCGGACTGCCCACGTACCGCGCGACGGGCAAGGGCTATTTCGGCCAGCAGCAGGTGGTCGACCTGCTCATGTACCTCCGGCTGCTCCACAACCGGTACGACGACACGGCGCTCGCGTCGGTGCTCGCCTCGCCGTTCGTCGGCGTCTCGAACGACGCGCTCGCTCTGCTGCGGCGGGTCGCGTCGAGGCGGCCGCTCTTCTCGGGCCTCGAGCATTCCTTGCCGCCGGGCCTCGCGGAGCGTGACGAGCGCCTGATGCGCGCGTTCCGCCAGCGCTACGACCGGCTCGTGGAGGCAATGCCGCGCCTCTCCCTCGAGCGGTTGTGCGAGCAGATCGTGGCCGAGCACGACTACGACCTCGCCGTGCTCGCGCAGTGGGACGGACGCCGTCGCTACGCCAACATGCGCAAGCTCGCCAGGCTCGCGCGGTCGTACGACGAGCTGCGCGGGCCCGACGTGGAGGGGTTCGTCCGCTTCGTCGTCGAACAGGAGGCCGTCGGCGCGCGCGAGCTGGAGGCCGTCGCCGAGGAGGAGGGGGCCGACGCGGTGCGTCTGCTCACGATCCATGCCGCGAAGGGCCTCGAGTTCAAGGTCGTGATCGTCGCCGACGCGGGGCGCGACCGCGTGCCGCCGTCACCCGACGAGATCCTCGCCCTGCCCGACGGCCGCTTCGGCTTCCGGGTCGCCGATCCCGTGACGGCGAAACGGCGCGGAGCCTTCGACTACGAGGCGGTCAAGGAGGCACGGCAGGAGGCCGAGCGAGCCGAGCGCCTGCGCCTCTACTACGTCGCGATGACGCGGGCCAAGGAGCGGCTGATCGTCTCCGGCTCGGTCGACCTCGGCTCCGAGCGGGAGACCCCGACGCCGATCGCATGGGTACTCGAGCGGCTCGGCGCCGACGAGGATCTCTCGCAGGCCGGGGACACGCCGATCGAGCTCGTCCGTGGGGACGCGCGCCTGCTCGTGCGGCTCGACCGCTACACGCCCCAGCCGGAGATCGCCGAGCCCGAGACCGAGGAGCAGGGCCAGCTTGCGCTCTTCGCAGCGCTCGAGGAGGTTGCTCCATTGCCCGCGGCGCCGGAGCTCCCGCCGCTCGTTGCGCTCCCGGACCCGCCGCTCCACCGCGTCCGCAGGCTGTCCTTCACCTCGCTCTCGCTCTTCGAGCAGTGCGCGTACAAGTACTTCGCGCGCTACGGGCTCGGGATGAGCGAGCGGCCGGTCGAGGGCGAGGGGACCGGCGAGATGTCCGGGACCGAGATCGGCAGCGCCGTCCACGCACTCCTGGAGGAGATCGACCTCGCCGCGCCCGTCGTGCCCGAGCTCGAGGACGAGCTGATCCGCGGCTTCGTCGCCGCGTACTGCGACTCCGAGCTCGCCCGCCGCGTCGCCGCTCTCGAGGGCGTCGAGAAGGAGCGCCACTTCACCTTCGAGCACGACGGCGTGCTCGTCCACGGCTTCATCGACGCGTTCCACATGGCTGCAAGCGTCGGCGGCAAAGCCGCCGACGCGCGGCCGGGCTCACCCGAGACCTCCGCTTCTCGTGCGCTCGTCGTCGACTACAAGACGAACGCCCTCGGCGAGGCGTCGCCGGACGAGATCGTCGAGCAGGACTACCGCCTGCAGCGACTCGTCTACGCGCTCGCGTGCTTCCGCGCGGGCGCCGAGGAGGTCGAGGTCGTCTACCACTTCCTCGAGCGGCCGGACGCCCCGGTGGACGCCACCTTCACGCTCGCAGACGTCCCCGAGCTCGAGGCGGAGCTCTCCGCCGTTATCGCGCGCATCCAGGCCGGCGAGTTCCCGCCGACGCCGAGCGACTTCGCCTGCGCCGGCTGCCCGGCGCTCGATCTCGTCTGCGCCGGCCCGCGTCTGCGCCCGCGGCTGCCCGAGGCCGTTGCCTCGTAGCTACCTGAAGGAGGCCCGCAAGCCAGTCGGGCCGAAGAAGCAGCGGATCGGCCCGATCATCGAGCGGCTGGCGGCCGAGCACGCCGACGCGGCGATCGCGCTCCGCTTCCGCAGCCCGCTGGAGCTCCTCGTCTCGGTGATGCTCTCGGCGCAGACGACCGACGTGAACGTCAACCGCGTCACGCAGACGCTGTTCGTGAAGTACCGCAAGCCCGAGGACTATCTCGCCGTGCCGCAGGAGGAGCTCGAGCGCGACATCTTCGCGACCGGCTTCTACCGCCAGAAGGCGAAGGCGCTGCGCGGGACGATGCGGACTCTGCTCGAGGAGTTC
>Ga0207657_10002207_pt1 | contig 21114 bp, 20 predicted proteins | sample KBSC33metaG_FD_184316 | JGI IMG/M metagenome (GOLD analysis project Ga0207657, IMG submission 184316) | Corn rhizosphere microbial communities from Kellogg Biological Station, Michigan, USA - KBS C3-3 metaG (SPAdes) (version 2) | ecosystem: Host-associated > Plants > Roots > Rhizosphere > Soil ... | reverse complement strand
CACGAACCATGAGGAGAACCAGCCTGCACATCTGACACTCAAGGACGCCACGGTACCCGTCAAGATCAACCTGGAGAAGTACGCGGGACCAGAAAGCCGGTACTGTCCCGCCGGCGTGTATGAATTCGTCAATGTTGGCAGCGATGAGCGCTTGCAAATCAACGCACAGAACTGTGTGCATTGCAAGACATGCGATATCAAGGATCCAACGCAGAATATTGTGTGGGTCACACCAGAAGGTGGTGGCGGACCTAACTACTCAGGCATGTAAAAGGAAAAAGCCGCAATCGCGGCTTTTTCCTTATTTGATGTTGCTTGTTCAGGGCTCCCACTGGCCGGTAAGTATCCTCTCCAACCAGAACGTACCGATCACCGTTTTGACGTCTGTGACCTTGCCTTCGCGAATCCAGTTGAGCATCTCTGGAACAGTAGTCTTGAAAGTCTCCAAAAATTCCCCCTCGTCCAACTTGCTCTCGCCAGACGTCAATCCACGCGCAAGGAAGATATCCAGGTGTTCGTCGGAATATGCAATGGCATTGTGAATGGTGCACAGAAAATGCCAATCCTTGGCGGTATATCCGGTTTCTTCCTGCAACTCGCGCTTGGCACATTCCAAGGGATCTTCATTTGGATCAATTTTACCCGCAGGATATTCGATAAAAACGTCCTGCAGTGGATAGCGGAACTGGCGCTCCACTAGAATTGAACCGTCATCAAATACTGGAAGCACAACGACTGCGCCCGGGTGCTTGATGTATTCACGCTTTGATGTGTTTCCATTTGGCAGACGTATAGTATCCCGCTGCACCTTAAGGAAATGACCATCGTAGGCGAGTTCACCATCGACCCTGATTTCTTTCAAATGCAAGTCCATGCACACTCCTGATCAAGACATCGTGCCAATCTTATCTTGCCAGCGGCAAAGCGCATTACCATATCTCAACCGTGCCGCTTGCGCAGATAACGATAGACGAATCCTGGGAAAGCCAGCACGATGAAGAAGCATGCTGTGATTGCGTAAAACTCCCAATGTTGGGAAAAAGCATTGCCAATGCGAGCTTCCAGCAGATAAGCAATGCCACCTACCGCAAAATATAGTACTGCCAGCTCGGCCAAGCGAGCGAGAACAGGCTTGACCTGCTTGGCGAGGGGAATGAACGCGAACAAACGCTCATTCACAAAAGGCAGGTTGGCGGCTAACACCGCCAACAGAATCACAAACCAGCTCGACAGGGAAACATCCACCTGGTTTACGAGGTTAGTGTTTTAACGATCGCCGTACCGCATGCGAGCATCAGCGGACCTGGCAACACACCGAGCAGCAGCACTGCAACGCCGTTCAGACTCAAGGTAACGCGCATGTCGCCGCTGATGGCGATCTGACTCTTGTCGACCGGATCATCGAAATACATGACCTTCACTACACGCAGATAGTAGAACGCGCCGATCAAAGACAGCAGTACGGACACAACGGCCAACCATACTTGTCCGGTTCCGAGCACTGCCTGCAAAACCGACAGCTTCGCATAGAAGCCTACAGTAGGCGGAATACCCGTCAGCGAGAACATCAAGATCAACATCACGAAGGCAAACCATGGGCTGCGCTGGTTCAGACCCTTGAAATCATCAATGCTCTCCGCTTCAAAGCCGGAGCGCGACAACAACATGATGGTCCCGAAAGTACCCAGTGTCGTCAACACATAGGTGATGGAATAGAACATAGCTGAGCTATAAGCATTAGCGGCAGCCGACATGTTGCCATTCACCACACCAGACAGCATGCCAAGCAGCATGAAGCCCATCTGTGCAATGGTCGAATATGCAAGCATGCGCTTGAGATTCGTTTGCACGATCGCAGTGATATTGCCGACCGCCATTGACAGCACAGCCAACACGGTAATCATCTGCTGCCAATCGACAGCTAGCGGGAACAAGCCTTCCACCAACAAACGAATGCAGATGGCGAACGTAGCCAGTTTCGGAGCCGCACCAAGCAGCAAGGTCACTGCAGTCGGCGCACCCTGATACACATCAGGCACCCACATATGGAAAGGCACGACGCCAAGCTTGAATGCAAGACCGGCCACGACAAAGACCACGCCGAATACAAGCACAGTTTTGTTCACGGTACCAGACGCAGTTACTTTTGCAACCTCGGTCAAATCGAGCGAACCGGTAGCGCCGTAAAGCATCGAAATGCCGTACAACAGAAAACCGGATGCCAATGCGCCGAGAATGAAGTATTTCATCGACGCCTCCGTTGACACTGAATGATTGCGACGCAGCGCCACGAGTGCATACAATGACAGCGACATCAACTCCAAGCCCAGATAAATGATCAAGAAATTGTTACCCGAGATCATCACCATCTGGCCAAGTAGGGAAAACAAGGCAAGCACATAAAATTCACCGCCAAGCGTCCCCCCCAACATACCGCGATCACCTACATATTGACGCGAATAAACCAAGGTCATCCCGATGGCAAGGTACGAGAAGATCTTGAGCATGCCCGACATCGGATCCGATACGAACATATTGTTCATCGCATAGCTCGTCGCGCCGTAGTCATTCGCTGTAAGCAAGGCACAGATCATCAACGTGACGATCGAAAGTCCATAAGTAATATTGCGCTTGGCTTCGCCAAGGAACATGTCAATCAGCAGGATTGCTGATGTCGCAATCAGCAGAAAAATTTCCGGATAAACCGGGATTAGGTTCGTGTTGTTCATGTTTCGTCGCTATCTTGCGTCCACGTATTCTTTCAACAGCCCGACTTCATCAGTTGATTTTCGAGATCGCGACATGCTTGAGCAGGTCGGAAACCGAAGTTTGCATGACGTCAGTAAACGGTGCCGGATATACGCCCATGGCGATTACCGCAATTGCCAGCAAGCCAAGCATGAAAAATTCGCGAGTATTCAAGTCCGAAAGTTCCGCGACATTCTTGTTGCCCACTACACCAAATACAACGCGCTTTACCAGCCAGAGCGAATAAGCCGCACCGAAAATCAATGCCGTCGCCGCAAGCAAACCGATCCAGAAGTTAAACTTGACTGCGCCCAGAATAACCATGAATTCACCAACGAAGCCGGAAGTCGCTGGTAAACCACAGTTAGCAAGCGAAAACAGAACGAAAAACGCGGCAAAGCGCGGCATGGTATTGATCACACCACCGTAATCGGCAATCTGACGCGAATGCATACGGTCATACAACACACCGATGCAAAGGAACATTGCCCCCGACACGAAACCATGCGAGATCATCTGCACAATCCCACCCTGTACCGCCATATCGTTGAAAACAAAAAAGCCAAGAGTGACGAATCCCATATGAGCAATGGAAGAATATGCCACAAGCTTTTTCATGTCAGCCTGAACCAGCGCCACCAAACCGATGTAAATCACGGCGATCAGTGACAGCGTGATAATGAAACCAGCTAGTGAATGGCTTGCATCTGGTGTAATCGGCAACGAAAACCGCAAGAAGCCATAAGCACCGAGCTTCAACATGATCGCTGCCAGCACTACCGAACCACCGGTTGGTGCTTCGACGTGTGCATCAGGCAACCATGTATGCACCGGCCACATTGGCACCTTGACTGCAAAGGCCATCAGGAATGCGAAGAAAATCAGCACTTGCACGTTCATCGGCAGCGGCAGTTGATGCCAGACAAAGATGTTGAAGCTGCCGTTTGACTTGAACCATAAGTAAAGTATGGCAACCAAAGTCAACAGAGAACCGAGCAAGGTGTAAAGGAAGAACTTAATCGCCGCATACACCCGATTCGGGCCGCCCCACACCCCGATGATGATGAACATCGGAATCAGCGTTGCTTCAAAGAAGACGTAGAACAGCAGACCGTCGGTAGCACAAAATACACCTACCATCAAACCGGAAAGAATCAGGAACGCACCCATGTATTGCGCTACACGCTTCTCGATGACCTCCCAGCCAGCTATAACGACAATCACCGTAATGAATGCCGTCAGCAATACGAACCAGACTGAAATACCATCGATGCCAAGCGCGTAGTTCACATTGAAGCGCTCGATCCACGAAGCCTTTTCGACAAACTGCATTCCATGTGCAGCCTTGTTGAAATTCTGGATCAGTGGCAGCGTCACAAGGAAGCTCACGATCGAACCCACAAGCGATACGCTGCGTACGAGGGCCGGATTCTCATCGCACCCAAATGCAAGAACGAACAAGCCGAAGGCGATCGGCAACCAGATCGCAAGACTAAGGAGAGGGAAAGTTGACTGCATCATGATTGTTATCTTTTACCTCGCCAACTTACTTGGCAAACGACGGAAACGGCATGAACCAGACCAGGAAGCAAAGCACACCCAGAATCATCACAAACGCATAGTGATAGATATAGCCGGACTGGAAGTGACGAATCAAAGCCGAGAACCAGCCAACAATCTTCGCACTGCCGTTAACGATCAAACCGTCAATAAGGGCGCGATCACCGACGTTCCACAAACCCCGCCCCAACAACCGAGCACCTCCGGCGAAGACCGCTTCGTTAATCTTGTCCATATAGTACTTGTTGTCGAGCAAGGTATGAAGTCCGTAAAACTTCTTGTAGCACCATGCAGGCACCTTCGGATTAACCATGTAGCAGTAGTAGGCGGACACGACACCAGCCAATGCCAGCACGAACGGAAGTGAAGTGAAGGCATGAATGCCCATTGAAACTGCGCCATGGAATTCGCGAGCCATTTCCTCCACTGCCGGATGCGATTCACTAACGAAAATCACGCCTTTGAAGAAATCGCCGTACAGCATCGGCTCGATAGCCACGAAACCGATGAGAACTGACGGAATAGCCAGCAAGAGCAAGGGAACGGTGACTACCCACGGCGCTTCGTGCGGCTTTTCGCCAGGTGCCAATCCATGGTGAGCTTCGTCGGCATGCTCGTCATGGCTATGGTCCTGATGCTCATCGGGATGCGGCTTGCCAAAACGCTCTTCACCATGGAACACAAGGAAGTACATGCGGAACGAGTAAAAGGCTGTCACAAATACACCAGCCAACACTGCAAAATTCGCAAAACCTGCCCCCGCAATATGTGTTTTGTGCACTGCTTCGATAATGCTGTCCTTCGAATAGAAACCGGAGAAGAACGGAGTGCCGATCAAAGCCAAGGAACCAAGCAGCGAGGTGAGCCAGGTAATCGGCATGTACTTGCGCAGCCCTCCCATATTCCGAATATCTTGATCATGATGCATACCGATGATTACCGCACCCGCGCCAAGGAACAGCAACGCCTTGAAAAAAGCGTGCGTCATCAGGTGGAACACCGCAACCGAATAGGCGGATGCACCAAGCGCCACAGTCATGTACCCCAACTGCGACAGCGTCGAATACGCCACCACACGCTTGATATCATTCTGGATCACCCCCAGGAATCCCATGAAAAGCGCGGTGATAGAACCAATCACAAGCACGAACGAGAGTGCGGTGTCAGATAGCTCGAACAGCGGCGACATGCGCGCCACCATGAAAATGCCTGCCGTCACCATGGTCGCAGCGTGAATCAGTGCAGAAATCGGTGTCGGACCTTCCATCGAATCCGGCAGCCAGACGTGCAGCGGAAATTGTGCAGACTTACCCATCGCGCCAATAAACAGGCAGATGCAAGCAACGGTAATCAACATCCAATTAGTACCAGGGAGGATCACCGTAGCCAATTCTGCGCGTTTGGCGAACACGTCCATGTAGTTCATCGAACCAGCATAAGCCAGCAGCAATCCGATGCCAAGGACAAAGCCAAAGTCGCCTACTCGATTCACGAGGAAGGCTTTCATGTTCGCGAAGATCGCCGACGAACGTGTGAACCAGAAACCGATCAACAAGTAGGACACCAGACCCACAGCTTCCCAACCGAAGAACAATTGCAGGAAGTTGTTGCTCATGACAAGCATGAGCATTGAGAAGGTGAACAGCGAGATATACGAAAAGAAGCGGTTGTAGCCTTCATCTTCGGCCATATAGCCGATGGTATAGATATGCACCATGAGTGACACGAAGGTGACCACACACATCATCATCGCTGTCAAACTATCGACCATGAAACCGATCTCGAGCTTCAGGCCCATTACCGTCATCCAGTTGTAGATGGTGCCGTTGTAGGTTGCGCCGCCCAGCACCGTCAGCAGTGTCTGGAACGAAATGATGAACGCAATCAGCACACCGAGGATGGTAACGGTATGGGATGCAGTTCGGCCAATTTTATTGCCGAAAAATTTGGTGCCGAACAAGCCCGCAATTGCGGACCCTGCCAGAGGTGCCAGCGGCACAGCCAAAAGAACATTAGGGTTGAGTTGCCCCGCCATGATGGACCTTATCGTTATTTGCGTGGTTAACCTTTGAGAGTATCCAGATCTTCGACATTGATGGTATCCAGATTACGGAACAGCACCACCAGGATGGCGAGACCAATAGCGGATTCCGCAGCGGCCACAGTCAAAATGAAGAAAACGAAAATCTGCCCTGCTGCATCACCGAGATAATACGAGAAGGCAATGAAATTCATGTTAACGGCCAGCAGCATCAATTCAATGGCCATCAGCAAAACGATAATATTTTTGCGGTTCAGGAAAATGCCGACCACCGAGATTGCAAACAGGATTGCACCCAGGATCAGGTAATGTGCGAGCGATAAAGCCACAATGCTTCCCCTTATTGTTTTTCTGCCGTAGCAACAGGCTGAGCACCGTTGTTACGATTGGATTCGGCCTTCATCGTAACGATACGTACACGATCGTTGCGCTTTACTTTCACGGCAGCCGCAGGATCGAAATACTTGACATCCTTGCGTCGGCGTAGTGTCAGCGCGACCGCAGCGACGATCGCTACGAGCAGGACAACGGCAGCAATTTCGAAAGCGTAGATGTACTGGGTATAAATCAGCTTGCCAAGTTCTTTGGTATTACCGATAGTGGCAGATGCCGCCGGCACTTGAACATCGAGCGCGCCCCAGAAACCATGCAGCAGAACAGCTGCCATCTCGAGCACGATCACCACGCCGATTGTCGCAGCGAGCGGGAAGTAGTTCCAGAATCCTTCGCGCAACTTGTCGAGATTAATATCCAACATCATCACCACGAATAGAAACAGCACCATCACCGCACCAACATAAACAAGCACGAGGACGATAGCCAGGAATTCAGCCTTCAGCAGGAGCCATACGCCGGCCGCAGAGAAAAAAGACAGAACCAAGAACAGTGCTGCATGCACCGGGTTGCGATCAGTAATGACGCGTGTCGCAGCGAAAATAAGAATCGCTGAGAACACATAGAACAAGACGGTTTTAAATTCCATAATGGACCACAAAAGTCAGCTGAGTCAGGCCTAAGCGACCATCAACGATACGCAGCATCGGCGGCACGCGCAGCTGCGATCTCCTTTTCGTAACGGTCGCCGATCGCCAGCAACATCTCCTTGGTGTAATAGAGATCACCACGCTTTTCCCCGTGATATTCGAGAATATTGGTTTCTACGATCGAGTCGACCGGGCAAGACTCTTCGCAGAATCCACAGAAAATGCACTTGGTAAGATCGATGTCGTAACGCGTAGTACGGCGCGTACCGTCTTCGCGCTCGGCAGATTCGATCGTAATTGCCATAGCTGGGCAAACCGCTTCGCACAGCTTGCAGGCGATGCAACGTTCTTCACCGTTCGGGTAACGACGCAGTGCGTGCAGACCACGGAAACGCGGTGACAGCGGAGTTTTCTCCTCCGGGAACTGTACGGTAATCTTGCGGGCAAACATATAACGCCCGGTAAGAGCAAGTCCCTTCACCAGTTCCCGAAGCATCAAACTGCCAAAAAAATCTTTGATGGCTTCCATTGTTCAGCCTCTTTTCCTTGTTACTTCCAAATATTCCAGGTTGTTTGCATCCAAGTAGCGACAATCACCAGATAAGCCAAGGTCAACGGAATGAAGACCTTCCATCCCAAACGCATGATCTGGTCATAGCGATAGCGTGGAAACGAGGCACGAGCCCAGATGAACATCGACACAACGACGAAGGTCTTGACACCAAGCCAGATCCAGCCGGGGATCCAGCTCAAGAACGACGCGGGAGCAGCCCAGCCGCCGAGGAACATCAATGACGCCAGCATCGAAATCAAAATCATGTTCGCATATTCAGCCAAGAAGAACATCGCAAACGACATGCCGGAATATTCCACCATATGGCCAGCGACAATCTCGGACTCACCTTCCACCACGTCAAAGGGGTGGCGGTTGGTTTCAGCGATACCGGAAATTACGTAGATCACGAAGATAGGCAGCAACGGCAGCCAATTCCAGGAAAGGAAATTCAAACCTTTATCGGCAAAATAACCCTTGTTTTGCGCCGTTACGATGTCAATGAAATTCAAACTGCCCGACACCATCAACACGATCACCAACGCGAAACCCATCGCGATTTCGTATGACACCATTTGTGCGGAGGCACGCATCGCACCAAGGAAGGCATACTTCGAATTCGATGCCCAACCAGCGATGATAACCCCATACACCTCCATCGAGCTGATCGCCATTACAAACAGCAGACCGGCATTGACGTTAGCCAACACCGTCTCTGGGCCGAATGGAATCACCGCCCAAGCTGCGAGCGCTGGCATGATTGTCATGACCGGTGCAATTACGAACAAGGCCTTATTGGCCCGTGCCGGCACAACAATTTCCTTAAGCAGCAGCTTCAGCCCGTCGGCAATCGGCTGCAAAAGGCCAGCCGGACCTACGCGGTTCGGGCCAAGCCGAATATGCATCCAACCGATCATCTTGCGTTCCCACAACGTGAGATAGGCGACGCATCCCATCAGAGGCAGCACAATGACGACGATTTTCATCAATGTCCAGACGAGCGGCCAAATACCGCCAAACAGATTCTGTCCGGTCGAATTGATAGTCATGAACATCTGGTCCATTACACCTTCTCCAGAGTGATCGGGCCGAACATGCCTCCCAGAGCAATGGTCGACGAGTGAGCTGCCGGTATGCGCACAACATTATCAGGTAGCTTGGCATCGATGGCCACCGACAATGTCGCAACACCCTGCCCTTGCTTTACTTTGATTTGCAAACCATTCGTGATGCCGATTTTTTGGGCTAGCACGGGAGAAATCGACGCCTTGGGTAGCTTCGCGTCAGTAGTTTTCTGCAGCGATTCTGCCCGACGCACAATTGCGTCAGTGAAATAGATCGGCACATCCGCGATGCGTTCGATGCTGCTGTCAGCAGCCTCCTTCGCCGCCTGCAATGGCAAACCGGCGATATTGTTCAGACGTGAACGAAGGTCGGCTTCCTCTGCTTTCTTCGTACCGAGCACTTCGGCACGAATCTCTTCCGACGTCTCGTAATTGAAGCCTTGCAAATCGAGCATATTGCCAAGCACGCGCAGCACCTTCCATGCGGGGCGGGTTTCACCGAGCGGCTTGACGGTACCATTAAACCCCTGAGCCCGCCCTTCGCAGTTAATAAAGGTGCCGGAAGTTTCCGAATACGGCGCAATCGGCAACAGTACGTCAGCATAGTCAAGACCATGCTTGAATGGCGACAAAGCCACAACCATGTCAGCCTTGTTCAGCGCATCGCGTGCCGCCTGCGGATTGTAGCTATCGAATTCTGGCTCGGTATGCAGCAATACGTAGGCCTTGCGCGGCTGTGCGAATGTTTGCAGCGCATTTGCGCCCTTGCCTGGAATTGCATTAGCAAGATATCCGCCAACGGTATTCGCGGCTTCTGTCAGATAGCCGAACTTAGCACCAGTATTCTGCGCGATCCACTGTGTCGCAGCGTGCAGTTTCGATGCTTCCGGATGCTGTGCAGCCGCATTGCCAAGTACAACAGCCTTGCGTTCGCCGGACATTAGGCTGACTGCAATGCTCTTGGCAATCTCACCTGGTTCAATCCCCTCAAAGCCGGTCGGCACCGCTATACCTTTTGCCTGTGCGATCGCAACAACCACTTCGGATAAAGCGGATAACCATGCGGAAGGCGCCTTGATCATGCGAACGGCAATCGGCATCAGGAGATCGTCATCTGTCGCATGCAGAATGCTCACCTTGGTACCGTGTTTGGCCGCATGACGCAGACGAGCCGCAAGCAGCGGATGATCCTTGCGCAGGAAGGATCCAATCACGAAGGCACGATCAAGCTGACCGAATTCTTCCACCGACATGCCAAGCCACGGCGTAATCTGGCCGTCGAGAGCGAAGTCGGATTGACGCAAGCGGAAATCGACATTGTTCGAGCCGAGGCCACGAACCAATTTCTGCAACAGGGTAAGTTCCTCAAGTGTCGAGTACGGTGCAGCCAACGCAGCAATCGCGTCGGCACCATGATTTCTTCGAATATCGCTCAAACCATGAGCAACATATTCCAATGCAGTTTGCCAGTCCGTCTCAATCCACTTGCCGTCCTGCTTGATCATTGGGACAGTCAGGCGCTCCTCGCTGTTGAGGCCTTCATAGGAAAAACGATCCTTGTCAGACAACCAGCACTCATTGACGGCTTCATTTTCAAGCGGCAACACACGCATCACCTTGCCCAGCTTAACCTGAACAATCAGATTGGAGCCAAGACCGTCATGTGGGCTCACTGAACGGCGACGGGACAATTCCCAAGTACGTGCGCTGTAGCGGAACGGTTTGGAAGTCAAGGCACCGACTGGGCACAGGTCGATCATGTTGCCAGACAATTCGGAATCAACCGTTTTGCCGACAAAAGTTGTGATCTCGGAGTGCTCGCCACGGTTAAGCATCCCAAATTCCATGACGCCAGCTATCTCTTGCCCAAAACGCACACAACGGGTGCAATGGATGCAACGCGCCATTTCCCGCATAGAGATCAATGGACCAGCGTCCTTCGGTATCACTACGCGCTTTTCTTCCTCGTAACGCGACGCGGACGGGCCATAACCGACCGCGAGATCCTGGAGTTGACATTCCCCCCCTTGATCGCAGATCGGGCAATCAAGCGGGTGATTGATCAACAGGAATTCCATCACGCTCTTCTGCGCCTTGATAGCCTTGTCGCTGGCAGTACGCACAATCATGCCGTTGGTCACCGGCGTTGCACACGCGGGCAGCGGCTTGGGTGCCTTCTCAACATCGACCAGGCACATGCGGCAGTTAGCCGCAATGGACAGTTTCTTGTGATAGCAAAAATGTGGGATATACGTGCCAAGTTTGTTAGCAGCATCCATGACCATGCTGCCTTCCTGCACTTCGACCTTTTTGCCGTCAATTTCGATTTCGACCATGGCTATTGCCTAAGTATTTATAGGGTGTGCAGCGCACACCCTGGGAATTCAATATCCGACGCGTATGCGCATCGAGAGTCATCAAACGTAAGCGGGAACAATGCAGCGCTTGTGTTCAATGTGGTATTCAAACTCATCACGGAAATTTTTCACAAACGCACGTACCGGCATCGCAGCAGCATCGCCCAACGCACAAATCGTGCGGCCTTGGATGTTGTCCGCGATGGAGTTGAGCATGTCGAGATCATCGGCACGACCTTGTCCGTGTTCGATACGATGCACCATGCGATACAGCCAGCCAGTGCCTTCGCGGCACGGCGTACATTGACCGCAAGACTCTTCGAAATAGAAATAGGATAGACGTAACAGCGACTTGACCATGCAGCGAGTCTCGTCCATGACAATGACTGCACCGGAACCAAGCATCGAACCAGCTTTGGCGATTGAGTCGTAGTCCATGTCGGTATTCATCATGACTTCACCAGTCAAAACTGGCATGGACGACCCTCCGGGAATAACCGCCTTGATTTTTTTGCCATCCCTCATGCCGCCAGCGAGCTCAAGCAGCGTGGCAAACGGCGTACCAAGAGGAACTTCGTAGTTGCCTGGACGTGCAACGTCACCTGACATGGAAAAGATCTTGGTACCACCATTATTTGGTTTACCGAGTGCAGCATAGGCTTCGCCCCCCATGCGCATGATGAACGGTACTGCGGCAAAGGTCTCTGTGTTATTAATCGTGGTTGGCTTGCCGTACAGGCCAAAACTCGCCGGGAACGGTGGCTTAAAGCGTGGTTGCCCCTTCTTGCCTTCAAGCGATTCAAGCAGTGCTGTCTCTTCGCCACAAATGTAGGCACCATAACCGTGGAAAGCATACAACTGAAAGCTGAACCCAGAACCCATGATGTTGTTGCCCAAAAGGCCTGCAGCGCGCGCTTCCTCAAGCGCCTCTTCGAAACGCTGGTATTCAGCCCAAATTTCACCATGGATATAGTTGTAGCCTGCAGTGATGCCCATTGCATACGCACCGATAGCCATACCTTCGATAAGGGCATGCGGATTGTAGCGAATAATGTCACGATCCTTGAATGTACCGGGCTCGCCTTCGTCCGTATTACAGACGAGGTACTTCTGGCCAGGGAACTGACGCGGCATGAAACTCCACTTCAGACCAGTCGGGAACCCCGCACCACCGCGACCGCGCAGCGAAGATGCCTTCAATTCGGCAATCACCTGTTCCGGCGGGATTTTTTCAGTCAGGATGCGCTTGAGCGCTTCGTAACCACCGCGCTTGACATAGTCGGCAAGGCGCCAATTATTGCCATCGAGACCGGCCAGGATAAGCGGCTTGATGTGTCGATCATGCAGGCTGGTCATTTCTTCAATTCCTCCACCAGCGCATCGATCTTCTCGTTCGACATATGGCTACACATACGTTTGTTATTGACCAGCATGACGGGTGCGTCGCCGCATGCACCCATGCATTCACCCTCAATCAACGTAAACTGGCCATCAGCCGTAGTTTCCCTGTAGTCGATGTCGAGTTTAGCTTTCAGGTAATGCGCTGCCCGCTCACCACCGGACAATGCACACGGCAGGTTGGTGCAAACCGAAATCTTGTACTTACCAACCGGCTTGGTGTTAAACATGTTGTAAAAGGTGGCGACTTCCTGCACGGCGACTGGCGCCATGCCGATATAGTCCGCAACATCTTGCATCACTTCCGGTGACAACCAGCCTTTTTCGTCTTGAGCGATGGCAAGTGCCGCCATCACAGCGGACTGCCGCTGGTCTGCAGGGAATTTCGCGAGTTCGCGATCAATCTTTTTGTACGCTTCTTGACTTAACAGCATAGGTCAGCCATTTGTGCGCGGTATTACGCGCGGTTTATCTGTCAATTTCACCAAAGACGATGTCTTGCGTTCCAATGATGGTCACCGCATCGGCAATCATGTGGCCCTTCGCCATTTCGTCCAACCCCTGAAGATGTGCAAATCCAGGTGCGCGGATCTTCATTCGATATGGCTTGTTCGCCCCGTCCGAGACGAGATAGATGCCGAACTCACCCTTTGGGTGTTCGATACCTACATATGCTTCGCCTTCCGGTACATGGAATCCTTCGGAGAAGAGTTTAAAGTGATGAATCAACTCTTCCATGTTGGACTTCATGTTGATGCGTGATGGTGGCGCCACTTTGTGATTATCGGTAATCACTGGACCGGGATTATTACGCAACCACTCCACACACTGCTTGATGATGCGATTCGACTGACGCATCTCTTCAACTCGCACAAGGTAGCGATCATAGCAATCGCCGTTCACCCCAACCGGAATATCGAAATCAAGCAGGTCATACACCTCATACGGCTGCTTCTTGCGCAAATCCCAAGCAACACCCGAACCACGCAACATGGGACCGGTGAAACCCATTTGCTTAGCGCGCTCCGGTGACACAACACCGATCCCGACCAAGCGCTGTTTCCAGATACGGTTATCCGTGAGTAGAGTTTCATACTCATCGACGTATCCCAGAAACCGATTGGTAAAATCCTCGATAAAATCGAGCAACGAACCTTGGCGGTTTGCATTGAGCTGCTTGATTGCCTTTTCATTGCGAATCGCCGATGCCTTGTACTGCGGCATGCTGTCCGGCAAGTCGCGATATACGCCACCCGGACGATAGTAGGCTGCGTGCATACGCGCGCCAGACACTGCCTCGTAACAATCCATCAGATCCTCACGCTCACGAAACGCATAGAGGAAGACAGCCATTGCACCGACGTCGAGCGCGTGCGCACCAATCCACAGCAAGTGATTCAGTATGCGGGTGATTTCATCGAACATCACGCGGATGTATTGCGCACGCAGCGGCACTTCTATCCCAAGCAGCTTCTCGATGGCCATCACGTAAGCATGCTCATTGCACATCATCGACACATAGTCGAGCCGATCCATGTACGGCACTGACTGCAAAAAGGTCCGTGTCTCGGCCAGCTTTTCGGTTGCACGATGCAACAGGCCGATATGCGGGTCGGCACGCTGAATGACTTCGCCATCCAACTCTAAAACGAGGCGCAGCACACCGTGCGCGGCTGGATGCTGCGGACCAAAGTTCAATGTGTAGTTCTTGATCTCTGCCATTATTTCATCCCGTATTTCTCTTCGCGAATCACGCGCGGAACGATCTCTCGCGGCTCGATCGTCACGGGTTGATAAATCACGCGCTTCTGCTCCGGATCGTAGCGCATCTCAACATAACCGGATATCGGGAAATCCTTGCGGAACGGATGTCCGATGAAGCCATAGTCGGTGAGGATCCGGCGCAAGTCGTTGTGACCATCGAACAGAATACCAAACAAGTCGAAAGCTTCTCGCTCATACCAATTAGCCGCCACCCAGATATCGATCACCGACGGCACAACCGGCATTTCATTATCCAGCGCGAACACACGAACACGAAGACGCCAGTTATGCGCAATGGACAAAAGATGCGAGACAACACCGTAACGCGGGCCATCCCACACACCATCGCCATAGGTCGAATAATCAATGCCACATAGGTCGATCAATTCCTCGAAGCGCAAATCAGCATGATCGCGCAGGGTTCGCATCGTCGATAAATAATCCGAAATGGCAACAACTACGGTAATCTCACCCAACGCGACTGTCAGGCTACGAATTTGATCACCGAGCACATTACGCAACGCGGCTTCGAGGGTTTCAATTTTCGTTGTCATACTTAGTTAAGCGCCCCTCTTAACGTGCGATAGTATTAGTACGCTTGATCTTGTTTTGCAGTTGCAGAATGCCGTACAAAAGCGCCTCTGCCGTCGGAGGACAACCGGGCACGTAAACGTCCACCGGGACAATGCGATCACAACCGCGCACTACAGAATAGGAATAGTGATAATAGCCACCGCCATTGGCACAGGTACCCATCGAAATCACCCAACGCGGCTCGGCCATTTGATCGTAAACTTTACGCAATGCAGGAGCCATCTTATTGCAAAGCGTACCCGCGACGATCATGACATCAGACTGGCGAGGCGACGGACGGAACACAACACCAAAGCGATCAAGGTCGTAACGTGACGCACCAGCATGCATCATCTCAACCGCACAGCACGCCAGGCCGAAAGTCATAGGCCAAAGCGAACCAGTACGCGTCCAATTGATCAGCTTGTCAGCCGTAGTGGTAATAAAACCTTCGTTCAAGACGCCTTCAATAGACATGACTCACTCCCAATCCAGCGCGCCCTTCTTCCAGATATACCAGAAGCCCACCACGAATTCAGCAATAAACACCATCATCGTGACAAAACCCTGCCAACCGAGGTCGCGCATAGCAACACCCCAAGGGAAGAAAAATGCAGTTTCCAGATCGAACAAAATAAACAGAATAGCGACAAGGTAGTAGCGCACATCGAACTTCATGCGCGCATCCTCGAATGCCTCAAAACCGCACTCGTACGGCGAAAGCTTTTGAACATCCGGCTTGTGCGGAGCAAGCACACGCCCCAATACCTGGGGAACAACACCAACACCAACACCAACCAAAATAAATAGAAGAATGGGGAAATAATTTTCGAGGTTCATGATGGGCTCGGCGCTGGTCACTTAAATGATTTGCAAATCAAATCAGGATTCCTCGATAAAAAGCCAGCTCAGGGAAACCCCTTTGCTGGCTCTCTTATACTGGTGCCGACGGCGAGACTCGAACTCGCACAGCTTTCGCCACTACCCCCTCAAGATAGCGTGTCTACCAATTTCACCACGTCGGCTTAAAGACTGCTATTTTACCCTGATTTTGGGATTTTATTCAATGCATAATTACCCAAAATCAAGCGCAAGCGTAATTTTGCTACTTTGGGATTTGATTGGCTTGGCCCGCAGCAGGAGCAGGTGTCGTCACGCCCCGAGAAGCAGCAGCATTGGAATTAGCCGCAGGAGCAGTCTGCACACTTGCAGCAGGGGACACAGACAAATTCTCCATGACACCACCAGCACCACCACGCTTATTTCCAATGAAAGCCAGCGCGAGCGTCGCGCCAAAAAAGACCGCCGCAGCTACCGCCGTCGATTTCGATAAGAAGTTAGATGATCCCGTAGCACCAAACAAACTCCCCGAAGCCCCCGAACCAAAAGCCGCCCCCATATCCGCGCCCTTCCCATGTTGCAGCAATACCAAGCCAATGATTACGAGCGCAGAGAGAACCTGAATCACGACAATAAGGGTGAACATTGCGTTCATTGAATAATTTCCAATCCAGAAATAGTGTGGCACACAGCCCCAGTTTGCAGCACCTTTACGCTGCCCCGACAATTGCAAGAAAATCCGCCGCGCTTAGCGAGGCACCACCGATAAGACCACCATCAATATCGGGCATTGCAAGCAATTCCTTTGCGTTATCCGGCTTCATGCTACCCCCGTAAAGAATCTGCACAACCTCTGCTGCCTGAGCATTTCTACCAATAAGACACTTCCGCAGCAATGCATGCACTTCTTGCGCCATTTCCGGCGTCGCAGTCTTGCCAGTGCCTATGGCCCATACCGGTTCGTAAGCAACCACAATCTTGCCGATTTGTTCGACATTAAGTGCAGCCAAAACCACCTCAAGCTGTTTGCAAACCACCTCCGCCGTCTTTCCCGCCTCTCGCTCCGCCAGCGTTTCACCAACACATACAACGGGAATCAAACCTGCACGAATCGCAGCAATTGTTTTCTGCGCCACCAGGTCGTCACTTTCACTATGATAGGTGCGGCGTTCCGAATGCCCAACGATGACGTAAGCACAACCAAAATCCGCCAACATTGCCCCGGACACTTCGCCGGTAAATGCACCAGATACATGCATCGAGAGGTCCTGCCCCCCCCATGTAACTGCAGTGTTGGCAAGCGCATCACGGCACTGCGCAAAATAAGGTGCTGGCACACATACAGCAACAGCACAATTAGGAGGGTGCCCGAGGCCCGCCTTGATTCCTTCAAGAAGAACTGCATTGGCAGCAAGGCTGCCATTCATTTTCCAGTTACCGGCAATGAGTTTGCGACGCATAAGGGAAGGGTTCAGAATTGCAATAACCCATCATTCTAGCTCGCCGTAACATCCATGGTCAAACCAGAAACTAAAAAACCTCAGACTGGCCTTATACGAAAATGTTCCATGCTGATGGGCCGTCTTTGACGCCGAACTCAGACTACTTGGAGAACGATCTTCCCAATATGAGTACTTGTCTCCATAAGAATATGGGCTTGTGCCGCCTGTTCAAGAGGGAAAGTTTTATAGATCACGGGTTTGATCTGGCAAGACTCGATCAACGGCCAGATACGCTGCAGCAAGTTGCGTGCAATTGCTGCCTTGAACTCAATGGGTCGCGAGCGCAAAGTCGAACCAGTGATCGTCAGTCGACGACGAAGTACCTGCCCAAGATCTACCGCCGCCTTCGAACCACCAAGTAAGGCAATAATCGCAAGACGACCATCTTCGGCAAGGCAGTCGATTTCCCGGGCAATATACGCCCCTCCCACCATGTCTAAGATAACGTCAACACCCTTACTCTCGGTCTCCTGTTTAACGACCTCAACAAAATCCTCGGTACGATAGTTAATTGCACGCACCGCACCGAGCGCCTCACATGCGCGACACTTCTCATCCGAACCGGCTGTAGCGAATACGCGATGTCCGAGTGCTGTAGCCATTTGGATTGCTGTTACGCCGATACCTGAAGTTCCACCTTGCACTAATAACGTTTCACGACCTGCCAAATGCGCTCGGTCAAAGACATTGCTCCAAACGGTAAAGAACGTTTCCGGCAAGGATGCAGCCTCAATCATGTTCAGCCTTTTAGGCACAGGCAGACATTGCAGCACGGGTGCAGTGCAATATTCGGCATATCCACCGCCTTGTACTAAGGCGCATACCATGTCCCCCTTCTTTAGATCAGTACCGGAGCAGTCCCCCTCGACGATCTCGCCTGCGACTTCGAGCCCTGGAAGATCAGAAGCTCCTGATGGAACAGGGTAACGCCCCATACGCTGAATAACATCAGGCCGATTAATGCCTGCCGCATAGACCTTGATAAGAACCTCCCCGGCCCTGGGCTGTGGCACTGATCTATCGCACAAACTCAAAACATCTGGAGGTCCAGGCTTCGTAATTTCGATAGCTTTCATATAGGCGTTTGCGAGGCAAAAAGTTCATTGTACGTCAGCGCGATACGGACTAAGTTTGTAAATATTCGTAACCAAAGACACATATACAGCAAGCAAAACACACCAGTCATGCAAGATAGAGTGTCCTTACATTTAAAGAAGATTGCCGCATGCATCTTGATTCGGCGCAATACTCTTTAAAATTCGCACAAAGCAATATCCTAAAGGCAGGTTTGAAAATTCCCGCACATTTTTCGCTTCAAAACAAAATAGTGGCGAACCAATATTTGGGCTGAGTAACAGCGCGATTCTCCCCCATTTGCAATTCTTTGCACCGTTACAAAATTGTTGGGAACTAAAGCCACAATTGCAATTTCCAAAAGGAAATATAAGCCACTCTTGAGGTAAGCCTATGCAATGGGTTTTTGCGTCGTCATCAACAACCCGCCCTCTCCTTGCATCAGCAAACAATCAACTGGAAAGTGCCATTCTGGCTGCAGCGATCGATTGCATCATTACGTTCAATCATTGTGGCGAGATCCTTAGTTTCAACCCGGCAGCGGAACGAGCATTTGGCTATCGTGAAGAAGTAGTAATGGGGCGCAAGCTTTCCGAGATCATTTTTCCTCAACAATGGCAGAAACCTATCAACTTGATTTTGAGCGCGCCGCTGAGGGAGATGAAGAGAACATTGTGCGCCGGCGGCTTGAACTTTTCGCGACTCGCTCGGATGGATCGCTATTTTCAATCGAACTGACCATTGCGCCGCTTCGCCTACAGGATACCAGTGTCTTCGCGGCATTCATTCGCGATATTTCTGACCGCAAACATATGGAAAGTCTGCAGCTTGGCCAAAATCAGATCCTAAACATGGTGGTGACTGGCGCTCCCCTATCCGACACCCTCAAGGAGATAGCTCGGTTCGCCGAAAGCCTTTCGAATTACGCCATACATTCCATCCTGCAGGTAAAGGCGACTGAAGCAGCCCTGTTTACTCCGATCGCCCCCAGCTTGCCGCAAGACGATGCTGCACGGTTAAGCAAAATCGTAACCATCCCCAGCGATTGTTCTGATCATCACGAATCGCTCATCATCTCGAATAGAGACAGTGGTCTGCACAATAGCAGCACATATTGCGATACCGCCCACGCATACGGGCTCAAGGCATGCGCTTGGTGGCCCATCGTTGGGAAGCACAACAATTTGCTTGGAACGTTCACGCTCTATTTCCGCGAAGCGAGAAAACCTGATGCACAAGAGACGCAATTAGCGCGTATATGCACCCACCTTGCAGGACTGGCCATCGACAACCGCGCATCGGAAGAGAAAATACGCTATCTCGCGCACTACGATAATCTCACCTCCTTGCCGAACCGATTCCTGTTCAGGGAATATTTTGATCTTGCATTAAAAAGCGCCAAGCGTCATAGCAAAAAATTCGCAGTATTCTTCGTTGACCTCGACAAATTCAAGGAAATCAACGATACGCTGGGACATGACGTCGGCGACAAAGTACTGCGTGTGATCGCTCAACGTCTACGCAATTGCCTAAGGCATACCGACAAGATTGCCCGCATGGGTGGCGACGAGTTCTATGTACTAATCGAAGAACTCAACAACGGGAGCCATGCAGCCGAAGTAGCCCGCAAACTGCTTAAGGAAGCAGCACGGCCCGTGCATGTAGGCAAGGCCGAATGCCATATCAGCATAAGCATCGGTATCAGCATTTATCCCGAGGATGGATGTGATGAACAGACGCTCCTGAAAAACGCCGACAATGCGATGTACCACGCCAAGAGAGGCGGGAAGAATGCATATCGGTTCTTTTCACCACAAGCTGCACAAATTCCATCAAACTTTGCACGATCGTAAGCACAACCTCTGCATTCTTATAGACCACGCCAAACAAAAACGCCCGGGCTTGCGCTCCGGGCGTTTCTATTGTGGCATATGCCATGCCACGTTTCAGAGCGATTCTTACTGCTGCTGTTGAGCAGCGCCCCCTTCTTCGGCCGCTGCCGCCTTCATTGAGAGCTTCAGACGACCACGATCATCGGTTTCGAGAACCTTGACGCGAACTTGCTGGCCTTCCTTCAGATAGTCGCCCACAGCATTCACACGCTCATTCGCAATCTGACTGATGTGCAGCAGGCCATCCTTGCCAGGCAAAACCTGAACGATCGCACCGAAGTCAAGGAGCTTGAGCACCACACCGTCATAGATCTTGCCCACCTCCACAGAAGCGGTCAATTCCTCGATACGGCGCTTGGCTTCCTGACCTGCAGCAGCATCAACAGAGGCAATGGTCACAATACCATCATCAGTGATGTCGATTTGTGTACCCGTCTCTTCAGTCAATGCGCGAATCACCGCCCCGCCCTTACCGATCACGTCACGGATCTTCTCCGGATTGATCTTGATAGTAATCAGGCGTGGAGCAAAGTCTGACAGCTCGGTACGACCATGCGGCATCGCTTCTTGCATCTTCGCGAGAATGTGCATGCGGCCTTCCTTGGCCTGTGCCAGCGCAACCTGCATGATTTCCTTGGTGATGCCTTGAATCTTGATATCCATCTGCAACGCAGTCACACCGCGTGCAGTGCCGGCAACCTTGAAGTCCATGTCGCCGAGGTGATCCTCATCGCCCAGGATATCAGTCAGGACCGCGAACTTACT
>Ga0207657_10002206_pt1 | contig 21118 bp, 15 predicted proteins | sample KBSC33metaG_FD_184316 | JGI IMG/M metagenome (GOLD analysis project Ga0207657, IMG submission 184316) | Corn rhizosphere microbial communities from Kellogg Biological Station, Michigan, USA - KBS C3-3 metaG (SPAdes) (version 2) | ecosystem: Host-associated > Plants > Roots > Rhizosphere > Soil ... | reverse complement strand
ACAACCTGCTCAAGGGCGCCGCGCTGAACTCGGTCCAGATCGCCGAGGTCGCGGTGCAGCGCGGACTCGTCGGAGCCCGCGCCGCCGCGTAGGCCTCGGCCTCAGCCGACCATCAACAGCGTGTTGCCGTCCTGGTCGCGGAACCAGAACATCGGCGGCACGGGCGCGCCGAAGTCCGAGACGTCGTCGCAGTCCACGCCGGCGTCCTTCAGGGCCGCGTGGTCGGCGTGGATGTCGTTCGAGTAGAACGAGATCCCGGTCATCCGGCCGAGCTCCCAGCCGTCGGCGCCGGGGCGCAGCGGGGTGAGCGCGACGGTCGACTCGCCGCCGGCGGGCGCGACCTCGATCCAGCGCTCGCCATCCCCGTAGGGCATGTCCATGCGCTTCTCGAAGCCGAGCTTCTCCGTGTAGAAGGCGACCGCCTGGTCCTGGTCGGAGACCGGGACCATCGAGGTGGCGACCTTCTCGATGTGCGTCTTGGTGGTGTTCGTCATGTCACGTACGACCGTACGTGACCGCAGAACTCATCGCGAGGCTATGTCGTGAACGGATCGCCGGGTCCCGCGAAGTCGAGCCCGGTGGGCGCGGTCCAGCGGAAGTTGTTCTGGTCGCCGCTGCCGCCGACGCCGAGCGTCGTCTCGGTGTCCTCGGCCGAGGCGGCCTGCGGGTGCAGCCAGACCGTTCCCGGCGCGAGCGCTGCGACCGCCTCGTTGCCCGACAGGTCGGCGCGGTCGACGTCGATCCGCAGCGAGTCGCCGGCGACCGTGATCGCCGTCGCCGGGAGGGCGATGTCGAAGCGCGTGTCGTCCGTGCTGGTCGCCGTGCCGGGCACGGTGCCGGCCACGGGCACGCTCACGCCCGGGTCCGTGCCGTAGCAGTCCTTGCGGACCTCGGCCGACCGCGACTCGCCGGGCGCGGCGTCGTCGACGGCGGCGATCGCTATGTCGCAGCCGTCCGGGAGCTGGGCGGTGAAGACCCGTTCTCCCTTCAGGCCGTCGGGGCTGCCGATCGGCGCACAGCTCTGGATCAGCACGCTGACCCCGTCCGCGGTCCGGTCAACGGTGACCTGCTTCAGGTCGAACCGCGGTGTGCTGTCGGTCGGCGGCAGGTCCTGGCGGGTGCCGTTGAACTCGACGAAGGCGTTGTTGTCACCGCACGGGTCAGGGAAGCTGACGGCGGTGGTGCTATCGGCATGAGCGGGGACAGCGAACGCGAGCCCCGCCCCCACGACGAGGAACCCCCTGTGCATGCTCGGCACCGTACGCCCGCGGACGGGCGGGTGCCAAGTCGCAACTGTTCGGTTGCGCTACGGCGCCGTCAGGCCCGCGAGCTCGCGGCGCGTCCGCACGCCGAGCTTGCGGTAGATGTTGCGCCGGTGGGTGCGCACGGTCTCGATCGAGACGTGGAGCGCGAGCGCGATCTCGGCGTTCGAGCGGCCCTGGCGCAGATGGTCGAGGACGTCGGCCTCGCGCGGAGTGAGCAGCTCGGGGCCCATCGGCGAGGACGGGCCGGCGCCGTTCTTGGGCAGGACGTGCAGGCCGCGGGAGGCGAGGTGCACCGCGGTGAGGATGTCGCGGGCCTCGGTCTCCTTCGACAGGCACGCGGTCGCGCCGAACGCGAGCATCTGGTTGCACTCGGCGGGCGTGGGCCGGCTGGCGAGGATCAGCAGCCGCGTCTCGGGGTGCGCCTGGTGGAGGTGGTTGACCTCGATCGGGCTGCGCAGCGTGCCGAAGTTCAGGATCGCGACCTTCGGCGAGTGCTCGGCGAGGATCACCGGCAGGGAGTCGAGGTCGATGTCCGCGCGCAGGATCTCGAGGTTGTCGTCCTCCTCGAGCAGCACGCGCAGCCCCCGGGCGACGATGTCCTCGAATTCGCCGAGAACGACGGTTATTGGCTCACGCTGGGCCATGTTCAGTGTTTATCGGCAGAAGGGCCGGAAAGGGTGAGTCGCATATCACCCCCTTCTCACCCTCTCTGTCACCCGCATTTCACCTGACGCGGGGGAAGACGGCAAGTGCGCCGTTCGGCACCATGTGCCAACGGTCGAGTTGGGGGACACGACCGAAACAGATCTTCCCAGGGCGGAATGGGGTACGCACAAGGGAGACACGGGAAAGCGCCTACGGGCGCTTTTCTCGTTTAAGCGTCGTCGTCGGGCGGCGGGATCTCGCGGCGGAGCCGGTCGCGCGCTTCGTCGAACCGCTTGGCCGCGGGCTCTGCGCGCGGCGGGACGATCGTCTTCGGGGCGTCCGCGCGCGGCGCCTTGCGCCGCCGCTTCGCTCCGGGGAGCAGGTCGCGGAGGGCTACCAACCGCCGGAGCTCGAGCCGGCGCCGACGCCCGCGACGACCGAGGTCGACCAGTCGATGACGGTGCTCGGCTTGACGACGTGGCGGGCGAAGCCGAGGTCCTTGGGCTCGAGCCCGAGCGCCAGGCCGACGAGCTGGGGGAGGTGCAGGACCGGCATGTTGAGGTTGCGTCCGGTGACGCGCTCGGCCAGCGGCTGCTGGAGGTCGAGGTTCAGGTGGCACAGCGGGCACGGCGTGACGAGGCAGTCGGCCTCGGCGTCGACGGCGTCGCCCAGGTGGCGGCCCGCCTGCTTGAGCGAGGCCTCCTTGTTCATGGTGATGATCGGGAAGCCGCAGCACTTGTGGCTGCCGGCGTACTCGATCACCGTGCCGCCCAGCGCCTCGATGACCTGCGCGAGGTACGTGTCGCGCGGCAGGTCGGAGCTGATGCCCAGCCGGTCGTAGGGGCGGACGATGTAGCAGCCGTAGAACGGCCCGACGCGCAGGTTCGTCAGCGGCCGCCTGACCCGCGAGCGCAGCTCGTCGAGCCCGATCTCCTCGACCAGCAGCCACAGGAAGTTCTTGTTGGTCAGGCCCTTCTCGTAGGACAGGCCCTCCGCCGACAGCGTCGAGTTGACGTGCGCGCGGTACTCGGCGTTGGCGTCGAGGCGCTCCTGGCACTCGGTCTGCGCGCCCTGGCACGTCGAGCAGATGTTCATCATCAGCTCCGCGCCCTCGACGCTCTGCGCCAGCGCGAACGTCCGCGCGTTGAGCGTGTCGGCGAGCTCCTGGTTGTGCTCGGCGATGACGCCGGCGCCCGTGCAGCACGCGCGGTCGAGCTCGACGAGCTCGATGTCGAGCAGCGGCGCGACCTTCGCCATCGAGCCGTGCAGCTCCGGGGTGAAGCCGCGGCTCACGCAGCCGGGCCAGTACGCGACCTTCATGACGTGGGCTCCCCCTCCGGGTCGGACTCCTCGCGCGTCGGCGAGTCCTCGGGCTCCATGCCCGGCTGGCCGTTCTCGGCGGCGGTCATGCCCTCGCCGCCGCTCTCGGCGGTCGCGCTCTGCTCGGGCGCCGGCTCCTCGCTGTCCTCGTCGTAGCCGCTGATGTAGAGGTTGAGCTCGTAGCGATCGTCGCGGTCCTCGACGGTCTCGTAGATGCGCTTGACCGCGTTGAGGTCGTCCTTCGGGATCTTGTGGCCGAAGATCGCCTTCTTGGGCGTCGCCTTGCGGCGCAGCAGCATCTTGGTGACCACGGGCAGCGAGTCGAGCATCTCCTGGCCCGCGGCGGGGTGGAACTTGCCGAACCACGAGTCTCCGCCGTAGGAGCGCGGCAGCAGCTCAGCCTCGTGCAGCAGGCCGTAGTCGCGGATCAGTGTCACGAACGCCCGCTCGTGGCGGTTGCCGTTGTTGCGGTCGTTGATCTTGTAGTCGTCGCCGGCTCGCCGGCGCAGCCGCATGATCTGGTTCATCGGCGCGACGCCCTTGGGGCAGGCGTCGATGCACTTGAAGCAGTGGGTGCAGTCGTAGATGCCGTGCGGGTCCTCGGCGAGGTCCTGCAGGCGCTCGAACTGCTGGTCGTCGCGCGGGTCGCCGACGAAGCGGTAGGCCTTGGCCAGCGCGGCCGGCCCGATGAACAGCGGGTCGATCTCCATCGACAGGCAGTCCGACACGCAGGCGCCGCACTGGATGCAGGCCATCGACTGCGTGACGTCGACCATCGACTCGCGATCGACGACGTACTCGCGCTCGGGGACCGGCTCCTTCGCGATCAGCCACGGCGTGACGCGCTGGACCTTCTTCCAGTGGACGGCGTCCATGTCCACGATCAGGTCCTTGATCACGGGCATGTTGCCCATCGGCTCGACGGTGATGACGCCGTCGCCGGTCTGCGAGGAGGCCTGGGCCTTGTCGAGGTGGGTGTGGCAGGCGAGCCCGGGCTTGCCGTTGATCCGCACGCCGCACGAGCCGCAGATCGCCGCGCGGCACGAGCAGCGCACGCCGATCGAGCCGTCGAAGCGCGCCTTGGCCTGGAGCAGTCCCTCGAGGACCGAGCGGTGCGGCTCGAGCTCGATCGTGTGCTCGGCCCAGTACGGCGCCTCGCCGGACTCGGGGTCGTAGCGCCGGACACGGAGCGTGAACTCCTGCATGGCTGGCATCAGTACTTGCGCTCCTCGGGCTGCCACTGGGTGAACGTGACCTCTGAGTAGCTCACGTCGGGACCATCCCCGTTCATGGTCAGGTCGATGTGCTTGAGCCACTCGTCGTCGTCGCGCTCGGGGAAGTCGGTGCGGAACTGGGCACCGCGCGACTCCTTGCGCTCGATCGCCGCGGTGACGATGCACTCCGCGCAGTCGAGCATGTAGCCGAGCTCGATCGCGCCGAGCACGTCCTGGTTGAAGACCGTGCCGCGGTCGTCGATGTAGGCGGTCTTCGCCTCCTCCTTCAAGCGCTTGACGGTCTCGAGCGCGTGGTCGAGGCCCTCGGCCTCGCGGAAGACGGCGACGTTGCGGTTGAGCTCGGTGCCGAGCTCGTCCTTGATCTCGCTGATGCGCTTGCCCGACCGCTCGCGGCCGACGATGTCGTCGATCTCCTTGACGTCCTCGAGCATGCGGCTGTCGGGGATCACGGGCATCGCCATCTGGGCGGAGCGCTCGGCGGCATGCTCGCCGGAGCGGCGGCCGAAGATCAGCGTGTCGAGCAGCGAGTTCGCGCCGAGGCGGTTGCCGCCGTGGACGGAGACGCAGGCGACCTCGCCGGCCGCGTAGAGCCCGTCGACCGGCGTGCGGCCCCAGATGTCGGTCTTGACGCCGCCCATGATGTAGTGCTGGCCGGGGCGGATCATGATCGGCTCGCGGGTGATGTCGACGCCGGCGAAGTCCTTGCCGATGTTGACGATCTCGCGCAGCGCCTCGAGCGTGCGCTTCTTCGGGACGACCGTGACGTCGAGGTAGATCCCCACGCCGTCAGGGCCGACGCCGCGGCCCTCGTTGATCTCGGTCTGCTCGGCACGGGAGACGACGTCGCGCGAGGCGAGCTCCATCTTGTTCGGCGCGTACTTCTCCATGAAGCGCTCGCCGTTGGCGTTGAGGAGGTGGGCGCCCTCGCCGCGGGCGCCCTCGGTGATCAGGAAGCCGTTCTCGACCAGGCAGGTCGGGTGGTACTGGATCATCTCCATGTCCATCAGCGGCGCGCCGATGCGGTAGGCCTGCGCGATGCCGTCGCCGGTGCAGATCAGGCCGTTGGTCGTCGGCTTGAAGCACTGGCCGGCGCCGCCGGAGGCCAGGATCACGTTCTTGGCCCGGAAGACCTCCATCGTCCCGGTGCGGATGTCGCGGGCGATGACGCCGATGCAGGTGCCGTCCTCGCCCTGGACGAGCGACGTGACGAACCACTCCTCGTAGCGATCCACGGTCTCGTGGTGCTTCATCAGCTGCTCGTAGAGCACGTGCAGGATCGCCTGGCCGGTGATGTCGGCGACGTAGGCGGTGCGCTTCATCGAGGCGCCGCCGAAGGCCCGGAGGTCCAGGTGGCCGGTCTCGTTGCGGTGGAACGTCACCCCGATGTGCTCGAGGTGCATGACCTCGTGGGGCGCCTCCGAGCACATGACCTCGATCGCGTCCTGGTCGCCCAGGAAGTCCGAGCCCTTGACCGTGTCGTAGGCGTGGCTGCGCCAGTCGTCCGCCGGGTTGATCGCCGCGTTGATGCCGCCGGCGGCCGCGACCGAGTGCGACCGGACCGGGTGGACCTTGCTCATGATCGCCACCGATGCGCCGGCTTCTGCGGCCGCGAGGGCGGCGCGCTGGCCGGCGAGACCGGCGCCGATGATCAGGACGTCATGGGCAGGCATTGGCGGCGCGAAGCCTATAAGCCGCCCGGTGCCGCTGCGGTCGTGAGCGCCCGGCGGATCTGCTCGACGGTCACCACGCCGCACAGGACGCCCTCGGCGTCGACCGCCATCAGGGCCCCGAGGTCGCGCAGGCCGGGCCGGCCGAGCAGCGCCTCGAGCGGCTGGTCGCGCCCGATCCGGAAGCGATCCGGCTCCTCCTCGACCAGGTCGGCCACGGCGATCGCCGGCTGGCCCTGGGCGACGGCCTGCTCGATCCGCTCCTGGCGCAGGACCCCGAGATACCGGCCGCCCGCGTCGACGACCGCGAACCACGGCCAGCGGTAGCGCAGGAAGAACTCGTCCTCGGCGGCGAGCGCGGTCGTCGCGCCCGGCATCGTCACCGGCTCGCGGTCCATCACGTCGGCGACCGTGATCCCGCCGATGCGGTCGGAGAAGTTCGAGGAGATCACCGCGCCGCGGGCCGCCTGGTAGAGGAAGAACGAGAGGACCAGGAAGTAGGCGCCGTTGAGCGTGTCCTTCTGGATCATCATCAGGTAGACGATTCCCACGCCGACGCCGAGCGCGATGGCGAAGACCTGGCCGGCGTAGCCCGAGAAGCGCGTGCCGCGGTTGCGGTCCCCGGTGAGCTTCCAGGCGATCGCGCGGGCGATCCGGCCGCCGTCGAGCGGGAAGGCCGGCACGAGGTTGAAGGCCAGCAGGACGACGTTGATCGAGGCCAGCCAGCCGAGCAGGGCGTAGACCGCGGTCGTGCGGTGGTTCTTGTAGGTGGCGACGTCCGAGACCGCGCCGACGTGGCTGAGCAGCACGCCCACGCCGAAGCACACGCCGACGATCAGGGCCGTCACGACCGGGCCGGCGACGGCGATCCGGAACTCGGCGCCCGGCGAGTCGGCGTCGCGGGTCAGCTTCGCCATGCCGCCGAAGAAGAAGAGGTCGATCCCGGCGATCCCGATCCCGTTGCGGCGGGCGACGATCGCGTGGCCGAGCTCGTGCAGCGTGAGGCTGATGAAGAACAGCAGCGCGGCCGCCACGGCGAGGCCGAACGCCTGCCCGTTGGACCCGTCGATGACGTCGCCGAAGTACCCGGTCAGCAGGTAGATCAGGACGAAGAGGACGAAGAACCAGCTCGGGTTGGCCCCGATGCGGATCCCGAAGACCCGGGCGAGCTGGATCGAGCTGCCGCCGAACACCCCTGTCAGGGTACGGAGCGCAGGAAGCGGCCGACCTCCTGCGCGATGCGCTCGGGCTCGTCCTCGGTGACGAAGTGCCCGGCGTCGTCGAGGATCACGAGCTCGGCGTGGGGGATCTCCTTGGCGAAGCGGTGCGCGGTCGCGACCGGCGCGTAGTCGTCCTTCGCGCCCCACAGGATCAGCGTCGGGACGCCGAGCTCGGCGAGCTTGCCCTGGTAGGGCGCGAGCTCCTCGAAGTTCCCCGACTTGTAGAGCGCGAGCCCCGCGCGCCGGCGCTCGGGCGTCGAGAAGCCCTTCCAGTACTCGTCGAGCGCATCCGGCGCGGCGTTCGGCTCGGCCTGCTGGAGGATCCCGGCGAAGCCGTCGCGGTCCATGGACTCGAACATCTCGTCGACCTGGCCGCTGCGCATCGCCTGGGCGAAGCCGTGCCACTTGCCGTCGGCGAAGAACCCGGTGCTCATGAGGACGAGGCCGCGAACGGCGTCGGGGTGCTCGCACGCCCAGCGCAGCGCGATCAGCCCGCCCCAGTCGTGGACGATCAGCACGAGCGGCGCGAGGTCGTGCTCGTCGATGAAGGCGGTCAGCGCCTCGACGTGGTCGCCCCACGTGCCCTGCTTGCCCTCGAGCTCGGAGTCGCCGTAGCCGAGCAGGTCGGGGGCGACGGCGCGGAAGCCGGCCTGCGCGACGGCGGGAAGGAGGTCGCGGAAGAGGAACGAGCTGTTCGGGTAGCCGTGGACCAGCAGCGCGGTCGGACCCTCACCCTGCTCACGGAACGCAAGTCTCATGACGCAGATAGTGTCGCGACATGAGCAACGACGCGCTGGTCGACGCCTTCTTCCCCTACCGGCGCAGCTACGAGACCCACCGGGCGCTCCCGGCGCAGGGCGTGGCCCGCGACGAGGTGCTCGCGATGGTCGACGAGATGGCTGCGCGCGAGGACAAGATCGCGCGCGAGGGCCGCGTGTCGGGCTCGATCTACCACGGCGGCGAGGACCACTTCGCGTTCCTGGCCGACGTGTTCCGCCGCTTCGCGCACGTCAACGTGCTGCAGCGCGACATGTACCCGAGCGCGACGAAGTTCGAGGGCGAGATCGTCGCGATGTGCCTCGGCCTGCTGGACGGGGGCGAGGAGTCCTGCGGCGTCCTGAGCTTCGGCGGCAGCGAGTCGCTGTTCGATGCCGTGCTCGTCTACCGCGAGCAGGGTGGGATCCCCGACCCACAGGTGATCGTGCCGGTGACCGCGCACGTCGCGATCGCGAAGGCCGCGCACTACCTCGGCGTCGAGGTCGTGCCGGCGCCGGTGACCGACGAGTTCGTCGTCGACGTCGACGCGGTCCGCTCGCTGATCACGCCGCGGACCGTCGCGCTGTTCGGCAGCGCCGGGACCTACCCGCATGGGCTGATCGACCCGATCGAGGCGCTGGCCGAGCTGGCGCTCGAGCACGAGATCGGGCTGCACGTCGACGGCTGCCTCGGCGGCCTGATCCTTCCGTGGGGCGAGCGGCTCGGGGTCGACCTGCCGCTGTGGGACTTCCGCGTCGAGGGCGTCACATCGATCTCCGCCGACACGCACAAGTACGGCTACGCGCCGAAGGGCACCGGCGTGATGCTCTACGCCAACCGCGAGCTGCGCCGGCGCCAGTACTTCAAGGCGTCGGACTGGCCGGGCGGCCTGTACGCGTCGCCGGGCATCGCCGGCTCGCGCTCGGGCGGGCTGATCGCGGCGACGTGGGCGGCGCTCGTGACGCTCGGCGAGCAGGGCTACCTCGAGATCGCCGCGGAGATCTTCCGCACGGGCGCCGAGATCCGGGCGGCGGTCGAGGCGCTGCCGGAGCTGAGGGTCTTCGGCGACCCGACCTTCTGTATCGCGTTCGGCTCGGACGAGCTCGACATCTACCACGTCAACGACGCGCTGAAGCAGAGCGGCTGGCGGATGAACTCGCTGCAGCTCCCGCCCGGCCTGCACTTCTGCGTGACGCTGCCCAACACGCAGCCGGGCGTGACCGAGGCCTTCGCCGCCGATCTGGCGTCGGCGGTCGAGTACGCGAAGACCGCCGAGGGCCCGCCGCGCTCGGGCGCCGTCTACGGCGGCGGCAACGAGATGCTCGAGGGCGTGCTCGACGCCTGGTACGAACCGGCCCCGCCGCTGTGATCGTCGCGATCGACCTCGGCACGGGCACCGCCAAGGTCGCGCTGGTCCGGCCCGACGGCACGGTCGCGGGCGCTGCGATGCGCCCGATTGCCACGCAGCAGCTGCCGGGCGGCGGCGTCGAGCAGGACCCGCACGAGTGGTGGAGCGCGGTGCGCGATGCCTCGCGCGAGGCGGTCAACGCCGCCGCGCATCCCGTCGTCCACGCGATCCGCGTGACCGCGCAATGGGCGGTCACGGTGCCCGTCGACGCGGCCGGCGACGCGCTGGCGCCGGCCGTGTCGTGGATGGACTCGCGCGGCGCGCCGCACGTGCGCCGCGCGGCCGGCGGCTGGCTGAGCGGCTACGCGCCGCTGAAGCTGCGCCGCTGGCTGACGCTGACCGGCGGCGCGCCGGTCCTGTCGGGCAACGATGGCCTCGGCCACGTCCTGTTCCTCAAGCACGAGCGCCCCGACGTCTACGCGGCGGCTCACAAGCTGCTCGAGCCCGCCGACTACCTCAACCTGCGCATGACCGGAGTGGCCGCGGCGTCGTTCGGCACGATCTTCCCCTACTGGCTGACCGACAACCGCGACGCGTCGCGCATCGACTACGACGACCGCCTGCTGCGCGCGGCGGGGGCCGACCGCGAGAAGCTGCCGGACCTCGTCCCGATGGACGGCACCGTCGGCACGCTCACCGAGGCCGCGGCCGCCGACCTCGGCCTGCCCGCCGGGATCCCGGTGCTCGCCGGGACGACCGACCTCGAGGCCGCGAGCGTCGGCGCCGGCGCGGTCGCCGTCGGCCAGGGCTACTTCTACGTCGGCACGACGTCGTGGCTGTCGTGCCACGTGCCGACCAAGCGCACCGACCTGCGCCACATGCTCGGCACGATGCCCGCGGCGCTGCCCGGCCGCTACTGCGTCGTCGCCGAGCAGGGGATGGCGGGCCGCTGCCTCGACTGGCTGCGCGAGACCCTTGTGCGCGAGCCCTACGAGGAGCTCGAGCGGATGGCCGCCTCGATCGCGCCCGGCTCCGACGCGCTGCTGTTCGCGCCGTGGCTCGGCGGCGTGTCGGTCCCGGCCGAGGACCCGCGGACGCGCAGCGCGTTCTTCAACCAGTCGTTTCGGACCACGCGCGCGCACTACGTCCGCGCGGTCATGGAGGGCATCGCGCTCAACGTCCGCTGGCTCAAGCCGCACGTCGAGCGCTTCGCGAAGACCTCGTTCGCCGAGCTCGGCTTCATCGGCGGCGCCGCGGAGTCCGACACGTGGTGCCAGATCTTCGCCGACGTCCTTGGCGTGCCGGTCCGCCGCGTCGCCGAGCCGCGGCTGGCCAACGCGATCGGCTGCGCGCTGCTCGCCTACAACGCGCTCGGCGAGCTGCGCGAGGACGAGCTCGGCCTCGTGCCCGTGGACCGCGTGTTCAGGCCGCAGCCCGACGCGGTCGCGGCCTACGACCGGTCGTTCGACGCGTTCATGCGCGTCTACAAGGCGAACAAGCCGGTCTACCGCCGCCTCAACGCATGAGGATCGACCGCTGGCTGTGGGTCGCGCGGCTCTACAAGACGCGCTCGCTGGCGTCCGACGCCGTCCGCGGCGGCCGCGTGCACATCGGCGGCCAGGCGGCGAAACCCAGCCGCGAGGTCCGGCCCGGCGACGTCCTCGAGCTCACGCTCGGCCCGGTCCGGCGCACGGTGATCGTCCGCGGCCTCGCCGAGCGCCGCGGACCGGCGAAGGAGGCCGCGCTGCTCTACGAGGAGACGCCCGAGTCGCTCGCCGCCCGCGCCGAGCACGCCGAGGAGCGCCGGCTCATGTCGCGGGCCCGCCCGGTCCCCGGCGGCCGCCCGACGAGGCGCGAGCGCCGCCGGTCCTCGTGGTGACCTAGACCGGCGGTGTGTGCCGGGCGACGATCGCGTCGAAGTCGGTGCCGGCCGGCAGCGTGCCGAACGCGTTGCCCCAGTCGCCGGCGAGGCGCGAGGCGCAGAACGCGTCAGCGACCGCCGGGGGCGCGTTGCGCACGAGCAGCGAGCCCTGGAGGGAGAGCGCCATGCGCTCGACGATCCGGCGGGCGCGGACCTCGACGCTCTCGAGGTCCTCGAACGCCGCGCGCGTGTCGGCGACGAACGCGTCGAGCCGCGCGTCGGCGCCGCTCGCCAGCTCGACCTCGTCGAAGAACGCCTGGAAGGTCTCGGGCGACTTGGCCAGCGCGCGCAGGGTGTCGAGCGCGTTGACGTTGCCCGAGCCCTCCCAGATCGAGTTCAGCGGCGACTCGCGCACGAGCCGCGGCATCCCGGACTCCTCGACGTAGCCGTTGCCGCCGAGCACCTCCATCGCCTCGATCGCGTGCGGCGCCTGGCGCTTGCACACCCAGTACTTGCCGACCGCGGTGGCCAGGCGCTTGAACGCCGTGTCCTGCTCGTCGTAGGCGCGCGCGAGGCGCAGCGCCAGCGAGGTCGCCGCCTCGGACTCGATCGCGAGGTCGGCGAGGACGTTCTTCATCAGCGGCTGGTCGGCGAGCAGCTTGCCGAACGCGCTGCGGTGCGCCGCGTGCCAGGTGGCCGTCGCCACGACGGCGCGCATGCCGGCCGCGCTGCCGTTGACGCAGTCCAGCCGGGTGTGGGCGACCATCTCGATGATCGTCGGGACGCCGCGGCCGGGCTCGCCGACGATCCGGCCCCACGTCCCGTCGAATTCAACTTCGCTCGAAGCGTTGCTCTTGTTGCCGAGCTTGTCCTTGAGGCGCTGGATGCGGAAGACGTTGCGCTCGCCGTCGGGCAGGATCCGCGGCACCGCGAAGCAGGAGACACCCTCGTCGGTCTGCGCGAGGATCAGGAACAGGTCGCACATCGGCGCGCTGCAGAACCACTTGTGGCCGGACAGGAGGTACTCGCCGTCGCCGTCGATCGGCTCCGCGCGGGTCGTGTTGGCGCGCACGTCCGAGCCGCCCTGCTTCTCGGTCATGGCCATGCCGCACTTCGCGCTGCCCTTCTCGGCCGCCGGCTTGAGCTCGCCGTCGTAGGCGTTGGCGAGCAGCAGCGGCGCCCACTCCTCGAAGACCTCGGGCTGCGCGCGCAGCGCGGGGATCGCCGCGAACGTCATCGTGATCGGGCAGCCGTGGCCGGCCTCGACCTGGCCGCCGCACAACGTGCCGGCGGCGCGCGCGACGTGGGCGCCGTCGCGCGGCTCGTTCCACGGGCCCGAGTGGCCGCCGAGCTCGCTCGAGAGCTTCATCAGCGAATGCCACGACGGGTGGAACTCGACCTCGTCGATGCGATGGCCGTAGCGGTCGTGCGTGCGCAGCACCGGCGGGTTCTCGTTGGCCTGGCGGCCCCACTCGACGGGCTCGCCGCCCCACAGCGCGCCGCTCTGCACGAGCCGCTCGTGCGCCCAGCCGCCGCCCTCGCGCTCGAGCCCCTCGACCAGCGCGACGTGATCGGTGTAGAGGTTGCGCCCGGTCATCGGAGGGACCTGATTGGTCACCTCGTGGGTCGCAGATTGCGGTCTGGTGGTTGCGGCCATGACACAAGTGTCGCGCAATGGGGAAGAATGCGGGAATGCCTCCTAAGACGGCTCGTGAGCGCGAGGAAGCCAAGAAGGCGGAGAAGCTCGAGAACATGAAGAAGCAGATCGAGGACGGAAGCCTCGTCGTGCGCAAGATGACGCCTGCCGAGAAGAAGGCATCCGAGGCGCGACCCAAGAAGGAGCGCCCCGCGAAGCGCCGCTAGCGGTACGCGTGCAGCCGGCCGTCCCAGGCCGGCACGAGCACCGTCTCATCCGCGACCGTCACACCGCCGTACACCGGAGCCCCCGCGCGCAGCGTCGCGCTCAGCGCTCCCGTCGCCGCGTCGGCCAGAAAGACGCGCCCGTCGGTCCCGCCGCTGAACGCGACGACGCCGCCGCCGGTCACCGTGACCGGCCCTGGCCGATAGGGCGAGTCCTCGACCGCGGTCCGCCAGCGCAGGCGCAGCCGGCAGTCCGAGCCGAGCCGCAGCGCCACCAGCCCGTGGCCGACGGGGCCGTCGCTGGCGTTGGCGAGGTAGAGCGTGCGCTGCGGCGGCGACCACGCGTACGTGCCGAGCTCGTCGAGCAGCGTGGGGTCGCCCGCCTGGAAGCGCTGCAGCGGGCCGCGGCCAAGCCGCGTGCGGTCGTAGAGCAGCACGGCTCCCGCCTTGTGCGCGACGGCGAGCAGCGGCGGGCAGCCGCTCGCATCGATCAGCACCGGGTGGCCGCCGAAGTCGGCGTCGCCGTGGCGCGGGACGGCCGGATGGTTCGCGGCGTGCAGGCGCAGCCGGCGGTCGAGCGCGACGACGTGCTCGCCGTAGCGCAACGCCTCGCCGCCGCGGCCCTGCGCGTTGGCCGTGGCGGCGAACAGCAGCCCGTGCGTCGCGTCGACCGCGATCCCGCCCCACGCCCAGATGCCGCCGCCGTGGCCGCGCGGCACCGCCGACCAGCGGGCGACGCGACGGCGCCGGGACACCGAGATCGCGACGACCTCGCCGTGGTAGAAGGCGTTGTCGCAGCGGCTCGCCGCGGGCACGTACAGCGTCCCGCGCCACAGCGCGAGGGCGCCCCAGACGTGTTCGGCCTTGGGGTCTGCCAGTGCGCGCACGGGCCATCCCGGCGCGGTGCGCCCGTCGCGCAACCGCAATGCGTACGCGCGCCCGTCCTCGGCGACCACGTAGACGCGTCCGCCGCCGATCACCGGCGTCGTGCTGATGCCGTACTCGCCGTGCGGCAGGTCCGCGCACGCCGTGCGCCGGGCCGGCAGGCGCCGGCGCCACAGCGTGCGCCCGGACCGCAGGTCGAGCGCCGCCACGACGCCGTTCTCGGACGCCGCGACCACCGTGTCGCCGTCCACGGCGGGCTGGGCGTCGAGCACGCCGCCGAGTCGTGCCGTCCACGCGGGCGCGAGCGCGGGAGCCCTCGCCGGCGTCAGCGTCGCCTCGCTCGAGAAGCCCGTTCGCGCGAGCCCGCCGCCGAACATCGGCCACACGACGGCGAGCAGCGTGACGCGACGCACCGCGGCAGCTTGACGCAGGCGCGCCCCGGCTAGCGGAGCCGGACCGCCAGCGAGACCGTCTTGGTCCGTGCTCCGGACGCAGCGACGGCCCGGCAGGCGATCCGGTAGCGCCCGGCCTTCGCGTGCCTGCCCGCGGCAAGCGATGCCTTCGTCCTGCCCGCCTTGGCGTCCCAGCGGGAGGCACCGATCGCCCGCGGCTTGTGGTGCCGCCTGGTGGCCGACAGCGTGCAGCTCACGCGAGCTGCGCCGGAGAGGACGATGGTGATCGCGATGGGCCTGCGGGCGCGCGGCCGGCGACCGCGCAGCGCGACGCCGAGCGTCAGCCGGCCGGCCGTGGGCGTGCTCGCCGGAGGCGGGTCGCCCGTCCCGGTGCTCGCGCTGCCGCCGCCGTCGCCGCCGCCGGTCGCGCCGCCGCCGGCCGGTGGTGGTGATGGCGCCACGGTGGCCGGCGCGCTCGTCGAGCTCGCCGAGCCGGCCGCGTTGACGCCGGTCTCACGGCACGCGAGCGCGTGGCCGACGTCGCCGGCCGCCGGCGTGTAGGCGGGGCCTGCGGCGCCGGCGATCGCTGCGCCGTCGAGCAGCCACTGGACGGTCACGTCGGGCCCGTTGCGCCACGCGGCCGGGGTGCAGCCGACGGCGGCCCCGGCCTGCGGGGTCGCCGAGAGCACGGGTGGCGAGCCGGCGACCGGTGCGGTGCTGTACTGGGTGTAGTACGGCCGCAGGGCCGCGCCCGCCGCGTCGAAGCCGCCGCCGAGGTAGACGGTCGCGTCGGCGACCGCGACGAACGTTCCGTGGTTGAACGGGCTCAGCGCGGGGAACCAGCCGAGCTCGCTGCCGGTCGCGCCGTCGAACGCGTCGATGCCCCAGCGGTCCGAGTTGAACGCCTTGCGAAAGAAGCCCGCCGCGTAGACGGCGCTCTGGTCGTCGGGCACGGCGATGTTGCTCGGCCCGTAGTCGTCGACCTCCGCGGCGAACGGGGTGGCGTTCGCGGTCGCGGTCGTCACGTCTGCGATCCCGACGCGCGCGGAGTGCGTCGTCCCGATATGGGTGAACTGACCGCCCACGTAGACGTGAGCGCCGTCGGGGGCCAGGGTGAGCGCCGCGACGGCGCCATCGGGCTCGGGCGCCCACGACGTCGCGTCGCCCGTCGCGGACGAGAGCGCGGCGAGGTTGTGCCGCGTGGCCACCGACGGCCCGATCTGGCTGAACTGGCCGCCGACGTAGACCAGCGAGCCGTCGCTGGTCGGCGCGATCGCGTTGACGGCGGCGTCGGCGTCGGGCCGCCAGGCGAGGACGTCGCCGGGGCCGCTCGCCGACACCGCGGCCAGCCGCGCCCGCGGGGCGCCGTCGACCGAGGTGAACGAGCCACCGAGGTACACGGTCTGCCCGTCCGGCGAGACCGCGATCGCGTTCACCGTCCCGATGCCGCCGATCGACGGCGTCCACGGCAGCTCGGCTCCGGTGGCCGTCGAGAACGCCCGCAGGACGGGAGTGCTCGACCCGTCGAAGAACCCTGCCGCGTAGATCGTCGAGTGGTTCGGCGACAGCGTCATGAAGTTGACGCCGCCGCCGGCCGCGCTCGCCGCGAAGGCGGTGGGATGGCCGAGGGCGTCGAGCTGGACCAGCCCCGGGCGGAGCACGGCACCGACCGAGTCGAACTCCCCGCCGAAGAACACGTGTCCCGGCGACGTCTCCGACACGGCGTGCACCCCTCCGCCCGGGCGGGGGTCGAAGGCCTCGTCGACGGCGCCCGTGGACGGGTCGGCCGAGACCAGGTCGGGCTTGCCGCTCGCGGTCGAGAACATGCCGCCCGCGATCACCCGGGACGGACTCGTGGTCAGCGCGATGGTCTGGACGTACGTGTAGCCGCGCGTGGGGTCGGGAGCCAGGTGGGCGTCGAACGCCGTCGCGGCTCCGGTGTTGCTCAGCGCCGCGAGGCCGCTGCGGTGTGCGGCGTTGGTGCCGATGGTGCTGAAGTCGCCTCCCGCGTAGATCGTGGTGCCGCTCACGGCGAGGGCCGCGATCGAGGAGTTGGGCGACGGCGCGAAGCTGCCGGCGTTGCCCGTCGTGGTGCTGATCGCCGCCAGCCCGGGCCGGTTGACCTGGTTGGCGCCGACAAGGTTGATCGCGCCGCCCACATAGAGGGTGGAGCCCGAGAGCGCGAGCGCGTTGACATCGCCGCCCACCTTCGGGTTCCACGTCGTCGGTGCTCCGGTGCTCGCGTTGAACGCGGCGAGGTAGTACTGGCCGCCCGAGCTGCAGTTGGCGCTGGTGCCCGCCTCGTCGTAGTGCCCGCCGGCATAGACGGTCGAGCTGTCGCTCGACACCGTCAGCGCGTCGACCTCGGGCACCTCGCCGATCTGAGGGCTGAAGAGGCCTACGCACGCTGACCATGCGCGCACCGTGTCGCCGAGCGGCGCGACGGCCGCGAGCCCGTTGTGGGCCTGCCCGTCGACGTGGGTGAACTTGCCGCCGATGTAGAGGTTGGCCGAGTTCGGGGCGAGCGCCAGCGACTCCACGTAGCCGTCGGGCGCCGGCGTGAACGAGGGGTCCAGCGAGCCGCCCGCGTTGAGGTGCGCGAGCCCTGTGCGGGGCTGGCCGTCGACCTTGGTGAACGACCCGCCGATGTACGCCCCGCCGTTGCCGTCGGGCGTCATCGCCTCGACATAGCCGCCCGAGACGATCGGGAAGCCGGTGTCGAGCGCGCCGTCGGTGACGTCGGCGCCGGCCGCCCGGCCCGTCCACGGACCCCAGAAGTCGAAGCCGCCGCCCACCCAGGTCGTGCCGCCCGCGCGGATCACGGAGGCCACGTAGCGGTCCGGGACCCAGGCGTTGGGGTCGGGTGTGTTGGAGACGACGGCCCACGCCGGCGCGGCCGAGAGGCTCGCGAGCGCGAGGAGGACGGCCGCGAGCCTGGGCATGAGCCCGACCGTAGGCGTGGGCCGGCGCGTGCGCAGTGTCGACTTGGTCTCACCCTCGGGTTGGCGGTACTGAGAGAATCCGCGGCGGGATGAGGTGCGGGGGGTGCGGACAAGAGAACCCGGAACGGGCGAAGTTCTGCCTGGAGTGCGGGAAGCCGCTGGCCGCCGCCGCGCCCGAACCGGTCTCCCGGGAGTCGCGCCGGGTCGTCACGGTCGTCTTCGCCGACATGGTCGGCTTCACGTCGCTCGGCGAGTCGCTCGACCAGGAGTCGCTGCGCCGCGTCATGGACCGCTTCTACGACGGCATGCGCTCGGCGATCGAGGGTGAGTCCGGGACGCTGGCGAAGTTCATCGGCGACGCCGTGCTCGCGGTGTGGGGGACGCCCGAGGTCCACGAGGACGACGCGCTGCGCGCGGTCCGCGCGGCCGAGGCCATGCGCGGCGAGCTGGCGACGATCAACGAGGAGCTCGAGTCGCGCTGGGGCGTGCACGTCGGGATGCGCACCGGCGTCAACACCGGCGAGGTCGTCGTCGACCCCACGCGCCCCGCCGACCTCCTCGTCGGCGACACGCTCAACGTCGCCGCGCGCCTGGAGCAGGCGGCGGACGACGGCGTCGTGCTGATCGGCCCCGAGACCTACCGCCTGGTCCGCGACGACTGCGTCCTCGAGCCGGTCGAGCCGCTCGGGCTCAAGGGCAAGGCGCGCCCGATGCCGGCGTGGCGGCTCGTCGACGGCCGCGGCACCGAGCGGCGGGCCGACGAGCGCCTGCAGGCGCCGCTGGTCGGCCGGGCGGACGAGCTCGCGACGCTGCGTGCGGCGTTCGACGAGGCGGTGGCCGTCCGTGCTGCGCGCATGGTCACGGTCATCGGCTCTCCGGGGCTCGGCAAGACCCGGCTCGTCGCGGAGTTCGTGCGCTCGCTGGGCGAGGGCGCGACCGTCCTTCACGGGCGCTGCCAGGCGACGGGCGAGGGGATCACCTTCCAGCCGGTGGCGGAGGTCCTGCGCGGGGCGGCCGACATCACCGACGACGACTCCCCTGAGGCGGCGCTCGCGAAGCTCCGGGCCGTGCTCCCCGACGAGGAGCAGGCGGCCGAGCGCGCCGCGGGCCTGCTCGGCCTCGGCCCCGTCGCGACCACCGAGGAGACGTTCTGGGCGGTGCGGCGCATCCTCGAGGCGCTCGCGAGCAAGCGTCCGGTCGTCCTCGTCCACGACGACATCCACTGGGGCCAGCCGACCTTCCTGGACCTGCTCGAGCACTTCGTCGCGTGGATCAGCGACGCGCCGGTGCTGGTCGTCGGCCTTGCGCGGCCGGAGCTGCGCGAACTGCGCCCCGGGCTCGCCGCCGACGCGATCGACCTCGAGCCCCTCGACGCGGCCGCCAGCCGCGCGCTCGTCGACGGGCTGCTCGGCGCGACCGACCTGCCGCCCGCCCTGGCCGAGCGCGTGCTCGAGACGACGGAGGGCAACCCGCTGTTCCTCAGCGAGATGCTGCGCATGCTGGCCGACGAGGGCGTGCTGCGCCGCGAGGGCGACACGTGGATCGCCGCGGACGTGGCGGACGTGTCGGTGCCGCCGACGATCCACGCGCTGCTGGCCGCGCGCATCGAACGGCTCGCCGCCCACGAGCGGAGCGTCGTCGAGCGCGCGTCGGTGATCGGCCACCAGTTCTACCGGGGCGCGGTCGCCGAGCTCGCGCCCGAGCCGGTGCGCCCGCTGGTCGACGACGCGCTCGAGACGCTGGCCCGCAAGGAGCTCGTCCGTCCCGAGGACGAGTGGTGGCTCGACGAGCGCGTCTTTCGCTTCCACCACGTGCTGATCCGCGACGCCGCGTACCGGACGCTGCTCAAGGAGGCGCGCGCCGATCTCCACGAGCGCTTCGCGGAATGGCTCGCGGCCAAGGCGGGCGACCTCGCCGGCGAGCATGAGGAGGTGGTCGCCTTCCATCTCGAGCAGGCCCACGGCTACCGCCTCGAGCTCGGCCCGCTCGACGAAGCCGGGCGCGAGCTGGCCAGCCGTGCCGCGGCGCGGCTGCACTCCGCGGGCCGGCGCGCGCTCGCGCGCGAGGACCTGCCGGCGGCGGCGAACCTCCTCCGTCGCGCGCTCGCGCCGCTGGCGGACGATCCGCCGGCGCGGCTCGCCGTCGTCCTCGACCTCGCCGAGGCGCTGCTCTCGGCGGGCGACACCGCGGGCGCCGAGCAGGTCGTCGAAGAGCTCGGCCTCGGCGCCGACGAGCTGGGCGACGACCGCCTCCGGGCGTGGGCGGCGGTGTTCGCCTGCCAGCTCGACAACCTCACCGGCGCCGGGCACGTCCGCGAGACCGCCGACCAGGCGGCCACCGCGGCCGAGGCGCTCGCCGCGCAGGACGACCGCGCCGGGGAGGCGAAGGCGTGGCAGGTCGTCGCGCAGGCCGAGGCGCAGCTCGGGCAGGTGGCCGCCGCCGAGGCCGCGCTCGACCGCGCGCTCGTCGCCGCGCGCGCGGCCGACGACCGCCGCCGCATCACCGCCGTGCTCTCCGGCGCGCCGCGCGCGGCGTTGTGGGGTCCCGCGCCGATCGTCCGCGCATCGGGCCGCTGCCTCGACGTCGTGCGGATCCTGCGCATGACCCCGGGCAACCGGCACGTCGAGGCGGCCGCACTGCGCTGCCAGGCGGTGCTCGAGGCGATGCGCGGCCGCGCCGACGCGGCGCGCGGGATCCTCCAGACGAGCCGGGAGACGCTCGAGGAGCTCGGCCTCGCGCTCGAGCTCGCCGACACCGACGTACACGCCGGCATCGTCGAGCTGCTCGCCGGCCGGCCCGCGGTCGCCGAGGAGCGGCTGCGCGCCGCCCAGACCTCGCTCGTCGCGCTTGGCGTCGAGGGGGGCGCCGCGCAGGCGGCGGCGCTGCTCTCGCGCGCGCTGCTCGAGCAGGACCGGGTGAGCGAGGCGCTGGAGGCGACGCGCTTCGCCGAGGCGCGCGGCGGCGAGGACCTCAAGACGACCGCGACATGGCTCGGCGTGCGCGCTGAGGCCCTCGCACGCGAGGGCGAACACGACGACGCGCGCGAGCTGGCCGGCCGCGCGGTCGCGCTGACCGAGCCGACCGACGCACTGCCCGACAAGGCCGACGCGCTGATGGCGCTCGCGGCCACCGAGGCGCTGGCCGGAGACGCGGCCGCAGCCTCGGCCGCGGCGCACCGCGCCCAGGAGCACTACGCCGCCAAGGACCACACTGTCGGCCTCGGCCGGGCGGAGGGGCTCGCGCCCGCGCTGCCGGCCGCCTCAGACGTCGAGCGGCCGGTGGAAGCGTTGCGCCGCCAGCAGGAGCTCGCCGCCGACGATCGCTCGGGGCCGCCAGGCGCCCGCGCGATCCACCGATTCTTCGCGGCGGCCAACGCCGCGGACGTCGACGAGCTCGCCGACCTCGTCGACGAGGACTTCGAGGGGATCGACCATCGGCCGATCGGCTGGGCGCCGACGCACGGCCGTCAGGGGGTGCTCAACGCTCTGCGCTCCTGGCGCGAAGCCGGGGAGGGCGCAGCCACGGTCGACCGCGTCCTGGCCGCCGACGCCGAGCACGTGCTCGCGCAGGTCAGCTACTGGATGCCCGCGCCCAGTGGTGGCACCAGCGCGGGGATGACGATGCTCGTCCTGCTCGAGTTCCGGGACGGCCGGCAATGGCGGCGTGAGCTGTTCGGCCTCGACCAGGAGGCGGCGGCGGTGGCGCGGTATGCCGAGATAGCC
>Ga0207657_10002205_pt1 | contig 21122 bp, 19 predicted proteins | sample KBSC33metaG_FD_184316 | JGI IMG/M metagenome (GOLD analysis project Ga0207657, IMG submission 184316) | Corn rhizosphere microbial communities from Kellogg Biological Station, Michigan, USA - KBS C3-3 metaG (SPAdes) (version 2) | ecosystem: Host-associated > Plants > Roots > Rhizosphere > Soil ... | reverse complement strand
CCTCGACGAGATCGAGCTCGGCCGGATCGAAGCCGCCCTCGCAGTGCACGTGCGAGTCCTCGACGTGGACGCGTGGAGCGTCGATCGCCGCCGCGACACCGTCGCCGTGGACGAGCACGTTGACGATCACCTGCATGATCGCGCCGCGCAGACGGACCGACCCCGCGCTGCCGAGGACGAGGCGCGGCCGCCCGTCCGCGAGCACGACGGTCGGCGCCATCATGCTCGTCAGCCGGTGACCCGACTCGGCGGGAGCGCCCGCGACGAGGTCGTACTCGCCGAGCATGTTGTTGAGCTGGACGCCCGTGCCGGGCACGATCACGCCGGAGCCGGAACCCGTCGAGGACGAGAGAGACGCCGCGTTCCCATCTGCGTCGACGGCGGAGACGTGCGTGGTGCCGCCGGCCGGTGCCTGCTCGCTCGCCCACGTTCCCTCGGCAATGCGCGCGGCCGCTTCCGCGAGTGCGTCGTCGGCGAACAGGCGCTCTTCCAGGCCGCCTGCGTGGAGCGCCTGCGCGAACGCCCCGTCGCGGACGCGCGTCTGCTCGCGCATCACCAGCGCGAGCGCACGGACCGCGGCGGCCGATCCGCGCTCGCCTGCCCCGATGCGCTCGAGGAGCGCGAGACCGTAGGCGATCAGGATCCCGCCCGACGACGGGGGTGGGTTCGAGATCACCTCGCACCCGCGGTACGGCACGCGCACGGGCTCGCGCCAGATCACCTCGTACGCGGCCAGGTCGGCGACGGTGAGGCGGCCGCCGCCGTCTTCGACCGTGCGCGCCACCGCCTCGGCGAGCTCGCCCCGATACAGCGCCGCCGCGCCCTCCTCGGCGATCCGCTCGAGCGTTCCCGCGAGGTCCGGCAGACGAAGCAGGTCTCCCGGCTGCAGGCGCGAGCCGTCCGGACGGCTGTACAGGCGCCGTCCTTCGGCGGTGTGGCGGAGGATCAGGTCGAGGATCGCGTGCAGATGCGCCTGCGGCCGCGTCAGCTCGACGCCCCGGCGGGCGAGCTCGATCGCCGGCGCCACCACCTCGGCCCACGGCAGGCGACCGTACGCCCGGTGCACCGCCTCGAGGCCGGCGGTCGTCCCGGGCACGGCGCACGAGGCGCCGCCGATGCGGAAGATCTGGGTCGTCTCGCTGTCGCCGCCGAACCCGACGTCGATCGCGTGCATCTCGGCGCCTTTCAGCTCCGGGCGCCCAAGGCCCGGCGTGGCGACGAAGAAGTCGGCGACGCGCGGGGCCCCGCCGCGGGGCGCGACGAGGGCGAAGCCGCCGGCGCCCGGCCCGGTCAGCGGGCTCTCGGCCACCCACCCGGCGAACCCGGCCGCGACGCAGGCGTCGACGGCGTTCCCGCCCTCTTCGAGGGTGCGCGCGCCCGCCCGCGCGGTGAGGGCGTGTCCGGCTGCGATCGCGCCCTTCATGAAACGGCTTTGCCTGTCGATGAAGGAGAACCGTGCATTGCACTCCGAATCTTCACGATTTCGGTACTAACTGGAGGCAAGGTTCTTCGTCGTGAGTCATGAACGCACGATCATGAGCCTCTCTCGCCCGACCTTCACGCTCGTGCTGGCCGGCGCCGCCGCCGCAACTGCGCTCGGCGCGCTCTCGCTGCCGCTGCTCGGGCACCACCTCACCTCCACGTTCCACGTCCTCGCCGGCGCAAGTCGCCCGTGGCTCCTCTGCTCGTTCCTCGCCTTCCTCGGCGCCTTCGTCTGCACGGTCGGTGCGTGGCGATCGGCACTTTCGGCCGCCGGCGCACGCCTGTGCCCGAAGCAGGCCGCCGCGCGGCTCGGGATCGGCTCGATGGTCAATGCCTTCACACCCGCGAAGCTCGGCGACGCGGTCAAGATCACGCTCTGCGCGCGGGCGATCGACGCTCCCGACCGGATGTGGACGGCGACCGGGACGTACACCGCGCTGGCCGCGGCGCGCTCGCTGACGCTCGCCGGACTGGTCGTCGCGGCCAGCGCCACCCACGCGCTCCCGATCTGGCCGGTCTTCGTCCTCGTCGGCTCCGCCGGGCTCGTCGCGCTGACCGCGGTCGCGTCGACCCGGTTCCGGAGCCATCACCGGATCGCCAGCTTCCTGGCGGGCGTCGCGGCCCTCGCGAAAGACCGTCGCGCGCTGCGCGGCGTCGCGCTGTGGACGATCGGCATGCAGCTCTTCCGGCTCGCAGGGACGCTTGCCGTCGTGTACGCGTTCGGCCTCCCGCAGCCGCTGCTGGCCGCCCTCGTCATCCTCCCTGCGCTCGACCTCGCAGGGGCGGTCCCGCTGACCCCCGGGAGCTTCGGCATCGGCGGCGGCGCCGTCGCGGTCGCCCTCGCGAGCCGCGGGATCGGCATGACCGACGCACTCGCGACCGGGCTGGCGATCCAGGCTGTCGAGACGCTCGTCAGTGTCACCTGCGGATCGCTCGGGCTCGCCTACCTCATGCAGCCGAGCGAGCGCGTCACGCGCGCGGCGATCCGCCTCGCCGTCGTCGGCGCTTCGACGGTCCTCGCCGCACTCGTCGGCGTCGTCGTCTTCGATCTCTTCTAGAGGTCGCGCAGGAACGAGGGCGTCTCGAGCTCGCCGGATCCACCGGCGGAGATGAACGAGCGCTTGCCCGCACGCCCGATCCCCGTCGCGACGACGGTGATCCACATCTGACCGTCAAGCCGGTCGTCGATCGTCGCGCCGAAGATGATGTTCGTGTCGTCGGTCGCCGCTTCGCGCACCGTCTCGGCTGCCTCGTTCACCTCGTAGAGCGTGAGGTCGCTGCCGCCGGCGATCGAGAGCAGGATGCCGCGCGCGCCGGTGATCTCGGTTTCGATCAGCGGGCTGCGGATCGCGCGCTCGGCCGCTTCCTTGGCGCGGTTGTCGCCGGTCGCATAGCCGATTCCCATCAGCGCCGAGCCGGACTCGGCCATGATCGTCCGCACGTCGGCGAAGTCGAGGTTGATCAGTCCCGGGTTCGTGATCAGGTCGCAGATGCCCTGAACGCCGTGCCGGAGCACGTCGTCGGCGATGCGAAACGCCTCCAGCATCGACGTGCCGCGATCCAGCACCTCGAGCAGGCGGTCGTTCGGGACGACGATCAGCGTGTCGCAGGCTTCGCGCAGCGTCTGCAGGCCTTCGTCGGCCTGCTTGCGCCGGCGCGTCCCCTCGAACTTGAACGGCATCGTGACGATCCCGACCGTGAGCGCACCGAGCTCGCGGGCGACGCGCGCGACGACCGGTGCCGCACCGGAGCCGGTTCCCCCACCTTCACCTGCCGTCACGAAGACCATGTCGGAGCCGCGCAGCGCGCGTTTGATCGCGTCGTACCCGTCCTCGGCCGCGCGCCGGCCGATCTCCGGATCGGAGCCGGAGCCGAGCCCCTCGGTCAGCTCGCTGCCGATGTGGATCTTCGTCGGCGCGTCGCTCGTCTGGAGCTGCTGGATATCCGTGTTGACCGCGACGAAGTCGACCTGTGTGATGCCCGCGTCGATCATCCGGTCGAGGGCGTTCAGGCCGGCGCCGCCGACGCCGACGACGCGGATGACCGCGAGATAGGAGGCGCTGTCCCGGCTGCGCTCGAGGCGCGCCGGCACGTCCGGCAGCGGCTCGAGCCAACGTGCGAGCGGCCGGCGCTCCTCCGCCGGAGGCTCGGAGGCGGGTGCCGGAGCGACGGCGCGGATCGGCGTCGGTTCCGGCGGCTCGGCGTCGGCGACCGGGGCCGGCGAGGGCTCAGGGTCGGTCGGCAGCTCCTGCTGCTCGTGCTGCCGGCCGCGCTGCGCGGCCTCGGTCGCCCGGAAGAGCTCCGCCAGCGGGCCTTCACGCATGCTGGCGCGATTTCTCGCCACTGAGCACCTCCTTCGCCAAGTCGCGATACATAGCAGCAGCGTCGCCGGACGGATCGTAGGCAAGCACCGAGACGCCCTTCACCGGAGCTTCTGCGAAGCGGATCGTTTTCCGGATGCGCGTGCTGTAGACGAGATCGCCGAAGTTCTCGCGCAGGATCTCGTCGGCCTCGCGCGAGTGCGTCAGGCGCTTGTCGTACATCGTCGGCACGATCCCCATGATCTCGACGCGCGGGTTCAGGTTCTCGCGCACCATCGAGAGGGTGTTCTCGAGCTGCACGAGCCCGCGCAGCGAGAGGTACTCGGTCTGCACCGGAACGATCACGCCGGTCGCCGCGACGAAGGCGTTGACGGTCAGGAGCCCGAGCGACGGGGGCGTGTCGATGAAGATGTAGTCGTAGCGATCCTTGATCGGCGCCAGCGCCTTTTCGAGCGCGCGCTCGCGGCCGATCTGGCTCGAGAGAGCCATGTCGGCGCCGGCCAGGTCGATCGACGACACAGCGATGTCCGCCTCGCACGAGTGGATCACATGCTCCATCGGCAGCCGGTGGACGAGGACGTCGAACATCGACTGCTCGATCGAATCCGGGTTCAGGCCCTGCGACATCGTCAGGTTCCCCTGCGGGTCGAGATCGACGAGCAGCACGCGAAGCCCCGCCTCGACGAACGCGACGCCGAGGTTCAACGTGGTCGTCGTCTTCGCGACACCACCCTTTTGGTTGGCGAGGACGATCACCCGCGTTTCGGCGGGGGCCGGAACGCTCGCAGGGCGAACGTTCGGGCGCGGGAGAAGACGCGCAAGACCCATCAGTACCGCCATTTCGGGTCGGTCTACCGCATTCCTTCACTCTCCTCCCGAAGTTTCTGGACCGCGGCCCGCGCGCGGGCGTCGCCCTCCGCCCTCGCCCATGCCTCGGCCTCGGGAACGAGGAGACGCAACTCGTCGAGCACCGCCGTCGGCTGCGCCGCCCCGCGCAACCGTTCGATCCGTCTCAGGCGCCGCAGCACCGCGTCCGTCTCGTCCATACAGCGACCGTAGCCGGAGCGATGTCGCATGTCTGTTCCAGCTTCGTGCAAAGTCACGCGCGTGAATCCCCATCGCACACTGACCGTCGCCGAGGCGCAGCGCTACGTCACCGGAAACGTGACGGCGGTCAACCGCTTGGCCGGCGCCGGAGTGAGCGACGTGTTCGAAGTCGTGACCGACGAGCGGAGCGTCGTCGTCAAGGTGTTCCCGCCGCACTACGCATGGAAGCTCGCGAAGGAGCTCTTCGTCTACCGGCTGGTCGCGGAACGCGCCGCAGAGGTGCCGGTCCCGCGCATCGTCGGTGCGGATCACGACGAGCGCGTGCTCGTGCTCGAGCGAATCGACGGTGTTTCGACGAGCACCCTCGCGGACGACGACGTGCCAATGCTCTACCGCGAGCTCGGACGACTGCTTGCGCGGCTGCACGCGATCGAGCTCGAAGCGTTCGGGTACCTGACCGCCGACGGCGTCGTCGAGCCGCACGCGACGAATCTCGACTACATGCGATCGCAGTTCGCGAAGCGGCTCGCGTCGTTCGCCGAGCTCGGCGGCGACACCGCGCTTCGAAACGCGATCGAGCGCCACGTGCGCACACGGGAGGAGCTGCTCGTCTGCGGCCCGACGGCTGTGTTCTGCCACAACGACTGTCACGAAGGGAACGTCCTCGTCACGGGCGAGGCGAACGGGGTTGTGGCAGGCCTCTTGGACTTCGAGAACGCGCTGGCCGGCGACCCGCTGCTCGACGTCGCGAAGACGATCGCGTACTCGGGGCGCGATCGACGCGTGATCATGGACGCGATCGCGGAGGGCTACGGAGACCTCCCGGCCCGGTGGCGCGACGGCCTGGATCTCTACGGGCTCTACCACGTGCTCGAGCTGTGGACCTGGTACGCAAGCCTCGGTGAGCGCGAGCATCTGGACGAGCTCGCCGACGACCTCGCCGGGCGGATCGGCTGAGGCTCAGGCCACGCGCAGGACGGACTGCGGCCGCGGCCGGAGACCGAGCAGCGTCTCGTCGAGTGCCTCGACGAGCTCGGCACGGGTGCCGTTCATCAGGACCTCGACGAGCGCACGCCGAACGGCATCGTTGGCGGCGCGGTCGAATCGCTCGGCAGTCAAACCTGCGACGAGGTCGCTGCGCTCGGGGGTCTTCTCGGCGAGCAGCACCGCGGTGCGCATCGCGGCGGCCCACAGCCCACCGCCGGCGCCGAGCAGGCACGCGATCGCCTCGCGGAGCTGACCGGAACGGAACGGCTCGTCGGAGAAGAGCGAGAGCTCCCAGCGATCGAGCGCCTCGGCGAGCTCGCGGTCGTCGTCGGCGAGCGTGAGCCGTTCGCGCAGGTCCGCGGCGAGCTTCGCGCGAATCTTGTCGAGACGCGCAGGCTCGCCGCGCGGCTCTGTGGCGGCGATCGGCAGCAGCGGCGCAACGCGAAGCGGGCGGAAGTCGAGGCGCTCGAAGACGACCGGGCCGGCGGCGACCGCCCCCGAAGTCGCGAGGCGAAGCGCGGTCACGGCGTCGGCGAGCTCGGCGGCCGCATCGGGCGGGTCCGATTCTTCGGGCGCGAGCTCGCGGCGAAGCTCGAGGACGAGCAGCCGGTCGACGTCGCGGCCGAACTCCAGCGGCATGAGGCCGAGCGCCTCGGGCCACAGCTGCGAGATCTCGCCGGTCTCTGCCGGGCGAAGCTTGATGTCGCCGCCCAGTTCCGCCTCCGAGCCGGCGGAGAGCCCGACGACAGGCGCGAGCGCGACGTAGGTCCGCGCGGAGCCGAAGAGCGTGTGCTCGAGATCGGCGTACGCGCCGTCGAACGCATCGTCGTGCCAGTCGAAGCCGCCGCAGCGCTCGGCGGTCCAGGTGAGCATCGGCAGGAGGATCGAGCGGAAGAGCGCGTCGTCGTTCGTCTCCGCGAGCCCGGAGTGCGCACGGGCGAAGATCGCCGCAGCAGGCTCGCGCCGCAAGTCCTCGATCGCGTTGCGCGCGTCGGGGAGCCGCCGCAGGGTCGGCGCCTGCTCCTCGACGAAGCCGCGCACGAGCGGGCGGTACTCGTACAACGACGGTCCTTGCTTCGTCGCGTGCTCCTCGAACGCGAACGGCACCTGTGCACCGCGCTCCGCAGCGAAGGCCGCCAGGCAGAACGCGCGCAGAGACTCGTAGAGATGCGGGGCGCGCAGCACGCCGGACATCTACGCGCCGCGCGGGTCCATCCCTTCCTGGCAGCGGGGGCACCAGTAGGCAGTGCGGTTGTCGTCGCCGAGGCCCCAGGTCGCGATCGAGGCCGAGCAGCGGGGGCACGGCTGCCCCGCGCGGCGGTACACGCGTCGCGACTCGCGGCCGGTCTCGAGCGACTCGCGCATCAGCGTCGCCGCCGACTCGAGAGCGCGGAGGCGATCGACGTCGGGAACGTCGCGGAGCTTGCGCCACGGCGAGAGCTTGGCGTCCCAGAGCGACTCGGCGAGCCACATGTTCCCGATCCCCGCCACGAGCGACTGGTCGAGCAGTGCCTCGCCGAGCGTGCGCGTGTGGTCGGCGACGCGCAGGCGGTGGAGCATCGAGTCGAACTGCGGAGGCTGCTCGAGGATGTCGGGCCCGAGCCGGCGGAGCGCGCGATCGTGAAGCTCGAGGACCGGTCCGTTCCACAGGACGCCTTCGACGCGGTCGCCGCGCAGCACGAGCCACGGGCTGCCGATTCGCCGCTCGCCGCGCGGGCGTACCGACCAGCGGCCGCTCATCCGCAGATGCGAGCGCAGGACGACACCGCCGGAGAACCGGAAGCGCAAGTTCTTTCCGATCGCCTCGACCGATTCGAGCGTGCGTCCGTCCACCGTCTCGGCAGCCCGCGTCGCCCTGGCGCGCGGGTTCGGCGACTCAGCTGAGATGCGCTGGCCGACGAGCGCCTGGAGCCGACGCGCCGCACGGTGCACGGTGTCGCCCTCGGGCACGTTTCCACCGTAACGAGATCGGCGAGACTGTCGCGGTCATGTCTCTCGGCACCCGCACCCGTTCTGCTGCGGCCGGCGCGTGCGCCGCCGTCGTGTGGGCGGCAGCGGAGCCGATCGACCGCCGTCTCCTGCGAAACGACTACTCGGACGTCGCGCTCCTCGGGAAGGCGGTGACGCGGTCACGGGCGTGGCCGGTCGTCGGCCTCGCGATGCACGCGGCCAACGGCGCCGTGTTCGGGCTCGCCTATCACGAGCTCCGCCGGCGTCGCGACGTGAGCGCGGTGAGGCTCGCCATGAGCGAGCACCTCGCGCTCTTCCCGCTCGGCTTCCTCGTCGACCGGCGACACCCGGCACGTGGGCAGCCGGGTCTCAGGCGCGTCTTCGGTGCGCGCGCGTTCGCGCAGGCAACCTGGCGGCATTTCCTGTTCGGTGCCGTCCTCGGCCGGCTCGCCGACGAGTGATCCCCGCGGTTGTCCTCGCACCGCTCGCGGGTGGCCCGTCGACGCCGGAGCTCGCAGCCGCGGTCGCGAATGCCGGCGGGCTCGGCTTCGTCGCCGCCGGCTACCTCAGGCCCGACGCATTTGCGGAGCAGCTCGGCCGAGCGCGCCGGCTGACGGCCGGTCCGCTCGGAACGAACCTCTTCGTCCTCGAGGACCGAGAGATCGACGCGGACGCGCTCGCGACCTACGCGCGCGAGCTCGAGGACGAGGGCGAGCTCGGTGTGCCGCGGTTCGACGACGACTGGCTCGAGGAGAAGGTGGCGGCGTCGATCGCCGGCGGCGCGACGGTCATCTCGACCACGTTCGGGCCGCCGCCACCGTGGCTCGTCGACGCGGCGCACCGCGCCGAGCTGCAGGTGTGGGCGACGGTGGCGAACGCCGACGACGCGCACATCGCCCTCGACGCCGGAGCGGATGTTCTCGTCGCGCAGGGCGCCGAAGCCGGCGGGCATCGCGCGAGCTTCGACGACGACGAGCGGGACGTTCCGCTGCTCGAGCTGCTCGCAGAGCTCCACGATCTGGGCCGCCCGGTCGTCGCCGCCGGAGGGATCGTGGATCGCGCGAGTGCGGACGCAGCGCGTGCCGCCGGTGCCTCGGCGGTACAGGCAGGCACCGCGTTCCTGCTCTGCCCGGAAGCCGGGACGCATCCGGTTCACCGGGTTGCGCTGACGCGCCCGGGCGAAACGGCGATCACGCGTGCGTTCACGGGCCGCCGCGCGCGCGGCATAGTCAACCGCTTCATGCGCGACCACCCCGACGCACCTTCCGCGTACCCGCACATCCACCACCTGACCGCGCCGATCCGTGCAGCCGCGCGCGCAGCCGGCGACCACGACCGCGTCAATCTCTGGGCGGGAACGAGATTCGCCGGCGCACGCGAGGTCCCGGCCCGCGACGTCGTCGCCGCCCTTCAGCCCTGAATCAGCGCTTCGGGCTCAGGCCCGCAAGACGGCGCGCCGCGGGCCTGCCAGGAAACCCGCTTCGACGAGCAGCGCCATGGCGTCGCTCTCGACGACGGGCTCGCCGTCGAAGCGCTCGACCGCGAGTCGCGCGACACGACCCGAGCGAACGTGACCGACGAGCGCGTCGACCGCCGGACGCAGCCACGACGGATCCGGATCGCGCAGCGGCGTGAGCGAGCGTCCGCCGCGCTCGACATACAGGACCGCCTCGCCGCCGAGCAGCACGACGAACGCACCGGCGACACGCGCGGCGCGCGCACCCGCGCGCTTCGGCCACGGCAGCGCGGCGCCGTACGGCTGCGCCGGGTCCGCGGCTGCGAGCACAAGAGCATCGGGCTCCTCGGGGCGCTCACGTAAGTCGCGCAGGCGCTCGACTGCACCTCCGAGCGCGAACTGCGCACCGCCGAGCCCTTCGACGAAGTAGCCGCGGCGGCACAGCCCGAGGGTCTCGAGCGCGCGCAGCTCGGCATAGACGGCGCCGTACCCGCCGGGTATTCCCTCGGCGCGCACGCCGTCGCGGGTGACGATGCCCTGCCGCTCGAGCAGGAGCTCGGCGAGCGCGCGGCGATCCGGCGTGCCGCCGAAGAGCCGGTCGGTGCGCGACCAGCGTCCGGCCGTCGCCGTCGGCCCGTGCACGCGGCGTCGCGAGAACCGACGCGGGCGGCGCTCCTGCTTCGGCACGCCGAAGCGGCGCGAGGCGCGGAGCGGCGTCCAGGCGTCGTTGGTCACCTCGCCCGACCACACGAGATCCCAGAGCGCAGGCAGCGCATCGGCCTCGTCCAGGGCCGTCTCACCGAGCAGCTCGTCCCAGAAGAGCGCGCCACGAAGTGCCTCGCGCAGCGTGTCGTGTGTCGACGATTCGGGCGCCGGGGACGCCGGGACCCGGCCGAGCGCCGCCGCATCCTCACGGAAGTACAGCGCGACGCGATCGTGCGTGGCTCCGACCCACACCACTTCGCCGGACGCAGTCAGCGCATCCAGGTGCTCCGGCCGGAAGCCGCGGACACGCCGCGGCAAGACCTCCGACTCCCAGAGCGTGACGGGAAGCGGCAACGCCTGCAGTGGAACGAGTGCTTCACGGAGCGAAGCGCTTCGACCGATCCCGTGCCACGACGGCGCGAAGCGCGCGAGCGCTTCCTGCTCGACCGGTTCGACCTCGCGTCGCAGCGCCGCGAGCGAAGCGCGACGCAGCCGGCGAAGCACATCGGGCTCGCACCACTCGCGCTCGGTCCCGCCGGGACGAAGCTCGCCGCGCACGAGCAGCTCGTCTCGCTCGAGCTCGACGAGGATGCCGCCGACGTCACGACCGAAGCGCGAGCAGACGTCGTCCGTCGTGAACGGCCCGCGGCGCTTCGCGAACCGCAGCACGAGCTGACGCAGCGAGTCGGAGCCCCCTTCGAGGAACGCATCCGGCAGCCCCGACGGCGGCATCGCGCCGAGCGCGTCGCGGTACCGACCCGCATCCTCTGCCGCGATCAGCCGCTCTTCACCGGCGATCCGCACGAGCACGGCACGGCGCTCGGCGAGCAGGGGCGCCGCGAGCTCGCCGTCGTACTCGCCCGCGCGCAGGTCGCCGCGGATCCGTAGCTGGTCGTGCAGCTGGTCGGGGCTCGTCGGCGAGCCGCGCAGCTGCCGTTCGACGTCTTCGACCGCGTCACGGTCGAGCAGGTCTCTGAGCTCCTCCTGGCCGAGCAGCTCGCGCAGCAGGTCGCGATCGAGCGACAGCGCCTGCGCCCGCCGCTCGGCGGGCGGCGTATCGTCCTCGTACATGTAGGTCGCGATGTAGTCGAAGAGCAGCGACGCGGAGTAGGGCGACGCGCTCTGCGTCTCGACCTCGACGAGATCGAGCTCGCGCGTCTGGAGCCCCTGCAGGATCCCGCGGAGAGCGCTCAGGTCGAACACGTCCTGCAGGCACTCGCGATAGGTCTCCAGGATGACGGGGAAGCTCCCGTACTTGCGCGCGACGCCGAGGAGCGACTGCGCCTTCAGCCGCTGCTGCCACAGCGGCGTCCGCGCGCCGGGACGCCGGCGCGGGATCAGGAGCGCGCGGGCGGCGTTCTCGCGGAAACGCGCACCGAAGAGCGCGGTCTCACCCAGCTCGGCGACCACGAGATCCTCGACCTCGGCCGGGTCGATCATGAGCTCCTCGGTCGGCGGCGGCCCCTCCGCCTCCGGGAAATGAAGCGCGATCCCGTCGTCCGACCAGATCGACTGCGCATCGATGCCGTGCGCCTCGCGCAGCCGCGCCGCGATCGCCATCGCCCACGGCGCGTGCACCCTCCCGCCGAACGGCGTCAGGATGCACACGCGCCAGTCGCCGATCTCGTCGCGGAAGCGCTCGACGACGACGGTGCGGTCCGAAGGGACGACGCCGGTGCTGCGTTCCTGCTCACGCAGGAACGCCAGCAGGTTGTTCGCGGCCCGCTCGTCGAGGTGAAAGTCAGAACGCAGGCGCGTCAGCGCCTTCGCGTCGTCCCCCGAGATCAGCTCGCGCGCGGCAACCCCGATCTTCTGACCGAGCTCGTACGGACGGCCGACGCCCTCGCCCTTCCAGAACGGCACCGCGCCGGGCAGCCCGGGCGCCGGCGAGACCAGCACACGATCGCGGGTGATCTCCTCGATCCGCCAGGTCGACGCGCCGAGCAGGAACGTCTGGCCGGCGCGGGCCTCGTACACCATCTCCTCGTCGAGCTCGCCCACGCGACCACCGCCGTCGACGAGGAACACGCCGAACAGCCCGCGATCGGGAATCGTGCCGGCGTTCGTGACGGCGAGCCGTCGCGCGCCGTCGCGCGCACGGATCGTGCCGCTCGTCCGGTCCCAGACGATTCGCGGCCGCAGCTCGGCGAACTCGTCGGACGGGTAGCGCCCGGCGAGCATGTCGAGGACGTTGTCGAACTGCGCCCGACTCAGATCGCGGAACGGGTACGCATGCGTCACGAGCTCGAAGACGTCCTGACCGGCGATCTCGGCGTCGGCCGAGATCGCGACGACCTGCTGCGCCAACACATCCAACGGATTCGTCGGGATCCGCGTCTCCTCGATCGCTCCTTCGCGCATGGCGCGCGCGACCACCGCGCTCTCGAGCAGGTCGGCGCGGAACTTCGGGAAGATGCGGCCCTTCGAGACCGCGCCCAGCTCGTGCCCCGCGCGGCCGATGCGCTGGAGGCCGCGTGCCACCGACTTCGGGGACTCGACCTGGATCACCAGGTCGACCGCACCCATGTCGATACCGAGCTCGAGGCTCGACGTGGCGACGAGGCACGGGATCCGGCCCGCCTTCAGCTCCTCTTCCACGAGCACGCGCTGCTCGCGCGCGAGCGAGCCGTGATGCGCGCGCGCGATCTCGTCGCGCGGCCCGTCGTTCCCCTCGTTCGCGAGCTCGTTGAGCCGCAGCGCGAGCCGCTCGGCGAGCCGGCGGTTGTTGACGAACACGATCGTCGAGCGGTGCGCCTGCACGAGCCGCAGCAGCTCCGGATAGATCGACGGCCAGATCGACTGCGCGCCGAGCTCGGTGCCCGCGTCCATCTCCTGCCCGTCGGCGGGAACCGGATACGACAGCGACGCGGTCGAGCCGAGCTCGCGCATGTCCTCGACCGGGACGATGACCTCGAGGTCGAGCTCCTTGCGCGTTCCCGCATCGACGATCGTGATCGGGCGGCCGCCGGAGACGAACTGCCCGATCTCCTCGATCGGCCGCTGGGTCGCGGAGAGGCCGATGCGCTGCAGCGGTCCATCGACCAGCGCTTGCAGTCGCTCGACGGACAGCGCGAGATGGGACCCACGCTTGACGCCTGCAATCGCGTGCACCTCGTCGAGGATCAGCGTCTCGACCGAGCACAACGTGTCGCGTGCCTGCGAGGTGAGCATCAGGTACAGCGACTCGGGTGTGGTGATCAGGATGTCCGGCGGCTCCTTGATCAGCTCGCGCCGCTCCTTCTGCGGTGTGTCGCCCGTCCGCACCGCGACGCGCACCTTGGACTCGAGCCCGGCGAGCGGGCCGCGCAGGTTGCGCTCGATGTCGTAGTTGAGCGCCTTGAGCGGCGAGACGTAGAGCACGCGCAGCCCGGTGCCGGGCGACTCGCTCAAGCGGTCCAGCGCGTAGAGGAACGCCGCGAGCGTCTTGCCGCTGCCCGTCGGCGCCTGGATCAGGACGTGCGCGCCGGTCGCGATCGCGGGCCAGCCGAGCTCTTGCGGCGGCGTCGGCCCGGCAAAGGTGCGCTCGAACCAGGCCCTCGTCGCGGGCGAGAAGCAAGCCAGCGCGTCCATTCGCCCAGCCTAGATCAGGCGAGGAAGTAGACGACCAGGACGACCACCAGGATCGCGACCACGAGCGCGCCCACGACGAGCGTCACGCCGGTGAGCGCAAGCCACGGCGTGCGCTCGCTCCGGCCGCGCTGGGCCTCTTCGACGAGGCCTTTCGGCGTCTCGGTCATGCCCCTCGCCTACCCGTTCTCAACGTGTTTACTCGTCGCATGACCTATTCGATCCTCGGCCGCGACCCGGAGACGGGCGAGCTCGGCGTCGCCGTGCAGTCGCAGGCGTTCAACACCGGAGCAGCCGTGCCCTGGGCGGCGCCCGGCGTGGGCGTGATCGCGACGCAGTCGTTCACCGACCGCCGCTACGGGTTCCGCGGGCTCGAGCTGCTCGCGGCCGGAGCGACTCCGCAAGCAGCGCTCGACGAGCTGCGTGAGCCCGACACCCTGTCCGGCTTTCGCCAGGTGGCCTGCATGGACGCCGCGGGCGCGACGGCGCAGTGGACGGGCGGCGACTGCATCCCCCACGCCGGGAGCGCGGCCGGCGAGAACTGGTGCGCGCAGGGGAACATGCTCGCCGCGGACGCCTGGATCGCGATGGGCGACGCGTTCACGTCGGCCACCGGAACGCTCGCGCAGCGGCTCATGGCTGCGCTCGACGCGGCCGAAGCGGAGGGCGGCGACTTCCGCGGCCGCGGCGGGGCGGCGATCGTCGTCGTCCCGGCCGTGGGCCAGCCGTGGGAACGTGTGATCGACCTGCGCGTCGAGGACGGCGACGACTCGCTCATCGAGCTGCGGCGCCTCCTCCGCCTCGCCGAGGGCTATCGGCGGGCGAACCGCGCACGGCCCGCGGCTCCTGGAGCGCGGGAGGACGGACTTCCCGAGGGGTACGTCCGCTTCCTTGCGATGCTCGATGCCGCCGGCAGCGGCGACCGGGACGAGGCGCGGCGACTGTACGACGCGATCGTCGCCGAGCAGCCGCTGTGGCGCGAGGGCTTCAAACGGTTCGCGCGGCACCCGGAGATGCCGCCCCTCGGGGACATCGTCGAATAGTTCGTTTCCGCAGACCCGAGCAACCCGATACGTTCTTCTCGTGCCGCTGACGCCCGAAGAGCTCGATCCGAGCAGGTTGTCCGTCGGCTTCCGCGGGTACGACCGAGCCGCGACCGACGACCTCCTCGAGCGGATCGTCATCGACTACAAGCAGGCGGCGCGCGAGTCCGACTGGTCGAAGTCGCGGATCGCCGAGCTCGAGGCACGGGCGGCAACCCGCGAGGCCGAGCTGCAGCGGCTGCAGCAGGAACTGGCCGAGCACGAGCACCGCAAGACGCTGATGGAGGCGATGCTCCTGACCGCGCAGCGAACTGCCGAGGAGATCCGCGGCTCTGCGCAGCACGAGGCCGACGCCGTCCTCGAGACGGCGAAGCAGCGTGCGGCCGAGATCGAGCGAGACGCACGGATGTCGATCCGCCAGACGACCGAAGAGCTCGATCGGCTGCGGGGCCTCGAGTCCGACCTGCGTGCACGGCTTCGCCAGACGCTCGAGGCAGCGCTCGGGGATCAGTAGTGGCGGGCCCGAAGGCGCTCTATTTCACGGACGACCCGAAAGCGTGCGAGCTGCTCGCCAGCGAACCGTTCGCGCTGCTCGTCGGCTTCGCGATCGACCAGCAGGTGACGGTGCAGAAGGCCTTCGCGGGGCCGTACGTGCTCAAAGAGCGTGCCGGAACGCTCGACCCGCGCACACTGGCTGCGATGGATCTCGCCGAGGCATTCGCGGCGAAGCCGGCGATCCACCGCTTTCCGGGGGCGATGGCTCAGCGCGTGCGCGACCTGGCGAGCGTCGTCGCCGAGGAGTACGACGGAGACGCCGCCCGGATCTGGCGGGACGCCGCCGACTCGAAGGACCTGCGAAAGCGCATCGGCGCGCTCCCCGGCTTCGGCGAGATGAAGATCAAGTCATTGAGCGCCGTACTCGCGAAGCAGTTCGGCGTGAAGGCGGCCGAGGAGATCGCACCGAACCACCCCACGCTCGGCGACGTGACGTCGCCGGAAGATCTCGACCGCTACCAGACGTGGAAGCGCGCGTACAAGAAGGCCGCGCGCGGCGCCTGACATAGGATCGGCCCGATGGCAGCCGCGAGCCCCGACGACCTCAAGCCCGTCCCGCTCTTCGCCGACCTCGACAACCGCCAGCTGAAGAAGCTCGCCGCGCGGTTCCGGGAGCGGACCGTCGGCCCGGGCACGCAGGTGACGACCGAAGGCGAGATGAGCGGCGTGGGCTTCTTCGTCGTCGGCAGCGGCGAGGCGGCGGTGAACGTCGGCGGCAAGGACGTGACGACGCTCGGCCCCGGCGACCACTTCGGCGAGATCGCGCTCGTCAGCGAAGCGGCCCGCACCGCGACGGTGACCGCGACAACCGAGCTCCGGCTGCTCGAGATCCCGTTCTGGGACTTCCGCGACTTCGCGCACGCGAACCCGGACGTGACCTGGAAGCTACTTCAGCACGTCGTCGCGTTGACGCAGGGCCGCCAGGCGTAGGCGCGGCACCATCAGCGCCGCCTCGGTGACGACGCCGAAGTGCATCTTCGACGAGCCGCGCACGCGGTCGCGGAAGATGATCGGGATCTCGCGGACGCGGTAGCCGGCGAGCATCGCCTCGTATGTCATCTGAACCTGAAATCCATACCCACGCGCATCGATCGAGCGTCCGAGCAGGTACTCGAGCACACCCGACCGCCACGCCTTGAAGCCCCCGGTCAGGTCGTGCACGGGGACGCCAAGCACGGCCCGCGCGTACATGCAGCCGCCCTTGCTGATCGCCCGCCGGAGCAGCGGCCAGCCGACGACTCCGCCCCCGCGGACGTAGCGAGACCCGAGCGCGAAGTCGGCGTCGTCGAGCGCCGCGAGCAGCGACGGGATGGCCGCGGGGTCGTGCGAGAAGTCGCAGTCCATCTGCACGACCACATCGGCCCCGTCGGCGAGGACGCGGCGGAACCCGTCCCGGTACGCGCGCCCGAGCCCTTCCTTGCGCGCTCGGCGCAGGACCGCGACGCGCGGCTCCTCGCGTGCCCGCTCGTCGACGATCGCGGCCGTCCCGTCGGGCGACGCGTCGTCGATCACGACGATGCGGCCGTCGATGCCGTTCTCGGCGAAGACGGCGAGCACCGCGTCGAGCATCGCGCGGACGTTCTCGGCTTCGTTGAACGTCGGCAGGCACACCGCGACGCGTGTCATCCGCGCAGCTCCTTGAGCGCCGGCCCCAGCGGCTGCGAGCCGTGCAGCACCGGCTCGAAGAGGTCTCCACGTTGTGCGACGCGCTCGAGCGCCACTTCCATCGTGAAGTCACGCGGCCGCACGTTCTCCGTGAGCTCGACCCACTCGAGCGGTGTCGAGACCGGGGCGCCGGGTTTCGGCCGCACCGAGTAGACCGACGCGATCGTCTTCCCGTGCCCGTTCTGGCGATGGTCGACGAGCACGCCCGACCGCTTCTTCTTCAGCCACTCCGTCGTCACCTCACCTGGATGCTCCCGCTCGAGCTGCCGCGAGAGCAGCTCGGCGAACTCATACGTGTCGGCGTACGTCGACCGCCGCGCGATCGGGACGAGCACGTGGATACCGTCGGCGCCGCTCGTCTTGACGTACGACGAAAGACCGAGCGCGTCGAGCGCCTCGTGCACGAGGTGCGCGACGCGAATGCAGAGCGCGTACGCGTCGGGCTCCTCGGGCGGGTCGAGATCGAAGAGCACCCAGTCGGGGCGTTCGGGCTTGTCGACGCGCGAGTACCACGCGTTCATGTCGATGCAGTGCATCTGCACCATCCAGAGGAGCGCCTCGCGTGACTCGACCAAGGGGAAGTCGACGAGCCGCGACTCGCCCTTCCCGCCGCGAGGCCAGGTGCGGAACTGCCGCGTCTTGATCCAATCGGGCATCCCCTTCGGGGCCTGCTTCTGGAAGAACGAGCCGCCGGCCAGGCCCTCGCGCCAGCGCTTCATCGTGAACGGGCGGTCCTTCAGGTGCGGGATGAGCACGTCGGCCACGCGGCCGTAGTAGTCGAAGAGGTCGCCTTTCGTGATCCCGTCGTCGGGGAACAGCACACGGTCCGGGGAGCTGAGCTTCACGTCGTGGGTCACAACACGTCCAGGATCGGGAACCGCGCGTCGACGTCGATGCACGCCTGCGCGAAGAGCGCTGCGCCGATGTCGCCCGTCATGAGCGAGTAGCGCCGCTGCCGCTGGTCGAGCGCGGCGAGCGCGAACGACCGCGCGCGCTCGAGCCAGATCTCGTCGCCGGTCACGGCGTACGTCTTCAGCAAGGCGTAGCCGTTGCCTGCCGTGCCGTGGCAGAGGCCCGGGCCCTTGTCGAGCGGACCGTGCCGCCACGTGGTCTCCGCACCCCCGAGCAGGAGGTCCTCCGCCATCAGATCGCCGAGTGTGGCAACGATGCCCGGCGCGCCGTGGCACCACTGGATGCGGTCGACGGGATGCCCGGGACCCGCCGGCCAGTTGACCTCGCGGCCGTCCCAGACGGCGTGCTTCCGAAGCACGTGCTCGATACGCGCGCGCAACACGTCGGCGTCGACGTAGTCACGGAGCACGTGGACGTTCCCGGCGAAACCGTGCGCGGGACCGATCGCCTGAAACTCGTGGCCGCCGACCACGACATCCCAGATCTCCCAGTCGTGGCGCTCCCATTCCTCGACGAGGATCTCTGCCGATCGCTGCGCCTCGTCCATGAGACCGGCCGCGCGCGCGGCGAGGATCGTCCCCGGCGAGCCGTAGAGCATCTCCCAGGCGGGACTGCGCTCGTTCGCGCGCACGAGCGCGCGCAGCTGCTCGTCGTCCGACCGCGTCAGCAGCAGGAGACCCGGCTCGCCCTTGAACAGGCTCGCGCGCTCATCCGGGTTGAGGCTCATCCGGTGGTGCTCGAGTGCCCCGGTCGCGAGCGAATCGAGGTCGAGCGACGAGCCGAGCCGCCGAAGCGCCCAGATCATCCCGGCCGCCCCCAGGTAGAGGGTCGTCCGCTCGGACGCGGTGACGTCGTCGTCGAGCGGATGCACCGGCCAGACGCAGCCGTCCAGAGCGACTTCCGCGTCAGCGACGAGAGCCGCGATCGCGGCTCGGACGTGCGCCTCGTGCCAGGTCAGGATCGGAGAGCCCACAGCACGTTCGCCAGGTTCGGGATTGCGTACGTCCCCTCCGGCAGCAGCTCGCCGAGCCGCGCGATCACCCGCTCGACGTCGTCGGGCTCGCGGCTCGCGATCCAGCTGACGGAGCGCGCATTGTCGAGCTGCCCGGCGCGGTCGAGGACGTGGTCGTGCGGCACCGCGCTCTCCTGCGGCTCTCCGAACGGCCCGAGCGCGATCAGGTCACGCCACGGCGACGTCTCGTCGAACGTCGACCGCTCGCGCCGTAGCTGACGCAGGTAGTCGAGATACGCCGGCGGGAGCGGGTTCGGCCGGCTCTCGTCCGGCCCGTTCCAGACGAGCGCGAGCACGCCGCCCGGCCGGAGGACGCGCGCGATCTCCGGGACGGCCCGATCGTGATCGAACCAGTGGAACGCCTGGGCCGCGAAGACGGCCTCGACGGAGGCGTCGTCCAGCGGTATCGCCTCGGCACTGCCCGCGAGCGCCTCGGCATCCGGCACGACCCGCTCGAGGATCCGGCGCATCCCGTCGAGCGGCTCGACCGCGATCACGCGGGCGTAGCGCCGTGCGAGAACGCGCGTCAGCTTCCCGGTTCCGGCACCCAGGTCGAGCACTGTGGCGTCGGTCGTGATCGGCAGCAGATCGAGCACTTCGTCCGGATACGACGGACGCGTCGCCTCGTACTCCTCGGCGGCAAGATCGAAGCTGCGCGCAGGGTCGATCACGCGCTCGAGTGTATTGAGATCTTCTTCAGGCCCTTGTTCGGGCGCTCGTCCCGGGTTTAGGCTCGCTGTCTTTCCCACGCAGACAGGAGATGAGGGCATGAGGAACCGGAAGTCGCTCATCGCCCTGGCGTTGGTCGCGGTCATCGGGGTCGTCGCGACCGGATCGTCGAGCGCCAGGACGACGAGTCATCGCGGCGGCACGCTCAAGCTGCTGGCCAACGCAGCCGGCGGCACGCTCGACCCGCAGGTCAACTACACCCTGCAGTACTGGCAGCTCTACCAGGCGACGTACGATGGCCTGCTCGCATTCCAGAAGGCGGGCGGCAGCGCGGCGTTCAACGTCGTGCCTGACCTGGCGTCCAGCTACAAGACGACGAACGGCGGCAAGAGCTGGGTCTTCACACTTCGCAAGGGGATCAAGTTCTCGAACGGCCGGCCGGTGACCGCCAATGACGTCGTGGCGTCGTTCCGTCGCATCTTCAAGGTGAAGAGCCCCACCGCGGGAGGCTTCTACAACGGCATCGTCGGCGCGTCGAAGTGCCTGAAGACGCCGGCGACCTGCACGCTCGCAGGCGGCATCTCCGGCAAGGGAAACACCGTCACGATCAACCTCACCGCGCCCGACGCCGAGTTCAAGTACAAGCTCGCAGTCCCGCACGCGTCGATCCTGCCGGCGAGCGCGCCGCCAAACGACGCCGGATCGACGCCGATCCCCGGAACCGGGGCGTACTACTTCTCGTCGTACGACTCGAACAAGCAGCTCGTGATGAAGCGCAACCCGTACTTCCACGTGTGGTCGCAATTGGCGCAGCCGGACGGCTACCCCGACCAGATCACGCAGTCGTTCGGGCTGACGGTCGAGGCGCAGGTCACTGCCGTCGAGAACGGCCAGGCGGACTGGGGCTACGACTTCCCGCCGGCCGACAGGCTGAACGAGCTCGGCACGAAGTACGCCGCCCAAACGCACCTCACTCCGTTGACGGCGTTCTGGTACGCGCCGATGAACGTGAACATCCCGCCCTTCACCAGCCTGAAGGCGCGGCAGGCAGTCAACTACGCGATCGATCGGAACGCGCTGATCAAGATCTTCGGCGGGCCGAAGCTCGCGACGCCGTCCTGCCAGGTGCTGCCGCCCGGCTTCCCGGGCAACAAGCCGTACTGCCCGTACACGAAGAACCCGGGCGCGACCTGGTCGGCCCCCGACGTGGCGAAGGCGAAGCAACTCGTCAACGCGTCGGGACAGAAAGGCGCGAAGGTCGTCGTCATCTCGGCGAACGACGAGGTGCAGAAGGCCGTCGGCGTGTACCTGGCGAGCGTCCTGAACGAGATCGGGTTCAAGGCGACCGCGAAGGCGATCTCCGGGAACATCGCGTTCACGTATCCGCAGAACACGAAGAACCACGTGCAGATCAACGTGCAGCAGTGGTACCAGGACTACCCGGCTGCCTCCGACTTCCTGCACATCCTGTTCGGCTGCGAATCGTTCCATCCCGGCAGCGACTCGAGCATCAACATGGCCGGCTTCTGCAACAAGCCGATCAACGCCCAGATGAACGCCGCGCTCAAGCTCGAGAACACGAACTTCCCGAAGGCGAACGCGATGTGGGCGAAGATCGACCGCCAGGTGACCGACCAGGCGCCGATGGCCACGATGTTCACGCCGAAGCACCTCGACTTCGTGTCGAAGCGCGTCGGGAACTTCGTCTTCAGCAAGCAGTTCTACTGGCTGGTCGACCAGTCCTGGGTGCA
>Ga0207657_10002204_pt1 | contig 21122 bp, 16 predicted proteins | sample KBSC33metaG_FD_184316 | JGI IMG/M metagenome (GOLD analysis project Ga0207657, IMG submission 184316) | Corn rhizosphere microbial communities from Kellogg Biological Station, Michigan, USA - KBS C3-3 metaG (SPAdes) (version 2) | ecosystem: Host-associated > Plants > Roots > Rhizosphere > Soil ... | reverse complement strand
TTGATCGACGAGTCGGACGTCGGGGCGTAGGTGTAATCGCCGAACGTGTACGACGGTGCGATGTATTGGTTATGGCCGCCGCGCACGGTGGTCATGGTGGCGCTGTCCAGGGTCTCGGTACGGGCCAGGTCGGTGATGATCAGGGTTTTCATGGTCAAAGCTCCTTTAAGGTTTCGTTTGGTTGGTCGAGGCATTTATCTGCGCTCGATGGTCTTATTGCGAAAGCCGTGCCAGGTCGTTCCAGCACGCGCCAACCAATACTCAAGCCATTGAAAATAAAGGGATTTTCTCTAACGCACAGCTATACGCGGTGATGGAGCCGGCGGTCGCGGCATCGGCTGGTGGCGGGTCCGATCCAACACTTTTTCGGCCCCTGTTCGGCGCAATCCCACACCCTCGCTGGGGGGAGCGGCGTGCGCCGCTTGATCATCCCGCGTTTCATGCTAGTCTCAAGAAACGCCCGGGATACAGACAACACTATGGACAGCCTCGCCCACGCGATCCGGCAATTGCAGACCGGCGCCTTGCCGCGTACGGAGTTCTTTGCCCAGGTCGACCACGTGCTCGAGACCGCTCCCGAGAGCGTGGGCCGACTGCTCGAAGTCTTGAGCGAGGAACATGCGCGCAAGCCGCTGCCGGGCGAGGTCTACACGGAAATCCAGCACCGCATCGAGCGCCTGATCGTGGCGCGCCAGCGCAAGGGCGGCGACGATACGTTCGTCCAGACCCGCCCCGGCGCGAACACCTTGCGCGACCCGCCGCCCCCGTTGCCGCCACGCGACGATCCCGACCCGGAACCCGAGCGCATGAAAGGCGTCGGCGACACGCTGAACAACCGCTTCGTGCTGGAAGAATGCATCGGCTTCGGCGGCATGGGCACCGTCTACAAGGCGCTCGACCTGCGCAAGCTGGAAGCGTCCGACCGCAAGCCCTATATCGCCATCAAGGTGCTGAACGTCCAGTTCCGCGGCCATCCGAAATCGCTGATCGCCCTGCAGCGCGAGGCGCGCAAGGCGCAGGCGCTGGCGCATCCGAACATCGTGTCCGTCTACGATTTCGACCGCGACGGCCCGATGGTCTACCTGACGATGGAATACCTGAAGGGCAAGCCCTTGAGCCAGGTGCTGCGCGCGCCTGGGTTTGCCGGCATGCCGTATGCCGACGTGCTGCGCATCGTGACGGGGATGGGCAACGCGCTCGCGTACGCGCACGCGCACGGCTTCGTCCACTGCGACTTCAAGCCCGGCAACGTCGTGCTCACGGATTCCGGCAACGTCAAGGTCATCGATTTCGGCATCGCCCGCGTGTTTCAGAAAACGGAAGAGGACGTCGACGTCACCGTGTTCGACCCGGGCAGCCTGGGCGCGCTCACGCCCGCGTACGCGAGCCCCGAGATGCTGGAACACCTCGACCCCGACCCGCGCGACGACATCTATGCGCTCGCCTGCATCGCCTACGAAATGCTGACGGGACGGCATCCGTTCACGGGCGCGTCCGCGCTGCAGGCGCGCGGCGCCGGGATGAAACCGCAGCGTCCGCCCGGCCTCGCGCGTGGGCCGTGGCATGCGCTCAAGTGCGGCCTCGCGCTCGAGCGCAGCGCGCGCACGCCCACGGTCGAGCGCTTCCTGCACGACTTCGGCTCGGGCGCATCGAAGGCGCGCTACGGCATGCTGGCGGGCGCGGCGGCGGGCGTCGTCGCCGCTGCCGCGCTCGGTGCGGCCGGCTGGCACTGGATGCACGGCAAGCCGCAGGCGCCAGCGGCAGAGTCCACGCAAACCGCGCCGACACCTGCTACCGCACCGCCCGCTGCAGCGCCACCCGTTGCTGTGCACGAGCCCATCCAGGCAGCGCCGCCGCCCGTTGCGACCGTGCCCGCACCCGCACCTGCGCCGACACCAGCCGCCATCGCCACCGCGCTGTCACGCATCCCGTGCGCGGCACTCGTCGGCAACGTCGACGGTCATGCGGTGACGGTGCACGGCCTGCTGTCGACGCAGCCCGGCCCCGGCGGCTTGAAGGAACAGCTCGCCGCGCTGCCCGGCGTCGCGGCCGTGCAGCTCGACGTCGCGCAGGTGGCCCGCGACAAGTGTCCCGTGCTGTCGGCCCTGGGCCCGTACTGGGCGGCGTACCGCCAGGCCGGCGGCGGCGCCGCGATCCGTCTCGCGGGCGCGCACGGACCGGACGCGCAGCTGACCGAGGGCGATTCGCTGATGGTCGACGTGACGACGCCGGCGGTGGAATCGTATATCGCGGTCGATTATTACTCGCTCGACGGCAGCGTCACGCACCTGCTGCCGAACGCGCGCGCCCGCGACAACCGGGCGCCACCGAACTACACCGCGACGATCGGCAGCCTCGGCGAATGGGGCATCGGCAAACCGTTCGGCGCGGAGCTGGTCGTGCTGCTGACGACACCTGCGCCGCTGTTCGACGGCGTGCGCCCGATCTCCGAACCGGCCGCCACCTACCTGGCCGACATGGCCGGCCGCCTCGACAAGATGCGGGCGAAGGGCCCGATCGCCGTCGAGTTCCTGCAGATCCACACGCGCCCGCGCTGACGGGGCATCACTTGAGGCTGCGCGCGACGCGGAACCCGTTCTGCGAATGGCGCACGCTCGCGTCGTATTTGAAGCGGGTGGACGCGACCATGTAGGCCGCGCCTTCGCGCCACGACCCGCCGCGGATGACGCGCACGCGGCAATCGGACTCGTCCCACGCGCGGCCGTCGGCAGGCGCGCCCTTGAAGTTGTTGTGCCAGCAGTCGGCAACCCATTCCCACACGCCGCCGCTCGTGTCGTACACGCCGTACGGGTTGGCAGCGAAGGTGCCGACGTTCGCGGGCGCGTCCTCCGCCCACGGCTTGCCGCATTCCTTGCAGTTGGCCTTGCCCTGCGCCATTTGTTCTCCCCACCAGTAGCGCGTCGCGGTGCCGCCGCGTGCCGCGCGTTCCCACTCGGCTTCGGTGGGCAGGCGGTACGGCTTGCCGCTCAAGGTCGCCAGCCATTTCACGTACTGCTGCGCGTCGTCCCAGCTGACGTCGCGCATCGGCGCCGTCGGGCTCGTGTTCGGCCGCTGGGCGATCTTCTGGCATGCGCCGGCGGCCGCGCACGCGTTCCACTCCTGCACGGAGACTTCGTAGCGGCCGATCGCGAACGGCCCGACCGTGACCGCATGGGCCGGCTTCTCGCTGGGGTCGCTCGTATTGTTGCCCATCGTGTAGGTGCCGCCGGGAATGGAGACGAGCGTCGGACAGGCCGGGCAATCCTTGATGTCGGTGCCGGCCGCGACCGTGTGCGCGGGCGCAGTCGTCGCAGCGGGCGCGGGCGCGGGCGCAGTCGTCTTCGCGGGCGGCGGCGGTTTCGGCACCGCTTCATGCACGACGGGCGGCGGTGGCTTCGGTATCGGTGCAGCGGCCGCCGGCTGCGCCGCGCGCAAACGGGCGAGCCGTGCCTGCGCGAGCGCGGCGAAACGGCCTTTCGGATACTGCTTCAGGTAGGCCTCGTAATCGCTGGCCTGGTTGCTGTCCTTGATCGATTCCCAGAACGCCAGTTCGAACTGCTCCGCGCTGTTCTTGGGGACGACGCCGACGAGCTCGATGCGCGGCGCACGGTCCTGCGCGGCTGCCACGCTCACACACGCCGGCCCCGCCAGCACGCCAACCATCAGAAGACGTTGCCACATGATGCTCTCCCGCTCCCATTTGGCTGCATTCGACAGAAGTGCCTTGCGATCTGGCTCCGAGTGTGCCAGATTTAGAAGTATTGACGCGCACCTCAGCTTGCCCTAGCCAGGAGCTATCGATCATGCGCTTTCCTTTGTTATTCCCTGTCCTGCTGACGGCGGCCCTGTGCGCCGGTCCTGCCGCTGCGCAACGGAGCACCGCGCCCGAAAACGCGCAGGTGTATTTCATCTGGCCCCACGACGGCACCGTCATCAACGGCGGCAAGTTCTGGGTGCGGATGGGCCTGCGCAACATGGGCGTCGCGCCGAAAGGCACCGCGGTCCCCAACACGGGCCACCACCACCTGCTGATCGATACCGACCCGCCGCCGATGACGGAGCCGATCCCGAACGACCGCAACCACCTGCACTTCGGCGCCGGCGAAACGGAAGCGCGCGTCGAACTCCCGCCCGGCAAGCATACGTTGCAACTGCTGCTGGGCGACAAGGACCACATGCCGCACGATCCGCCCGTCATGTCGAAGAAGATCACCGTCACGGTGAAATAGCCGCCGCGCCGGCCATCCGAGGGAGACCATCATGCGCAACCTGTTGCCCGCCGCCGTCGCCCTGGCGGCCCTCGTCGCCGTCGCACCGGCCGGCTCGACCGATGCCCCGTCCAACGCGTACTGCTACATCGGCTGGCCATCGGACGGCGCCGTGGTCCCGGCGGGCAAGCCCTTCCGCGTATGGTTCGGCCTGCGCAACATGGGGGTGGCGCCGAAAGGCGTCGCCGCGAAGAACACGGGCCACCACCACCTGTTGATCGATGCGGACGTGCCGCCGGCCGGCCAGGAAATCCCGTCCGACCGCAACCACCTGCACTTCGGCGCCGGCGAGACGGAAACGACGCTCGAACTGCCGCCCGGGAAGCACACGCTGCAGCTCGTGATGGGTGACGACAAGCACATCGTCCACAGCCCGCCCGTGGTGTCGAAAAAGATCACGATCACCGTCAAGTGACGCCCGCCCGGGCACGGAAGCCGCCGCCGCCATGGAACCGAACGCATCCTTCGCCCCCGCCAGCGGCGGCCCCGTGCGTGCGTACCTGGAATGGATGGGGACGGCTTCCAGCAAGCCGGCCGTGTTCCCCCTGCATGACGAGGTCGTGCTCGGCCGCAACGCGCAGGACGCGCTCGCGTCCGACAAATACATGTGCATCCCGGAGCAGACGGTCAGCCGCCGCCACGCGCGCATCCGGCGCCGCGGCGCCAGTTATTTCGTCGAGGATCTGCATTCGAGCAACGGCACGTTCGTGTCCGGCGAGCGGCTGTCGCCCGGCACCTGGCATGAGCTGACGGAAGGCGACGAGTTGCGGCTCGCGTCCGGGCGCCTCGTGTTCCACTCGCTGCTCGTTCCCGAGCGGGGCGCCGCGCAGGCCGTGATCACGCGCTCCGTCGACGCCACGCAATTCGCCCCCATCGTCGACACGCGCAACGCCGACCGCGACGAGCTCGAGAACACGGTGCACCGGCTGCACGCGATGGCCCAGGTCGGCATCGCGCTGGGCGCCGTCACCGACCAGGACACGCTGATCGAAAAACTGATGAATTTTATTTTCGACCTGTTTCCCGCCGCCGAGCGCGCGTTCATCATGCTGCGCCCGAGCGAGCGCGATCCGCCGCAACCCGTGGCAGCGCGCCGCCGCGGCGGGACCGCGGAAGACCCGACGCAGATGCGCATCTCGCGCACCATCGTCGACGAAGTGCTGGGGCGCAAGCGCGCGATCCTGTCCGTCGACACGCTGGCCGACCGCCACTTCGGCGCGCACGAGTCGATCGTCGCGCAATCGATCCTCAGCGTCATGTGCGTGCCGCTGATCCTCGGCGACGACGTGCTCGGACTGATCCAGGTCGACACGTCGTCCGACCGCAACGCATTCCAGGACGCCGACCTCGAAATCCTCAGCGGCGTGTGCGCGGAGACGGCCGTCGCATTGAAAAATTTCCAGTTGTACTCCGACATCAAGGGCCTGCTGGACGGCTTCGTGTGCGCGTCCGTGCAAGCCATCGAGGAACGCGACCCTGTCACGGCCGGGCACTCGTTCCGCGTCGCCGGTTATGCCGAGAACCTGGCGCTGGCGCTCAGCCGCACGGACGACCCCGCGCTGCGCCGGCACGCGTTCACGCCCGCGCAGCTGCGCGAGATCCGCTATGCCGCGCTGCTGCACGACTTCGGCAAGGTCGGCGTGCGCGAACACGTGCTGCGCAAAGAGAAGAAACTCCACCACGCCGACATGCGGCTGCTGGAACAGCGCTTCCGCTACGCCCGCGCCTGCCTCGAACGGCAGGCGTGGCGCAGCCTGACGGACCGCCAGTTGCGTGGCGAGCTGGGCGCCGACGACCTGCGCCGCGAACGCGACCGCATCGAGGCGCAACTGGCCGACGAGGGCGCGCGCCTGGACGATTTCCTCGACACCATCGTGCGCGCCAACGAACCGGCCATCTCGCACGGGCCGCCACCGGGCGGGCTCGACGCGATCCACGACCACGTGTGCGCAGGCATCGACGACCCGGCGTTCAAGTTGCTCGGCGACGAGGAATACGCGGCGCTCAGTATCAGCAAGGGCTGTCTGACGCCGGACGAGCGGCGCCAGATCGAAGCGCACGTGGCCGATTCGTATTCGTTCCTGATCCTGATTCCCTGGACGCGCGAACTGGCCGGCGTGCCCGCGATCGCGCACGGCCACCACGAAAAGCTGGACGGCTCCGGCTACCCGATGGGCTTGTCCGGGGCGCAGATCAGCGTGCAGACACGCATCCTGACGATCAGCGACATCTACGACGCGCTGACGGCACGCGACCGCCCGTACAAGCAGGCGATCCCGGCCGAACGGGCGCTCGACCTGATCGCCGAGGAATGCCGCGCCGGCCACGTGGATGAAAACCTGTTCAACGTCTTCGTCGAATCGAAGGCATGGCAGGCGCGGCCGAGCGCCTGACGACACGTCACGAGGCGAGCCATGGACACACGACCCCGTTGGAACAGCGCGCACCCTGCACGGGCGCTGGCGGCATGCGGCGCCGCCGTGCTGCTGTGCGCCTGCGCGGACGTCAGCATGAAACCGTACCGGACTCCCGACACGCCCGCAAAGACAGGCTGGGCCGGCACGCAGGCGTCGCCGACCGCCCCGAGCGTGCTGATCGAGCAGGATTGGTGGAAGGGCTTCCGCGACCCCGAGCTGGACGGCCTCGTCGCGCGCGCCATGCGCGAGAACGTCGACCTCAAGATCCTCGCCGCACGCACGAAGGTGGCCGGCGCCCAGATCGAGGAAGCGCGCGCGGGCGCGCTGCCCACGCTCGACGCGGGCGCGGGCGCCAGCTTCGAAAAGAGCACGGGGCAGAAATTCAGCAAGCAGTTCAGCCTCGGCACGCAAGTCAACTGGGACGTCGACGTGTGGGGCAAGGTCGCGAAGGGCGCGGAAGCGCAGACGGCCGAGTTCCACGCGTCCGAAGCCGACTGGCGCGCCGGCTACCTGACGCTCGTGTCCGACGTGGCGACCACGTACTTCCAGATCCTGCAGTTCGACGAGCAGATCGACCGCCAGCAAAAAACGCTCGACAAGAACAAGCAGATCCTCGCCACGTACGAAGCGATGCAGCAGCAGGGCCTGCTGCCGGAGACGCGCGTGATCCAGCAGCGCGCCGAGATCAACCGCCTCAGCAACGACCTGATCGAACTGGGCCGGCTGCGCGCGCTGTCCGGCAATGCGCTTGCCACGTTGCTCGGCGTGCCGGCCGGGAATTTCCAGCTGCCGAAAGGCGCCTTGCAAGACCGCGTGCAACTGCCCGCCGTGCCCGAGGGCCTGCCGTCCGACCTGCTCAAGCGCCGGCCCGACGTCGTGGCCGCGGAATACCGCGTGCTCGAATCGTACGACCTGGTGGGCCAGGCCAAGCTGGCGCAACTGCCGTCGATCAGCCTGACGGGCCGCGGCGGCACCTCGAGCTTCGCGCTCGGCTCGCTGCTGAAGTCGTTCACGTTCGGCCTGCTCCCCAGCATCAACTTCCCCATCTTCGACCCGGGCGTGAAGGCGCACATCAAGACGAGCCAGGCCAACAACGAGGTGGCCGAGCAGCAGTACCGCAAGGTCGTGATGGACGCGTTCCAGGAAGTCGAAAACGCCCTCGTCAACCTCGACGCGCACAAGCGCCAGCGCGTGGAGCTGCAGCAGCAGGCGCAGCGCCTGGGCGTCGTCGCCGCCGCGGTGGAGGCGCAGCTGAAGGAAGGCGTCGTCTCGCAGCTGGAAGTGTTCGAGGCCGAGCGCTCGCTGCTGGGCGCGCAACTGGCGCTGCTCGCGAACCACCAGCAGATCCTGGCCGACACGGTCACCTTGTACAAGGCACTGGGCGGCGGCTGGCCCCCGGTGGACGTGCGCAATGTGGCGCGCAACTGAGCCGGAATGGCCGCCATGGCGTCCGACGTGACGATGGCCGCCGCCCGCCCCGCGACGGAGACCGGCGTGCGGATCGTGCTCGAGCCCGTGTCTCATCCGGAGCTGGCACCGATCCAGATCCACGACAGCCTGTTCGCGATCGGCCGCGCGGAAGCGCCGTTCGATGCCTACCCGCCCGAGCTGTCGGCCGAGCTGTCGAGGCGCCATGCACGCATCTTCTGCGAGCACGACGCCGTGTACCTCGCCGACCTGGGCAGCACGAACGGCACGAGCCTGAACGGCGTGGCCGTCAAGACCGCGATCGCCCCGCTGCGCGACGGTGACACGGTCGGCTTTGGCAAGGTGCTGCGCTACCGCGTGCACCTGCGGCACGGCCCCGCGCCGCCGCCACGCGCGCGTCTCGCGAGCCTCACGTTGACGCCGAAGCAGGACGGCGCGGCGTTGCAGACCATCGTCATCACGGACTTCCCCTTCCTCGTCAGCAAGAGCGAAGACACGTTCGCGCGCTACCGCGACAGCGAGCCGGCGCAGGTGAACTACCTGTCGCGCCGCCACGCGCACCTGTTCCTGAAAAGCGGCGAGCCGTACGTGGAAGACCTGGGCAGCACCAACGGCACGTTCGTCAACGGCACCCGGCTGGAGGCGCAGGCCGTGCCGCTGCACGAGGGCGACACGCTCGCGTTCGGCGGCCGCCATTTCGTCTACCGCGCCAGCATGCAATGGGAAACGCCCGCGTCCGACACGGCGCCCACGCGCATCGGTGTCACCCAGGTCCCGCCCGGCGTCGACGTCGACCGCACGACGTTCGTCGCGGCCGCCGATTCCTTCCTCGACATCTTCTGCGTCGAGCCCGCGCAGGCGGCCGGCAACGAGGCGGAGAACACGCCCGCCGACGCGGCACCGGAGCCACCGCGCGACGACTCCCTCGTCGCCCGCGTCGCGCGCAGGCTGGGCCTCAAGACCGTGCCGGATGCACGCCGCCTGCGCTGGTTCGGCGCCGCCGCGCTCGTGCTCGTCGTCGCCCTGGGCTGGCTGCTGCTGCGCGGCGGCGACCCCGAAAGCCGGACGGAAGACTTGCTGGCCCGCGGCGACTACGCGCGCGCCGCCGCCGTGGCCGCCAGCGGGCTCGATGCGGATCCGGGCAACGCTCACCTGCGCGCGCTCGACACGGAAGCGCAGCTGAAGGCGACGTTGCCAGCGTGGATGGCGGCCGTGGATAAAAAACAGTTCGGCCGCGCGGCGGCGCTGACGGACGCCATGCGCCGCCAGGGCCGCAGCAATCCGGACCTCGTCCCGCTGTTGGCCGAGCTCGACTGGGTCGTGCGCGTGCGCGCGTACGCGGCCGCGCGCGGCGGCGCGCAGGCACCCGTGCGCGACGCGGCGGACGCGGCCCGCATCCGCCAGTTCCAGAAGCAGTGGGAAGACCAGGGCGACGGGTTCCAGCGCGCCTTCGGGATCATGTCCGCCCACGTGCCGGCGTACCGCGACGCGTACGCCGCCGCGCTGAGCGATATCCGCAAGCTCGCATTGCAGGAGGCCAGCCATGAAGCTGCCAGCCCTGAAACCAAAACCGATGACGCCGCTGAGCGAAGCCCTCGAGGACCATAGCGCCGAAGGCATCGGCATCCTCACCGCCGTGCCGTGGCGTTTTACGCAAGCGCTCGTGTACGCGATGGTGGCGCTCGTCGTCACGGCCCTCGTGTGGTCGTTCTTCGGTCACGCCGACGTGCTCGTCACGGCCGGCGGCGCGCTCGTGCCCGCGTCCGACGTGCGCCGGCTGTACGCCCCCATCGACGGCGAGCTGAGCAACATCTACATCGCCGAGGGCCAGCCCGTGAACAAGGGCGACGTCGTCGCGCGGCTGTACGCCCGCGGCGCCATCGAGGCCGCGAAGAATGCGCTGGAAGCGCGGCTGAAACTCGAGGACGCGGAACGCGACTGGAAGGAATTCCCGGAAAAGAAGGCGCTGATGGAACACCGCGTGGCCGCGCTGAAGGAAGCGGTCGAAGTCGAGGAGCGCCAGCACCGCCAGCGCCTCGCCGAGGGGACGAGCCGCCTCGCGCAGGGCCAGTCCGCGCAACTGCAGGAAGCGCGCACGAACCTCGACGAAGCCAAGCGGGCGCGCGATGCGGCCAAGGACGAGGCCGACAAGTATGCGCGGCTGCTCGCGGCGCCCGGCGGCGGCGGCGTGTCGCAACTGCAGGTCGAGACGAAGAAGAACGCGCTGCTGGCGGCCGAGAACGCCGTGCGCGTGGCGCAGTCGCGCATCGCCGAGCTCGGTGCGCGCCAGAGCGTGGAAGCGACGCAGGCGCGTTCGGAACTGGAGACGAGCGGCCAGGAATTGTCGAAGCTGCGCTTGCAGCTGGAAGCGGCCGAACGCGAGATGGACAATGCGGAAGACAAGATGCGGCTGCAGGTGCAGACGGCGCGCCTCGTCGCGGACGCCGCCGCCCGCATCAAGTTCGAGAACATCGACAAGGAGAATTTCCTGCTGATCGTCGCGCCCGTCGACGGCGTCATCACGGACGTCACGTCGACGCAGCCGGGCGACAAGATCCAGGCCAACACGCCGCTGGGCGGCATCGCGCCGAAGAATGCGAAGCCGATCATGAAGATCGAGATCGCGGAGCACGACCGCGGCTTCCTGCGCGAAGGCTTGCCCGTGCAGCTGAAGTTCAACGCCTTCCCGTACCAGCGCTATGGCCTGATCCGCGGCACCCTGCAATTCATCTCGCCCGCGACGAAGGTGTCGCCGCAGACCCGGCAACCCGTGTACGAAGGCCGCGTCACGCTGGACCAGGATCGCTACAAGGTGGGCGAGACGGTCTATCCGCTGCGCTACGGGATGACGGCCGTCGCGGAGATTGTCGTGCGCGAACGCCGCCTCATCGATCTCGCGCTCGACCCGTTCCGCAACGTCGGCGGGTGAGTGGCGAGACAGGTGTGCAGCGCTCTCCATACTTTCTCCATAGTTGGCGAGCACGATGTGGGACATGCCGCCATGACACGCGCGGTCTCCATCACACACATGGGATCACCACATGCACTTTTCGAAGTTGCGCACCCTCGCGCTCGGGACGTTGATTGCCTTCCAAACGGTGACACACGCCGATCCGTTGCCCAATCACCTTGGGCATTGGATGGGCAATCTCGAATCGCCGAACGGACCCAGGCTGAGAATCGGCGTGGATATCTATACCCGCGCGGACGGCATCACATGGGCGAGCGTCGCATCTCCTGACCAGGGCGCCTACGATATCCCGGTCAAGGCCATCCACAGCGAGCCTGGCGACGCCGTCGTGCTGGACATCGACAACGCAACTTTGAAATTGACGTGGGCGCGCGATCATTTTCGGGGCGAATGGAGACAAGGAAACGCATTGCCGCTCGAGCTCCGCCATGTCTCGGCTTTTCCGATGACGGCACGCCCTCAAACCCCGCGTCCTCCGTTCCCTTATTCGGAAAAACACCTTGCCATCCGCAGTGGAGACAACGTGGTGCTTGGCGCAACGCTCACCGTGCCGTTCGCGCCGAAGCACCCGAACGTCGTCGTGCTGATCGCCGGCAGCGGCCCCCAGACGCGGCATGTCGACATGTTCGGGCATCACATGTTCGATGTGCTCGCCGACCACCTTGCGCGCCACGGCGTGGCCGTGCTTCGCTACGACAAACGGGGCGTCGCGCGTTCGAGTGGCGACTATTACGGGCACACGCTCGCCGACCTCGAGGACGACGCGTACGCTGCCGTGCAAACGCTGGCGGCGCGCAAACAATTCGGGCACATCGGCCTTGTTGGCCATAGCGAAGGTTCCCAGATCGCGGCGGCCGTCGCGGCCCGGCACCCGGAAGCGATCGACTTTATCGTATCGTTAAGCGGCGTCGGCATGTCGGGACTCGACCTGGAAATTTTGCAGGACCGTCAGGCCGCGTACGATCTCGGTGCAACGCCGGCGGAAATCGAGCGGATAGTGCGCTACGTGCGCCAGTACGGCGAGACCACGTTGGCCACGGCGGACGGCCCGCCGCGGGTTGCTGCGCTCAAGGCCTTGTACGAACAGCTTGCGCAGGACGACCAGCAACTGATCCGAAAATATCATATGGACGAAGTGACGCTGGTGCCGGAAATGGCAGCAAAGCCCTTCTTCCCGGTTTTACTCAGAACCGATCCGCGTATCGACTGGTCCAAAGTTCACTGTCCTGCTCTCGTGCTTGGCGGTAGCCTCGACCATCAGGTGCCGGCCAACGAAAACATGGCGGGTATCGTCGACGCGCTCAAGGCTGGGGGGAATGCTCGCGTAAAAGCAGCCGTGCTGCCGTCGTTGAACCACGGGTTTCAGACCGCGCGAACCGGTCGGGACGACGAATATGTCCAGATCGAAGAAACCATCGCATCCAGCGCCATGCACGAGATCGCGACATTCTCGCGAGCACAATAACCCATGCTGACCGCGATAGAGGTGTCAAAGCGTCAGTCGTGCACGCTGCGCCGTCCGACGATCACGTGCACGACGAACAGCACGGCGACGACGAAGCCGACGACCCAGTGCAGCAGCGACCACAGCGGCCGGTCGCTTTCGCCGGCCACGTAGTACAGGCCGTAGCCGGTCAGCGTGAGGAACGACAAGGTCGCGATCATCGCCCAGCCCGTGAGCGTGTTCCTGCCCGCGCGCAGCGCGCGGCGCACGTGCATGTGCAGCAGGCTGCCGACGAAGAACAGGGCGGCCATCGCCGCGGCACCGTGCAGCTTCATCGCCCACGGTTCGAGCGGGTTCACGGATTCGCCGAACTCGGTCACGGGGCGCAGGAAATAGTGCAGCACGAGCCACGCCGCGCCGGACAGCAGCAGCAGCAAGCCGGTCGCGTAGACGCTGCGGCGATGCCAGCGTTCGAGTTTGAAGGCGATGCGGCCGGTGGTCGGGCCGGGCAGACGGGTCATAAGATCTCAGGTCAGGAAAGCGGTGGCGCCGAACGCCGCCAGCGCCGGATGGCGACAGTCTCCCGTCGCCAGCACGACCTTGGTCAGCGCGTCCGCCACGGCGCAGCGGGCAGCGCGCACGGACGCGCTGGCGGCGGCAACGAGCGGCCGGCCGTCGCGCGCATCGAGCAGGGCACTGACGACGCCGCCTTCATGCACGCGCGCCGAAAAATAGCTGCCCGACGTCGCCAGGGCCTCGTCGCACAGCATTATATGCCGCGCGGCCTGGCCGGGCGCGCGCGGCGAACGCACGGCCACCGGCACCGGCGCCGCACCGAACGCGCGCAAGTCGCCGCCCGCGTTCACGCAGCCCTCGATCGCGCCCGCTTGCTGCAGCACCGCCACGGCCGCATCGACGATGTAACCCTTGGCGATGCCGCCCACGTCGATCCAGCCGGCGTCAAGCTTGACGACGCGGCCATCGTCTTCCAGCGCGAACACGCCGGCCGATGCGCGCGGGGCCGGACGGACCTCGTCGGGCGCGGGCGCCGGTAGGATGTTGCGGTCGACGAGCCAGGGCGCGCACGCGATGTCGAACGCGCCGCCGGACACGTCCGCGACGTGCAGCGCCAGCCGCAGCACGTCGCACGTGGCCGCATCGACGTCGACGACGTCGCCGGGCAGCGTACGGTTGATGCGCGCGATGTCGCTCGCGCGATCGTGAAAGCTCATCAGGGCGTGCAGGCGGGCGATCTCGGCGAACGCCCGGGTGACCGCATCCTGGCCCGCCCCATCGTCGACGGTGATCTCGACGAGGGTACCGAGCCAGGGCTGCGCGCGGCGGATCATCTGGCCAATGCGACCTGCGCCACGGCGGCGATGCGGCGCACGCCGTCCGTGACGTGCGTGCACGAGAGCGTCGCGCCGCTGATGTTGTTGATGCCGGCGCCGATGCGCAGGTCGCCGCTCCTCGCGCTCTTGCCGACGAACTGCCGGCGCCATGCGGGCAGGCGGATCTCGCTGCCGTGGCTTTCGCGGTAGGCGAGGATCTCGACCTGGCGCACGGTGGCGTCCGGATTGAGACCGACGGCGTAGGAGATGAGCTCGAACTTGCCGATCACGTCATCGAGCACCATGTAACCGAGCAGCGTGTCGCCCTTGTACGCGCCGACGACGCGCCACTGCGCCGACCGCGTCGGCAGCCCGGATGCCTGCTCGACCTGGCGCATCTGCGCCGTGTCGAGCGCCAGCGGGTGCGGGCGGAAGGCGTCCGCCTCCGGGAACATCAGCTTCTCGGCCTGTTCCGGGCTGAGATACTGCGTCGCGAAGGCGGGTGCGGTGACGGCGCAGGCGGCGAGGACGGTCAGGGGAACGTAACGCATGGCACCTCCGGGTACGGATCGATCAATAAGCGAAGCCGACGCCCAGGTTCACGCGATCCAGCGTCTTGTCTTCGCGGAATTTCTGGTAATCGGCCTTCAGGACGACGCCCTGCCCGATCATCAGGTTGGCGCCGACGGTGCCGACGCGCTCGTACGGCGCCGTCGGCACGCCCAGGCCCGCCGGCACCTGCGCGTACGTGCGGGCCGTGTTGAAGCTTTCGAAGCGCGCGAACGGGGTCAGCGCGTAGTCGGCGTTCTGCCACAGTTTATACGCGGCCTGCAGGTACCAGCCCGCGAAGCTGCTGGGGACGGGCGTCGGGTTGCCGACGAACGTCGCGTTCAGCGCTTCCGTGTTCGAGATGCGGCCATAGGCCCACAGCGCCGACAGGTCCCACGCGCCCGGCGTGTAGCGGGTGTGCAGTTCGGCCATCGTCACGCGCGCGTCGTTGCCGGCGAAGTCGGGGGTCTTGTGGCCCGCTTCGCCCGTGAACACGGAACCGCCCACGAGCAGGCCCGGCACGCCGCGCCAGTTCAGCGCACCGTGCACGGCCAGGTTGCGCGACTTGGCCAGCTGGCCTTCCTGGTGGATGGCGCCCAGCGGCGATTCGCGGCCTTCGCCCGATGCCGGATCCCACTTGGTGAGGTCGAAGCCCGTCGTCAGGCCCGTGTCCCACGTGAAGCCGTCGCCGAATTCGCCGGACAGGCCGATGCCCGCTTCGCGCCACGTCGTCGGGATGATCGCGGTCTCGACGAAGTTGCGCTCGACGCCGTAGTAGGCGGTCGGTTCGTGGTTCTGGTTCAAGAGGCCCACCGGCATCAGGAACAGGCCGGCCTTGCCGCGCAGGCCGTTGTTGAATTCACGCTCGACGTACATCTGCTCGATGGCCGATTCGCCGCTGTCCTCCGCCGACGCGATCGCGTGTTCCCACTCGAATTCCGCGACCACTTTCGTCTTCTCGTCGAAGCGGTGCTGGATGCCGATCACGGCGCGGCGCAAGTCGGTCTGCGCGCCGCTCGCATTGCGCACGGGGTGGTTGTAGTTCACTTCGCCGTAGCCGGAGAACACGGTGTCGGACGCGAGTGCAGCGGCCGGTGCGGCGGCGGCAGCGGCGGCCGGTGCCGTCACGGCGGGCTGCACGGGCTGTGCCGCTTGCACGGGCTGGGCCGGTGCGGCGGCCGCTTGCGCGCGCTGCGCCGCCAGTTCCGCCTTCACTTTTTCCAGTTCGGCCGCGAGCTGCTCGACACGTTTCGCCAGGTCGGTGTCCTGGGCCAGGGCGGCCGCCGGGGCGGCGAGGAATGCGGCGGCCAGGGCCGCGCTGAGGATGCGTTGTTTCATGAATGGTCCTAAAGGTGGAATCAGGGGCGATAGCCGTCGGTGAGCGTGCCGAGGAACTGGACGAGGTCGGCGATTTCCGCCTCGTCCAGCGCGGGCGCCATGCCCGGCTGGCGGTTGTACGGGACTTCCGTCGTGTTCACGTTCTTGCGCATGGCCGGCGGCAGGTCGTTGAACTTGTCCACGGTCCCGTCGGCGTTCAGGGGATACCAGCGCTCGGGGTTCGTGTCGCGCGTCACGTAGAAGCGGACGACGTCCGTCAGGTTCGTGAACGCGCCGTTGTGGAAGAAGACCTTGCGCGTGGCTACGTTGCGCAAGGTCGGCACCTTGAACGCGCCGCACAGGTCCGTGCGCGCCGCGAGATCGGTCCGGTCCGGGCCGCACAGGCCCAGGTCGAAATAGGCCGCATCCAGCGTCGCGGGAATGCGCGCGTTGCGCGGCACGCCCAGGTTGTCGTAGCTGAAGTCGGTGAACAGCGGCGCGCTGCCATCGGCGCCGCGGGCGCTCGTGTGGCAGGCCGCGCAATTGCCCTTGTTCGGATCGTTGAACAGCGCCAGGCCGCGCAACTCCGCATCCGCCAGCTTGGCCTTCCCGGCCAGGAACGCATCGTATTTCGAATCGAACGGGTGGAAGCGCGGGTCTTCGTTCTCGAATTGCTGCAGGGCGAACGTGGCGCGGTTGAACGCCTGGTCGACGTTGTCGAAGATGTTGTCGCCGAACGTGGCGCGGAACTGTGCCGCGTAGGCCGCCTGCTTGAGCTTTGCGACGACGTCGGCCTTGCTGGCGTTGGCCATCTCGTGCGGCGCCACGAACGGACGCTCGGCCTGCTCTTCCAGGGTTCGTGCGCGGCCGTCGCGGTCGAAACCGCCGACGGGCGTGCCGTCCGCCTCGAAGTGGAATGCCGGCGTGCGCTGCATGTAGCGCAGCGACGGCGACGCGCGGAAGCCCGGCACGTCGCCGTTCGGGCCGCCCAGCTGGACGGCGAAATCGTTCGTCGGGCCGTGCGCGTTGTCGGGGCTATGACACGTCGCGCACGACTGGCGGCCGGATGCGGACAGCGACACGTCGCTGTAGATCTTGGCGCCCAGCGCGGCGCTGGGGCTGAACGACGTCTCCACGGCATCCGTGGACGTGGCCGGCGCGGGGCCGCCATCGCCACCGCCGCCGCATGCCGCGAGGGCGGCCGAGATCAGGATTCCCAGCAACAGGGCGGCACGGCGGGAAGATGGGTGGGACATACGCAATTGATAATGGAAATCTAAATGAGAACCATTCTAATTTATGCGTATATCCCTGACAACGGACGGAGGGGGTTAACGGCCCGATCCGGCGATTTCTGTATCCAGTTAGCAACGATCAGGTGCGGGGCAACGTCACCTTGAACACCGTGCCGCTGCCCACGACGCTCCGCACGTCGATGGTGCCCTGGTGGCTCTGCACGATGCCGTACACGATCGACAGGCCGAGGCCCGTGCCCTTGCCGACGGGCTTGGTCGTGAAGAACGGTTCGAAGATGTGGTCGAGATGCTCCGGCGCGATGCCGCTGCCGTTGTCCTCGATCTCGACCCAGACCGAGTCCTCGTCGTACCCGGTGCGCGCGACGATCCGGCCCCGGCCCTCGATCGCGTGGGCCGCATTGATGAGCAGGTTCAGGAACACCTGGTTGATCTGCGACGGCAGGCACAGCAGATCGGGCACGCCGGCGTATTCCTTGACGACGTCGGCCTTGTACTTGATTTCGTTCCACGCGACGTTCAGCGTGCTGTCCAGCCCCTGCTCGACGTTGGCCAGTTCCTTCGTCGTGCCGCCCGCGCGCGAGAAATCGCGCAGGTTCTGCACGATGTGCTTCACGCGCTGCAGGCCTTCGTGCGATTCGCTGAACAGCGCGTCGAGGTCCTGGCGGATGTCGTCCAGCCCGATGTCCTGCTTCATGAACGCGACCGGGGCGCGTGCGTCGCCCGGCAGCAGCGTCTCGACGCCTTCGAACGCGCTGACGAGGCGCAGGATGTCCCGGGCGTCCCGTTCCAGTGCCCCGAAGTTGGCGCTGATGAACGCCAGCGGATTGTTGATCTCGTGCGCGACGCCGGCCGCCAGCAGGCCGATCGACGCCATCTTTTCCGATTGCAGCAGCTGGCCCTGCATGTCGCTCAGCTTGCGGATCAGGACCTGCTGGTGCGCCTTCTCCGCTTCCAGCTTCGCGTTCGCGACTTCCAGCGCCTGGGTGCGCTCCAGCAGGCGCGCCTCCATCTGCTTGCGCTGGGTGACGTCGTAGCCGATGCCGACGATGCCGTTCACGGCGCCGTCCACGTCGCGCAGCAATACCTTCGTCGTCACGGTCCAGCCCAGCTCGCCCGTATCCTGGTCTTCCACCAGTTCTTCGTAGTCGAGCAGCGACTCGCCGGAATCCATGACCTGCTTTTCGTCGGCAAAATACTTGGCCGCCAGCTCGGGCGGGAAGAATGCGTAGTCGGTCTTGCCGATCAATTGAGCAGGCGTGTCGACGCCGGCCAGGCGGGCCATCCGATTGTTACCGAACAGGAATCGGCTGCCGCGGTCCTTGGCGTAGACGCGGAACGGAATGTGGTCGACGAGCGTGCGCAGCACGTTCTGCTCGAACGCCCATTCCGCGGCCGACACGTCGTGCCTGTCGTGCGCCTGCCGGAGGTCGGCGCGCAGCCGGGCGTTCGCCAGCGCGCTTGATGCCGACGTGGCGAGGATGTCGAGCAGCGCGGAAGACACGCCGTCCGGCACCTGCTCCACCACCACGACGGCGGCCTCGCCGACGGCGAAACAGGCCACGCCGCCGGCGCAGACGGCCTCGCCCGTGCGCCGTACGTGCGCGACGATCTCCGCGAGCGGCGTCGAGGCAACAGGGGTGTCGGCGGCGACCCAGTCCCCGCGGCCGGCACCGCACAGCGCGACCGCGACGGCCACGGTGTCGTGCTGCACCGCGTCGACGCTGGCGCTGGCGGCAAGACGGCGCAATCCCTGGGCAAGCGCATCGAGCGCCGGCCCATCGAATTTACCCTCGGAGAACTTTAATTTCGTCATGGCAAGTCGATTCTTGCAGGTTTCGGTCCGTACTTACAAACGAATTCGGAACGATGCGCAAATTTGCCACACCAGCGCGCGAACTGTGGCGTCCGGCCATCGTTGCGGCTCCACAACATAAGAGACTAGGGGAAATACGTATTTACCCCAGGCACTATTGTCGATGTACATTGAGCGGTGACAAGAAGTTGGTCACGGCTGGTAAATTTCATTTCCGCTATTAAAAATTATTGTAATTGCCCTCGCGATCGCTCAAGTGTCATCATAAAGCGTCCGAATGTCCGTTATATATAAAAAACCATAACGCGTAGAGTTTGATAAGGAACACGGCTGGGGTTTCCGTGCTGCCTGGACACCAGTTTGCACACGGGTATCCGCCGTTCCGCAACCAGTCGATAACCACCCCGTTTGAACCGCTCAGACGCAAACGTTCCCGCATGGCGCGGCGGACATTGCAACGTGTCCCGGCACGGTGCAGGCGCAATGAGCAACGAGTTAATACAACAGAAAGGAACACTACCATGAGGAGACAAGCGATGAAATTCCAAGTTTCTGCGATTGCGCTTGGCTGCATCGCGCTGCTGAGCGGTTGCGGTGGCGGCGGCGGCGGTTCGAGCGATGGCGGTAAGTCGCAATCGATTACGTTCAACTTCCCGGGCGGCGGGGTGATCGGCATCCCCCCGAACGTCACGACCACCAAGCTGGTGGCGATTGCCAGCGGCGGCGGTCCCGTCACATTTACAACGGAAACGCCGACCTGTACCGTCAGCGGCGACACGCTGTCGCTGGTCAAGGCGGGCGAATGCATTGTGACGGCGCACCAGGCCGGCGGCAACGGCTACGCCGCTGCATCGCAATCCCAGCTGTTCGTTATTCCGAAGAACATTCAGACGGTCGCCAAGTTCCAGAACCCGGGCTGGCAGCCGGTCGGCGGGGCGCCGGTGCAACTCGCCGCCACCGTCGACACGGGCCTGCCGGTCACCTTCTCGAGCAAGACGCCGACCATATGCTCGGTCAGCGGCACGACGATGACCCCGCTCGCCAACGGCATGTGCACGGTCACCGCGACCCAGGCCGGTAACGATACCTATGCGACGCTGACGGCCGACAAGAATATCCCGATCGGCACCGAGTTGCCGCCCAAGCTGACTTTCCTGGACACCTATAACGACGACCCCAACACCACGGGTGGCGGCGTCGGCCATGCGGGTGGCTTCTGGTGGTGCTTCGACTGCGCCCATACAGTCTCCAGCGACAAGACCAGCCTCACCTTCAGCGCAGTCTATAAGGACAACCCGCCGGCCGCTTGGCAGTATGACCATGGGTCGTTCAAGCTGTACGGGCCCAACATCATGGCCACCGACCTGTGGTTCCCGACGAACAGCCCGACCAACGAGAAAAACGGCACGTACCGGGACGGCGTCAGCGCGTCCGCTTTCACCCCGCCGCTCGCGACGCCCAAAGGCGCACAGGTCGACATCCAGGGGAACCTGCATTTCAATCTCGCGCAGAATCCCGATTGGTTCAACTCGGCCGATAACAGCGTCAACGTCGAGATCTTCCTTGCCCACTTCAACACCAACAAGCTGGACTCGAACGGCAACGCTTGCTACGTGAGCCTGAAAGCCACGGTCAAGCCCACCGCCGCCGCCGCCACGGACTACAGCGTCGGCCTCAAGGACAAGTTCGCGCTCAACCAGACGTGCGACTTGACCGACCTCGACCTCTGGACCGAGTTGCAAACCTACCCGGTCATCGAAATCAAGTTCAGCCCGGTCAGGCCGCAAGGCGAGACGGGGACCATGTCGAACGACGTTCCGCCCAAGACCCAGTACGTGAGCGCGATGACGCTGACCGGACCGATCTACTTCCAGTAACGACGGGATCGCTTTACGGCCACCGCGCGGCGCGGTGGCAACCAAGGCATAAACAAAGGACAAGATAATGACAAGAGTTGAGACGAAGATCGTGCGCAAGCCGATCAAGATGACCGCGCTGTCGATCGCGGTGGCACAGGTGGCACTGGTATGGGGCGGCGCTGCGCATGCGCAAACCGCCGAGGCCACCGATCCGTCGACCACGACCGTGATCGTGACCGGCCAGCGCGCGGCCATGCAGTCGGCCACGAAGCTCAAGCAGTATTCCGACGAGGTCATCGACGCGGTCGTCGCGGAAGAAGCCGGCAAGCTGCCGGACCGATCGATCACCGAAGTGCTGCAGCGCGTTGCCGGCGTCACCATCGACCGCAACAACCGCGGCGACCCGGAACACTTCAACGTCGAAGGTTCGGGCATCTCGGTGCGCGGCCTGACCTGGGGTTCGTCCACG